>Ga0126304_10001429_pt1 | contig 11196 bp, 9 predicted proteins | sample Plot25_FD_92538 | JGI IMG/M metagenome (GOLD analysis project Ga0126304, IMG submission 92538) | Serpentine soil microbial communities from UC McLaughlin Reserve, CA, USA - Plot25 | ecosystem: Environmental > Terrestrial > Soil > Grasslands | place: USA: UC McLaughlin Reserve, Lake County... | reverse complement strand
CGTCGTCGACGACTACCAGACGATGGTCCGCATCATCCGCAACCTCCTCAAGCAGCTCGGCTTCGAGGACGTCGACGACGCCTCGGACGGCACCACCGCGCTCGCCAAGCTCAAGCAGAAGAAGTACGGGCTCGTCATCTCCGACTGGAACATGGAGCCGATGACCGGCTACGAGCTCCTGCGCCACGTGCGGGCGGACGAGAACCTGCGCGCCATGCCGTTCATCATGGTGACGGCCGAATCGAAAACCGAGAACGTCATCGCAGCGAAGAAGGCCGGCGTGAACAACTACATCGTCAAGCCCTTCAACGCCCAGACCCTGAAGACCAAGATCGAAGGCGTCTGCGGCGCCTGACCGGCGCTGCGCATCGCCCGGGCAACGCCCCTACGACCAGACGAAGCGGTGGATCACCGCGTCCGGCCGGGCGTCCTGCCGGCCCAGCCAATCCTGCACATGCGTCGATGGCGCCGACGCAGCGAGCGCCGGCCCGTCGTCGAGCTTCAATTCCTCGGCATGGATGCCGCGGACGACGAGGAGCGAGGGCAGGCCGAACCTCCGGGCGCCGGCGATGTCGGTGCGGATGGCATCGCCGACCGCGAGCACGCGCGCCGGCTCGACCTGCCGGCCGAGCGCCTTCGCCGCCGCTTCGAGCGCCGCCTCGTAGATCGGCCGGTGCGGCTTGCCGGCATAGAACACCGCGCCGCCGAGCTCCTCGTAGGCAAGCGCGATCGCGCCGGCGCAGGGGATGAGCTGGCGGCCGCGCTCGACCAGGAGGTCGGGATTGGCGCACAGCATCCATAAGCTCCGCTCGCGCATGCGGGCGAGCGCCGGCCGGTAATCCTCGGCGGTCTCGCGGGTGTCGTCGAACAGGCCCGAGCAGACGACGTAGTCGGCATGGTCGAGGTCGCCGAAGCGCAGATCGAGGCCGGCGAAGATCGGCTTGTCGCGCTCCGGGCCGATGTGATGCACGATCTGGTGCTTGCGCTCGCCGACGATGCGCCGCGTCAGGTCGCCGGAGGTGACGACGCCGTCATAGGACGCGCGCGGCACGGCGAGCCGGTCGAGCTGGCCGACGACGGCGCTCCCCGGCCGCGGCGCGTTGGTGATCAGGATCGCAGCGCCGCCCCGGTCCCGGAAGCGCGTCAAGGCCTCGCAGGCTGGCGCGAAGGCCTGGATGCCGTTGTGGATCACGCCCCAGACGTCGCAGAGGATCACGTCGTAGCCGGACGCGATCTCCTCGAGGCCCGCGATGAAGCGGACGGGTTCGGGCTCTTGCGAGGTCATGGGGATCGGGGGTTTTGGCGAGAGTCCCGCCGGTATGGGGCCACCCGGGCGAAGTCAACTCGGGGCGTTCAGCTGGCGCGGCGCAGGAAGGAGCGGAACGGTCGCTTCTGCGGCTCCGGCGCCGGTTCCGGCGGGAGGTCGGCGGCGGCGGCCTGGGCCGGCGCGGCCGCGACAGGCGGCGCAGCCGCTGCCACAGGCGACGTCAGCACCTCGGCTCGCACCGGACGCGGCGGCGAGAACACGAAGCCTTGTGCGAGCGGCACGTCAAGGTCGAGGAGATCGGGCACGTCCTCCTCGCGCTCGACCCGTTCCGCGATGAGCTTGATGCCGGCCCGCGACAGCACCGCGGCGAGATCGTGGAGCTCGACGTCGAGCCCGTGCGGGGCCTCGGCGGCAAGAAGCATCTCGGCCGGGAGCTTGACGAAGCGCACGCCGCGGTCGGCGAGCGAAAGCGGATCGAGGCGCAGATCGGTCGCCCGGTCGAGCGCGAAGACGAGGCCGCGGTCGCGAAGCTGCGCCAGCGCCCCCGCGCTCTCGGCGTCGAGCGTCCGCCAGCAGCGCTGCGACAGCTCGAGCACGAGGCGCCCGGTCAGGTCCGGATGGGCCTCGACGAGCCGGCTCACGGCGCGCAGGAAGCCGGGTTCGGCAAGCGAGGCCGAGGCGAGGTTGCAGGCGATGAGGGCCTCGCTGCCGCGCGCGGCGAGATGGCGGGCGATGGCGGCCGAGCGCGCCAGCACCTTGCGGTCGAGGTCGGGCATGAGCCCGCGGCGCTCCAGCACCGGCAGGAACTCGGCCGGAACGAGGAGCGTGCCGTCGTCGAGCCGCAGCCGCGCCAGAGCCTCGTAGAATCGCACCTTGCGCTGCGGCAGGGACACCACCGGCTGGAGATGGAGCTCGAGCCGGTCGCCTTCGAAGGCCGAAATCACCGCGGCATCGCCGGGCCGATCGTCCGGCGGCGCGGTCCACTCCGGCAGCGGCCCGATCGGCGGCGCGGGTCGCTCACGCGTCGCGGGCGAAGCCGGTGCGGGGGCGGGCGCCGCCGCCTGTGGCGTGGGCCTTGGCGCCTCGCGCTGCGCCGGGACCGGCCTTTCGCCGGCCGCTTTCAGCGCGGCGAGCTCGCGGTCATGGCCCGCGACGGCGACCGCGAGGTCGCGCACGATCTCGCCGAGGAGCGCGATCTCGGCCGTCGCTTCCTGCACGTCGGCGGACAGATCGTCGAGCCTCGGATCGGGCGCCGTCGTCGCCGGCGGCGGGCGCTCCGCCTGGAGCCGCAGGAGGCGCTCTGATACCACGTCGAGGTCGCTCGAGAGCTGCACCGCCTGTCCGGCGAGGACGCGCGCCTGCAGGGCGACGCCGCCGGCAAGCGCGAGACTGCACGCGGTCAGGATCCATAACGCCGCCGTGAGATCCTCCGGCAGGTAGAGGTAAAGGAAAGCCGCGATGCCGGCGAGCGTCGAGATCGCCACCGCCGAGACCGCAAGCCGGCGGCCACCGCCCGTCGTCCTGGCCATAGGCTGCCCCCGCCGGCTCGGCGCCGTTCAGGCGCCGAATCACCCGGACAGGGATGGTTGTCGCCGACGGGATTGGCTGTCGCAAGGCGCGCGCCCGGACCGGCGCGCCCGTTTCGGCTTTTTCCACGCCCGATCTTCGCCGAGGTGGGCCGAACCCCTACTCGACGCTTGTTCCGGCCCGCAACCCGGCGGCGCCGAGATCCGCGACGAAGCGGTCGGTGATCGTCGGGCAGAAGCCGTAGCGTTGGAAGGCGGCGCGGGGATCGCGCGTCAGCTGCGGCACGGCAGCCGAGACCTGGTCGAGGAAAACCTTGGCACGCGCCTCGTCGCCGTCGAGATGGGCGACGAGGCCGCGCGCCAGCGGCCCGTAGAAGTACTTGTCGCCGACGAAGGTCTCGGACACGGCGCGCGCGGTCGCAAGATCGCCGGTCATGTAGGCGGCGACGAACTTGTGGAAGTCGTACCAGGGCGGCCGGCCGGGATTGTCCTCGATCGCTCGGTCGAGGAGCGCGAGCCCCTCCGGATAGCGCCCGAGCCGGATGTAGCGGGCGCCGAGCTCGGCGACGAGATCCGAGTTGTACGGGTTCAGGGCAATCGACAGATGGCCTTCCTTGAGCGCCGCCTCGGTGTCGCGGCGCGCGTAGAGCGCGTTCATCATCGCGAAATGAGCGCGGGCGCTCTGCGGCGCGAGCTCGACCGCGCGTTTTGCGGCGCGCAGCGCCCGATCGAGCGGGTCCGGACGCGGGTTGAGGCCGGCGCTGTGCTCCATGAGGTAGAAGCCGGTCAGGAGCGCATAGCCGAGGTGATAGCTCGGATTGGCCGCGACCACCGCCTCGAGGCAATCGCGGGCGAGGGCGTGGTCGGCGCGGCTGACGCGGAAGCGCGTGTCGTGCGCGCGGATCAGGCACTCGGCGGGGCTGCCGGCCGGCGCGCGGGCGCGCAGATCCGAGAAGATCACCCCATACGGCTGCCCGATCGCGACCCCGATCGCCCGCGCCATGTCGCGCTCGGCGCCGCCATGGCCGAGCTCGAGGCGCGCATCGAGCTCGCGCGACCAGACGAGCTGCCCGCCCGGCTGATGGACGAGACGGACCGTCATATGGACCTTCTCGCCAAGGGGCGCGGCGCGCAGCTTGAGTTCGTAGTGCTCGCGCCCCACAGCCCGGTCGGCATCGTTTTCGAGGATCGTCAGACCGTCGAATTGGGCGAGCGCGTCGATCAGGATGCTCCGCACGACCGCGGGGGAGAAGCTCTCGGGCATCTGGCCGATGGTGCGCAGTGGCTGCACGACGACGATCGGCCGGCCGTCGTTCGGCAGGGCGGCGGCCCGGGCCGGCAGGGCATTGTCCGGCGCCAGTCCGCCGACGCCGTAGAGCGCCGCCGAGGACGCCGCGACGATCGCCACCGCAGCCGCGGCACCGATCCACCAGGCGCGGCGCCGCTCCGATCGGGGCGCGCTCGCGCGGATCGCCGGGGCGCCCTCGCCGGCGTCCTCCGCGCCGTCGGCGCCGTCGGCCGCAGCGACCATCTGGACCGCTCCGGCGCCCGGTTCGAAGCCGGCGACGTAGCTGCCGAGCGGGATGGCAATCCGGACCGGGTCGTCGGCGCCCTCGCCGGCGTAGTAGGTCTGCAGCGCACGGCGCAGCCGCCCGGCCTCGACGCGCACGATCGGGTCGGTCTGCGGGTCGAAATCGTCGGGCCGGCCGAGCGCCTGCGTCGCGATGGTGTAGCCCTTGATCGCCGCCGCTTCGCCGGAAAGCGTCTTCTCGACGACGAAGGTGAGGAAGGCGACGAGCCGCGGCGCGTGCCGGAAGGGCTCGCTCGCGACGACGCGCGCGAGGGCGGCGCGGAAGGCCTCGACCTCGTGCGGGGAATAGATGCGCTGCTGCGGCTGGGGCGGACGTCCGGCCGGCATTCGATGTCCTAGGGCGCGGGAGTTGGTGCCCGAAACGTTACGGCGACGCTAGTGTATGCCGCATGCCAGAGCCGTGAAAGGGGCGCAACTGCGTCCTTTTGATCGGCCGCCGCTGCTGCTAGAAGATCGCCGCTCCTAGCCAAGGATTTGACCACCATGCCGAGCGCTCAAAACCTCAGGGCCGCGAACGACGCGGCGAACCCGAACGATCTCGCCGCCTGGTGGCTGCCCTTCACCCCGAACCGCGCCTTCAAGGCGCGCCCGCGCCTGATCTCGGGCGCCAAGGGGATGCATTACTACACCCCGGACGGACGGGCGATCCTCGACGGCGCCGCCGGGCTGTGGTGCTGCAACGCCGGCCACAATCGCGACGAGATCGTCGCCGCGATCCAGCAACAAGCGGCCGATCTCGACTTCGCGCCGGCGTTCCAGTTCGGCCACCCCAAGGCCTTCACCCTCGCCTCCCGCATCGCCGAGCTCGCGCCGGGCGACCTCGACCACGTGTTCTTCACCAACTCCGGCTCCGAGGCGGTCGACACCGCGCTCAAGATCGCGCTTGCCTACTGGAACGTCTCGGGCCAGGGGCAACGCACGCGCCTCATCGGCCGCGAGCGCGGCTATCACGGCGTCGGCTTCGGCGGCATCTCGGTCGGCGGCATCGTCAACAATCGCAAGTTCTTCGGCGCGCTTCTCGCCGGCGTCGACCACCTGCCGCACACCTACAATCGCGGCGAGCAGGCCTACTCGAAGGGCGAGCCGGACTGGGGCGGGCACCTCGCCGATGCGCTCGAACCCATCATCGCGCTGCACGACGGCTCGACCATCGCGGCCGTCATCGTCGAGCCGATGGCGGGCTCGACTGGGGTGCTGCCGCCGCCCAAGGGCTACCTGCAGAAGCTGCGCCAGATCTGCGACCGGCACGGCATCCTGCTCATCTTCGACGAGGTCATCACCGGCTACGGGCGCCTCGGCTTCGCCTTCGCGGCCGAGCGCTACGGCGTCGTGCCGGACATGATCACCTTCGCCAAGGGGGTGAACTCCGGCGCCGTGCCGATGGGCGGCGTGATCGTCCGCAAGGGCATCCACGACGCCTTCATGAAGGGGCCGGAATGGGGCATCGAGCTCTTCCACGGCTACACCTATTCGGCGCATCCGCTCGCCTGCGCGGCGGCGCTCGCGGCGCTCGACATCTACCGCGACGAGCGCCTGTTCGAGCGCGCCCGGGCGCTCGAAGGCCCGTGGGCCGACGCGATCATGACCCTGAAAGGACTGCCGAACGTCGTCGACATCCGCACCCTCGGCCTCGTCGGCGCGATCGACCTCGCCTCGAAGCCCGACGCCGTCGGCGCCCGCGCCTACGAGGCGATGGAGCGCGCCTTCCACGACATCGGCCTGATGTTCCGCATCGCCGGCGACACCATCGCGCTGTCGCCGCCGCTGATCGTGTCAGAGGACGAGATCGGCGAGATCGTGGAGAAGGTGGGGAAGGTGTTGCGGGCGGTGGGGTGATCCCTGCGACCCCTCGGCACAGGCCAGCTGGATTCAATCGGGAGACCGCAATGGGCGTGCTGAAGCTGAATCTGCCGGCGGCCGCGGAACGTGGATTGGCGCGTTTAGCCGCGCAGACCGGCAGCTCGGCCGAGGTCATGGCCAGTGAGGCCGTGGAGCGCTTCGTCGCCGAGGAACTCGCAACGATCGAAGGAATCGAGCGCGCGCTCGATGACATGCGGCACGGTCGGCTGATCGCGCACGAGCGCGTGTCGAAGGAGGTTGATGGTTTGCTGGACCGGCCTGAGGGATAGATCGGTGAAGCCGATCGTCTGGTCGGAGACGGCAAGCCTCGAATATCAAAACCTTGTCAGAAGGATTGGCGCCGACAGTCCCGGCGCGGCGCGTAGCCAACCGCATCGCCGAGGCAGTCGAAGGATTGGCTCAACGAAACACTGGCAGACCTGGCCGGGTGAGAGACACTTTCGAGAAGAGTATCGTCGGCTTGCCTTACATCGTCGCTTTTGCCGTCGAGGTGCACGACGGCGTCGAGCGCATCGTCGTGCTGCGGGTCATCCATACGGCCCGGCATTGGCCGCCGGGCAAATGGCCGAAGCCCTAGACTTGCGGCGCGACTCCCGTCCTCCGGGGAGAGATCACTCCAGCGCCACGCCCTTGCGCTCCGGGATGAGCAGCGCCGTCGCCAGCATGTCCACCACATAGATCGCGGCAAGGAGCGCGATCGCCACCTGCCATGAATACGCGCTGGCGAGCGCGCCGATGACGAGGGGGCCGAAGCCGCCGACGGCGCGGCCGAGGTTGAACAGCACGTTCTGCGCCGTCGCGCGGGCCTCGGTCGGGTAGAGCTCGGACATGAGGGCGCCGTAGCCGCCGAGCATGCCGTTGACGAACATCCCCATGACGGCGCCGCCGACGAGCGCCGCGGTCGGGTCCTTGAGCTGCGAATAGACCACCACCATCACGGCAGCGCCGGCCTGATAGGCGAGGAACACGGGCTTGCGGCCGATGCGGTCGGCGAGCTCGCCGAAGAGCCAGATGCCGAGGATCGTGACAGAGGTCCACACCGCCGCCTGCGGCAGGCCGAAGCCGAACTGGCGCGCCAAATAGCCCGGCATCCAGATCATGATGCCGTAATAGCCGAAGTTCTGCACCGAGCAGAGGATGAGCATGCCGAGGCTGATCCTCGCCGTCGCGGCGTCCTTCACGAGGAGGCGCAAGGGGGCCATGGTGCGCGTCGCAGCTTTTGCGCCCTTCGCCCGCTCGACGAACAGCGGCGGCTCGCCGACGGCGCGGCGAATCAGGAATGAGGCGAGGGCCGGCACGAGCCCGACGACAAACATGCCGCGCCAGCCGATCGCCGGGAGAAGCAGCGGCGTGACGAGCGCCGCGGCGAGCACGCCCGCCTGCCAGCCGAGCCCGACATAGGACGACACGCGCGCCCGCTTTGCGGCCGGCCAGGCTTCGGCTGCGAGCGCCATGCCGATGCCGAACTCGCCGCCGAGCCCGAGGCCGGCGACGGCGCGGTAGATGGCGAGGTCCCAATAGCCGCGCGCGAGCGCGGAGAGCCCGGTGAAGACCGCAAACAGCAGGATCGTCCAGGTTAGCACCCTGACGCGCCCGAGATGGTCGGAGAGGATGCCGAAGCCAATGCCGCCGGCGACCGCGCCAAGCAGCGTCCAGGTCGCGAGCGAGGCCGCCTCGGACTGCGACAGGCCGAGATCGGCGCGGATCGCGGTCAGCATGAAGCCGAGGATCAGGAAGTCGAACCCGTCCATGGCATAGCCGGCCGTCGAGGCGATGAGCGCCTTGCGGGCATAGGGGGTGACTTCGTCCGCGGTGGCGGTGGCGGTGGCGGTGGCGGTGCTGGCGGTCATGTGAGACTCCCAAACCCGGCATCGTTAAGCGGCTGCCGGTGGGAGGTGAAGCGGCCCAAGCGCGGTCGGCACCCCTTTACAGGGTCACCCCGCCCTTCTACTGTCCATCTAGACAGTCTGGATAGAACGCATGGAATGGCAGCTTCAGGACGCCAAGAACCGGTTCAGCGAACTCGTGCAACGGGCTCGGCAGGAAGGGCCGCAGGTGGTCACGCTGAGGGGGCGGCGCGCGGCCGTCGTGCTTTCGGCGGAAGCTTACGACGCGCTCTTGCGCGAGCGCCCCTCGCTGGTCGACCATCTCCTTGCAGGCCCATCCTGGGACGATGATTTCGTCGAGGCCGTGAACCTTCGCGCGAAGTCTCCGAGCCGGCCACCGGCCGTCTGATGTTCCTCCTCGACACCAACGTCGTCTCGGAAGCGCGCCCGCCGCACGCCGGCGGCGGTCGATTGGCTGAGATCGGCCGATCCGGCGAAACTCTATCTGAGCGTGATCACCCTCGGAGAGATCGCGCGCGGCGTCGCCATGAAGGAGCGCGATGATCGCCCTGCGGCCGGGCACCTCGCCGTGTGGCTCGAGACGCTCCGGCGGGACTTCGCCGACCGCATTCTTCCGGTGACTGACGAGATTGCCCTCGAATGGGGGCGCATCGCGGCGCTGCGGCCCCGCGGCGATGCCGATGGGCTGATCGCAGCCACTGCGATCGTCCACAACCTGGTTCTCGTGACCCGCAACGAGGCCGATTTCGCAGACACGCGAGCGCCGATCGTCAACCCATGGCAGGGCTGAGGCGGCGTGCCATGCCGATGCCGAACTCGCCGCCGAGCCCGAGGCCGGCGACGAGATGCCCAGTAGCCGCGCGCCAAGGCACCGGGCACGGTCAATCGAGCGTAGGCCGCGGCAAGCTCTTGGCGAGGGGTTGCGACCTCATCTGTTAGACCGTAACCCCTCGCCCCTGCCCCTCTCCCTCCGGGAGAGGGATCGCGCGACCCAGAACCCGAACCTCATGGCCAAGGACAAGATCAGGCCGCGCCTGCCGCGCGGCTTTGTCGACCGCGGGCCCGGCGATCTCGCCGCGACCGAGCGCATGCTGGCCGCGATCCGCGAGACCTTTGAGCTCTACGGCTTCGAGGCGCTGGAGACGCCGTGCGTCGAGTACACCGAGGCGCTGGGGAAATTCCTGCCCGACCAGGACCGGCCGAACGAGGGCGTGTTCTCGTTCCAGGACGACGACGAGCAATGGCTCAGCCTGCGCTACGACCTGACCGCGCCGCTCGCCCGCTACGTCGCCGAGAATTTCGACGCGCTGCCGAAGCCCTACCGCAGCTACAAGGCCGGCTGGGTGTTCCGCAACGAGAAGCCGGGGCCGGGGCGCTTCCGCCAGTTTATGCAGTTCGACGCCGACACCGTCGGCGCAGCGTCCGTCGCGGCCGACGCCGAGATCTGCATGATGGCGGCCGACACGCTCGAGCGCGTCGGGCTGAAGGGCCAGTACATCATCAAGGTGAATAATCGTAAGGTTCTGGACGGGCTCCTGGAGGCTATTGGCCTCTTCGGAGATCACTTGGCAGAACAGCGCTTGAGAGTGTTGAGGGCGATCGACAAGTATGACCGCTTGGGATGGAATGGTGTCGCTGCTCTATTGGGGGCAGGCCGAAAAGATGAGAGCGGCGACTTCACAAGGGGCGCTGCTCTGGAAGCGTACCAGATTGACCAGCTGAGATGGTTCTTCGACACGACTGCCGGTGGTCGATTTCTGACACTCGATCTGAAAGTCGATAACGAAAAGATGCTCTCTGCTTGGGAAGAACGAGTGATCGTCGAAAGTCAGATTGGTCGCGAAGGAATCCAAGAACTCCGAACGATAATACAGTTGACTGAAGCGGCCGGCTACGACAGTTCACGCATTCAGATCGCACCCGAAACCGTCCGCGGTCTCGAATACTACACCGGCCCGGTCTACGAAGCCGAGCTCACCTTCGAGGTGCCGAACGAGCAAGGCCAGCCGGTGCGCTTCGGCTCGGTCGCGGGCGGCGGGCGCTATGACGGGCTCGTCGGGCGCTTCCGCTCCGAGCCGGTGCCGGCGACCGGGTTCTCGATCGGCGTGTCGCGGCTGCTCGCGGCGCTCAAAGCCGTGAACTCGCCGCTGCTCACCGCGCAAAAGCCGCTGCCGCTCGTCGTCGTCACGGCGATGGACCCGGAGCGCATCGGCGACTACCAGCGCATGGTCGCGCAGTTGCGGGGCTTGCGTGACGGCGACGGCAAGCCGCTCCTGCGCGCCGAGATGTATTTGGGAGAGGGGCGCTTTGGCGCCCAGCTCAAATATGCCGACCGGCGCGGCGCCCTCTGCGCGGTCATCCAGGGATCGAGCGAGAAGGCCGAAGGCAAGGTCCAGATCAAGGACCTCAAGGTCGGTGCCGAGCTCGCCGCAATCGCCAAGAACGACCGCGAGGCCTATCTGCAAAAGCAGGCCGAGGCGCAGCTCTCCGTCCCGGAGGACGAGCTGGTCGACGCCGTCCGCAAGGTGCTGGCGCGGCACTTCGCGTGAGAGCGGAAGCCGGCCGGAACGAATAAGGCGAGGCTCGCCGCGGCCGGCGCACATTCCCCTTCCCCTTGCGGCGCTACCAGATTCACACATGTCGGCTTGTCGCTCCTCCCTCCCCCCGCTCGGCGCAGCCGAGTGGCGGGGAGGGGTAGGGGTGGGGGGTGGCTGGGCGAGGTGAGGTGGCGACGAGAACGACGCGGCGGTTGGGCCAGGGCAGCCATCGACAGCTGCGCCTGATCGTCGACGAAGCGCCTCGGGGAAGCGCCCCCCCCGCTCGGGCTTCGCCCCAAGTCGGCCCTCCCCGCCACTCGCTTCGCGAGCGGGGGGAGGGAGGAGGTGCGCGCCGCCGACCTTCGATGCGTGAATGCCGTAGCCTTGCGGGGAGGGGTAGGGGTGGGGGCGCCGGATCGAACTCGGGCGCTTGGCGCAGGCGCCGGTACAACCCTCCTTCGCCGCACCGCACTAAGCCCGCGCCCCCCACCCGCATCGATGCCGGCGATCCCGCCGGCACGGTTGGCGGTAAGCTCGGGTTCATCGTAAGCCGCGATACTTGCGGGCT
>Ga0126304_10001428_pt1 | contig 11202 bp, 14 predicted proteins | sample Plot25_FD_92538 | JGI IMG/M metagenome (GOLD analysis project Ga0126304, IMG submission 92538) | Serpentine soil microbial communities from UC McLaughlin Reserve, CA, USA - Plot25 | ecosystem: Environmental > Terrestrial > Soil > Grasslands | place: USA: UC McLaughlin Reserve, Lake County... | reverse complement strand
GCCCGAATACGATCCGGACCGATTCGATGAGGACTATCGGATGCGACTGGGAACCTACTACGACCCATTCCTCTAGAACAGCTGCGGCATCGCACGAAACGGGGGCGGAACCGCCCCCGTTTCGTTGTCTAAGTTCTGATGTGGGGGAGTAAACGGACTGACGGATAGAGGTCCGCCCCGCACCTCCCGGGATAGGACCTGCGGCTGCTCTCGGCACCGTAGGACGCGACCGGACACGGCTCAGCCAATGAGCCCGCCAGCGGCCTCAACGGGATCACCCCCGAGGAAACGTGCGTCGAGCCTTCGAGCGTCGTCCTTGGTGATCCCCCCGCCGCCGAACGCCACGGGCACCCGCTTGGCGAGCGCCCTAATCGCGCGCGCGTGTTGTCCGAGCGACGTGCCCTCCGCCACCGCGAAGACCACGAGTTCGGGTCCGACGGCGTCGATCGTCGCCTCGATCGTGGAGAAAGGGGTGTCCTGGCCGAGGTACGTGATGCGTCGGCCGCGGCGCGACGCTGCGATTCCGAACATGATCAGCCCGAGGTCGTGCTGCTCACCGGGCGGGCATGCCAGGACTAGCGTCGGTCCGCTCCCGATGCCCCACCCACGGGCAAGACCGAGCAGTCGGCCGCGGAGCAGCGCCGAGGCGAAGTGCTCCTGCGCGACTGACACGTCGCCTCGCGCCCACCGATCTCCGAGGATCCGGAGGTACGGCAGGAGTACCTCGCGCATGACGGTCTCAACGGAGACAGCCGAGATCAACTGGTCGAGCGCTCGGTTCGCGCCGTCCTCGTCGAAGCGATCGAGGGCATCGCGCAGCTCGTCGGCGAGGCCTTCGAGGACCGGCGTGGCGCCCTCCGTGACGGTTTCGCCGGTGATCGTCTGTCGGGCCGCCTCGGCCGCTGAGAGCCCGCTCGCGATCAACTGCTTCGTGCGGAGGATCCTGGCCTTGTCGTCGTCGGAGTAGAGCCGGAACCCGCCGGCCGACCTCGACGGGCGCAGCAGCCCGTACCGCTGCTCCCAGGCGCGGAGGAGCTCCGGCGAGGTGCCGGTCCGCCTGGCTAGCTCACCGATCCGCAGGTAACCGTGCGCGTTCGCCACGGGCAGAACCGTACACTATCTCGACAGAACATTCTACAAACAGTTGACAGCAGTCCGTGAGAATCCCTATTCTGACTCTCGACAGAACCTAGACGGGTTCGTCAGGAGGTACAGGGAGATGAAGAAGCTGGATGCGGTGGCGCTGCTTCTCGTGGTGGTCGGCGCCGTCAATTGGGGTCTCGTGGCGCTGGCTGAGTTCGACCTCGTGGCCGCACTTGCCGGCCTCGACTTCGGCGAGACGAACGCATTCACCCGCGTCGTCTATGGACTGGTCGGCATCTCGGGTGTGTACGTCGGAGGCCGGTCGTTCGCGCTCGTCGGCGGGCGCGAGCGGCAGATCTCCGGCGTCGTCTGAGGTGCTTTAGGACTCGGCGCTTCGCAGGGGAGGGTTCTGTTCCACCGACGGACCCGGCCCACCCAAGTCCTCCCCGCCGAATTTCGGATCGGTGCAGGGATCCTGGCATCGCCGCCTGATCCCACGCCGTTTCGTCCATTCGGCGAGGGGGCAAGGAAGTTGGTCCCCGACTCGATGCAAGAGGAGGAAACGCGAATGGCAGAGATTACCGAATCCATCGATGTAGCGGTGCCCGTCAGCACCGTCTACAACCAGTGGACGCAGTTCGAGGAGTTCCCGCGATTCATGGGAGGCGTGCAGTCAGTCCAGCAGCTCGACGACACGCACCTGCGTTGGATCGCTGAGATCGGCGGCAAGCATGAGGAGTGGGAGGCTGAGATTACCGAGCAACACGCCGACGAGCGGGTCGCGTGGAAGGCGATTGGTGGCAAGGGCAACGCTGGCGTCGTCACGTTCCATCGCCTGAATGATGGAGAGACCCGGGTGACGGTGCAGATGGACTGGCAGCCCGAAGGCGTGATCGAGAACATCGGAACGGCTCTCGGCTTGGACGACCATCAAGTGTCGAAGGACTTGGACCGGTTCAAGGAGCTGATTGAGTCCCGGGGCCGGGAGAGTGGCGCCTGGCGCGGCGAAGTCTGATAGCCGAATCGACGTCACGGACACCCGAACCCGAGGTGCGCCCACACCTCGGGTTCGGGTGTCCTTCGACGAAGCACTCCGGTTCCGCCCGGAGCGCTCCGCTGATTACCTGCGTTCCAAACACCGACCGTGTTGGAGTAGTACGGATCGTCCGGGTTCGGCACCAACCGCAAGGGGTGGCCTAAGGGCGAAGCCCGGACGTGCCGCCGCGCAGGGTAGTGCTACTCCCGCTCCGCCCTCGGCCCCCACATCCGGCCTCGGCGAGGAAGGCAGGGCCTCACTGGGATGGCACGCGGACATCGATAGTCCGATCGGTAGTCCCTATGAGGCGAACCGTCCTGAAGTGAGGATCCACGTCCTATTGCCAATGCAGAGTTCATTAGCCCGGCTCCTTCCCAGATGTGCTGATCGCGACGCATGACAGTCATGAGGACGCGGGACAGAGGAGAATGCTTCGTCTCGTGTCGTAACAGGACCAATCATGGCGTGAACGTTGGTGAGCAAACCGCGCGCGAAGAAGGTCACTCTGGCCGAGCAGGAGATGCCGCCAAGAAAATAGTCGAGCCATTCTCCCCATTTCACGGTCCAACCCGTTAGGGCTCAGCGACCGCGGGTACAACATCGTTGCGGACACCGGGATCGGGTAGCCACCGCCCCAGTCGCCCGGCGGTTTCGATGCGCAACAAGCTTCAACGACCCCAAGCTTCAACGACCCCAAGGAGGACCGGATGGGAACTGAACCGACAGGAGCGATGCCGGAAGGCATGCAGAGCAATGGACCGCCGACCGAGGCTCCCAGTATCCCGCCCCGCGATCACGGCGAGGGTGAGGGGGGGCAAGAGCGGGTCCATGCGGTGGCCGGCGCCGCCGCGGATGAAGCCAAGGAGCTGGCACGGCAGGCCGGTGGCCAGGCGCGCCAAGTGGCGCAGGAGGCCAGGCACGAGCTCCGAACGCTGGCCGAGCAGGGTCGGCAGGAGCTGAAGAGCCAGGCGCAAGCCCAGACGCAGCGGGCCGCCCAGAACCTGCGGACCTTGAGCGACCAAACGCAGGCCCTCGCCGAGGGACGCCCGGCCGAAGCTGGCCCGCTCGCGGGCTACGTCCAAGGCGCCTCGGGAAAGCTCTCGGGTTGGGCAGACAACCTGGACCGGCGCGGATTCGACGGCATGGTCGCGCAGGTCCAAGGCTTCGCCCGTCGCCGTCCAGCAGCTTTCATCGGACTATGCGTCGTGGCGGGATTCGCCGTCAGCAGGGTGGGCAGGACCGTGCGGTCCGAGCCCCGAGAAGAGATCGCGGGGACGCAGCCGATGCTTGCGCCTACCGCCACGAGCCCGGAATCGATGTCTCGGCCGACGGCTGACGCAGCGGTAGGTGTGAGCGCGCCATCCTCTTCGTTGGATGGAAATGAGCCGGTGGTGCTTCCGCAGGTGGAAGCCGCCTCGGAGCGCACGAGTGGAGGCCGCTAGATGGCGACGTCGAACCGATCGATGCCGAACGGGTTGCTGCAAGAGCCGTCGCCGGAGCTACCGTTGTCCGAGCTCATCTCCAGGACGAGCAGCGACCTCGCGACGTTGTTCCGCAAGGAGGTCGAGCTCGCCAAGATCGAGATTAGGGACGATGTCCGACACACCGCGAAGGCCGGCAGCATCTTCGGCGCCGCTGGCTTCGCCGGATACCTGGCGGGGGTGCTCGCGTCCCTCGCCGTCGTGTTCGCCCTCGATCTGGCCATGCCGCTGTGGGCGGCGTTCTCCAGCGTGGCCGCACTGTTCGCGTTCGTCTGCTTCATCCTCTTCCGCCGAGCCCGAACGAGGATGAGCCAGTTCACGCTGGGGCCGGAACAGACCATCGAGACCATCAAGGAGGACATCGAATGGGCCAAAGCGCGGAGCAAGTGAGAGCCGACATCGAGCGGACGAGGGAGGACCTCGGGCAAGACCTCGACGCGATCGGGAACAAGATCAGTCCACGTCAAGCGGTCCGGCGCCGGACCGATCGGGTTCGGAGCAAGCTGACGATCATGAGGGAGCGAGTCATGGGTTCAGCGGAAAGCGCGACGTCTACCGTCTCGTCCGAGGGGTCGTCGGTAGCGGGATCGGTTCGTGATGCAGCGTCGGACGTCGCTTCGTCGGTGGCTGACGCCGCCTCGGGTGCGGCCGATACCGTTCGGCACGCGCCTGATGTCGTCAAGAGGCAGACCGAGGGGAATCCGATGGCTGTTGGCCTGATCGCCTTCGGATTGGGTGCGCTGGCGGGCACGATCGTGCCGAGCACGCAGACCGAAAAGAGCATGGCCCCCCAGCTACGCGAGCGGGTCGTCGAACCCGTGAAGGAAACAGCGAGCCAGGTCGCCCATGAGGTGGGCCAGGATCTTCGAGGGAACGCAGGGGAAGCGGCCGAACGAGTCAAGCAGACGGCCCAACAAGGCGCACAACGACTGTCGGAAGAGACGCGTCACCGGGTGGAGGACGTGAAGAGCGAGGCGCAGCAAGGGGCTGGGGAGGTGCGGTCAGACGGCTGAGGGGCCGGCGAGGTCGGATCGGAGCACGGAGGACGCGGCCTTCGAGACCGGTCCAACAGACGACTCTGAGGGCAATGAACCCCCCGAGTGGGCCATCGAAGCTGCGAAGGGGGAACTAGATGACGACGCCAGCGCGGAAGAGATCCGCACCCGCGCCGTCGAGATGGTCAAGGAAGAGCAGGGTGCGTAGATGAGCTGGGTGCTAGCCCTCCTCAATCCGCCCGCTTGAGACCATCGGCAGCATCTGCGTATGACCGTGTTGCCGCTAAGGAGCGGTGCATCGAAAAGCATATGAAGAGATCGGGAAGCATTTGATAGAGAGGAGGTTCGGCATGCTCGATCGAGACACACGTAGGACCGACGTGGGCACCTGGCCCGCGGCCGTCTCCCCGAGTCCCCAGCGGGTCCGATGGGGCGCGGTCTTCGCGGGCGGCGTGCTCGGCACGGCGCTGCTCGTCCTGCTGACGACGCTCTGGTTCGCGCTCGCGTTCAACTCCGACATCGAGACCGTACGGGTCAACATGGAGTGGTATGTCGGGATCACAGCGATCGTAGGTCTGTTCATCGCCGGGGTGCTCGCCGGGTGGCTAAGCGGCGTCCGCGGCGCGGGCACTGGGTTCTTCAACGGCCTGACGGTCTGGGGCCTGATCCTGATCGTCGCCCTGGCCGTGGGGATCCCGGCGATCTTCAGCGTCTTCAATCTCGGCCGCGTCTCGGCCATCACCGACCAGACGGGCCTCACGGGGTCCGCCGCGGACACCGCACTCTGGGCGTCCTTCTGGACGATCCTTGGCGGGTTCCTCGCCTCGGGGCTCGGGGGAATGATCGGCGGCGCCCTCACCATGCCGGCGAACGCGCAGCTCCAGTCCGGCCCGATGGATCGGACGGTGGATGTGAGGCATGGGGACGACGTGGACGATATCGATGCCGACCGGGGGTCGGTCCGGTACTAGGTCTCGTAACGCTCCGTCCTACGAACGACCCGAAGGCCCGGCTCGTCGGGCGAGCCGGGCCTTCGTTGATCGCGAAAGGTTGAGGAAGCTCCAAGACTCTCGCTTGAACGACCTGATTCCCGAAGGAAATGCTACCGTCGGCTGCGCTCGCGGCGTATCTTGGCAAGCTCGGCGTGTAGGCGGCCGGTCTCCTGAAGCAGTTCGAGGACACGCCGGACTCCGGCCAAGTTGAGTCCAGTGGACGTCAGTTTCGCGATTTCCCGAAGCTGGTCGATGTCGCGAGTGCTGTAGCGGCGTGTGCCGCCGGGACTGCGAACAGGTTCGAGGAGGCCCTCCCGTTCATACGTGCGAAGCGTCTGCGGGTGAAGGCCGCTGAGCTCCGCCGCAACAGAGATGCTGAACAGGCCACGGTCGGGTTCAACCCACTCGGCGTTCACAGCCACCGCCCTGGCGAGAGCGCGTCCAGATAGCGGCTGAGAAGGCAGGTCAGTTCGGCAAACGCACTGTCCGGACGGACTCCGCGATGAACGTTTGCTCTGGGTGGCTCGACGTAGACCGGCCCGGCCCATACCGGACGCACTCCGGCTCGCCGATCGGGGTGGTAGGGGTCCCTTCCGCGGGAGGTCGGCCAGCGCCGCACTTGCGGCGACAAATACACGTCGGTCGGACGGAAACTCCCCCCTGTCCTGGTAAGACGGGTCCGATCGTAGTCGTCGCGTTGGACAGGATCGCTCAGCACAGCGTAAGCGTGGGTGAGCGCTCGAAACCGCGCCGAAGCACCCGCGTCCTTCGGTCGAGCATCGGGGTGTGAGGTGAGCGCGAGCCGCCGGTAGGCGCGGACGATTCCATCCGCCGAGGCGTGAGGCTCCACCCCCAGAACCGCATAGAGATCATCAGCAGAGCGCCGCTCGACCATATTCCCTGCGCCCGATCGCTAGGGCACGTGCCATTTCTCGGCCCAGATCTTATCCGCCTCTTGTAAGAAAATCAACGTGCGTGCTATAAGGATTGAGGGAGCCTGACGGCCTCGGGAGCACGGCCGCGGCTGCCCGGAGGAAGCAGAAGAGGGAAAGGAGGATTCGGCAATGCTGATGCGTACCGACCCATTTCGCGACCTGGACCGTCTCAGCCAGCAGCTCCTCGGAACAGCAGTCCGACCTGCGGCGATGCCGATGGACGCCTATCGGAAGGGCGATACCTTCTTCATCATGCTCGATTTGCCGGGCACGAACCTGGAATCGATCGATCTGACGGTCGAGCAGCACGTCCTGACGGTGCACGCGCAGAGGACGGCAGTGGAGGACGACGTCGAGATGATCGTGGCCGAGCGGCCTAGTGGAACATTCACCCGCCAAGTCTTCCTCGGCGACACGCTTGACGCCGACAACGTCGTGGCTGACTACACGGCGGGCGTCCTGACGCTTCGCATCCCGGTGCGTGAGGAGGCCAAGCCACGCAAGGTGGCGATCAGCAGCAAGGACACCCCCGCGATCACGGCTGGGTAGGCGCTCGGTCATCGGGCATTCGCCGCCGTTTTCGCGGGGATCGAGAGCCATTTGGAGGTCAGAACGTGGCAAGGCCGCTGTGTCCCGGATGTTTCTCGTCATCGGTGGTTTCCGTTCCCCATGGCGCCGACCCTCACAGCAGCGATCGGCGCGAGAAGGTCGACGGTTTCGGAGCGCTTTGGGATGCGTTTGATGATTGGGAATGCGTGGTGTGCGGAGAGCGGTGGCCGAACATCGAATCGGTTCTCTCTCGCAACGCTCGGCATCGATCGACCATCGAACGACCCGCCCCGAGAAGCATTGTGAAGCCGCCGGGCCTGCCGGCCAGGCGGGCCTTTCCTAGTCAGGAGACCGGGAACACTGGTCGAGCGCCATTCGATGAGGTGAGGTAGATCGAACACAATCCTGAGCCACGAAGACTTGGGTCTCATGCCTAGCGAACCCGAGGACGTCACGACGTCCAATGAGGAAGCAGCAGCATTCGCCGAAACGAGTGACGGGCGCGACGTAACGCTGGCTGCCGTACGGCGCCTTGAAGCGGCGGCCGGCAGGGCAGGCACCGGTCGGGAGACCGACTGGCTCGGACAGGTCGCCGCTGATCTATCTGTCCTGGAGCGAGCGGTAGCGGCCGAACGGCACGAGGCGTCCCGGCCCGATTCGCTCTTGTCGATGATCGCCCGCGACTATCCTCGCCGCTTCAGTTCGCGCATCAGACAGCTGCGCGAACAGCATGAGGACATCGCTCAAACGATCGCATCGCTGAGAACACAACTTCAGTCGATGCGTGAGCCCACGATCGATGTCGTGGACCTCCGCGAACGCCTCCGCTGGCTTGCCGATGCCGTCCGCCATAGATGGGAGCGCGAAACTGACCTTGTGTACGAGGCGATCCGGCTCGATCTTGGTCGCGCCGACCACGCCGCTCAGGAAGGTGAGATCTAGGTAAGACCGCGCCGAACCACGCTCGGCTCCCGCGCTCCTTCCTATTCTGTGGTCGTGCCTTCTCAGCCGCCTTTCGGCCTGAAGCGTCGACCGAGGCCAGGACGCGAGACTCGCCGGGTTCGAGCCAGCCACCCGGTCTCGGAGAAAGGGAATGTCACGTCACGTGACGCTCTGTCGGGCGACGTGAACGACCGATCACCGGTCACTTGACCGAGGTGCCGCCACTCGACCTGTGCCTCCTCTCGCCGTCCGGACCGCCGGTTTGCGCGGTGGCCCGGTTCGGTAAGTGACCCGGTGGAACGAAAGGAGCGAACCGATGAACCTGCCTGGCTACCTGAACGACCACCTGGCCGGAGCCGCCGCGGGGATCCAGCTCGCTGAGCGTTGCCGGGATCGAGATCCCGAGAGCGAGCTGGCCAATGTGCTGCAGGCTCTCCTGCTCGAGATGCGGCATGACCGAGAAGTGCTCGAACGCGTGATCCGCGTCCTCGGAGGATCGCCGAACACGATCAAGCGCGCCACGGCGCTCGGCGCCGAGCGGATCTCGAGCCTGCGGATGTGGCTCCCGATGATCGGTCCGGGCTCGCAGGAGTCGGCGCGGCTCGAGGAGATCGAGCTGCTCAGCCTCGGCATCGAGGGCAAGCGCCTGATGTGGGCCGCTCTCGCACAGCTCTCGTCGACCGACGAGCGGCTTACCGGTTTCTCGTTCCCCGACCTGAAGCGTCTGGCGAGGTCGCAGCGGGATCGATTGGAGCGCTTCCGGCTTCGGCTTGCGGCGGAAGCGCTCGGTCAACCGGAGGTGGCTCCGATGCAGCCGACCACCTAGTGCGGGCTGGCTCGGCGCGCCCCACGTCTCGAGTCGCGCGCCGCCGAATCCAGCCGCCGCGAAAAGCCGTGGCGCTGGCCGAGGAACTCGAGCCGCGCCGGCGACGTGTCACATGGTCATCGGCATGACGAAGTCGGTTCGAAGTACGTTTGCGCGCCGGCGAATATTGAAGGACCTCCCGAGTAGTTCCACATCCCGTCCCGATTTCGACGGGCATCCTCTTGACCGTATCCGTGAACGTCGTGGTGCTCACCGGCACTATCGCCGCCGATCCGGGGAGATGGCGAGGCGGTTCGGATGTTCGCCGACGCCGAACTCCCGAACGTGCACGGCGATCGCCACTCCCGAACGCCCAGTCACTCGAACCGGATCGTCCGGAGCACGTCATCAGCGGCCGACCGGTCCGAAGTCGTCGCATCGGTCGTCCACTGGACGACCATCAGGACGAGCACGCCATCCACGTCGAGTGCGATCGCGCGCTGGTCCCATCGCGGCTCGATCGTGAGCTCGCCCTCGGGGCCGCCGAACAGCACGGTCGGTGCCGCGACATGGAAGGACATCTCGAGCGCGGGCAGGCTCCCGAGCTTGGTCGGGGTGATCGGGCCGGCACGCGGGGCGTTGCCCTCGATCGTCTCGAGCGTGGTCCGCGGCGTGAGCTCGGCCACGTCGACGTTGCCCACAGCCCCGGCGACGAACCCGGGCCGCGCGAACCCGAGCACCAGCTCGTCGCCGTGGAAGACGTCGAGGTACTCGGAGAGCGTGTGGCCGCCGACCCAGCCCTCGCCGACCGCGAACGCCACCGGGGGCCGGAACGCTTCGAAGCGGTACCGGCCGGGCTCGAGCGCAGCGCCGTTGCCGACGAGCGGTCGGGCCGCGTGCGCCGAGAACGAGCCCGACGCCGACGTCGGGGCCGACAGCGAGCTCGGCACCGAGGGATCCGGGCTCGAACAGGCAGCGAGGACCACCAGGACGACCGGCACGAGCTGCCTCACGGCGCCAGCTCCAGGTCGGCGGTCGCGAGCTCGAGCGCTCGGCTCACGTTTTCGTGATATCGCCTCTCGGCGAGGGCGATTGGCGGGGGTCGGGGTCGTGCTGCTTGCGCCTGGACCCATGTAGACGGTCCCCGCGAATCCAGATTCGTTGGGTTCGTGGGACCACCACTCGTCGCTTCTGCATGCGTTATGCGCAGAAGCGTGCGTTCACACGAGCGGCGCACTCCGCGCCATGGTCCGAACGATCCGAGCAAGAACCAGGTTCGCCGAGCGAAGATCCACCTCCCCGATCTCGGCGCCGAGAGTGTCGGCCCATCGCTGCCGCATGTCTCGGATCGTGCGAAGCGCTGAGTGGCCCTGCTCCGTGATCCGAAGCAGCTTGGACCGGCGATGGCCGGGGTTGTTCCGGTAGGCGGCCAGGCCTTCTTGGACGAGCACGTCCGCCACGCGCTGCACGCTCTGGCGGGAGAGCCACCAGGCGCGGGCAACCTGCGGCACCGTGAGTGGCTGGTCCTCGATCGCCGCCAGCACCCTCCATCGCGCGCTCGTCTGACCGGCAGGCTGGGCCATCTGGTCTCCGGCCGCGGTCAGAAGCCCGTTCAGCCGGAAGACGTGGACCACGAGCTCGCTCACCTCGTCGCCGGCAGGCGTTCGGGCGGAGTCGCCGCTGTTGGCCGACTTGACAGCATCTTGTCGTTTCTCTACCCTCGACGTCATGACAACATACTGTCATATTGGCGATCGGACGTCACGGCGGGTCTCGGGAAGGAGGCGACGATGACGGAGACAGAAGCGTTCGGCGCGGATATCCGCACCTTTCGCGTCCAGATCGCCCAGGCCGATCTGGATGACCTCCAGGAGCGACTTGCTCGGACCCGGTGGCCCGACGAGCTGCCGAGCCCGGGCTGGAGTCGGGGCGTTCCACTTGACTACCTCAATGAGCTCGCCCAGTACTGGCGTGCCGGCCACGATTGGCGCAAGCAAGAGGCTCTGCTGAACGAGTTTCCGCAGTTCACTACCTCGATCGATGGCCAGCGGATCCACTTCCTCCATGTCCGCTCGCCCGAGCCCGACGCGCTGCCGCTGATCCTGACCCACGGCTACCCGAGCTCGGTCGCCGAGTTCCTCGACGTGATCGGGCCGCTGACGGATCCGGTCTCGCACGGCGGCTCCGCGGCCGACGCGTTCGACGTGGTGGTCCCCTCGATCCCCGGCTACGGCTTCTCGGGGCCGACGAACGACACGGGCTGGGACAGCGCGCGCGTCGCGAAGGCGTGGGACACGCTCATGCAGCGCCTCGGCTACGAGCGATACGGCGCCCACGGCGGCGACGCGGGCGCGCTGATCACGCGCGAGCTCGGCATCCTGAAG
>Ga0126304_10001427_pt1 | contig 11206 bp, 5 predicted proteins | sample Plot25_FD_92538 | JGI IMG/M metagenome (GOLD analysis project Ga0126304, IMG submission 92538) | Serpentine soil microbial communities from UC McLaughlin Reserve, CA, USA - Plot25 | ecosystem: Environmental > Terrestrial > Soil > Grasslands | place: USA: UC McLaughlin Reserve, Lake County... | reverse complement strand
TCTCCGCGGTAAAGGTGGACTCCTGCGCCATCAACGCCGTGATCAGATACGGATCGAGCGCGTGCATCTTGGAGTACTTCTGAATGAGCGGCCAGTAGTCGAGCGGGTAGATGATCTGCAGGACGCCGGGCGGAAGGTCTTCCCCTCCTGCGGCGAGAAACTGCGGATAGGCGCGCCGCATCAGCGTGATGGCTCCACGGACGGCGTTGAAGCGCTCCTGCGCCCGCAGCCCGAGACCCTGTCGATTCCGAATCCACGCGGTCGTTGCCTGCAGCGGCGCCGAGTCGCCCCACACACGCTGCGCGTATTGGACCTCGCGCAACGCCTCGTCATACAGCTGCAGCGCCGTCAGCTCGCGCATCACCGCCTCGGTTGGCAATACCTTCACCGTCGCGAGACTCGTCGCGAGGGGCGCCGGCGTGCTCGGGAGTACCGGTTGCCGTCGCGTGGTGAGCAACGTCGCCGCAAGACGTCCGTAGTACGAGTTGCGATAATCCGCCACGACGAGGCGATAGCGCTCGTTGGCTGTCGCGGTGTCGTTCAACTGATCGCGCGAACGGCCGGCCCAATACAGCCACGACGGTCGGTAGTCGGCGCGCGGAAACGCCGCCGCCGCGCTCTCGAAGAACGTGATCGCTTCATCGAAGCGGTGGCTGCGATACGCCGCCCATCCCGCCTTCCACGCTGCCCGCTCGGCGTGACGATGCTTCGGGAACTTCTGCGCCAATTCGCGGAAGACCAGATCGGCCTCGTCATCTTCGTCGACGACGACATAGTGCGAGGCGAGCGAATTCAGCGCCTCGGCAGCCCATTCACTAGCCGGAAAATCCTCGATCAGCTCGCGCGCTTCGGCGACGAAGGTGTTGTGGTCGCCCATCTCACCGATGGCGCTGAGATAAAAATATCGCGACTCGGCCCCGAGCTCATCGTGTTTCAACAGCGACTTCAGACCATCGCGTGCCGCGCGATGGCGATCGAGGTAGTAGTCGCATTCGGCGATGCGCAGCGCGACGAGATCGTGGGTATCACCGTCCACGGATTTGGCGATCGCCTCGAATCCGGCGCGCGCCTGCGCCCAGCGACGCGCCTCGAACAGGCGCTGAGCGCGACGCTGTGCGCGGGCCAGGAGATCTGCCGAAATGACCGCTGACGACTGCAGACGCTCGATGCCGCCTTGCGCGTCAACGCCCTGCGCACTCAAGGGACTGTCGTAGTAAATGCGGCGGTACAGTTCGAGCGCGTGCTCGCGATGTCCGAGCGTCTCCTCAACCTGCGCAAGCGCGAGCCAGGCGTTCTCCGGCGACGCGAGCTCTTCACCGATGAGTGCGCGCAGGATGGTTTCGGCGCGTGCCGGATCCTGCCGCGCCACCGCAACCTCGGCCAGGCGCAGCGGGACGCCTTCGCGCAGATACCCGTTTGGCCGCGAGGTCATCATCGACGTGAAGATCGCGTCCGCCTCGGCAAATCGCGAGAGACCGGTGAGCGCAACCCCGGTGTAGTACCGCGCATAGCCCGCAAGCGACGTGGTGCGGAGGTCGAGTCCGTTCAGCAGCGCGAATCCTGCGGCGAAGTCATCGGAGGCGACCGCACGAACGCCTTTCGCGAAGCGGGCCAGCGCGGTTGCATCGGCCCGGGCCTCGCCCGCTGTTGCGCCGGGGACGTTCTGAACGAACCAGTACTGTGAGATGTCGGAGGGCAACGGAGCATGGCGGGTCGCCGTGAGCTGCACGGCCGCCGCTTCGCGCATGCGCGTATCGTCGAGCGTCTGCTGCGCGCCCAGACCATGAAACGCAGCGACCGCACACGCCAGGATGAAGATGACCCTTTTCACTGAATGCTCGTCGCCTTTCCCGTCATAAGCCCGCAGCCTGCCGCACCGTCATGGTCTCCAGCACTCGACCGGCATGCCGGGCAAGAACATCGAGAAACGCAGGCCAATAGGGTTTTTCCGACTTATCGGCACCGGGACCATCGGCATACAGCACAGCCACAACAGAGCCACCCACTGACACCGGCCACGCGCCCGGCTCACGCGGTTCCTCCGTGCGGGCAAACTCCGGTACGGACGTCTGGGCGCGTAACGAGACACCCCGGCCGGATCGCACGGCCTCAGTCATGGGGCCGGACGCACTTACGTCGATCTCGAGCCTCGATGAGTCGGAGGATAGATCAAACCCGACGCTTCGCCATTCACGGAGCGTTTTTCCTTTGACGAGAAATACTGCGGCGCGGCCGGCTTCGCACCCGGCCCGCATCGCCAGCGTCTCGAGCACTTGGCCAAACGTCGCCGCCTCGTCCAATGCGCGCACCGCATCAGGCAACCGCCTCGCCTGCGCGGCACGCTCATCACTGTTACGAAGCTCGTGGGCCAAACGGTTTACTTCGACACGCGCGACCTCGGACTCGTGTCGTGACGTTTCAATATCGCGCAGCGTCGCCTCCACATCGTCACGCGTCAAGTCGAGCTGCTTCCGCGCCTCGTCCAGCTCGACGGTCAACAATTCGATTTGCTCTCGAGCGGTCGTGGTTTCTAATCGCGCCTCATCCACCTGACGTTGGAGTGCTTCCATCTCTTCGGTGAAGCGGCTGCGTTGTTCGTCCGCGGCGCGTGCGGACGCATCCCGCAGCTCAGTGAATTGTTGTTCGGATTCGCGACGTGCCTCAGCGGTGGCTTGTAGTGCCGCATCGGAGGCTAACTGGGCAGTGGCATCGTTTGCCGTTCGGATCAACTCGTCACGACAAGAGCCGAGCTCCGATTCGAGCTGGCCTCGTAGCGAATCGAGGAGCCGGTTCAGCGTCTCATTGATCCGATCATCAAGCGCAGCCACGTCTCGGCGGACATTATACGGTCTTCTCCCGTAAACTCCTCACGGAGAGTCGCTTGAGAGGCAATAAGGGCCTATCGGAAGACCTGATTCAGCCGGGCTTCGCTGACGAGACGCACCTGACTGACGCGCCACTGATTACCCCGGAACTCCCAGACCTGCGAGACCGGAGACACCCGCGGCGGCACGATATTGTCCGATGAGCGTTCCGTCATGACCGCCGTCAGCACAGCCGTATCGGCAGCAATCTGAACGCTCACGCGATCAAGGGTGCGGTTGACGTTCACGTTTGACGGAAATCTCTCTTCATTGCGTCGCTCGTCCGTGATTTGTAGCCGCTCCGTTTGGAGCGACGCCATGGTCGCGCGATCCTGACGATGGTAGGCGTCGAGCCACTGACGAGATGCAGTGACTACCGCAGAGGCCGGCGATGCTGGGCCCGGTGTCGGAAGTTCCGCTCGCGGTGCTACCGGCGGCACTGTCGCTTCAGCTCTGGCAGGCGGAGGTCCCGGATCGAGGGACGGATTTGAGGGCGTGGCGACCGGCTGCCTCGAGGGCGTGGCCGCGACAGGTTGGACGAGCGGTACTGGGTTGGACGCACCAAGAGGTGCGCTCGCCGGCGGTGCGCTCGGAGTTGTTGGGTTTGGAGGCGCCGCCGCGATCTGCGCCGTCTCGGCTTGCACATTCGCCGGACTCACCTGCGGTGTTGACGCTGCTCTAGATGCCCCCTGACGATCGGTGTTCTCGACCACAAATTGACGCGTCACGACTTGACCGTCACGACCAAGCGGGGTGGCCTTGCCGGTGTTCACCGAGACAAACACTGCGCCCGCGTCGCCGACGCGCAGCGACACACTCTGCTGCGCGTTGAGCCGCACCGTCTCGCCTTGCGCGAGCATGCGGCCCGAGTCGGATTCGCCGTCCACCGTTGTGCGCAGCCATGACGATCGACGCGCCTCGACAAGCAGCGAGAGCGCAGAAGGCCTCTCAGGGGTCGTCGCCACAGGCGGTGGCGGCGTTGTAGGGGTCAAGGACGGTGTTGTCGATACAGGCGCGGGCGTTGACGGAGCGCTCACAGGGCCGGTCGCTGGGGCGGCGGTTTGGACAGCCGCAGGTTCCTTGCCGGATCGCAGCCACATGATCGTTCCGACGAGGACAGCGATCCCTGCGACACCAAACAACCCGATAACTATGCGTGCCCGTCTCGTTGACGGCACCGGAACCGAGTCGATGGAGAACGGCGATGCGAGCAACGTCCTCGACGCTGCTGTCGACATCGAGGGTGCGTGCGACGATGTCGACGACATCGAGGGTGTGTGCGACAGCGTATGCGACGAAGCAGCCGGAGACGACGGAAGCGGGTGCTGTGCAGAGAGGAGCGTGGCCTCTGAGAACACGCTCGGAAGTTCAGGTGGCGGTGGCAGCTTCGCCGGTTCTGACAATGCCTGGAAAGGTACTGTGCGCGCGTCTTCGGTGAGCGCGTCCATGTCGGCGCGGGCTTCGTCGAGCATGCCTTTGACGGCTTCTTCGTGCGCGAAGATCGCCTCTTCGAAATCCGGCTTCTCTATTCCGCCATCAGTATCGCTGCCCTCTTTGAGCAGGCCGGTCGCGTCCGGGCGGGCGCCCGCTTCACCGAGCGCGGCTTGCACTTGCGCGGAAAGCACCAGCAGTTCGCGTCGCGCTTCCATGACGATCTGACGAACGTCGCGGCGCGCCGCAGTCACAATTTCCATTGCCTCACGCTCGGCCGATCCGCGCACCTCGTCGCGCAACCGACCCAGCTCGTCCGCCTGAGCAATCCAAGCGTCGCGCCGGACGCGGTACTGCTCGATGAGATCGGGAACGGGCGTTCCGGCAGGCGTGTTCGACTTCTTCAACTCATTCGAATCAGACATCTAGCGGTATGACCTTCGTGGATAGCGAGCGGCCGGCTTTGCGCCACCTTGCACAAACAATTTGTGTGATTGTGCCCCCGGCAGGTGCCCCAAGTCGAGGGCAGCCATCGGAAATCTGAGCGGTTGACCCCGCCCGGCTGGCGGCGTATAAGGAAGCCGCCCTGAATTTGTTAAAGATTTGTTCGAGGGCCTTTAGGCGGGTCGGTCGTGCGGCTTGGACGTAGGTCCGGGTTCATTGATACGGGAAAGCGGGCTAAAGGGGGACTCATGCGACGAAAGGTATTCCTGATACTGCTGGGGCTTGGACTGATGTTGGCCCCACAGATCGCACACGCTCAGTCATCCATCACCGGAGTTGTTCGGGACACGTCGGGCGCCGTGCTTCCCGGCGTCACGGTGGAGGCGTCGAGCGACGTTCTCATCGAGAAGGTTCGCACCGCGGTCACCGACGGCAACGGACTCTATCGAATCGTCGATCTCCGGCCGGGCACGTACGTCGTGACCTTTACGCTGACCGGGTTCAGCACATACAAACGCGAAGGCGTGGAGCTCGCCTCTGAATTCAACGCGACGGTCAACGCGGATCTTCGCGTCGGGGCGCTCGAAGAGACGATCACCGTAACCGGCGAGAGCCCGATCGTCGACGTGCAGAGCGCGAGACGACAGCGCACGCTGGACAGCGATCTCGTCCAGTCACTGCCAACCGCCAAAGGGTACGCCGGTCTCATGGTACTGATTCCCTCGATGGTGCAGAGCGGCGGCGGCGTGCCCAACGTGCAGCTGAGCCCCGGGATGGTCGTGTTTGGTGGACGCGGCGGCCGCGGCAACGAAGGCCGCGCGCAGGTCGACGGATTGAACACCGGTGCATCGCTCAACGGCGGTGGCGTTTCAGGGTACCGGCAGGACGTCGAGAACGCGCAGGAAGTCGCCATCACGACCGCAGGTGGCCTTGGTGAAACCGAAGTTGGCGGACCGACGATCAACATCGTGCCGCGCACCGGCGGCAATACCTTCCGATCGCACTTCTTCTTCACGGGCCTTCGCGGTGGCATGCAGGCGAGCAACTTCTCCGAGGAACTGCAGCAGGCGGGGCTGCGCACGCCGGCGAAGACGAACTACATCTACGACACCAGCTACTCGATCGGCGGCCCGATCAAGCGGGACAAAATCTGGTTCTACTTCCTCGGCTACTACCGCGGCAGCGAGAACACGATCCCAGGCATGTTCTACAACAAGAACGAATGGGATCCGACGAAGTGGGGTTACGAGGCGGATACGAACAGGCCCGCGCTGTCCGGTGGCCGTGGCCCGCTGCAGCCGGCCCTTCGCATGACGTTCCAGCTATCGTCGCGCGACAAGCTGAATCTGTTCTGGGATGAACAAATCAGCAACAACAGTCTCGGCGCCGGCAATGCGACGAATGCCCCCGAAACCGGCGGCCGCAATCACGGCTGGCAGCGCGTGCAGCAGGTGAAGTGGACGTCAACCCGTACGAACAAGCTCCTCCTCGATGCCGGCCTCGGCACGTACCTGTCGAACTGGAACACACGTGAGCGCTATGCGGAAGATTCACCGCTGTCGGTGGACGCCCGGCGCAACCTCATTCAGGTGCAGGAGCAGTGCGCTGGCACGCTGCCACGGGATGCCTTTGGCCGCGGCGGCACGTGCGCCGAGAACGGTGGCATTGCTGGCCTCAACTATCGCAACCAGTCCTTCTGGAATGCCGACTGGATCGGCGCGCACACCTGGAATGCAGCCGCGACGTACGTGAGCGGCGCCAACACCATCAAGGTCGGATATCAGGGCGCCTACCACGCGGACAATCGCAATCAGGAAGGCGGCACGAACGATCTCACCTACCGGTTCAACGAGGGCATCCCAAATCAGTTGACGCAGCGCCTCGAACCCTACCGGACGTACTCGCGCGTGCGCTACAACGCGCTCTACGTGCAGGACCAGTTGACGCGCGGGCGGCTGACGGCGACCGGGGCGCTCCGCTACGATCATTCGTGGAGCTACTATCCCGAGCAGTCGATCGGCGGACCCGGCGTGCGCTTCCTCCCGGTGCAGTTCACATGGGAGGAATCCAAAGGCGTGATTGGCTACAACGACATCACGCCTCGCATGGGCGTCGCTTACGATCTGTTCGGCACCGGCAAGACGGCGATCAAGTTCAATGCCGGCAAGTATCTCGAGGCGGCCGTCAACGGCAACGGCAACTACTCGGCGCTGCTTCCGAGCTCGCGTATCGACCTCACGCAGAATCGGGCGTGGACGGACTCGAACGGCAACTACATTCCCGACTGCGATCTCCTCAACGGCGGGGCGCAGAACCTGACCGCGTCTGGCGGCGATGTCTGCGGCGCCTGGGCCAACCCGAACTTCGGTAAGGCCGTCGATGCCAACGGCAATCCGATTTACAGCCTTGGCTACGCTGAGAAGATCCTGAAGGGCTGGGGCACCCGGCCGTCGGACTGGCAGATCGGCGTCACGTTGCAGCAGGAGATCTTGCCGCGCGTGTCGATCGAAGTGGGGTACTCGCGTCGATGGCTGCAGAACTTCACCGTCACGGATAACCAGAACGTGAGCCCGGCCGACTTCGATCAGTTCAGCCTGGTCGCCCCATCTGATTCGCGCCTACCCGGCGGCGGTGGTTACACGATCAGCGGCTTGTATAACATCAAGCCTGACAAGTTCTCGACGCCCGTGAACAATCTGCGCACGTATGCGCCGGACTACGGAACGATCACGCAGGTCTACAACGGCCTCGACATCAACATCAACGCGCGCATGCGGAATGGCATCCAGGTGCAGGCGGGCACGACGACGGGACAGCGCGTGACCGATTACTGCGACGTGCGCGGGCTGATTCCGGAGCAGACTGGCGGGTTCTCTACCGCCAGCGAGGTGGCCCAGTACAGCCCGGTGAATCCGTTCTGTCACGTCGAACCCGGCATCACGACGCGCTTCACGAGCGCGGGCAGCTATGTCATCCCGAAGATCGACGTGATGCTGTCGGGCACATTCCAGAGCTCGCCGGCCGAACCGCTGCAGGCGAACTGGACCGTCTCGAGCGCAATCGTCCAGCAGACGCTCGGTCGTCCGCTGGCCGGCAATGCACCGAACGTGACGGTCAACCTGCTGGCTCCGGATCAGATGCGTGGGCCGCGCGTCAATCAGTTGGATCTGCGCGTCGGGAAAGTGCTGCGCTTCGCCTCACAGCGCGCGACGGTCTCCGTCGACATGTTCAATGCCTTCAATGCTGATACGGTGCTGACCTACAATCAGGCGTTCACGCCCGGGGGGCAGTGGCTCGTGCCGAACACGGTCTTGACAGCGCGAACCGCCAAGATCACCGTGCAGTACGATTTTTAGTCGTTCGTAACGTTCGAGTCGTTCGGATCGTTCATTCGGTGAACGATCCGAACGCCCGAACGACTCGAACCATCCGAACGTTCTAGGTTCCGGCGTCTACCTGAACCTCTGTCGCCACCCTTCGCACGCCCTTGACCGCAGACGCGACTTGCACGGCCTCGAGATGCGATTGGAGCGACTTGGCTTTCCCGGCCAACAGGACCACACCCTTGTTGACCGATGCGACGGAGATGCCGCTGTCCTTCACTCCAGCGTTGGCCTTGAACGCCGCTTGCACCGCGTCTTTGACGTCGGCGTCGGCGCGCTCGACGATTTCCCGCTTCGAGCTGGGAACGATTTGCAGCAGGTTCTTGACGCTCTTGACGCCGTCAATCTTCGCCGTCACCTGCTCCGCCTTCGCCTTCTCGGCTTCGGTCGCCACCTTGCCGTGGAGCGTCACCACGCCTTTGACGGTATCGACGTTGAGATCCGCCGCGCTGACGTTGTCGGCGGTCATCAGCGCGATCTTCGTCTTCATGGTGATCCAGGTATCAGGCGTGTCGGCGGCCATCGCCGCCGCACCGCTGAGGCATAGGCCAAGCGCAAGCGCAGCAATGGCGAGACGGAAGTGCTTGGTACATGCTGTTGTCATGTGATGGCCTCCTGACCAGTCGCAGGGATAGGACTGCAACGCCGGTGCCCATCACGCAGAATGAAACGTCGCCGCAGCTGAGGTGAGGGCTTAGACGTACGACTTGCCGCTGCGGCCGGCAAGGTTCGCAACGGTCGTCACGAGCTGGGTGGGATCGACTGGCTTGGTGAGATGGGTTTGGAAGCCGGCGAGCAGTGCACGGCGTCGATCGGCGACGCGCGCGAGTGCGGTGAGCGCTGCGGCAGGGACCCCTGACATCGGCGCCTGCATCTGCCGGACGCGCTTCATGAAATCGTAGCCGTCCTGGTTCGGCATGGCGACGTCACTCACGATCACGTCAGGCACCAGACCAGCCTCAATCGTCTGCAAAGCCGCCTGCGCCGTGTCGCAAGCCGAAACGCGCGCGCCCGCATCCTCGAGCAAACGCTGAACGAGATCGCGCGCGTCAGCTTCGTCGTCGACCACCATCACGACGATGTCGGCGAGCACCGGCTTCGAGCGCGGCAATTCATCGGCGGGATCGGGTACACGTTCCTGCGTCGAACGGTGAAGCGGCAACGTGACGGTAAACACGGCGCCGCGGCCCGCACCGCCGCTCGATGCCTTGACGGATCCGCCATGCATCTCGGTGAGGTTCTTGACGATCGCGAGACCCAGCCCGAGGCCACCGTGCCGGCGCGTGGACGAAGAATCCCCCTGCAGGAACCGCTCGAAGATATGCGGCAGCAGCTCCGGCGCGATCCCCTGACCGTCATCGCTGACTTCGATCTCCGCGGATTCGCCATCGGTGTGCAGGGCCACTTTCACGATACCGTCACGACTGGTGAACTTGACGGCGTTGATCACCAGATTCCACACGATCTGCTGCAGTCGTGTGCGATCGCCGTTCACATTGGGATTGGTGTCGTACACCGTGGTGAGGTGTACACCCTTGGCGTCAGCTGCGGCGCGGGCTGAGGCGACGACCTCGTCAACCACGGACACGAGGTTGACCGCGTGTACTTCGAGCGGCAACTTGCCTGACACAATGCGGCTGACGTCGAGCAGATCGTCAATCATCTGCGCCTGCCGACGGGAATTTCGATCGATGACATCGATCGCTTTGCGCAGCGTCTCGCGGCTCTGATCCTGCTTCAACACACCCACCCAGCCGACGATCGAGTTCAGCGGCGTGCGGAGCTCGTGCGACAGCGTGGCAAGGAACTCGTCCTTCATCTGCATCGCATGCTCGGCGTCGGCGCGCGCCTGACGCTCGCTCTCGAGCAACCGATCGCGCTCTTCGTCGGCGCGCTTCTGCTCGGTGATGTCGCGGGAGATCGACAGCAACCGCGTGACGTGGCTGCCGTCGTCGCGAATCGGCGTGACCAGGACGTCCCACCACTTTGGTGTGCCGCGCGCGGTGGCACAAAAGGCCTGGAATCGACCTTCGCCGGCCTTCATCGCGTCATCCAGTGCGGCACTTGCGAGGTCAGCGCTCTGGCTCCACATGTCGACCCACGGCCGCCGACCGAACTCCGCCTCGTCGTCGATTTCCAGTAACCGCGCACCGGCGCGATTCATCGAGAGGAGCCGCCCATTGGGCTCCAGAATCTGAATGCAGTCACCGGACGTGTCGAGGATGCTGCGATTGATTCGTTCGCTGCGCAACAATTCCTGCGTCGCCGATTGCACCGAGTTCTCGGCGCGCAGACGTCCCGCCATCTCGCGCTCAAACGCCTCGCGGCGGCGCTGGAAACTATGTTCGACCGCCGCGGCCACGAGGCCAAGTGTGCCGGCGAGCAAGAAACTGGCGATGGCAAACACGAGCGACGTCCGTCTCGCGAGACGCGCCTCTTCACCTCGCTGATCGAGCGAGGCCTGCTCCGCCATCTTCATGTCTGCCGCCACGTACCTGATGCGATCCATCCGTTGGTCCACGGCATCAGAGGCGATCCGGCCGATCGCATCGGCAGTACGTCCCGCCTGATGTGATTCGACGGCAGACTGCAGTTGCGCAAATCGTTCACGGCTCAGGGTGGCGATCTGCTCGGCACGCGAACGTTGGCGTGGATCGTCCGCTTCCAGCGTGCCGAGCGCCTCCGTCGCCGCGGTGACTCTCGGCCGCGCGTCGCTGTACGGCTCGAGCAGCGAGGCACGGCCGGTCAGCAGATACTCTCGGGCGCTGTTCTCGGCGTCGAGGAGGCTCGTGACGAGCGCGTCGATCGCCGAGAGGGCTTTATGCGAACGATCGATGTGTGCCGAGGCCGATGAGAAACGAACATACTGATGTATGGCGAGTCCGCCGGATAGAAGCAGCAGGGCAATGACCACCAGAAATACCCCGCGCCAGCCCGGGACGCGCCGGACGTCAGGTCCTGAAGGTTGTATCTCGTTCATGCGACGAGAGGAGGCACACTAGCGCGTCTTCAACGCAAATCCACTGCCACGAGTGAGGCGACGGCCCGACTCAGGCGACGCCTGAGTCGGTGATCCCGCACTCC
>Ga0126304_10001425_pt1 | contig 11212 bp, 9 predicted proteins | sample Plot25_FD_92538 | JGI IMG/M metagenome (GOLD analysis project Ga0126304, IMG submission 92538) | Serpentine soil microbial communities from UC McLaughlin Reserve, CA, USA - Plot25 | ecosystem: Environmental > Terrestrial > Soil > Grasslands | place: USA: UC McLaughlin Reserve, Lake County... | reverse complement strand
TGCGGGCCGGGCCGGTGGCGAGCGCCGCGGCCGCGGGGGCCGGCACCTGCGCAGCGCGCTCCACGTCGAGCACGCCGTCGACACTTCTGAGCGCCTTCACGACCTTCTGCAGGTGTTTCACGTCGTTGATCTCGACGGTCATGTCGATGCGCCCGCGCGCATCATCGACCGTCGCCTCGACGTTCCGGATGTTGGTGTTGATGCCGGCGATCTTTGAGCTCACATCCGCCAGGATCCCCTTGCGATCCTCCACCTGCATGCTGAGCCGGACGGTATACGTCGCTGCGTCCGCCCCCTTGTCCCACTCGACTTCGATCTTGCGTTCGGGATCGTAGAGCAGGTTCAGAACGTTCGAACAGGTGGCCGAGTGGACCGAGACACCTTTGCCGCGTGTGATGTAGCCGACGATCTGCTCCCCTCGAATGGGATTGCAGCAGCGCGCCCGAAACACGAGCAGGTCATCCACTCCGCGCACCTTGATTTTGTCGTCACCCGTGCCGAGAACTCGCCGAACGACCGACGCGAGCCCGGTTTCCGGCGTCTCCTTCAACTGGGCGGTAGGAACGAAGCGGCCAAGAACCGTTCGCGCCGGTAACTTGCCATATCCGATCGCCGCAAACAGCTCGTCGGCTTTCTGGAGACCGTACTCTCCCAGCACTGTGTTCAGCGCCGCGGCGTCGGTCAACGCCTTCGGGCTGAGTCCGTAGCGGCGTGCTTCCTTGTCGAACAAGCGTCGGCCTAGTTCGACGCTGCGGGCCTTCTCCTCGGCGTGAATGAAGTGGCGGATCTTGTTGCGCGCGCGCGACGTGACCACGAAGTTCAGCCAGTCGCGGCTCGGCTTGTGCCCGGCGGTCGTGATGATCTCGACAATGTCGCCGTTGCGCAGGCGGGTGCGCAGCGGAACCATTTTCCCGTTGACCCGCGCGCCGACGCAATGATGGCCCACGTCGGTGTGGATCGAGTAGGCGAAGTCGACCGGCGACGCATCCCTCGGCAGCGCCTTCACTTCTCCTTTCGGCGTGAAGATGTACACCTCCTCGGGGTAGAGCTCGATCTTGAGGTTCTGCAGGAACTCCTGCGGATCACGCACCTCCTGCTGCCATTCCAGCAATTGCCGCAGCCACACGAAGTACTGCTCGTCGCGTCCGGCGCCGACCCGTCCTTCTTTGTACTTCCAGTGGGCAGCAATGCCTTCCTCCGCAGTGCGGTGCATCTCCGATGAACGGATTTGAACCTCGAACGGAAAGCCCCGATCGCTGACCACGGATGTGTGAAGCGACTGATAGCCATTCGGCCGCGGCGTGGCGATGAAGTCCTTGATCCTTCCCGGCACAGGTGACCAGGTCTGATGGATGATGCCGAGCGTGGCGTAGCAGTCCCTTACTGAGGGAGTAATGATCCGCAACGCGACCAAATCGTAGACCTGGTCGAGGTCGATCTTCTGGCGCTTCAGTTTCTGATGGATGCTGAACAGGCGCTTGATGCGGCCGTCGATCTGCAGCACCGGGACCTGGGCTTCGGCCAGCTTGGCCGTAATCGTATTCTTCAGTTCCTCGATCAGTCCTTCGGTCGCGCGGCGGCGGCCTTCGACCCGCAGCCGCAACCCCTCGTAGGCTTTCGGCTCGAGATAACGGAACGCGAGCTCCTCCAGCTCGTTCTTTATCTTGCTCATCCCGAGCCGATTGGCAATCGGGGCGTAGATATCCCGCGTTTCCTGGGCGATCTTGACGCGCCGTTCCTCCGGCAGGTGATGCAGCGTCCGCATGTTGTGCAGGCGGTCGGCAAGCTTGACCAGGATGACGCGGATGTCATCGACCATGGCCAGGAGCATCTTGCGAAAGTTTTCCGCCTGGCGTTCCTCGCTCGACGAAAACGAGATCGCGCCGAGCTTCGTGACCCCCTCCACCACGTGCGCCACATCCGCGCCGAAGAGCTCCTTGATCCGGTCAATTTCGATGTGTGTGTCTTCGACGATGTCGTGCAGCAGCCCGGCGGCGATGGCGACGACGTCGAGCTTCATGTCGGCGAGCTGGTCCGCCACTTCGAGAGGATGGACGAGGTACGGTTCTCCCGAATGCCGGACCTGCCCCTTATGCTCGTAGGCTGAAAAGACATACGCCCGCCTCAGCAGCTCGATGTCTGCATCGGCATTGAGCCCACGCACTTTTTCGACGAGGTCCTCGAACCGGATCATCTTTTGCGGTGTCTAAAAATCATGGCGGCCTCAGGCGCGACGGAGCCAAAGGCCGGGTTGACGCCTTGTTTTTGCGTTAACTATACTGACCCGGTTCGGGCGCCGGAAGAAACCCCGTCCGTGTGTCTCTAATCATTCTAGAAGGTTCAAAGAAGCATGACGATGCGATATCGGACGGTGACGGTGGCGGCGCTGGTTATCGGCGTCGCCGTGGGGACGGCCGGGTGTGGGCGCTACTCGCTGAAAGCTCTGAAGGCGCAGAAGGCGTACAAGGAGGCAAACGACCTCTATAAGGCGTCCGATTGGAAAGGCGCCGCCACAAAGTACGAATACGTCCTGCAGCAGGACCCGAATCGGACGGAAGTGTATTTCTACCTTGGCAACAGCTACGACAATGCCTACAAACCGGCGCGCGCCGGCGAGGCCCAGAACGACGCCTACATGCAGAAGGCGGTCGAGAACTACAAGAAGGCTGCGACCGAAGACAAGAACCCGGACATGAAGAAGCTCGCGCTGCAGTACCTGGTTGCGGCGTACGGTCCCGAGAAGCTGAACGATCCGAGCCAGGCCGAGCCCATCATCCAGCAGCTCGTTCAGATGGACCCGAACGAGCCGAACACCTACTTCGCCCTGTCCAAGCTGTACGAAGACTCCGGGCGCTACGAAGAGGCCGAACAGGCGCTCCTCAAGGGGCGTGACGTAAAGCCCAACGATCCGGCAGTCTATGCGACCATCTCCGGCTTCTACAACCGCCAGGGGAACTTCGAGAAGACGATGGAGGCGCTCAACAAGGCCGCTGAACTCGATTCGAATAATCCGCAGGCGCACCACCTGCTCGGGCCGTACTACCAGGAGAAGGTCAGCAAGGATCACACGCTCAAAGACGACCAGAAGCGCACCTACATCGACGCCGGGCTCGCTGCCGAAGACCGCGCCCTGGCCATCAATCCGGACTACGTCGATGCGCTGGTCTACAAGAACATCCTGCTGCGGTTGAAGGGGAATATCGAGAAGGATCCGGTGAAGCGCGCCGACTACTACAAGCAGGCCGATACGACCCGTAACCGGGCCATGGAGCTCCAGAAGAAGAAGACCGCAGGCACCGACTAGTCCGCGGGCAGAACCGACGAACAGGAAAAGGGCGGGGGTGATCACCCCGCCCTTTTGCGTTGCTAGCGCCGCGCCCGCGCCTTCTCGGTTACGATTCCCACCTGCTGTACCCCCGCTCCCCTGGCACTATCGATAATCGACACGATCTCGCCATAGCGCAGTGAACCGGCTCCCAGGATGAACATTGTTTTTTCCTGGCGGGAGGCAAAAATGCGGCGCAGCTCCGAGTCGAGTGCCGAGCGCAAGACCGGCTGCTTGTTGATCGCTATCTCACGGTCGGCCCCATACTCGAGCACGATGCTTTGAACCGGCGGCGGCGCGGAGGGAGGATCCGCCCGTTCCGGGAGGGCAACATCCAGGCCCTTCTGAGTCAGCGGCAGTGCCGCCATGAAGATGATCAGCAGGACCAGCAGGACGTCGATCAGTGGCGTGACGTTCATCTCCGCGCTCGCGCGGAGTCCTTTCGATCTCGCGACGGGACCGGGTTCGAGCTGCTTGCGCATCGCTGCCACGGCGTTCCTCCCATGGCGTTCGACACAAAAAAAACGGCGGGGTTCCCCCCGCCGTTCTCAGTCGATGTGTTCCGGTAGGCTAGTTGCTGGCCGTCCCGGTCCGCATTTTCTCGGTGACGATGCCGACCTTCTCCACGCCGGCGCCCTTGGCCGCGTCGATCACCGCGACGATGTCGGCGTACCGCAGCGTGCCGGCGGCAGCGATGAACATCGTCTTTTCCTTACGCATTTCAAAAATGCGGCGGAGTTCGCCTTCGAGGTCGGGCAGCGCGACGGGCTGCTTGTTGACGGCGATCTGACGGTCCGCGGTGTACTCCAGCATGATCTGCTGGCTCGGTTCGTTGGCCGCCGGCGCCTTCGTCTCGAGCGGCAGATTGATATCGAGCCCCTTCTGAGTCAAAGGCAACGCCGCCATGAAGATGATCAGAAGCACGAGCAGCACGTCGATCAGCGGCGTGACGTTCATGTCAGCGCTGGCGTGCGGTGTTTCTCCCTTGACGACCTTCTCGGCGCCGAAGTGATTGTGTGCGTGAGCCATGGTTAGTTGCCTCCCTGGCCCTGCGGCTTGTTCGGATCAGGCTTATTGTCGGTGATCAGGCCGATGTCTTCGATCTGCGCTTCGTGCAGGAAGTCCATCGCCGACATGATCGCGCTGTACGAGGCGTCCTGGTCACCCTTGATCAGGACGGTGCGATCCGTCTTGTCTTCGAGCACCGTCTTGATGCGATCGACGAAGTCTCCCTTGGAGACCTGGATGCCGTTGATCCAGAGCTGATTGGCCGAGTCGACCGCGACGACCGTCTGTTCCTGGGTGTCAGGCTTGGCCAGCCCATTGGTGGCGACCGGCAACTGAACGTTGACCCCCTTCTGGAGCATCGGCGCGATCAGCATCATGATGATCAGCAGCACCAGCATCACGTCGACCAGCGGCGTCACGTTGATGTCAGCTTTGAGGCTGCCTTTTGAGCCGCCTACGTCCATTGCCATAGTGTGTCCCCTTACAATCGTTCAACGATCATCTTGGCCATCGGTCATCTTGGCCATCGGATCATCGCTCATCGGATATCGGTTCATCGATATCGATCAGCGGATTCATCGATATCGGATGAGCGAGTCCTCGATAAACCGATTACCGATGATCGATGAACCATGATCCGATTACGCGGTCTTCTTGATGAAGTAGTCGAGCAGCTCCGATGACGAGTTGTCCATTTCGACGTTGAAGTATTCGATGCGGCCGGTGAGGTAGTTGTAGAACCAGACCGCCGGAATCGCGACGACGAGGCCGAGCGCGGTCTCGACCAGTGCTTCCGAGATGCCGGCCGAGACGGCGCCGAGACCGCCCGAGCCGGTCGCCGCGATCCCCTGGAACGCGGTGATGATGCCGACGACCGTGCCGAGCAGTCCGACGAACGGCGCGGTCGCGCCGATGGTCGCGAGCGCGGCAACGCCCTTCTTCAAGTCGTTCGCGGTCAGCGCGGACGCGCGCTGGATGGCGCGGCGGACCGTGTCGACCAGGTCCTCACGGCTCAGCCCGCCGCCCGCTTCCTGCTGAAACTGGTACTCCTGCAGACCGGCGAGAACCACTTTCGCGAGATGGCTGTATCGATAGTTCTTGGAGGACGAGACCGCAATGGCGTCCTTCAGACGACCCTCTTTGAGATGCTTCGCCACCTGCGGCGCATACAGCTTCGACTGCTTCCGCGCCTGCGAGAACGTATAGATACGCTCGATGGCGACGCCGAACGAAATCATCGACATGATGATCAGGATCACGCCGATGGCTTTCGCCACCATTCCCATCTGGGTCCACATGTGCATCAGATCCATTACGCCACTCCTCCGCTACTGAAAATCAGAAAATTGAGTACAGCCTGTTCGTCACTATTGCAGCGTGAAGTTCACCGTAACGGTCATGATGACCGGCACGGGCACGCCGTTCAGCAGCGTTGGCGTAAACACCCACTGCCTGACTGCGTCGAGCGCCGCCTGATCGAGCAGCGGAATCGACCGCAGAACTTTTGCGTCCTTGACTTTTCCGTCGGCGCCAATCGTCGCCTCGATGATGACCATCCCCGCGACCCGCGCCGACTGCGCGATCGGCGGGTACACCGGCGGCACGTTCTTCACCTTGGTAGGCGTCTTGATGTTCCCGCCAACCCGGATCGGCTGGGACGGAGGTGGGGGCGGCGGTGGGGGGGCCTCCGGCAACCCGCCGACGACGCCTCCAACGACTCCTCCGGGAACGCCTCCTTCGACGCCTCCCGGCACACCCTCACTGACGCCAACGGTGCTCGGGGTCTCTGGTACGATCTCTTTCGGTGCCTCGACCGGCGCCGCGTTCGGGTTCGACACCGGAGTCGGTGTCGCCTTGGGCTGAACTGCAGCTGGAGCCGGGGGTGGCGGCGGAGGTGGCGGCGGTGGAGGGGGAGTTCCAACGAACGCCATCATGGTGGGTGGTGTCGGAAGCACATCGGTCGCCATCAACGGAATGATGATGACCGCGGCGAATAACACCACGTGCGCCAGAATCGACAGCGGGACTGTATACCACGCCTGCGACCCGAGCTTGACGGTCGGATTCGCTACGTCGCCGAACATGTCACGTGGCACGACCTAACCCTCCTGCCTCTCGATTGCGGTGCAAGACCGCGAATTATAGCCAGAGCCAAAAAGCACTGTCAACGAAGCCTCTCTTTGGCTTTAGACACCAATTCTTCGAAAATGAGCCGGTTCCGCCGGTGGAGAGCGGAGCCGCGAAACGGGGGTTCAGCGACCCGTCTGGATCCGCATCCCGTAGAACGAACGGTGCACGAAGAACGACGATGCGACGAGGAAGAGGCCAGCGAGCGCGACGCTGAGCACATGCCCATACTGCGTTGCAAGCTGCACTCCCAATTCAACCGCGAGGAGGCCGAACAACGTCGTGAATTTGATCACCGGGTTCATAGCCACCGATGAGGTGTCCTTGAACGGGTCCCCAACTGTATCTCCAACTACCGTCGCCGCGTGCAGGGGTGTACCTTTTTCCTTCAGTTCGACTTCCACGATCTTCTTGGCGTTGTCCCACGCGCCGCCCGCGTTGGCCATGAAGATCGCCTGGAACAGGCCGAACAGCGCGATTGAAATCAGGTAACCAATAAAGAAGTACGGCTCCAGGAAGGCAAACCCGAGTGTAGCGAAGAACACAGCGAGGAAGATGTTGAACATCCCTTTCTGTGCGTACTGCGTGCAGATCGCCACAACCTTCTTGCTGTCGGCTACCGAGGCCTTCTCCGCACCGTCGAGCCGGATGTTCGCCTTGATGAACTCGACTGCGCGGTACGCCCCCGTCGTCACTGCCTGCGTCGAGGCCCCCGTGAACCAGTAGATCACGGCTCCGCCGGCGATCAACCCGAGCAGGAATGGGGGGTGGAGGATCGACAGCTTCTCCAGGTTCTGCGTAAGCCCATGCGTAAGGACGACAATGATCGAGAAGATCATGGTGGTTGCGCCGACGACCGCGGTGCCGATGAGCACTGGCTTCGCGGTCGCCTTGAAGGTGTTGCCGGCGCCGTCGTTTTCCTCGAGCAGGTGCTTGGCGCGCTCGAAGTTGACGTCGAAGCCGTAGTCCTTCTTGAGTTCCGCCTTGATGTTCGGGATCGTCTCGATCACCGACAACTCGTAAACAGACTGCGCGTTGTCAGTGACTGGACCGTACGAATCCACCGCGATGGTCACGGGCCCCATCCCGAGGAAGCCGAATGCCACGAGACCGAACGCAAATACCGCGGGCGCGATCATCAACTGCCCCATCCCCAATGTGCTGACGCCCCACGCAGCCGCCATCAGCAACGCGATCGTCAGACCCAGCCAGTAGGCGCTCATGTTCCCGGCGACCAGGCCCGAGAGGATGTTCAACGACGCGCCGCCTTCGCGCGAGGAGGTGACGACCTCTCGCACGTGCCCCGAGTCCACCGAGGTGAAGACCTTGACCATCTCGGGGATGATCGCGCCGGCCAGGGTGCCGCAGGTGATGACCGTCGAGAGCTTCCACCAGAGCGTCGGGTCGCCGCCGATATCAGGAATCAGCACATACGACACGATGTAGGTGATCACGACCGAGACGATCGAGGTCAGCCAGACCAGCCTGGTGAGCGGCGACTCGAAGTTCATGGTTGCCGCACCTGCGTAGCTCGCCTTCGACCACGCTTCATTGATCAGATAGGAGAGGCCGCTGGCGATGATCATCATGACGCGCATGACGAAGATCCAGACGAGCAGTTGGACCTGGACCGTCGGATTGGCGACCGCCAGCAGGATGAACGAAATCAGCGCCACGCCGGTGACACCGTAAGTCTCGAAACCGTCCGCACTGGGTCCTACCGAGTCGCCGGCGTTGTCACCGGTACAGTCGGCGATGACGCCGGGGTTGCGGGCGTCATCTTCCTTGATGTTGAACACGATCTTCATCAGGTCGGCGCCGATGTCCGCGATCTTGGTGAAGATGCCGCCGGCGATACGAAGCGCCGCCGCGCCGAGCGACTCCCCGATCGCAAATCCGATGAAGCAGGACCCGGCATAGTCGGCGGGCACGAACAGCAGGATGCAGAGCATCAGGAACAGCTCGACGCTGATCAACAGCATGCCGATGCTCATGCCTGCGCTCAGCGGAATCTGGTAGATCGGATACGGCTGTCCGCGAAGTCCGGCAAACGCCGCACGCGAATTGGCGAAGGTGTTCACGCGGATACCGAACCACGCCACCCCGTAGCTGCCGGCAATGCCAATCAGGCTGAACAGCAGGATGACGGCAACCTTGAAAGGTGGAAAGCCGTGCACTTCCGCGCCGGTCGCCGGATCGATGGTCGTCGCCAGGCCACCGAAGTAGATCGCCGTGATGATGCCGATGAACACCCAGAGAATGAGAATGAACCGTCCCTGCGTCACCAGGTAGGTCTTGCAGGTTTCGTAAATCAGCTCGGAGATCTCCAGCATCGAACGATGGACCGGCATGTTCTTGAGATTGCGGTAGATCACGAGGCCGAACACCAGCCCGAGCATCGAGATCGCCAGCCCGCCCATGAGGAGGCTGCGCCCATTGACACCCAGAAAGGAAACCGAGCCGAGGTCGGGCAGAACCAGGTTGGCTTCACCACCGCCGTGGCGCGCCGCGGCGGCCGGCTGCTCGGTCGAGGTCTGCGCGACGTCGGGAGGCTGAGAAGCGAGCGCCGGTGCAGCAGCACCGAGCAGCAAGAGCGCGATCAGCGCGACGGAACGCAAACGACAGAACAACGTATCGGCCATAAATCTCCTCAGACCCAGTCAGTAGCCCGGTTGGGCGGTGCTCAAAAGTTCAAAATGATATCAGACGCGGAAGTCGCCGACCCGATCGGTCCCATGCCGCGCCTTCATCCGCGCGGAAAGCGCCATCCCGCCGGTCAGGAAGACCCGGATCCCCTGCTCCACGGTCATGTCGGGGAAAGATGCCTTGTCCCGGTGGCAGATGATCACATCGCCGAGGTAAAGGTGGTTGGTGGGCACGTAGACCGCGACCATCGGCTCGACGCCGGACCCTCGCTCGACGGTGAATTCCTTCGTCAGGAAACCGAGCACGAAGCCGCGCGACGGATCCTCAACGAGCACGACGCGCTTGAAGCCGTACTCGTTATCCGGCGAGAACGCGACCACCAGTTGCTTCACCGGCGCGTAGATCGTGCGAAACACCGGGACCCGCAACAGATAGCTCTCCGCCCGCTGCAGCACCCGCTTGCCTATGACATTGGTCGCGAGCGCGCCAACCAGCAGCACCAGCAGCGCCGTGGTCAAAATACCGAGCCCGGGCACTTCGCGTCCCAGCCACTCGGCGTAGAAGGGACCGACGAATCCGTCGATCAACCGGAAGATCCAGATGAAGGCAGCCGTGCTGATCACGAGCGGCACGGTGACGAAGAAGCCGGCGAGGAATCGGCGTCGCAGCCACTGGACCACGTCAGTGCCTCACGAGCCACACGACGGTGACCGCGGCGAGCGCCAGCCGATAGGCGGAAAAAACATCGAGGCGGTGGCTGGCGAGAAAGCGAAGGAAGTACTTGATCGTCAGGTAACCGACCACCGCCGACACAAGAGTGCCGATCGCAAACAGCGACGTGCTGCCGGGTGGGAGATCGATTTTCATCACTTCCAGCCCTTCCTTCGCCGCCGCCGCGACCATCGCCGGAATCGCAAGAAGGAACGTGAACCGCGCCGCCGCGTCCCGGCGGACGCCCAGGAACAGCCCCATGGTGATCGTCGATCCCGACCGTGACATTCCGGGGATCAACGCGGCGGACTGAGCGCAACCGATCAGGACGGCGTCGATCCAGTTGAGCGAGTGCTCGTCGCGCATGCGCGTCCCGAGCCGCTCGGCCACCAGCATGAGGATCGCCCCGATTGCCAGGGCCGCTGCCGCCACCGACGGCGTGCGCAGCACCTGCTCGATGACGTCGTTGAACAGCACAGCGACGATCACCACCGGTAGCGTCCCGACGGCGATCACACGGGCAAGCTTCACGTGTGGATCCGTTGTCTTCGAAAACAACGACGGCAACACGCGGACCATCCTCAGTAGCTCGATCCGGAAGAACAGCACGATTGCGGCGAGGGTACCGATGTGAAGCGCCACATCGAATGCGAGGCCTGCGGCGGCGGGCATTTCCCATCCAAAGAAGGCACGCGCCAGGATCAGGTGCGCTGAACTCGATACCGGGAGAAACTCGGTCAGCCCCTGGATGGCGCCCAGGAGAACGGCCGCGACAACGCTCACGAAAAGTCCGTCGCCGTCTTCAGGATGCGCGCCGCCGGTTCGGCTTGGCAGGCGCGCTTGAAGGCGGCGCTTGCTGCCCCTTCAACGGACGGCGTCCCTGGAACATGATCGCCAGGGAGGCGGCAATGAAGATCGTCGAGTAGGTGCCGCTGATGATCCCGACCAGCATAGTGAAAGCAAATCCCTTGAGCACCTCACCGCCGAACAGGTACAGCGCGATGACGCTCAGCAGCGTCGTCCCGGCGGTGATGATCGTCCGCGACAGCGTCTGGTTGACCGCGGTGTTGACGATCGTCGTCAGGTTATCGCGCCGCATGCCGCGCATGTTCTCGCGGACCCGATCGAAAATGACAATCGTGTCATTGACCGAGTACCCCGTGATCGTCAGCAGACCGGCGATGACGTTGAGCGTCATGTCGTAGCGGAAGAACGAGAGAAATGCCAGGCAGATCAGGATGTCGTGGAGGGTTGCGACGATGGCGCCGACCGCAAAACTGAACTGGAACCGCAGTGAGATGTAGGCGAGGATGCCGCCCATCGCCAGGATGGTCGCCATCAACCCCTGCCGGCGCAACTGCTCGCCCACCACGGGACCGACGATCTTCGTGTGGA
>Ga0126304_10001422_pt1 | contig 11215 bp, 8 predicted proteins | sample Plot25_FD_92538 | JGI IMG/M metagenome (GOLD analysis project Ga0126304, IMG submission 92538) | Serpentine soil microbial communities from UC McLaughlin Reserve, CA, USA - Plot25 | ecosystem: Environmental > Terrestrial > Soil > Grasslands | place: USA: UC McLaughlin Reserve, Lake County... | reverse complement strand
CGTTGGTCTTCTCCGCCAGGGTGACGGCGACGCGCGCGCCGAGGTCGTTGTAGGCCCGGCGCGCCATGTCGTCGCCCTGCTGCTGGGCGTTCGGGAAGATGCGGAAGACGTACTTGTAGCCGGAGTTCGTGAGCTTGACGGTGGCCGAGCCGCCGAAGCCGCTCCCCAGCGTGAACTGCGCCACGCCGTTTTTGACCGTGGCGTTGAAGTCGCAGTCCTCGATCCGCGCGAGGTAGCGCGCAACGATGCCGCAGGTGGCGCGCAGGCGGTTGCCGGTCTGCTTGATGGTGATGTCGATGGCGAACTGCGGCACCTGTTCCAGCTCCATGCTCTGATATGCGGGCGGCAGCTCACTCTTGTCCTTGGCGTAGGTGGCGTAGTTCCACTCGCCGCGAAAGCCGGCGGCGGCGGGGCGACTTTGCGCGGCGACCTCGGCGGCGAAAGCGTGCGCCGCGAAGGCGAGCAGCGCAAACGAAAAGAGCAGGGGAGCCTCTTCATCTCAAGTCCCCGAGGTTGGTGTGGCTGAGGTCGGAGTCCGGACGCTTTTTGAACTTCGGGCGGAGTTCGGCGGGCGCGGGTCATTCGCCGCCCTCGTCCTCTTCCTGCTCCTCCTCTTCGTCCTTCGCGCCGTGGCGGTCGGGGCGCTTGATGCCGAACTTCTCAAGGCGGTACTGGAGCGTGCGGAAGGTGAGGCCGAGCAGCTTGGCCGCCTTGGTGATGTTGTAGTCGGTGCGCTCCATCGCCTGAAGGATGAGGTTGCGCTCGACGTCCTCGAAGTTGACGCCGTCTACGGGCAGCTTGAAGCCCGCGGCCTCGCCGGCGGCGGGTCTGATCTCCTGCCGGACTTCGAGCGGGAGGTCTTCGACCGTGATGTAGTCGGCCTCGGCGAGGAGGATGGCGCGCTCGATGGCCGACTCGAGCTGGCGGACGTTGCCGGGCCACGCGTAGTCGAGCATGACCTTGCGCGCGTCCGGAGTGAGTCCGCGGATGAGACGCGAGGTATTGCGCGTGTGCTTCTTCAAAAAGAAGTCGATGAGGACGGGGATGTCCTCGCGGCGCTCGCGCAAAGGGGGCACGTCGATGGAGAGGACGTTGATGCGGTAGTAGAGGTCGTCGCGGAAGCGGCCGTCGGCCACCATCGCGCGCAGGTCGCGGTTGGTGGCGGCGACGACGCGAACGTCTATCTTGATAGCGCGCGTGCCGCCGACGCGGCGAATCTCGCGCTCCTGCAAGGCGCGCAGGAGCTTGGCCTGCATCGAAACGTCCAGCTCGCCGATCTCGTCGAGGAAGAGCGTGCCGCGGTCGGCTATCTCGAAGAGTCCCTTCTTCTCGGCGTGCGCGCCGGTGAACGAGCCTTTCTCGTGGCCGAACAGCTCGGACTCCAGAAGGTTCTCGTTGATGGCGGCGCAGTTGACGGCCTGGAACATCTCGGCCACGCGCGGCGACTGGGTGTGGATGGCGCGCGCGATCAGCTCCTTGCCCGTCCCCGACTCGCCGCGGATGAGCACCGTCGAGTTCGAGCGTGCGACCTTGAGAATCATCTTCTTGACGGCCTCCATCTCGGCGGAGGCCGAGATGATCTCCATGTCGAGCGCGTCGAGCCGCGAGAGGGCGCGGCGGATGGTGTCGAGCAGCGCCTCGCGGTCGTAGGGCTTCTCCAGATAGTCGAACGCGCCGCGGCGCAGCGCCTCCTTCGCCGAGTCGAGCGTGACGTGGGCGGTGAGGAGGATGACGATAATCGAAGAGTCGAAGGCGAGGAGCTTCGAGAGCAGCTCGATGCCGTCCATGCCCGTCATCTTGAGGTCGGTCAGCGCGAGGTCGAACCGCCGCTCGCGCGCGATGCGCAGCGCGGCCTCGCCCGACGCCGCGGTGGTCACGTCGTAGCCCTCGCCCGACAGAATCATCTCCAGAATCTCGCGCTGCGACTTCTCGTCGTCAACGACCAGGATGCTTTTGCGTGCCATAGAAGAGCAAGGATGAAGGACGAAGGACGAAGGATGAAGAGAAGGCAGACGGCCTCGCTCTCATCCTTCACCCTTCGTCCTTCATCCTTCATCCTTTCTGCTGGTTGGTATCTCGACCGTGAACGTCGTTCCCTCGCCGGGCTTACTCTCGACGCGGACGAAGCCGTCGTGCTCGTCCACGGCCTTCTTGACGATGGCGAGCCCGAGGCCGGTGCCGGTCTCCTTCGTCGAGAAGTAGGGCTCGAAAATCTTGGGGAGGTGTTCTTCGTCGATGCCGACGCCCGTGTCGGAGACGCGTACGCGCGCCAGCCCGTCCGCGGCCGACAGGCTGACGGTCAGCCGCCCCCCGCGCCCCTCCATCGCGTGCATGCCGTTAATGATAAGGTTTGTGAAGAGCGAACGTAAAGACTCCCTGTCGCCGACGACCGGCGGCACCGCGCCGTCCTCCTCGAAGCGTGTCTCCACCCCGCTCTCGACCGCCTGCATCTCAACCATCGAGAGCGCGTCGCGCAGCGTCTGGCGCAGGTCGAGCGGACGCAGGTCGAGGCTCGCCGGGCGCGTGTACTTCAGAAACTCCGTGATGCGCGTGTTGATGCGCGCGACCTCCGCCTTGAGCTGGAGCGTCAACTGCTCGACGAGCGCGCGCTTCTGCGGGTCGTTGGGCGCGAGCGAGGTGCGCAGGTGGTCGAGCGTGAGGTTGATGTAGTTGAGCGGGTTGCGAATCTCGTGCGCGATGGCCGAGGCGAGGCGTCCGATGACCGCCGACTGCTCGGCCTGCTTGAGGTGCGTCTCAAGCTCGCGCATCCGCCCGAGCTGCGCGACCATCTCGTTGAAGGTGGCGGCGAGGCGTCCGACCTCGTCGCGGCGTCTGCCGCCGGGGACGCGGAAAGAGAAGTCGCCGGCGGCGACGCGCTGCGCGCCGCGCGAGAGTTCGTTCAAGGGGCGCGTGAAGCGCCAGACGAGTACGGCCGCCGCAGCCGTGGAGATGAGCAGGATGATGAGCGTCGGGAGCAGCGGCCTCACCGTCTCGCGGAATGAGCCGTCGCCTACGGGGCTCGTCCCGAGCACGACGACGACGAAGTTGAGCCCGCGCTCGGTCTGGAGCGGGATGGCGAAGGTGCGCGGCTCGCCCGAGACGGGCTGCGCCGTGACCTCGATGGAGGGGCGCAGCCGCTTGAATCCCTCGGTGGTCTCGCCCGCGTCAACCAGCTTCGGCAGCGGCACCTCGGGGTCGTCGATGAAGTAGTAGTGCGGCTCGCCGGTCTCCAGCGTCTCGGGTCTGTACTTCGGGTCGAGGCTGTCCTCGACGCGCCCGTCCTCGTCGCGCACGACGAGGACGTTGATGACGCGCCCGCGCTGCTTCTCCAGCAGCGACCTGTTCTCCGCCTGCTCCAGCTCGAACATGTACTTGCCGGAGGTGATGCTCTCGTTGGCGAGCGCGATACTGGCGGTGAGCGCCTGCTCCTGTGCGGCGACGACGGCGGCGCGTGTGCGCGAACGGATGCGGCCGAGGTAATACTGCACGCCGATAGTGGCGACGAGCAGCAGCGCCATCACCAGCAGCAGCCGCGTCCGGAAGTTGTAGAAAAGTCTCGGCAGTCGCATTCGTGTCAGAAGCCCCGGCGGCCGTCGGCGGCGCGTGGAGGGCTTTCGTCAACGCCGTCAACGTTTAGCAAAAGGTGTTGCCCTGTGGCTTTTAGAGATGTTATAGTCGCCATGGTCTCCAGCGCAAACCCCTCCGGGAGGCCACAAGCAGTTCTCTCCATCCATTTACTTGGTGCGAACGGAAGTTTGGAAGGTAAGTGAAGACCTTGGACGGCAAAGGCTTGGGCATAGCTTTTCAACACTTCGAGTTCGTCTCCCGGCGGCGGCGCCCTTCCGGCGTCCGCCTGAAAAAGTCGCGCAATCAAATCTCTGTTAAGTGCATCTTAGCGGTTTGACCTGTCCGGCCGGGCGCTCCCCTCGAAAGTGTCGCCCGACCGGTCGCTTATGCTTTGCTTTTTAAGCGAGGAAGACCCCAATGACCCCAAGGTTCCGGTTCCCCCGTTTCGTCGCGTTCGCCGTCTCCGCCATCTTCCTTTTCACCGCCGCCTCGGCGCACGCCGCCGCCAAGAAGCCCGCAAAGTCTGCCAAGAAGCCGGCCGCGAAGGCCGCCGCCGCCAAGACGACGGCCAAGGGGAAGCGCGGGCGTGAGACCGCCTCGTCGCGTAAGGACTCGCGCTCCTCGAAGCGCGAGCGCGCGGCGGATGCGCGCCGCGGGAAGAACGACCGCAGCGCGAAGGCAAACGCGCGCGGCTCGAAGGCCGAGCGCCGCGGCCGTAACGACCGCGCCTCGGCGAGGGAGTCGCGCAAAGACCCGCGGAGGATGTCGAAGCGCGAGCGCATCGCCGCCGCGCGCGCCGAGGCCGAGCGCCGCCGCCGTGAGGCCGCCGAGCGCGCGCGCCGCATCGCCATCGCCCTCGCGCGCCAACGCGCCTACGACCAGTCGCTCAGGGACGAGACCGTGGCCAACATCACGAGGGACGAGACGACGGGCGAGGACTTGGAAGTCCGCCGCGCCGCCGTCGAGGCGCTCGGCGACAAGGCCGGCACCGTCGTCGTGATGAACCCGAAGACGGGGCAGGTCTACACGGTCGTCAACCAGGACTGGGGGCTGCGCCGCGGCTACAAGCCGTGCTCGACGGTCAAGCTCGTGACGGGGCTCGCCGGCCTCTCCGAGCACGTCATCGACCCCGTCCAGACGGTCAACATCGGCACCGGCAGCTTCAGCCTTGACCTGACCGACTCGCTCGCCTTCTCAAACAACGGCTACTTCCAGAGGGTCGGCGGGCAGGTCGGCTTCCCCAAGATGATGGAGTACGCCCGCAAGCTCGGCCTCGGCGAGCCGACCGGCATCAACCACGCCTTCGAGTCGCCGGGCAAGCTCCCCGTCTTCAAGGAGGGCTACGCCGTCAACCACATGTCCTCGCACGGCGACGACATTCAGGTCACCGCCATCCAGCTCGCGCGCATGGCCTCGGCCATCGGCAACGGCGGCAAGCTCCTCGTCCCGCACCTGCCGCGCACGCCGCAGGAGAACGTCAACTTCAAGCGCGAGGTCAAGCGCGACATAGACATCCCCGAGGATAACGTCCGCCGCATCCTCCCCGGCATGGTCGGCGCGGTCAACTACGGGACGGCGCGCCGCGCGCAGGCCCCGCTGATGACCATCGCGGGCAAGACCGGCTCCTGCCGGGAGGAGATTGCCGACCGCCCCTGGTTGGGTCTCTTCACCTCGTTCGCGCCCGTCCACGACCCGCAGCTCGCCGTCGCCGTCATCCTCCGCGGCTCGCATGCGCGCGGCAAGTACGCCTCCGAGGTCGCGGGCGGCGTCTACCGCCGGCTGGGTCTCATCGCGCGCTTCGCGCCCAAGCCCGGCAGCCAGCCCATGCTCGCCAACGACATGCTCGCGCCGCGCCCGCACATCGACCCGCGCAAGGCCGCCGAGGTCTCCGACGAGGAGCGCGAGGACGAGGCGCTTGAGGCGAACGACGCGGCCAAGGAAGCCTTCGTCGTGAGTGAGGCCGCGGACGACGCGGCCGGCTCGAAGGGCACGCAGCAGCAGCCCGCCCTCCAGAAGACGTCGAAGACCGTCGAGCGCCCCGCCGCCGCGCGGCCCGCCGCGACGCCCGCCCCGACGATCACGGCTCCCGCGCCCAAGTCCACCAACGGCGCCGAGCGCCCGCGCCGCGTCTCGGACAAGCCGGAATAGAATAGTACGGAGTCCGTACTCTGGAGTTAGAGAAGAAGGCCCGGTCTAACAGCCGGGCCTTCTGTTTTCTCATTGTTTTCTTGTTGCGTTCTAATTTCGGGAGCGGAAAATGCCGCCCTTTATCTCGGCTCCGGACTTCAGACTTTGGAGTGCGGACTTCGATGGCATTTGGCTTGACACCATTCGTGCCGTAGTGCAGTATCAGGCGCGAAAATCGTTCAATGTTTAGGACGGGCGGCCTTACGCTCCCCCCGCGGAGCAGGCGCGGACGACTCGACGGATAGCGGCAACTGGCCGCAGACGGCGCGCATCTGAAATTTTGAACGCGACGCTGGTGGTCGAACGAAGCGCGCGCGCCACCGGAATTAAATCTCCCAACCAATCAGGCTCGATTAGCGCACGACGGAGGATTTGCGACCGATGAAAAACGCATTAAGACTTCTGGCTCTGGCCACGCTCGCCGCGGTGTTCGCGCTCCCGGCTTATGCGCAGGACGCGGCTGCGACGCCCGCCGCCGGCCCTTGCACCACCGAGGCCGAGGCGAAGGCGGCCCTCTATAAGAAGTTTCTCGATAACTACAAGGGCACGCCCGAGCAGCAGAAGACCGCCAGCGAGACCGGCAAGGAGTACATCAACAAGTACGGCGCCTGCCCGGACGATGCCGATAGGAAGGTCGCCACCTTCGTCCAGAACTGGGTGAACAAGTACGACGCGGTGGCGCGCGACTTCGCCTTCACCAAGGCTGTCAACGAGAACCCGGCGGAAGCCTTCCGGCTCGGCCGCGAGAGGACGACGACAAATCCCGACGACCTGAAGACCTACCTTCAGCTCGTGGCCGCGGGCACCAAGGCGGTTCAGTCGGGCAACAAGAGCCTGAACGCAGAGGCGACCAACGCCGCGCGTAAGGCGCTCCAGCTCGTCGAGCAGGGCAAGACCTCTGACATATGGGCACCTTTCGCAAGTCAGGCCGAGGCCGCGCCCGGCCTCAACTACTACCTCGGCTACTTCACGTTGGAGAATTCACCCGCCGAGGCGGCGACCTTCTTGCAGAAGGCGGCGCAGTCGAACAGCACGTACGGCAAGGAGCCGACGACCTATGAGTTCCTCGCCGCGGCCTACATTAACGGCGAGCTGAAGGCGCTGGCCACCGAGTGGAAGGCCAAGTACGAGGGCAAGGAAGCGACGCCCGAGAGCGAGGGCCACTACAACAAGATCAACGCCGTGACCGACCGCGTCATTGATGCCCTGGCGCGCGCCGCGGCGCTGACGCCGGCCGGTAACGCCGCCAAGGCCGCCCGCATGACGAAGCTCGAACAGTTCTACAAGCCGCGTCACAACGACTCGACCGCGGGGATGAACGAGTTGGTCGCCGGCATCCTGTCGAAGCCGCTCATGCTGCCGGGGATGGAGCCTAAGCCGACCCCGCCGGCCGACACGACCGGCGCGAACGGTACGGGCGGCGCGACGACGCCTGCGACGACGCCCGCGTCGTCGCAGCCTGCCGCAGGCGCGACGGCTAAGCCCGCTTCGACCACCACCACGACGACCCCGGCCGCCAAGCCGGCTCCGACGCCTACCAAGCCGCCCCGCACGCGCTCGTAGGTCAGCGCGCGCACTCCTGAGAAGCGAATCGGTCGCCGAAGACTCCGAACGCCGGGCGCACCCGAAGACGAAAGTCGGACGGTGCGCCCGGCGTTTTTGTTACAATCCCGCGCATGACGAAAGTGGATAGCCCCGACGCGAAGGGGCCGAGCCCCGCTGACTCGCCGCATGCGCCCGACGCCTCCCCCCTCGAAGAAAAACTGGATTACAGCTTCCGTGACCGCCGCCTGCTGGAGCGCGCGCTGACACACCGCTCGTGGGCGCACGAGACGGTCGGGGCGGGCGGCGAGCGCGAGGCGCGCACCATTCACAACGAGGCGTTCGAGTTCGTCGGCGACTCGGTGCTCGGCCTCATCGTCGCCGACGCACTCTTCCGCTTGCACCCGTCAGTGACCGAGGGCGAGCTTTCGCGCATGAAGCACAGGCTCGTCAGCACGCAGACGCTCGCGCGGGTCGCGCGCCGACTTCAACTCGGCGAGTTCATGCGGGTCGGACGCGGCGAGGAGAAGACCGGCGGGCGGCGCAAGCGCGCCCTGCTCGCCGACGCCTTCGAGGCGTTGCTCGCCGCCGTCTTCCTTGACGGCGGCTACGCCGAGGCGCAGCGCTTCGTCGAGCGCACGCTTGGGAGCGAACTCGAAGAGGCCAGCCCGGAGTCGGCCGCCGCCGCTGACTTCAAGACGATGCTTCAGGAGCGTCTACAGTCCGAGCGCCATCTCTCGCCCACTTACGAGCTGGTCGAGACCGAAGGCCCGCCGCACGCGCGCACCTTCCACGTCGAGGCCGTCTTTGACACCGAGCGCGTACGCGGCCGGGGCCAAACCATCAAGGCGGCCGAGATGGACGCCGCCTGCCGCGCCCTCGAACTCATCGGCCCGCCGGAGGGTAAAGACGGGGAAGGGCCGCCCCCGGCTATTATCTGAATCCTTTTGGGGATTTTGCCGCTCGCACGGAAGGTGCTCTCAATTGTCCTCACATGATTTGAGGCCATCCGAAGAACTCGTGCGCCCACATGAAGCGCGTCCCGGCGGCGTGCGCCGCGCCCTCGTCCCTGTCCATGTCGCCGACGTAGAGCGTCTCCTCCGGCTCGGCGCGGAAGCGGCGCATGAGACGCAGGAGCATTTCGGGCATCGGCTTGCGACAGGCGCAACCCCAGTGCGGCGCGTGCGGACAGATTTCGATTGAGCCGGTGGGCGCCGGCACACCAAAGGCCGCCACGACCATCTCTTCGAGCAGGTCGCGCGCCGCCGCCAGCGTCAGGTAGCCGAGGCCGACCCCGCCCTGATTGGTGGCGATGCCGAAGCGCGAGCCCCCCTCGCCCCACTCTATCCGCGCCAGCCGCTCGCGCACGCCGGGAATCAACTCCCACTCGCCGGGGCGGTTCGGGCAGGGAAGTCCCGGCACGGTCGTGCGCCTCAGCGTCCCGTCCGCGTCGAAGATGTAGAGTCTGACCGACCGCTCAGTGCTCACGGTCGAGAGTCTACGCCAGGACTATAAAATTAGGCTGTAGCTTTTGTGGAGAATTTGCGCGCGCCGCTCAAGGTCGGAAACGTTCGCAGTCGATCTGGTACTTCTTGACCTTGTAGCCGATGATGCGCTCGGTGGTGTCGAGGAGCTTGGCGGCCTTCTTGCGACTGCCGCGCGCGGTCTTCAACGCGTCCTGGATGATGTCGCGCTCGTATGCCTCGACGGCCGAGGAGAGCGACAGTCGCGTCACCGTCCCGGAGCCTTCGGCCGTCTGCAAAGACGGCGGCAGATGATGGCCGTGGATGACCGACGAGTCGCAGACGACGACGGCGCGCTCGACGACGTTCTCTAACTCGCGGACGTTGCCGGGCCAGTGATAGCTCGTCAGCATGTCGATGGCGGGCGTCGAGATGCGCTTGATGTGCTTGCGGTGCTCGCGCGCGTACTTCTCAAGGAAGTGGTCGGCGAGGAGCAGGACGTCGGGCCTGCGCTCCCTGAGCGGCGGCATGAAGATGTTGAAGACGTTGAGCCGGTAGTAGAGGTCTTCGCGGAACTCGCCCGCGGCCATCGCGCCCTCCAGCTCCTTGTTCGTCGCGGCGATGAGACGCACGTTGACCTTGATGGTCTCGGTGCCGCCGAGGCGTTCGAACTCGCGCTCCTGCAAGGCGCGCAGCAGCTTGATCTGCGTCGAGGCGTTGAGGTCGCCTATCTCGTCGAGAAAGAGCGTGCCGCCGTCGGCCAGCTCGAAGCGCCCCTTCTTGCGCGCCTGCGCGCCGGTGAAGGCCCCCTTCTCGTGTCCGAACAGCTCCGCCTCGATCAACGTCTCGGGGAGCGCCGCGCACGAGACCTTGATGAAGGGCTTGCCCGCGCGCAGAGAGTTATAGTGGATGGCATGCGCGATCAGCTCCTTGCCCGTCCCCGACTCGCCGCGCAGCATTACCGTCGTGTTCGTGCGCGCCACCTGCGTCACCTGTTCGTAAACCTGACGCATCGGGTTCGAGTTACCGACGATGTGGCCGAAGTCGTAGCGTTCGCGTAGCTCCTGCTTGAGGTGCGCGTTCTCGTCGGCGAGCCGCGCACGATCCGACTCGGCCAGCTGCTCGACCTTCACCGCCTGCGCCACCATCGAGCCGGCGACCGAGAGCAGTCTCGTCAGGCGCTCGTAGTCGCGCCCCTCTGCGTAGGGGATGTCCACGCCGAGGACGCCCACGGCGCGACGGCCGACCGCGAGAGGCACGCAGACGAACGTCACCTCCTGCCGCGACGCCGCGCGCTCCCTCCCCGCGAGGCGCTGGAGCAGCAGAGGCTCGCGGCTCGCCTGCGGCACCACCACCGGCCTGCACGTCTCGGCCACGCGCCCCGCTACGCCCTCGCCGACGCGGTAGCCGACACGCCGCGCCGCCTCCTCGTCCAGCCCGTAGCTGGCCTCGACGCGCAGCTCGTCCGCCTCGGGTTCGAGCAGCATGACAAAGCCGCGCGTGACGCCCTGACTTCGCCCGAGCAGTTCGAGCGCGCGAGAGATGGCGGGGCGCAGGTGCGGCGCGTCGGCCAGCGTCTGCCCTATCTCAAGCAGCGTCGCCAACTCCTGCGCGTCGGGCTGTCCCTGTCTGAGTATCTGCGGAATGCTGTGGGGAAGATTGAAGACGTTTTCCATGAAAGACCCTGTTCGTGTGAACCCTTCAAGCGGCGAGTGGCGCGCACGCTCCTCGACCGCGAATAAGGTGGCATCGTAGAGGCGTCGCCCCCGCCCGTCAAGGCACGCCCGTCGTTGCCATGCCCCGGCGGGGAAGTTTTCTGAGCGACAGATTTGTCACGCCCGCAAATTGCCGGGACAAAATTGTCGCGCCCGTTCAAGCTACGTCCCAAAAGCCGGGAAAACTGAAGGGACGGGCTTTTGCCCTCGGGGCCATAGAAGGTCTGCATCGGAATGAGCTGAAAAAGTCGAGCCACGTCGGGCTACAAACTTAATTCATCTCCCAAACTAGCGCGACAATTTTGTCCTACCTTCCGACGTGTCTGACAATAATGTCGCCGCCGCCGCCACGCTTCGGCGGCGGAGTCACGCCGCACCTCGCCCGTAATGCCGACGAATAGCATGCCCCTTTGCGTGTGGACGCGCGCTCTGCTCAAGGCATTGCGACGGCCGTGCCGCGTGGCACGTGCGTTGTTATCCGGAGAGTCGAGTAACGACCTTCACCGTTCGACGATTCAAACGCCGGCAGGCGTGCATGAGTCGCTTCAGAAAAATTTATTGGGAGAAATAGATGATGAGTAGGTCTCGGGGAGTGTCGGGGTGTGTGTGGTCTCTGCTCCTGGTCGCGTTCGTGCCGGCGCTGGCGGCGGCGCAGTCGCAGGCCGACGGCGTGGCGGGGCGTCTGGCGAAGCTTGAGGGCGCGGCCGCGTCGGCGCAGACGGCGGGCGACAACGGCTGGAT
>Ga0126304_10001421_pt1 | contig 11220 bp, 10 predicted proteins | sample Plot25_FD_92538 | JGI IMG/M metagenome (GOLD analysis project Ga0126304, IMG submission 92538) | Serpentine soil microbial communities from UC McLaughlin Reserve, CA, USA - Plot25 | ecosystem: Environmental > Terrestrial > Soil > Grasslands | place: USA: UC McLaughlin Reserve, Lake County... | reverse complement strand
GTCGGTGCGTCGCATCAATCCCAACAGACTTCGGCAGTTCGCCCGCGCTCGCGGCGCCCTCGCCAAGAACGATCGGCTCGATGCCCGGCCGTTCTGGGCCTGAGCTTGTGGACTCGATGGGTTGGCGAGCAGCGCTATCGAGGCGGCGCCGGGAAGCAACTCGCGAAGTAGCTCCACTCGCTTCGAGTCCAGCAAATAAGCGAGCAAGTGGACGCCAGTGATATTTCCCTCGGGGCGACTGAGACTCGACACAAGTCCAAACTCGATCGGGTCGCTACCGCTGACGAATACCACCGGGACAGTCCTCGTCGCGGCTTTGGCCGCAAGTGCCGGAGGTACGCCCCCGGCAGTCACGATAACCGATACGGAACGTGCGACGAGATCGGCAGCCATATCGCTCAGACGACCATAATCACCCTCCGCCCATCGGTAATCCACACGTACGTCCTGCGCCTCTGTAAAACCCACCTCTCGCAAACCAGCGCTGAACGCGGCGATCAGACGCTCGTTTGCCGCGCGCGATGTGCTGTGAAGGAAGCCGACGGCGGGCACCGCTTGCTGGGCGCGGGCCATCAGCGGCCACACCGTTGCTCCACCAATGACCCCGAGAACCTCACGCCGCCTTATCCGGTCACCTCGTGGCCCCACGAGGGGCGAGGCTACGCCTATCACCCTCTGCGAGTCACGCGCGCGGCAAGCCTCCGGGAAGCGCGATCGGCGCCAGCCCGCGTGCGCGCTGTTCGCCCAGGTCAAGCGTAGATCAGGGTTTTCACCCCGAGGAGATCCTGCTCGACCCAGTGTAGGCCGTCCGACCGCCGCAGCATGAACCTTTTGACGATCTCCAGATCGGCACAGTCCTGGGCGAAATTCCGCCCGGCCTGGAGGTAGAAGTCGTGGGCCTCTCGCCGGCAGACGAAGGTCTTGTTGCCGACCTGCGCGAAGGGGACGAATTGACAACCAGGCTCGAGGAGAAAGCGATACGTTCCTTCCGCCACTCCGGCCGCCGATGGGTTGAGGACGTCGTCGAGGATGAGCAAGCCGCGTTCGGCGACAACCGCGGCGCAGAGGTGCAGATCGCGCAGGACCCCGGCGGCCGTGTGGTCGCCGTCGACGCTGATGGCGCGGGGCCTCTCGTGCCCGAGGAGCGCGAGGGTGGCCTCGGCCGTGAGGTCCGCCGAGTTGATCTCGTGAAGGGAGAGGCCAGCGGCCGTGCCGAAAAGCGCCTCCGCGTGTCGCAAGATCGGTTCGGGTCTGGAGTCCGTGAAAATATCGATGCGGGCCGTGATGTTCCCGTGCCGGCGCCCGAGATAATGAAGCAGCATGAGAAACTTCCCGGCGAAGACGCCGATCTCGAGCACCGGTCCTTTGATGTTCGCCGCGTGCTGGCTGTTGAGCATATAGGCGGTAAAATAGGCCGCGTTGGCGTCGAGCCAGCCGGTCAGCTCGGGCAGGCGCGTTTCGATGAAACGGCGGTCGTCCGGTCCGAGGAGACCGGCCTCCGCCTCGCGCCCCTGCCAGGGATCGACGGGCGGATGCTGCGAGGACGGCGAGGGCCCTTGTATTCGCCCTTTGATCTTCGACAGGATGCGCCATAGAACGGGCGGCACCAGCTCTCGAACGATGCTTTTCGCCGACACCCCGCGCCCTCGATCACCTGCGCGACGGTGCGGACCTCCTACCAGGGCATTGCCGCGAGATCACCCTCGTCCGGTCCCACGTCGCTCGTCTAGACGCCCGCGATCCTGAAAGCCGTGCAGCCAAATCGAAGCGGGACACCCGCGTCCTCCCTGCGCTCGATCCAGTACCTGCGCGGGCTCGCGGCCCTCATGGTCGTGGTCTACCACGCGAGCCACTATCTCGGCGTCTACCGGGGCGTGCCGCCGCTGCCGCGGCTGAGCGGGCTCGGCCTCTACGGCGTCTCGATCTTCTTCGCCATCTCCGGCTACCTCATGGCGACGCTGGTCCGCCGGACGGATCCCCTCGTCTTCATGGCGCACCGGCTGGTGCGCATCTATCCGACCTTCCTCATCGTCGTCGCGCTCTACGGCGCGATCTCGGCGCTGCTCTCGCGGCCCTTCGTCCTCGACTGGGTGGCGCTCACCTTGGTTCCGGCCGGGCCCCGCATCTATGCGCTCGACGTCGAATGGACCCTCTTGTTCGAGGTCTCGTTCTACGTCGCGCTGTTCCTTTTCAGCCTCGCGGGCTGGACCGCCCGGCTCGAGCGCGCGGCGGCGGCATGGCTCGGCCTGATCGTTTTCGGCGCCTTGGCGTTTCCCGCTTGGCAGGGCGATCTCACGCCGCCGATCGAGCGCCTGCCGCTGCTTGAGGCCTGCACCGGTTTTGCGGCCGGGCTCATGATTCCGGCGGCGCTGAGATCGGGGCGCGTGCCGCGATGGAGCGCGCCTGCCGGCGTCGTCGCGGCCCTCGTTCTGATCTTTCTCGATCTCGGCCATGACCGCCTCATCGCCGGGCTCCTCGCTGCCGTCATCGTCGCCGGGGCGATCCGGATCGATCGCGGGCTTCCCGGCGCGCCCGTCAATCCGCTGAAGACGCTCGGCGATTGGAGCTACGCGCTCTACCTCTGCCATGTGCCGACGATCCGGCTCGCCTACGAGCTCGCGCCGGCCGGCACGAACGCCGCCGCCCTGTGGCTCTTTGCCGTCGCGGCCTGTCTCGCTGCGAGCGCCGCGATCGGATCGCTCGATGTCTGGCTCTATCGCCGGTCGAGACGCTTCGTCGACCGCTGCGCCGCAAAGCCGCTGCGGCTCGCGATCGCGGCCTATGTCGTGCTCTTCGCGACGGTCGCGGTCTATGGCTCGATCGACACCGCGGCGAAAGTGCGGCGGGCGGCGCAGGAGCAGGCGATCCTCGCCCGCATTCCGGCGGCGTCGCTCCGCAATGCCGACGCGGCGCGCGCGGCGATCGAAGCCGCGGGGCTGAAGGCCCGGGACACGCTTCGCGGCGAGGTGAGCGAGGTCCAGCGGCTGGAGAGCGGCATTCTCGCCGTGCGCGGATGGCTCGTCGACCTTGGCGCGCCGGACCGGGACCTCTCGGTCGTCGTCTTCCACGGCGGCGTGCAGATCGCCGCGGCGCGGCCCTGGCGGCGACGGCCGGATGTGGCGCGCGCGCTCGGGCGCGACGACATCGCCGGCGCGCGGATCGGGTTCGGCCTCGGAACGCGGCCGGTGCGCTGCGACGATGCCGCCGAGGCCGTCATCCTCGGCCTCGACCCGGCCGGCGGTGTCGCGGTGCTGCCCGGGCGGACGGCGATCGCCGGCTGTCCCTGATCTTGCCCTGATCTTGGGCGTGCTTGCCGCCGCGAGCAGGCTCATGCAGAAGAGCGCCGCCGCCTGTCCCAGCCGCCCGGAGGTCCGATGCCCTCGTCCGATTCCAGCGCCGTCACCGCCTGGCTGGCGAGCCAGCGCGACGCGATGCTCGCCCTGCTCGAGGAGGTCGTGAACATCGATTCCGGCTCCTATGACAAGCCGGGCGTGGACACGGTCGGCGAGCGCTTCCGCCGCTTCTTCGCCGAGCACGGCATCCAGACGACCGTCACGCCGAACGAGAGCTTCGGCGATGCCATCAAGGCCCATGTCGGCGCGCCCGGCGGGTCGAACAAGCCGATCGTGCTCATGGGGCACCGCGACACCGTGTTCCCGAAGGGGGAGGCGGGCCGGCGCCCGTTCCGGATCGGCAACGGGCGCGCCTACGGGCCGGGCGTCTGCGACATGAAGGCCGGGCTCGTGATGAACGCTTTCGTGCTGGCGGCCTACCACAAGTTCGGCGGCGCGCCGGCGCCGCTCGTCGGGCTCATCACCTCGGACGAGGAGATCGGCTCGCCCGCCTGCCGGCCGATCATCGAGGAGACGGCGCGGAACGCCCGCGCGGTGCTCAACTCCGAGCCCGGGCGGCCCTCCGGCAACGTCGTGACCGGCCGCAAGGGCGGCGTCTTCATGAAGATGGAGGTCGTCGGCAAGGCCGCCCACTCCGGCGGCAACTTCGAGCAGGGCGTGAGCGCCATCGGCGAGCTCGCGCACAAGATCGTCGCGCTGCACGCGATCACCGACATCCCGCGCGGCACGACGGTGAACGTCGGGCTGATCTCCGGCGGGCAGTCGGTCAACACCGTCGCGCCGACGGCCGAGTGCCAGATCGACCTGCGCTACATCACGCCGCCGGACCGCGCCGACGCCATGCGCCGCATCGAGGAGATCGTCGCCCGTGCGACCGTGCCGGGCACCTCGGCGACGCTCGCCATCAAGGGCGAGTTCAAGCCGCTCGTCCAGGACGAGGGCGCAAAGGCGCTGTTCGACACCTACCGGGCGGCGATGCAGGAGCTCGGCCGGCCGATCGACGGAGAGTTCACCGGCGGCTGCGCCGATTCGGGCTTCACCGCGAGCGTCGGCTGCCCGACGCTCTGCGCCGTCGGCCCCGTGGGCGGCAAGGCGCATTCGCCGGAAGAATACCTTGAGGTGGAGAGCTTCGTGCCCCGCGCCCAGGCGATGGCGCTGACGATCGCGCGGCTCGCCTGATCTAATCCTCCCCCGTCGCGCAGCGACGGGGGAGGGGGACCATGCGAAGCATGGTGGAGGGGGCGATCCCAAGCGCGGTGCGTGGGCTAGCCCCCTCCACCGCCTTCGGCGGTCCCCCTCCCCCGCTTCGCGGGTGAGGAACCTTCACGCGCGCCGCACCGCGCGCGGCAGGTCCTCGAAGAGCAGCGGCGCTTCCGGCGCGAGCGCGCCCTCGATCTCGAGCAGGCGCAGCTTCGTCGCGACGCCGCCGCGGGCCGAGAAGCCGCCGAGCTTGCCGCCGGCGGCGAGGACGCGATGGCAGGGCACCACGATCGGGAACGGGTTCTGCCCGAGCGCCTGGCCGACGTCCCGGGCGAGGCCGGGCTCGCCGAGCCGCGCGGCGATCTCGCCGTAGGTCAGTGTCGCGCCTGGGCCGATCGACCGGGCGATCTCGTAGACGCGGCGGTGGAACGCCGGCACGTCATCGAGATCGAGCCGGATGCCTGAGAGGTCCCGCCGCTCGCCGGCGAGGAGCGCGACGATCGCCGCGATCGCCTGCCCGATGACCGGTGGCGGCTCGGCGTCGCTCGCCGCCGGGAACTTCCGCAAAAGGCGCGCCCCCGCGGCCGCCTCGTTCCGTTCCGGAAACAGCACGGCCCGGATGCCGCGCTCGCCCCAGACGATGCCGCAGCGCCCGATCGCCGTCTCGAAGAAGGTGAAACCCGTGCCGCTCATGGGTTGACGATAGCAGCCGCGCCTCGAGAGCGCCGCCCGAAAGCTGCCCGGGCAGCCGTGAATCTTCAGATTAGCTGCTTTTTAAGCCCGTTCGACGAATCTGTTGCCGTTGAGTCGGGTTGTGTTGCGTCAGGAGTACCGTGTCATGGCGTCGTTCGCGCACACCAATGTGGTTCCGTTCCGGAGCGCGCGCAGGACCGCCTCGCCGCGCCGCGACCAGAAGGGGCTGATGGAGGCCATCTACAGCGCCGGCTCGCTGCCGCTTCAGGCCGGCGACCGCGAGAGCAAGATGATGGCGGCGCGGCTCCAGGTCTTCGGTTTCGTCGTCATCGACGAGATCCAGAGCGACGGCACGCTGCGCCGTCTGCGCCCCTCGGAATCGATCGAAGGCCGGACCGGCCGCCCCTGGCGGGTGTCAAAGCCTTCCCTGTCGGGCTTCGCGGTCGGCATCCCGGACGCCGAAGGCTCGCTGTTCGAGCCGCAACCGGCCTAGGTTCCTCACCCGCGAAGCGGGGGAGGGGGACCATGCGAAGCATGGTGGAGGGGGCGATCCCAGGCGCTGCGCGCTGCCCGCGCCCCCTCCACCGCCTTCGGCGGTCCCCCTCCCCCGTCGCTTCGCGACGGAGGAGGACTAGGCGCGCCCGCTCAGGAAGCGCTTCTCCAGCATCACGTGGATGCCCTTCGCGCCGTTGACGACCTGCGTCACCCGCAGGTCGGCGGCGAGGCTGCACAGCGCGTAGGCCTCCTGGCGCGTGAGGCCGGTGCGCGCCGCGATCAGGCCGAGCATGTCCCTGAGCGCGATCGTGACGCAGGTGTCGAGGTCCGGGTCGAAGGCCATCGTCATGACGTGGGTCGGGGTCTCGGCCATCGGCCAGTCGAGCGCCATGTCGTCGCGGACGATGAGCTCGAAGGTGCCGACGAGCCCGGTCTCGATCGCGGTGACGCAGACCTCGCCGTCGCCCTGCACGCCGTGCCCGTCGCCGACCGAGAACAGCGCCCCGTCGACGTGGATCGGGAGGTAGAGCGTCGTTCCGGCGACGAGCTCCTTGTTGTCGAGATTGCCGCCGTTGCGGCGCGGCGGCAGGGTCGAGACCGACCCCCAAGGCGCCGGCGGCGCGACCGCCATCACGCCGAAGAACGGCTTCAGCGGCAGCTCCAAGCCCCAGGGGAGCCGGCCGGTCATCCGCTCCCGGTCGAGCGTGATATGGATCAGGTGCGTCTCCGCGAAATCGTCCGGCAGCGCCCCTTTCAGCGGCGCCGAGTAGTTGTAGCCCCAGTCGTAATGGAGCCCGATGTCCTTGATCCGAACCTCGAGGACCTGGCCGGCCTTGGCGCCGCGGACCGCGACCGGCCCGGTGCAGATGTGGCCCGGCAGCTTCGGCTTGTGCATGGCATGCACGGCCGACAGGGCAGGGGGCACGGCGAGCGGCGGCGGCGGCATCATCTCAGGTGGGCCCGACACGGTCGAGATCGTGATCGTGTCGCCGCTGTCGACGCTCACCAGCGGCGGCAGCCTCGCGTCGAAATAGCCCCAATGGACGGTCTCGGGTCCAGCCTCGATGCGGTGATGCGCCATGATCGCTCCTTTCCGCCGGTGAATCGCGACCGCCACAAAAGGGCGGCGCGACGCCCGGCGCAAGCCGGCGCGTTGACTTCATGGGATGGATAAGGGAGAGGGGCCGCGATTTCCGCCCTCCGCTCGTCGCGCGACCTCCGCGCCCGGAGTTTCGCCCGATGACCAGCCTTGCCGCTGAGCGTCCGATCCGGAGCAGGACGGCCGGCGTGCCCTTCGCCGAGGCGATCTTCGGGTTCGTCGAGCGCAGCCACGCGCGCGCCTGCGGCCTCCTCGTCCTCCTGTCGCTCGCCTGTTTCCTGCCGGGCTTCGTCTCGCTCCAGCCGATGGACCGCGACGAGCCGCGCTATGCGCAGGCCTCGAAGCAGATGCTCGAGTCCGGCGATTTCGTCGACATCCGCTTCCAGAACGAGGCCCGGCACAAGAAGCCGGTCGGGATCTACTGGCTCCAGGCCGCCTCGGTTGCTGCCGGCGAGGCGCTCGGGGTGCCCGACGCGCGCACGGTAATCGCGCTCTACCGCATCCCGTCGCTCATCGGCGCGAGCGCGATGGTGCTCCTGACCTATTGGGCCGCGCTCGCCTTCGGCGGCCGGCGCGAGGCGTTCCTCGCCGCGGCTTTCGTCGCGGCTTGCGTGATCGTGATGGTCGAGGCGCGGCTCGCAAAGACCGACGCGGTGCTCGGCGCCTGCTCGGTCGCCGCGATGGGCGCGCTCGCCCGCGCCTATTTCGTGCGCGGCGCGGCACGGCTTCCGTTCTCGACGGTGCTGATCTTCTGGCTTGCGGTCGCGGCCGGCGTGCTGGTCAAGGGCCCGCTCGTGCCGATGTTTGCGGCGCTTGCCGTGCTGGCGCTGTTCTTCCGCGAGCGCTCGGCGCGCTGGTTCGTGGCGCTGCGGCCCGGTCTCGGCGTGCTCATCGTGCTGGCGCTGGCGCTGCCGTGGTTCGTCGCGATCGCGGTCAAGAGCGGCGGCGCGTTCTTCACCGAATCGGTCGGGCACGACATGCTCGGCAAGGTCGGCACGGCGCAGACCTATCACTGGCAGCCGCCGGGCTTCTACCTTCTCGCCTTCTTCGCGACCTTCTGGCCGGCGGCGGCGCTTGCCGTCCTCGCGATCCCGTTCGCGTGGAAGAACCGGGCCGACGACCGGATCGCCTTCGCGCTCGCCTGGATCGTGCCGAGCTGGCTCGTCTTCGAGCTCGTGCCGACGAAGCTGCCGCACTACGTCATGCCGCTCTATCCGGCGATCGCGATCGTCACCGTGCTGGCGCTGTCGCGCGGCTTCGTCGCGCCGCGCGACCTCGCCGCGAAGCTGACGGCGCTTCTGATGCCGTTCATCCCGGCCGGGATCGCGGTCGGGCTTGCCTTCGCGGCCAAGACCCTCGACGGGCGCCTGCCCTGGGCCGGGCTTGCCGTCATGCTTCTCGCCACGCTCGTTGCCTTCGCGGCCTGGTGGCGCTTCGTCCGCGACGAGCCCGGCGCGGCGGCGCTCCTTGCGGTCGCGGCGTCGCCGATCCTCGCTATCGGCGCCTTCACCTTCACCCAGCCGGTGATGCAATCCTTGCGGCTGTCGCCGCGTCTCGCCGAGACGGCGCGCGCGCTCGATTGCCCGCATCCGGCGGTTGGAACGCTCGGCTACCGCGAGCCGAGCCTCGTGTTCCTCGCCGGAACCGAGCTGCGGATGTTCGCCGGCGCGAGCGACGCGGCCGAGCTCCTCAAAGGCGGTGGCTGTCGCCTCGCCTTCGTCGAGGGTCGCTTCGACGACCGCTTCCGGCAGGAGACCGAACGGGCCGGGATCCGCCCAGCGCTTCTCGCGCGGCTCTCCGGCTTCAATTTCAACGGCGGGCGCCGGCTCGAGATTGGCGCATATGCGGTGCGCCCGTGATAGAGGGCAGGCGACCTCCGACCCGCCGGCGCTAACAGACCTTAAAGGCCATGGCAGAGACCGACCGCGGCGAGAGCCCGCTCCTCAGCGTCGTCGTTCCGGTGCGGAACGAGGCCGGGAACGTCGCCCCGCTGATCGCCGAGATCGAGCGCGCCTGCGCGACGCTTAAGCCCTTCGAGGTGATCTACGTCGATGACGGCTCATCGGACGGGACGGCGGCGGAGATCGCGACGGCGCGGCTCTCCCGCTCCTGGCTGCGAGGCTTGCGCCACGAGGTCAGCTGCGGCCAGAGCGCCGCCGTGCGCAGCGGTGTGCGCGCCGCCCGCGCGCCCGTCGTCGTGACGCTCGACGGCGACGGCCAGAACGATCCGGCCTTCATTCCGCAGCTCTATGAGGCATTGCTGCAGGGCGGCGAGCGGATCGGCCTCGCCGCTGGCCAGCGCCTGCGCCGCGTCGGCGGCTTCAAGAAGCTGCAGTCGCGGATCGCGAACGGCGTGCGGGGCGCGATTCTCAGGGACGGGACGCGCGATTCCGGTTGCGGGCTCAAGGCCTTCCGGCGCGACCTTTACCTGGCGCTGCCCTATTTCGACGCGCTGCATCGCTTCATGCCGGCCCTCGTCCGCCGCGAGGGGCTCGAGATCGCCCATGTCGACGTCGTCGACCGCCCGCGGCGCGCCGGGCGGTCGAACTACGGCATGTTCGACCGGCTCTGGGTCGGGATCATGGACCTTTGCGGCGTGTGGTGGTTGATCCGGCGCCGCAGGCGCGTTCCCGTGGTGCGGGAGGTGGGGTGATGCTGATCCGGCTGTCGCAGGACCTCGGAGCCTACTTCTACGACGTCTTCGTCGCGCGTTTCGACTTCTGGCTCTTTTTCGGCCTCGTCGCCCAGGTCTTGTTCGGGGCGCGGTTCATCGTGCAATGGATCGCCAGCGAGCGGGCCGGCAAGAGCGTAATGCCGCTCGCCTTCTGGTTCTTCTCGATGGCCGGCGGGCTGATGACGCTGGTCTACGGCCTCGTCCGGCGCGAGCCGGTGATCATCTTCGGCCAGACGCTGGCGATCGTGATCTACCTGCGGAATCTGATGTTGATCTTTCGGGAGAGGCAGTCGCTGGGCAGTCGTGAGTAGGCAGGTCGTCAGTCGTCGGTAGTCAGTTATTGACGATTGACGACTGACGACTGACCCTCACGCGGCTTTTGCCGCCTCACGCCGCAGCCGCGCGAACCCGGCATCGAGGTCGGCCTTGAGATCGTCGAGGTCTTCGAGGCCGACATGGAGGCGCACCGCCGGGCCCGGCGGATTCCAGCGGGTGGCGGTGCGGTAGGCGGCGCAGTCGAACGGGATCGCGAGGCTCTCGAAGCCGCCCCAGGAGGCGCCGATCCCGAACAGCTCGAGGCCGTCGAGCATCGCCGCCAGGGCCCGTTTCGGAGCCGGCTCGAGCACGATCGAGAACAGCCCCGACGAGCCCTTGAAGTCGCGCTTCCAGATCGCGTGGCCGGGATCGCTCTCGAGCGCCGGGTGGAGCACGCGGGCGACCTCCGGGCGGGTCTCCAGCCAGCGCGCCATGTCGAGCGCCTGACGCTCGTGCTCCTTGAGGCGGAGCGCCATGGTCCGCAAGCCGCGCAGGGCCAGGAAGACGTCCTCCGGTCCGGCGCACATGGCGAAACTGTCGAAGGTGCGCCGCAACGCCGGCCAGGTGCGGGCGCTCGCGGACACGAGCCCGAGCAGCAGGTCCGAGTTGCCCGACAGGTATTTGGTTCCGGCCTCGATCGCGAGATCGACGCCGCGCTCGTGCGGCGGGAACAGCAGCGGCGTCGCCCAGGTGTTGTCCATGAGCACGACGGCGCCGTGCCGGTGCGCCGCCGCGGCGATGGCCGGGATGTCCTGCATCTCGAAGGATTGCGAACCCGGGGCCTCGGTGAACACCGCCGTGGTGTTCGGCCGCAGCAGCGCCTCGATGCCGGCGCCGAGCGCCGGGTCGTAATAGGTCGTTTCGACGCCGAAGGCCTTGAGGACCCCGTCGCAGAACTGGCGCGTCGGCCGGTAGACCGAATCCGTCACGAGGAGGTGGTCGCCGGCCTTGAGGCAGGACATCAGCGCGAGCGTGACCGCGGCAAGGCCCGACGGCGCGAGTACCGTCCCGGCGGCGCCGGCGAGGGCGGTCCAGGCGCTCTCGAGTGCTTCCGTCGTCGGCGTCCCCTTGGTGCCGTAGGTGTAGCGCGCCCGGCGATGCATGAAATCGTCGGCGCTCGGATAGAGCACCGTCGAGCCGCGGTAGATCGGCGCGTTGACGAAGCCGTGCTGCTGGCCCGGATCGCGGCCGGCATGGACGAGCCGGGTGCGCTCGCCGAAGCGCGACAGGTCCTTGGGCGGGGAGAGCGTCATGGGCTTTGGTTCTTGGGAAGGCCGGCCATGTGCGCCGATCGCACGGCCCCGTCAAGGCGGTGCTGCCCTCCGCCCTTGACCGCCCGCCGTTTGTCGCATGTGATGGCCGCCTTCGCAGCGGGAGGGCCGAACCATCGT
>Ga0126304_10001417_pt1 | contig 11240 bp, 9 predicted proteins | sample Plot25_FD_92538 | JGI IMG/M metagenome (GOLD analysis project Ga0126304, IMG submission 92538) | Serpentine soil microbial communities from UC McLaughlin Reserve, CA, USA - Plot25 | ecosystem: Environmental > Terrestrial > Soil > Grasslands | place: USA: UC McLaughlin Reserve, Lake County... | reverse complement strand
AATGTGATTTTCTTTCAATTGGACCTCACGAATATTCCTAATGTCTTGTTTGTAGGATGCTTACATCCACATCCTCTAGAACCATGAACTGAAAACTTGTGATTACATCTGTAGTAAGTACATACCGGTTCAGCTATCCTACCATGTACATCAACTATTAGTTTCTGCTGATGTTGCGGTGATGGTGATGATTGTTCCGCTTCTCTGTCTATTAATCTACTTTTTTCTGTAGATAATAATGATGGAGGAAAAATCTCACTAAGTTTATTGTCAAGGAGACGCTTTTCTGCTTGCTCTTTCTTCCAGTGACAGCTGTAGCAAAAGCCACATTTTATGCAGGTAAGTTCAGTTCTGGCTCCACAGAATTTACAATCTCTAAATCTGAAAGATAAGGTATCCCTGATGTATTCATGTGGTGTTCTGGTTCCTGATTTTGATTCTGTGGCTGAAAACATATCTGTCAACTGCCGCCGTCTCTACTTACTTCTCTTATGTATGGGGGGTTTGCTTTTTGTCCCGCTATAGAAACCTGAATTGGAACAATATTGACTGGCCAAAAATATACATTCCCTTTCCATATAGCTCTGACAGCCATTGCCGCCATTCCTTTGTGAGCTACCTTCTCTGTCAATACTTGGTATTTCGCCTTTATATCAACTTAAGAAGAAAGACAAGTAGCTTTAACCATATCATTTTTCAGTATAGAGTTACAGTAAAATCTGCGTCGAGATTTATAGGTAGATAGATAATCTCGTAGGAGTAGTAAATCTTTCAACTTCTTTTCAACTTCTGTTACATGCAGGCTCATAGACCGAAGTATACATAGATTTAACCATCTACTCCTACCTGTTGGGTCTTCCTGCGGCTTTCTTTTTAGTTAGAGTAATCAGATTCTCTCTCATCTTTTGTTTTAAGTAGCTTTCCATAGGAGTAGTTCTCAACTGCATTCCACAGCATTCACAGAAGACCCTTTTAGTAACAAAATAACTTTCACATCTTCTGCAATATCTCTTGCCAATAGAATAATGAGATTCACCAACCACTATTTTGGAGCTTATTTTCTCACATATATTACGACATACCATGGGAAGCTAGCTTAAACGTTGCTAACGATATAAGTAGTGGCTATCAATAGGGAGAGGGAGGAGGTAGTCATACAGCTATTAGATTGAGTGAAATAAGTATACTTAGTCCGTATTCTAATGCAAGATTTAGAAAATATAAATGGAGATTTACTGAAAAATCCAACCATGAGATTTTTGGCAGGAGATTTGAGTTGTGTGGATTTTGTAATGAATGCAAATTAGAAAAAGAGATTCAAATTAGAAAAATGATAATGATGATGCAGTATTTTAATGTATTATTAGTCCTATAAGTTGAGCTTTTGTTTATAGAAGATAGTGAAGGGAAAGTTGAACCTATTCTCTTTATCTATAATTAGAACCCATCACATATACTAATAGTGAAATCATTTATCCGTACGACCCGCATTGATGATATATCTTCAAATGAAGCATTTTCATGGCATATAAGAGAAGGTGCATTTGAGCGGATCAATCCACCTTGGCAGCAATTTGTAATTGAACGAAAAGGAAGCATCCAAAGTAATGGCACAGTCAAGATAAAGATGAATATTGGTGGTCCTTTCCATACCACATGGCTGGTAAAGCATTCTGATTATATAGAAGGTGAACAATTTAGAGATACTCAGATTACAGGACTTTTTTCATCATGGACACATACTCATTTGTTTAAGCCGTTTGGATTATCTTCATGCATATTGGAAGATCGTATAGAATACTCTTTACCTGGTGGTGCAATAGGCAGAATGATTACTTCACGCTTAATTAATAAAAAACTAAATCAAATATTTGACTATAGACACCGTCTTACTAGAGAGGATCTTCGCATTCACGCTGCTGTAAATAGAGTAAGAGGAGATGACAAGCCTATGACTATTGCAATTACTGGCTCTAGTGGATTTATTGGTTCTTCATTAATACCATTTCTTACTACCGGAGGTCATAGAGTAGTACGGTTGATGAGAAGTCCTACAAGTCCTGATAATGATCGCAGTCTAAAAAATGTCAAATCTATCCAATGGAATCCTTTATCAACTCATGCCCATACATCCTCTTTAAATGATAATGACAATATCGATGCTGTAGTTAATCTTGCCGGCGAAAACATATTTGGAAGATGGACAAAAGAAAAGAAAAAGAGGATTTTTGATAGCAGAGTAAATACTACCAAGTCTCTATGTAAGCTTCTATCTTCAGTTGATAAACCACCTAAAGTACTCGTTTCTGCATCCGCAACAGGATATTATGGGGACAGAGGTGATGAGATATTAACAGAAGAAAGTCCGTCCTCATCTACTTCTCCTTCTTCTCTTTCTTTCTCTATTTCACCTTCCATTGATTTTTTATCGAATGTTTGTAGGAATTGGGAAGAATCTACCCAAATAGCCAAAGAATCTGGCATCCGAGTAGTAAATATGAGAATAGGCACAGTTTTGTCATCTTCTGGTGGAATACTGGCAAAAATCCTTCCTCCTTTTAAAATAGGTTTGGGTGGAAGTATTGGAAACGGTAATCAGTATATGAGTTGGATTGGACTAGATGATTTACTTGCGCTAGTTTTATATGCTATTGTAGACAAATCTATTAGCGGTCCGATAAATGCAGTATCACCTAATCCTATCACAAATGCTGATTTTACAAAGACATTAGGGAAGGTTTTGTCACGACCTACGATCTTTTCTATTCCTAGATTTATAATAAAATCTGTATTAGGAGAGGAACTAGCTAATTCTGCAATCCTATCAAGCTCACGTGTTTTGCCAATGCGTTTTCTCAAAATCGGATATAAATTTCGTTTTCCATCTTTGGAATCAGTCTTACGATATACTCTTGGAAAAGGTATTTCGTAATTAGAAATAAAAGTGATAGCAATAGTAATAAAACCATTTCTAAGGGAACGTCTTCAGCGAACGTATCAAATGCCACTAGCAGCGGTTACTCAATATACAGCAATCCTGTTGTTGGAATAAGAATACAATATCCCTCTAACTGGTCTGTGACAGAGATTGCCTATAACTCTGCTGCAAACAATACTATTATTGAATTCTTTGCCAAAACAAAAACTTTCCTGTCTTTCCTGTTTATTTGGCTACAGGAAAGTCCTGTTTGCTTGGCTAAATTGTACTGGTGTTATGTCTTCAGAACTGATGGTCATTTGTGACTGGTTAAGAGGTGGGGCCGCGGTCGTTAGTGCCTCATAATATGATTCTCCACGAGGAATTACAATGCCAACATCTTTTGCGTATGTTTCGTAAGCAGAAATTAGCCTCTGCAATATGTCAGGATGCTGATCCGCCAAGTTAACATTTTCACCAGGGTCATTTACAATATTGTACAACTGCCATTTTCCATTGCCCAAGGGTGGTTCATGCTTCATAGCCTTTCCAGTCACCAGATCAAACGGTGGTATTGTTAAATATCTCGTCTGCCACTGTGTCGTTTTCTGCATAAACCCTATTAACAGTTCCATTGAAAAGTGATTTTAATGATTTTCCCATAATAGGCAGATGCATGCTATAACAGGAAGTACCTATCCTAGGCATTACTAACCATACATCAATTGCTGTTGCTCCTGTCCTACTCCGACTCCTTGCTGTTGCAGTTGCTGCTCGCGAATCGATCTAATTATTTCTTCCATACGTTTCTTAAGTTCTGCCCCTTGTTCTCTGAGTTGTCTTGCATCCGTATCTAAATCCTTATTTCTGGTAACTTTGCCAATTGATTCAACTATAACTGCAGCTCCCTCAGGGTCAGGTATGCCACTGGATGTAGGGATAAGAAGAACAGTACACCGAATTTCATTAGATAAACAAGCTGATAGCAGACCTCCAGATATGCCACCAATGAAAGTATTTTGTTTGAAATACTTTAGTATCTTATTATTTTTATCTTGCTTCTGCTGCTGTTGGTCAGTGCTAATGGTATCAATTCCTCTTTGTATTTCATTACCATTACTGTCAGAAGATAGTACAATTGGTTGCCTGTCAGCCATAGGGATACCTTGAAAAGGTATTCCTTCCAGAACAAGAACCTCTTTTATACTGTTATTTACTGACCATTTCATTACAGTATCTAAAACAGAATAAATACCATGTATTAGTATTGGAGCTTCACATACAAGAATACATACATTCCCTTGTTGATTTGCATATAATCTAAATGGATGTCTTAGCTTTCCTCCAGTGTAGATAACACCTGGAATAATAAAAGGAGATTCAATACATGCTATTTGATGCATATTAAGCTTGTCAATAATATAGTTTGTACTTATTGATCCTACGAGACCGGGGCCTGGAAATCCAGCTATAAGGATTGGTTCATTAAGCTTTAACTTGTTGTCAATAAACTTATGAGTAGTCCTAACAAATGTTTTTCCATCATTTGTAGTAATATCTTTATCATATCTACGTTGGTCTGATTCTTTATTATGCACTGCTATTTTTGACTTGCTGGTTATCATAATTATTGTAGGTCTTATAGTTTTTGATATTGATAACACTTTCTTTTTATTTAACCTTTAGTAGTTGCATTAAAAAATAATCATCTTTTTCTGTTACTGAAATAAATATTAAACCTATAAACAAGGATTCTGGGAACAAACTTCCATATGGAGAAATCAAATCAAATCATTAAGGTGGCTTCGGCAAGTCTAATATCTTTCAAAAGACCCAGATTTTTTTAGTATAATTTAAATCTATTCATATGCTACTATATCCTCCTATTTAACATTAAAAATCTTATTACAAAAAGGATACGATAAACGATGAATCTTTGCCTCATTACTCATTCATCTTTTCATCAGTCATTAGTAGTAGGGAGCATAATTCATAGACCTTATTGATATTATGGAAAAATGGTCTGTGTGCGCTATCAGAGGGTTTTATTACCGGTAATCCTTTTTCTTTATTTGTTGGGTAGGTTAGGCGAGGACTGAATGAATGACAATATATCTAAAGGTGAGCCCACAATACTCAGCGCGCTACCTTTTCATTCATGACGAGGTATGAATTGCTGAATCATTCCTGTGGCTCTCCTCTACTATCCAAGGCGACAATAGAGGAAAAGGTATGATCTTCTACTCAACTGTATTGGAGATTCCTTCTTTGCATTAATATCACTATATTTTGCTGATAACCTTAGATTCAAACAATTTTAGACTTTGTATATTCAACTCAATAAAATGCATAATAAAATGACTTACTCCAACATCAATGTATTCATTTAATCCTTTAATTATTCTTTCAGGGGTTCCTGTTGTTATGCCGCCAACAAGATACTGGAGGTATTGCTCTAATACTTTATCCTTTCTTTTATTTTTTATAAGGCTTTGGTAAACCTCATCTTCTGATTCTCCAATTAAGCATGGTAGTACTACTGAATATTGTATTTCGTTATCATCTCTCCCAATAGAATTACAATATTCTTTTAAAATAGAAATTTTTCTCTTCATTTGATCGGGAGAGCCAAAGAAAAGGTTGTATCTATCTGCATGTCTTGCTACAACCTTTAGCAAATATTTTTCTCCCGAACCACCAATCATTATTGTTGGATGTGGTTTTTGGATTGGTTTGGGATTACATATTGCTTCTTTTATTGTATAATATTTGCCTTCAAAAGAAGCTTTTTTTGCTGTCCACATTGCTTTAATTATGCTCAAAGATTCATCTAATTGTTTAATTCTTGATATATTTGATCGAAAATCATAACCATATGCAATATATTCTTGTTCATACCATCCTGCACCTATTCCTAATTCTATTCTGCCATTGCTTATTATATCTAAAGTTGAGAGCATTTTTGCTAATAATGATGGACTACGATAAGAGTTGCATGCTACTATCTGACCTATTTTTATCTTATTTGTAATTACTGCAGTAGATGACAGTAATGTAAAGCACTCAAAAATATTCTTCCCTACATCGTCCTTATAATGCGGTATAAGATGATCATAAGCATAAATAGAATGAAAGCCAAGGTTATCAGCTGCTACAGCAACAGATTTTGAGAATTCGTATTGTTTAGCAGGATTGTTTTCCTCCTCTAATGGAAGATCACCGCCTCTCCATCCTTGAGGTATTGTTAATCCAAATTGTAAATTGTTTTGTTTCTCTCTCAATGACATATGATATATACTGTCCTACATTGTTATAACTAGGATGTCTATTAGTAATGCCTTGGTTTCTTTCACTTTATATTGTCTAACTTACTTTTAGTTAAAATAAATTACATAACTTAGTAAAGAAGAGAAAGAAGAAGGAGAGAAGAAGCTCTGAAGATAAAAAAAGAACAGGCAAAAGATCCAGTCACGTCAAAAGGTAGGCAAGGATTTCTTGTTATCAAAACTCAAAACTCATAAGGCAATATGTGTGAGTTTACAATTATACAAATGAACATTACGTCATTACATGCCTATTTTTCTTCTTGTTATAAATAACCTTCTTTTCTTTCCTTAATTGCAAACTTACAAATCAAGTCGCCCTTGGCAGCTCTATGTGTTGTTTCTATTTTAGCTTCAAGAAGTTTTTCAAATAATTCGGTTTCAGTTGAACATGCTTCCCAATGCTTTTCAGCTATATGTATAATTGGGCAGTTATATTCTAAAAGAATATGTTTTCCATCACTTTTTAACTTCTTGGATTCAGCAATGTATCCCTCCTCATCTCTAATTCTAGCTAATTCCTTGACTTTTTTATCAAAATCCAAATCTTTAAGACGCGTATAATATTGATCGAAAAGCTCACTCTGACGTTCACGTAGAACCTTTTCAACAGCTTCTTTGCCCATATTTCTCTCAATGAAATCAAGTGCATGTGATGCGATTGCACTATATGATTTTGGGAAAATAGTTTTGCTTTGATTCGTTAGTTGGTATACCATTCTTGGCCTACCAACATGTCCTCTAGTTTCTATACCTTCCACTAAACCCCTCTGTTGCAAAAGAGCAAGGTGCTTGTGAACAGCCATCCTAGATATCTTCATGACATTTGCCAATTCCTCAAGTCCTGCCTGTTGCATAATCTTAAGATAGTAAAGCAGCTTCTTTTTAGGTTCGCTAAATCCATCAGCAAAATTTTCTAAATTACGTGGGATAGGCAATGTAATATATTAACACATGATTAACTCATTCATAAACTATTTGATTTACAAATTGAATGATTGAAGTTCTATTGTATTGACTTTTACTATAATGTATCAGTAAGATCGCTCTCTATACTCCTCACAGGCTAGTCTAATTACTTGATGTGACATCTTGTGAATCAAGGGAAGGACAAAAGGCACACCTTTGTCTTTATCATGAGGTTATCTAATCTTATTACACTTTTTCTAGACTGCTCTTGTGCATATATTGTAAATTCAGGTGCATGCTGTTCCGATAAGTTAAATTGTTGTTCAAGTGGATGTTTTCCTAATGATGATTGTGTTGGGTGATTGAAACTCTATTGGAAACCAAATCACCTTACTAAGCCTCCATCAATTCCAATAGACGAAGGAGAAGAAAAAAAACTTGAACTAATACCATCAACTGATCTAAAGCCCAGAGAGTATACTCATGATAGCGGCTAGCTATTCACTACTAGTACTAGTTACATAGTAAATTCTATATCTTCGTCTCATAAGAAATGTGAGTAGATTGAAGACAAATATTTCTTACTATCCTATAGTTGCACTTTTGCTGCTCTTATTGTTACCCCATTTTTCCTTTTCAGGAACTGTAAATAATCAAACCTCAGCAGTATTGTTATATGAAAAGATATTTGGGCATGAAAGCTTTTCTCACTATACATATATTCAAAATACACAAGAACCAATTTCTCAAAACTCTGGAGGATTTTCATTATATGAGGATCCTCTTCTAGGAATAAGACTACATTATCCTTCGGACTGGCAACAAGATGTCACAGACAAATCTGTGAGTTTTAGTAAAACAGATGTTTCAAATACACCTGCTATTTTTATTTTTACCGCGACTGTTGATACTTTAGAACCTAAAATAATGACCCTAGACCAGTTTGTTCGCGCAGGAGTAGCTCCTTTTAGGGAGGTCCCTGGTTTTGAATTAATGGAGTATGATAAAGGAGCAACATTAGCAGGGCTGCAAGCACATAAGGTTACCTTGATTATACCATATCAAGACGCTGCTTTTTCTAAGACAGTAAGTTACTTTGCCATGATAAATAATACTGGATACAGCGTTGCCTACCAAGTATCAAGTACTGAAAAAGAGGAACTGGACATGTTGTTAAATTTAGAATTACCTACTTTCCAAAGGATGGCCGACTCATTCCAGATCTTAACCTAAGTATTCATTTTTAGAGGATGCAATTGAGCTTACTATAACGTCGTCAGTAATGACTATTATGACTAGTCAAATGTCATGTCAAGTAGCAAGAGATAAAACAACCAATGAATAATACTCATGAGAAAATAAACAATGAAAGCATCAGATCTCTTTGTAAAATGTTTGGAAGAAGAACAAGTAGAGTATATTTTTGGTTTGCCAGGTGAGGAGACTAATGATCTGATTATTTCACTAGCAGGTTCTCCAAAAATAAAATTTATCTTGACAAGACATGAGCAAGGAGCAGCTTTTATGGCAGATGTTTATGGTCGATTGACCCAAAAGGTAGGAGTATGTCTTTCCACATTAGGACCAGGAGCCACTAATTTAACTACTGGGGTGGCAAACGCAAACATGGACAGATCTCCTCTGTTAGCAATTACAGGACAGACATATACTGATCAATTGCATAAAGAATCACATCAGAATATGGACCCCATAACCATGTTCGAACCCATAACAAAATGGAGATGGTCTATGCGAAATGCCGATAGCATACCAGAAATTATAAGAAGAGCATTTAAAATAGCATTAGAAGAAAAAGGTGGAGCAGTACATCTTGAACTACCTCAAGACGTAGCGAAAATGGAATCTGATATTAAACCAATTGGAATTAAAGAGATATTGAGGCCTAGGCCCAACAAAGATCTAATAAAAAAAGCAGCAAAGATGATCTCTGATTCAAAAATGCCTATAATTCTTATCGGAAATGGATGTATTAGAAAAAATGCTAGTGCTTCTTTGAGAGAATTTGTTGAACGAACAGGCATATGTTCGATAAATACGTTTATGGCAAAGGGCGTTATCTCAGACAAATCAGAAAGACATCTACAAACAATTGGAATTAAAGAAGCTGACTATGCTCTCACAGCATTAAAAAAAGCTGATTTAGTAATTGCAATAGGATATGATCTTGTAGAATATAGTCCGAAAAATTGGAATGGCAAATTGAAGAAAAATATTATTCATATTGACTTTACTACTGCAGAAGTTGATACATACTATCCTCCAGCTATTGAAATTGCAGCTGATATTGAATATACAATAAAAGCAATATTAGATGAATTAGAAGAGGAGAAGAGGAATAATCCAAGTTTGGAAGGATTTCCACATAAGGAGACTCCGGATTTATTTAAGAAAATAAAAAAAGAAGTAACTTGGAGAATCGAACACTTTAGAAATGACTTTTCATATCCAATCAAGCCTGAAAAATTGATTACTGATGTAAGAAATATTCTTGATGAACATGATATAGTCATATCCGATGTTGGAGCTCATAAATTGTGGATAGCAAAGGTATACAATACCTATGTTCCAAATACTTGTTTAATTACAAATGGGTTTTGCTCCATGGGGTTTGCACTTCCTGGTGCAATTTCAGCACAGCTTGTAAAACCAAAACAAAAAGTTGTAGCAATGTGTGGAGATGGGAGTTTTTTGATGAATTTACAGGAAGTAGAAACGGCGGTTCGTTTGAATTTACCCATAATAATAGTTGTATGGTGTGATTATGATTTTGGCATTATTTCTCTAAAACAATCCATGGAGTTTGGAAGAAGTGCATATACTAAATTCAACAATCCTGATTTTGTTAAACTTGCTGAAAGTTTTGGAGCCATAGGTTACAGAGCCAAAAATACTGAAGAGTTTTCCAAAGTATTAGAAAAGGCAAGGGAGTCAACAACTGTGCCAGCCATAATAGCAATAGACGTAGATTATTCAGCAAATTTGATTCTATTAGAATCCAGCAAAGGGACTTATTAGAATATGGTTGTGCTTTTTATTTGTCTGGGCTAAATGATATGTTTCCTTTTTGAGATAATTCAAATCATAAATTGCGACTGGGATACCAGACATATCAACTTTCCATAATACATCGACCTTTGTTTTATTATCTTCAAGAGAAGGATTCAACATGAGTACCCTGCTTCCAGTTACAGGCCCTTCAGTGATATTTGTCTGTATTAACATTTGTTCTGGATTCAGTGTTACAAATTGATGAGTTTTGGCATCCTGAGGACCTGCCCTGATTGTGACTTCCCTTTCGATTATGTTATTATCTGTCTTATTGATATTTTTGATGCTTTTGGTTGTAGGCCAATATTGTGTCTCATTGTCGACGTCTGAAACAATATTCCAAACTTGATCGACAGGTACAGATATTTCACGGCTGACCTTAATTTCTTCCAATGAGGTGGCTGTTGCCTGGGGTATTTGCCATATTGTTGTTATGACAGTAGAAACTATTGTTATTACCGCAAATAAAATGGTTACTGTTTTCCTAATTGTATACTTTTTTACATTTATAGTTCTTGACATTAAAGATAGAAAGGACTGAATTTTTCTTATAACCATTGTTTACCTATGATACGTAACTAAGTTACCTTAAAGCTTCTTACTTTATTCCTCCGAAAACAACTAACAATTTTAATATAGAAGAGAGTGACGACAGTATCAAATATCATTTCAAAAATAGGATGTTATAAGATCTGTATAACTATTCAACCCTACATCTAGGTACTAAAAATTTAGTTAGCATAAATTTTCTTAACCGTCAATCCCAACTTTATGATACAAAAAGGTATTCTACTACTACAATAAACCTTGAGCATTTGCCAACTATGTAGTCATTTGAGTAGGATTCATATCTGTTTGAAACTGTTACTAAACAGGCTCAGCTACTCTCTGCAAGTAGCATGGCTGTGCCAGTAGTTTGTGAAGTATATTTGACATAAATTTGTGTCCAGACTATTGCAACTGTTCGTATGAATTCTGTGGGAAGGATAACAGAATTGACTCAATAATTCTACCCACAATTT
>Ga0126304_10001416_pt1 | contig 11243 bp, 10 predicted proteins | sample Plot25_FD_92538 | JGI IMG/M metagenome (GOLD analysis project Ga0126304, IMG submission 92538) | Serpentine soil microbial communities from UC McLaughlin Reserve, CA, USA - Plot25 | ecosystem: Environmental > Terrestrial > Soil > Grasslands | place: USA: UC McLaughlin Reserve, Lake County... | reverse complement strand
GGCTTCCTAGCCGGCCTGCTGTCTCATCCGGTCCTCATTGGATACATGGCCGGCATCGCGCTGCTGATGATCGTCAGCCAACTTGGCAATGTGACCGGTATTCCCGTTGAAGGGGAATCCGTCCTTGCCGAGCTACGGTCTCTTGCCGCCCATCTCGATCAGCTTCACCGCCCTACCCTGCTGGTGGCTGCTGGCACCTTCGTACTGCTGGCGGCGTTTCACCGGTTGCTACCGAGGTGGCCGGGGCCGCTGATCGCGATGGTGCTGGCAGCGGTCGCGGTAGCGGCGCTGGATCTGAGCCGTGCCGGAGTCCCAACCGTCGGTCACATCCCCCGGGAACTGCCCCCGGCATCGATTCCCGACTTCTCCGCCCTCGACTTGAGAACTCTGCTGCCAGCTGCGCTTGGCGTGGCGATCGTCGCCTACTCCGACAACGTCGTGACAGCCAGGGCCTTTGCCGCGAAGCGGCGGGAGGCCATCGACGCCCGCCAAGAGTTGCTTGCCCTAGGTGGGGCCAACCTGGCCGCCGGCCTGTTCTCGGGATTTCCGGTCAGCAGCAGCGGCAGCCGTACGGTGATCGGTGACACCCTGGGCAGCCGAACCCAGCTGCACTCCCTGGTCGCGGCCACGGTCGTGCTGTCGGCGACGGTGTTCCTGGGCCCGGCGCTGTCCACGTTTCCGCTAGCTGCCCTCGGCGCGGTCGTCATTTTCGCCGCACTCAGGTTGATCGATCTCCCGGAGCTTCGCCGGATCGCCCGATTCCGTCGCAGCGAGCTGTTCCTGGCGCTGACCACGACGGTCGCAGTCTTGATCTTGGATGTGTTGTACGGGATAGCCGTAGCCGTCGGCCTGTCGATATTGGACCTGCTCCGGCGCATTGCCCGCCCGCATGATGGCATTTTGGGCTATGTCCCAGGCGTAGCCGGCATGCATGACATAGACGACTACGCAACCGGCCGCCAGGTAACAGGTCTGCTGGTCTATCGCTACGACGCGCCGCTGTTCTTCGCCAATGCCGAGGACTTCAAGCGTCGCGCCGTTGCCTCGGTCGACAGTGCGGATACGCGCGTTGAGTGGTTCTTATTGAACGCCGAGGCGAACATCGAGGTAGACCTCACAGCCGTCGACGCGCTGGAGGAGCTACGCGAGACGCTGTCGGAGCGCGGCATCATCTTCGCTCTCGCCAGGGTGAAGTCTGAGCTGCGTGAGACCTTGGCGACCGCTGGTTTGGTAGACCGGATAGGGGAGCATCTTCTGTTCATGACCTTGCCTACGGCCGTCGCCGCGTACAAGGAGTGGTATGCCGCCCGTCATGGCAGTGAGCCCCCGATCATAGAAAGTTGAGGTTCGTTCTGCGCACAGCGCATCTGCCCTGATCCGGATAGCCTGGCGGTTGAACTCCGGCCCCTCTTGACCGGCGCCCTGTCAGCAAAAGGAGCTGTCGATGTCGTCAACTACCGGGGACTCCCGCCAGAATGCCCCTTTCCGAGAGATTCCGCGCGCGACGTGTGAGCGGCTACTGAGTGAGCACACGGTCGGCCGGGTCGCGTGGAACGCGCCGGACGGTCCCCAACTGGTCCCTGTCAATTACGCCTACTACAACAAAACCATCGTCTTTCGGACTGCGCCGGACGGGGTGCTGTCGCAGCTGGCACGCCGCACGAACGTCGCTTTTGAGATCGATGGACTGGACGAGGACGCCCGCACTGGTTGGAGCGTTGTGGTGCGGGGGTCCGCCGAGCGGGTCACGCAAGACTTCAATCTCATGGAGCTGTGGACAAAGGCGGGACCCGTGCCCTGGGCAGCCGGGAACCGTCCACTACACATCGCCATCAGCCCTCGGACCATCACAGGACGGGAGGTCGTGGCCCGCTGAGGTCTGGCGCTACCTGTGCTCGCCTAGATCACGACGGTCTATGCAGTGATCGCCGTCGTTCCCACGTCATCACACGGAGCACTGCTGAGCGAGCAATCTGCCCCGGGTATCGATCGTGCTTACTGCGCCATGGCGGTGACTTTAGTGAGCCGAGCACGGAAGAACGTCGACGTCAAAGATTGCTGCTCTGGGCTCAGCGCCTACGGTTTCGCGATCTCCGTGGTCGAGCAACATTCGGCTTGCGTACGCGGCCAGATCTCAATTCGCATGATCACCACTGGCCTGATTCTCATGATCACCACTGACCTGCCGGCCAACTGCAGAGAACGGCAGTGCCAAAGGGCCTCGGTCGTCGGGACCATGGCTGCTGGGCAGACATTCGATCAACCTGCTAGCAACACATCAGGGGGCAATAAGGAGGAGGTCTGGAATGCCGGACCAAGTTCGCGAGCGCACGACGTGGCGGGTGTTCGGAGTTCTCATGGCGGGAGCTCTAGTCGGAGTACTCGGGATTCTTCCGTACGTGCTTACGCTGCTCGACGGGATGCCCAGCAGCGTCAGGGACGTGCTGCCCTCACGGTGGATACTGATCCCGGTTCAGGTCGTCCAGACCATGGTTCTGATCGGTGCCGCTACAGCGCTCGGGCTTTGGCTGGGTCCAAAGGTGGGGCTCGGCGCTCCGTTGCTCTACGGTCTTGTGAGGGGTGACTGGGAAGCCCGCTCACGCCTGCGGGCGCTGCTCTTTCCCTGTGCAGTGTTCGGTGTGCTGGTCGGTGTGGCCATCGTGTTGCTCGACACCTGGGTGTTCGTGCCACAGCTGGCCGCGGCCGGCCGCGACACCGCTGCCCTTCAGCCACCGGCCTGGCAAGGACTGCTGGCTTCGTTCTACGGCGCCATCCCTGAGGAGCTGCTGATGCGACTGGGACTGATGACTTTCCTGGTCTGGATCGGTGCCCGGCTGACCCGAGCCTCGGTTCCTCGGCCCGCAGTTGTGTGGACAGCCATTGTGATCACGGCGCTTCTGTTTGGCGCTGGTCATCTCCCGACGACGGCGACCGTGCTGTCCCTGACACCGCTGGTGATCGCTCGCGCGCTGCTGCTCAACGGGATTGGCGGCATCGTCTTCGGCTGGCTGTACTGGAAGCGTGGCCTGCTGGCCGCTATGTTGGCCCACTTCAGCGCCGACATCGTTCTGCACGTCGCGGCACCGCTGCTAACGCAGCCTTGACTCCGAGTTGTCGTCGTAGGTTGGCTCCATGGCGGCGACCCGCTCGTCCGACTCCGGTAGACGCGCTCCACGCATCGCGGCGTGGCTAGCAGCTGCCGGGTTCTTGTTCGTTGCCGCCTTCCAGGTCGCAGTCGTCTTGGGCACCCCATGGGGTAAGTACACGCAAGGCGGAGGCACGAGTAGTGCGCTTCCAGCGTCAGAACGGATAGTGGCAGCCGTCTCATGTCTCCTGTCGATCCTGATGACTGGCGCCATCCTCGCGAGGGCCGGAGGAGGTCCGATGCGGCGGCTGCCGCCTCGGGTTGTGACCGTGCTGCCCTGGATCACAACGGTCTTGGCGGTTATCACCGTCGTTCTCAACGTCATCACGAGAAGCACTGCTGAGCGAGCCATCTGGGCCCCGATCTCAATCGTGCTTCTGCTTCTGGTCGCTACTGTCATGGTGACCACACGTCGTGGGGCCTCGTAGGTCCCCTGTCCACTCGAGTCTTCCGGGTTACCGGAGTTCAGCCAGCGAGTTAGTTCCCGCCAACGCATCTCCCTGCAGGATCCGGTGCGCCTCCGCCGGCTCCTCAAGAACCGGGCTGTGGGCCGAATTGCCGAACTCGTAGAACCCTTTCATGGGGGCGTCGAGCTCGCGGAAGTAGCCGCGAGCAAGCTCAGTGGCGCACGTGTAGTCGTACTTGCCTTCCAAGAAGTAGACGGGGATCTCCAATTTGGGAACCGTCTTGCGTAGGTCGATCCAAATCAGCTGGCCCCACAATCCGAAGCGGCGCGAGAATGCTCGGCCCCGCCACAGGGTGACCTTCTCGCGCAGGGTATACCGGGCGAACGTCCAAGACGGCAGGAACAGTCCGGTGATCACCGACTTCATGTCGCGGGCGGTGCCAACTCCGAGCCGATGCATTTGCCTTATCCCGAACCTTCAGGTAGGCCTCGGGAGTCCCAGTTGTCATGCTGATCGGAGCCGCCTCGAGGTCACGAACCATCCTGGCCTCGCCCCGTTTGCGATATTCCGCGAGCATGTAGTCGTAGGCGATCTTCTCCGACCTCAACTGGTACACCATCTGCGCCATCCCGAGGTAGGCGTGGTAGCGCTCCGGTGATCGGAAGGCTGCTTGGATGGCGATCAAACTGCCCCAGGAGTGGCCGAGCAGGTAGATCTTCTCCTGGTTGAAGCGCTGCCGCAGATAGTCGGTGACTGCGAGCGTGTCGCAGATGATCTGCTCGATGGTCATCGTCTCGGGCGGGATGTTGGCGTCGTAGGACAGCGCGGTTCCGCGCTGATCCCACCAGACGACCGTGAAGAGGTCCTCCAGATTGGTCGGGTACTGCTTGGTCAGGAGGTAGTCGGGCATGCCCGGCCCGCCGTGAACCCACAGCAGCACCGGGTTGCGATGGTTTTCGCCGCAGACGACCATGCCTTGCTTGACCCCGTTGATGTCGACCCAGTTTTCCCTGCCACGCTGCCAGGCAGTGGGCCGCCAGTTGGGTCCCCGATGGGCTTGGGGCTGCCGCGGCTCCACAACGGCCGCAAAGCCCCAAGCCCCATTGGAGAATCCACCACGATCATCACTTCTATCGGCGGCCACCGCAGCGCCTCACTCCCACGATCAGTCGCAGCGAGCCTCCGGCCCAGAGCCGAACGTCCCAGGCCGCCCGCTCTCAGCCGGGTGTATAGCTTGAGGGGCAGCGGCCTTGCGCTGCCCCAGGGATCCCGGGACGATCGTTTCCTGCAGGTCCGCGTGATCCGTGCGAACTGTTGTCCTTTTTGGCTGATGCCAAACGCTTGACTCATTGCCGAGTTTTGGTGACGTTGAGCCGCCGAAAGCCTTCAAGCCGGGCTTGGGGGCGGGCGCACCTCCGGACGCCAGGTCGTGTTGCTTATGGGTGAGCGAGGACGATCCGCTCGTAACCTTGCTCATTCAGTGAAGCGCCCTTATGGATCTGATTCGGCATTTTCGCGGCAGTCGGCAAAGGTCCCCCCAGGGAGGGACTAGCGGCACTGGACGGCCATAACCCCGGTTTGACAGGCTCAAGCGAGGAGGAACCACATGACCACCCACTTGAGCCGCGACCCTGTTCCCGAGTCTGACCACACCAGGCGGCAAGCGGACGGGATGTCGACGCGGACGCTGCTCGCGTTCTTCGCTATTACCTTCGGGCTCTGTTGGGGCGTGGCGTCTTTGTTGTTGGTGTTTGCCGACCAGCTTGAGCCCATCTTCGGTCCGGTGAGTGGCACGAATCCGGTTTTCGTCCTGGCCGTCTACGCGCCCGGGATCGCGGCCGTCGCTCTGGTCTGGCGCCATTACGGCGTGAAGGGGTTGGGCAGCTTCTTCAAGCGCGTCACGCTCTGGCGGATGCCGATCGGGTGGTGGGCGTTCCTGATTCTCGGCATTCCGGCGGTGAAGTACCTGGGGGCGGCCATAAACGGCACGATCGACGATCCCTTCCCGTTCTCACCCTGGTACACCTTGCTACCGGCGCTTGCGACGACGCTCTTTATAGGGCCCGTCGGGGAGGAATTCGGCTGGCGCGGCTTGGCGCTGCCACTGTTGCAGCGTCGGTTCGCGCCGCTGTGGGCCAGCCTCATCCTCGGTGCCATTTGGGGTTTGTGGCACTTCCCGGCCTTCCTGCTCAGCGGCACTCCGCAGAGCGCATGGTCAATAGGTCCGTACGCGCTGGGGGTGTTGTCTTTGGGGGTGATCGTCACCCCGATGTTCAACGCTGCCAAAGGCAGCATCCTCATTCCGATCCTGTTTCACTTCCAGATGAATGGTCCCCAATGGCCCGAAGCGCAGCCTGCGGAGAATTACTTGTTCGCAGCCGTGGCGATCATCGTGGTGGTCCTCAATCGACGGTCGATGCTGGGACGCGAAGGGGCGGTCACCAGCGTGCTCGCCCCCGGCGATGAACCTGCGACGGCGGCCCGCGCGTAGGGAACTCAAGATGAGACCCGATGTTCTCGGTCACCCCCAGCACGATCGTGCCGGGGTTGGGCGGTGACGTCTGTCAGGCTGGTTCAGGACGTTCGCCTCTGCTGCCCGTTCATCGCTAATGCGATCGTGAATGATGAGTCCTTCTCGTCAGGAATCTCGCCATGACTGATGAATTCCCCGAGCCCACCTTCCCTCCGGGCCCGTTGCTCCAGCCTCCGGCCGAGCCGCGACTGCGGCGCAGCCGCACCGACCGCGTCTTTGCCGGCGTCTGCGGTGGACTGGGCCACTATTTCCGTATCGATCCCGTCATTCTCCGGATCGTGATGGTTGCGCTGATCTTCGCTGGGGTCGGGCTGATCGCCTACCTAATCGCCTGGATCGCTATTCCGGAGGTAGCCGAGGGCGAACCAGAAGCGCCGATACCGGCTCGGAATCAAAGAGCGACGGCAGTGGTGCTCGGTACTTCACTACTGGCGGTGGGCGGATTGCTGTTGATGCGTGCGACCATGCCGTGGTTTCACGGCCCGATGTTCTGGCCATTAGTGGTCATCGCCGGCGGGGCTGCCATCGTGGCAACATCGCGGCGTTGACGGCAGAAGGACCCAACATCAGGCGGAGACCGGATCAACACCACATCGGCAGACGTGACCCCCCTCGCCTCCGACGTTTGATGAGCCATCGCGGTTCCGGAGACGCCCAGTCAGCACCACCGAGGCTGTCTACATCAAGTGCGCGAGCAGCGGTGACGTCGGTGCCGCACCTGACATGCGTCGGGCTGTGATACTGCCATTCGTCCTTCAGCGGGAGGGACCTCCTACTCTGTTGGACGACCAGCCGGCGAAGTGATCATGATCGCAGGACGCGCGAAAGGGTTTGATCATGTTACAACTGGCGTGGCTGGGTTTCGGCCTGGTGATTGTTGTCGCATCGCTGTTTGCATACCGGAGTCGGCGCGCCTTGATGATCGGACGGGTGGCCCTGGCGGCGCTGTACCTCGTCGCGGGAGCGGCAGTGAATACCGTCTTTCTTGTTCGAGGTGACGACTATGCGGCATTCGCCGACGGGTCTTACATCCCCTTTGTGCGCGAGACTTGGCGGGCGGTCGTTGCGCCCAACCATATGATCTTCATCCCGCTCCTGATTCTGTTCGAAGCAACTGTGGGCGTTCTCCTCCTGGTCGGCGGACGTTGGGCCCAGCTGGGTCTTGTGAGCGCCATAGGATTCCACGTCGCACTGGTGACATTCGGCTGGGGGTACTACCTGTGGTCGATCCCGATGATCCTTGCCATGCTGCTCCTTCTCCGGGCTCAACGCCGGGGCGCACCAACGCCGAAGGACTCTCCCCGGCAGGTGGTCTTGGCTGCCCGATAGGGGCGCATTGCCCGGCGCGACGACGACGGCGGGGTTATGGTTACCGACGCTGAGTCGTGTGGCAAAGGTGGGAGCAGCGCGCGGATCTGAAGGGCTGGAAGGAAGCCGCGGCTAATCGATCGTGGTGACCGGGTGGACTAGTCGAGCCAGGGTAGGGGTCGTCCTTCCGACTCCCCTGGTTACCTCGCGGCGTACGGCTGCCTGATGATGGTGCGCAGGTTCTCTGGAGCCGACCGACGCGGGTCGCCGAGGTAGATCTCGTGGTGTTTGTGGCGATGGCCGTCGAAGGTGAACCCCTGCTGTCGGATGAATTCGTGGAGGCGCGATCGTGGGAGCCTCGGTGGCGTACGGCCCGACATGCAACACCTGCGCGGCGGCGCCTTCCTCAAAGGAGATCAGCCTCGCTGCGGGCATCGACTTCTTCAGGGCCACCTGCTCCGCCAGGCGTTCGACCAGGTCACCGGTGAGGGTGTCGTGCTGGCGGATCATCATGGTCCAGTCCCACTCAGACTTGTCGGCGGCAGAGAACGTACTCAGGTCCTCCGCCCACCAGAGACCTTCCAGCGCGGACACCTTGACGGCCGTACCGCCCGCCTTCTGAACGGCGAACTTTGCTGCGTAGGACACCGAGTACAACGCCTGAACTGTGTTGACGTACGCCGGACTCGTGTTCGGGTCACCGTGACCGTCGACGCACAGGAACTTGAGACGGGGTACCTGTACGAGCTGCGGCGTCTTGGTGGCGCGGTACAGCAGGTCGGTGCGCTGGACTACCGTCGTGGTCGTCATCACGGAACCTCCTAGCGATCAGGCTGCCTGGCGCCGATGGCGCGCACCAGGGGCGAAAGGCCCCCGGGCGGCCACTTTCGGCGGCGGCCGAACCGATCGCGAAAAGGGAACAGCGGTCAGGGCAGGTTCAGTGGCGGCGGACCCACGTGGTATGGCCGCATCATCTCGTTGTCCTCGTGCTCGACGATGTGGCAATGCCAGACGTAGAGGCCGGGCAGGTCGAATAGCGCCTTAACCCGGGTGATCTCACCAGGATTGGCGATGACCGTGTCCTTGAACCCGCGCTCGTACGGCTCCGGTGGTCGAGCGCGGCCGTCGAACGGTTCGCGGTCCACCACCTGGAACTGCACCTCATGAATGTGAATCGGGTGAGCGTCTGCTGTGAAGTTGTGGATCTCCCACACTTCGATGGCGTTCAAGGCCGGATTTTCGCTGATCGGATCATCCCATCCCAGAGGTACCGGGGTGCCGGACGCGTTCAGTGTTCCGAGCTCGGCAGCGATCGGACCGTCGAACCCGGGGAACGTGCTTGCGTCCTCGTTCAGCGACACCCGTCGGGTGTTCGACGCCTCACCGAGGGGACGGAATGCGGGCAGGTGCAACCTGTCCGGCGGACGGCTGACGTCGCGCCCGGTCAGGGGCACCACGGTGAATCTCATGACCTGTCCGGTCGTGTCCGGGTCGGCGAACGGCGCGGGCAGCCCACCGAAGGGCTCGTCAGGGCCGAGGTTGATCAAGTGGATCTCCGTCCCCACCGCGAGTCCGGTGAAGTCCACAATCACATCCGCACGCTCAGCTGGGGCAAGCAGCACTCGGTTGAGCCGGACCGGCTCGGGAAGGAACCCGCCCTCGGCACCGATCATCCACAAAGGCAGCGCCGCCTTCACCGGTCTGCTCGTCGGGTCCGCGGCCAGCTGGAGGATTAGGAATCGGGAGTTGCAGCCGTTCAGCAACCGGAAGCGGTACCGTCGTGGCTCTACCTCCAGCGCCGGCCACGTGTTGCCATTGACGACCATGGTGTTGCCGAAGAACTCCGGGTTCCAGATCGGTGGCACGTCGCTGTTGGGAATATAGGGCCCTTCAAAGTCGTCGAAGAACGCCCTGCTGTCCGGGTAGAACAGCGAGCCGTCATCGTTGAATGACCGGTCCTGAATAGCCAGCGGGATTTCGTAGTACCGCGTCCCCTCAGCATCTCCAAGCTGAGGAGCCGGCCCAGGAATCAGGGGGTCAGGAAGGTCGCCCGGCCCGCGCCGCAACAGATAGAACCCGGCCGGGCCCGCGTACACATTGAGCCGGGTCATCCCCAGCGTGTGGTCGTGATACCACATCGTTGAGGCCCGCTGGTCGTTCGGATACTCGAACACCGCGTTTCCTGCACCCCACTGATCGCCAAGCGGGGACTTGTCGCGGAAGAAGTCATAGAAGGTGCCCTCGGCTGCGAAACCGGACGGGAGGTTTCGGGCGTCCGGCAGGAACCATGCCTCGGCGTACCCGTCGCTGTAGTCGAAGGTGTGGTTGCCGTGAACGTGGGTGACGATCGGGACGGGGCCGTCGTACGGCTTAGGGGTGACGGTGAACGAGGGCTCGGAGTCGCGACCTTCCGCGCCGCCCGGCGGATTCGCCCAGTGCAGGGTCGGATCAACAGACAACAGATGTGGCAGGAAATTGCCCTGGCCATCAACCAGATCGTTGATCCACTTGACCCGAACAGGCCTTCGGTATCTCGCCTCAATGGTGAACGCCGGGTAGTGGAAGCTGCCGGGGTGATTGACCGACCCGTAGCTCCACACCGTCGTCGCTGGCAGTTGTGGGGGCAGAATTTGCTGCACAAACTGGCGGACCGCAATCTCGTAGTAGTAGGCCCGTCCCCGCGATGTCCAGGGCATCGCTGGCGGGACGACCAGCGGGGTCACGTACTTGGGGATGCTCTTTGGATCGAGCGATCCCGCCGTCGGCTGGGCCCACGCCATACCACCGAACCGAATCGGCAGCAAGCCGGTCAGCCCAGCCGCACCAGTGATCTGAAGCAAACGCCGTCTTGAAAGCTCTGTCACAACTCACCCTCAGGTTGGTAGTGAAGAGAGTATTTCCTCTCTCACTGAGGAATGTGTCGTTTCCGGTCAACTCACATGCTTCAGTGACCGCACGATGAAGGCAGCGGGCTCCAGGGCCGCATCGCCGATCGATACGCCCTCAGCCACGCCACCTACCCGACCGTCGCCGTGCCACCCGTAACCATTCCCCGCCTATGAGAGCGAAACTCAGCGACCGGAGCGCCTCAAGAGTCGCGGTTGCATGATCATCGGGTGAGAGGGCGGAACAGCTCGTGCGCCGCCCTGGACAACCCGAAGCCTGAGCTCCGCGATCACGAGCCTGCAGAGCCAGCGTCAAGCTTTCCGGCGGCGACCACCAGGATGTCGACCAGCTCCGAACTCATCCGATGCCGGTCAGGGCGGACGCCAGGCGCCACATGCACCTCTTCGGCCGTGGAGTGCAAGTTCCGGGTGTCATAGCAACTCGTCCCGCGGCGTCGCCGCCACGCGAGTCCGACTCCTCATTCCACTCACAATCAGCGTGCTGTCGAGTCTCCGGACTGGGAGCCTGGGAACGAGATCAATTGAAAAGGGTTCCAAGCCGCTTAACCCGTACTGCTTGGATGCGAGATGACCTGCCGGAGCTTGCCGCTGCCGCTTATCCGCTGTGGAGGTTCGGCGGCTAGGGCCAACGTCACAGTGCCGAGATGGTGGGCGGCTAAATGAGAGCGCAGCCGCCCCTCGATGTCGGCCCAGACCTCTGTCGGAGCAAATCGAGGCATTACCTCCAACCGCACGGTAAGTGCCGATGGTCCGTCCTGAACGAGCTGCACCGCGCGCACACCGGGGGCGCCTTCCGCCAGGGTAACCAACGGCAGCGGCAGCAAGTCCACGATGTCGCCGCCAGCTGTGGCGAAGCTCAGCACCTCGTTGGTGCGGCCGATCACCTCGATAGCCGGCAGTCGACTGCCGCACGGGCAGCGCTTGGGCGACGTCAGGACTGAGTC
>Ga0126304_10001413_pt1 | contig 11251 bp, 9 predicted proteins | sample Plot25_FD_92538 | JGI IMG/M metagenome (GOLD analysis project Ga0126304, IMG submission 92538) | Serpentine soil microbial communities from UC McLaughlin Reserve, CA, USA - Plot25 | ecosystem: Environmental > Terrestrial > Soil > Grasslands | place: USA: UC McLaughlin Reserve, Lake County... | reverse complement strand
TTACAGCTTCAGATATAGTAGTGGTTAGTAGTGGTATTATTTTCTTTGTCTGTTTTAGAGTAATGGTTGCGGTAGATTTAATCAAAGAAGAAGAAGAGGACAGAGTTGTTGTTAGTAGTATTTTAAACGTTATGACAAGGACAATCAACGATACTACCAAGCAAGTTTTTAGGATTTTTTGAAACACATCGTCAGATTCTTGATTACAATGCCTCTTCTGTGGTACTAGTGCTTGTTTTACCCTACATGAGTTTATCATTTGTTGCCATCAACAGGAAACGTTTCTCTTTTAGCAAACTAGCCTACATCCCATATTTTATGATATTAACCTTCTATTTACAGTTTTTGGTGAACTTAAGTGGATTTTCTCTTCATTTGGTGTCAGTAAGTATGCAATATTCTAAAATTTTGTCATTCTGTCAGCATATGATGAATATTTTTTATCACCGATGAACTGTAAACCACGGCGTACCCATATACTCTAGAGCTTGCTTTAGCTAGTTTTTGACAATCCACATAATGATAATGGACCACGCCAAGCTCACGAAAGCACGCACGACGGTCGTGGAATGGACGAACCAAGACTTAAAGCATGTTAAGACATCCCCTCCTTTTTTTGGTGCCTCTTCCTTTTCTTTTTTTGATATGCAAACCTGTAAGCGATGCGGACAAACGTTTGATACCTTAGAGGAACTGCTACAACATAGAAGCGAACACAACGTAGGTGAAATACGAATAGACCCAGACTTACCAGGCGGAAACGCAGGACTTAAGGTCTAGCTCTTTTCTTCTTATCAGCCGCTCGTAACTCTGCTAAATATGCGTGCCTAGCAATCGCAGCGTCCTTTGCTATTTGGTCCTGTTGTTTTTCTTCTTCCATTCGTTGCGCCTTCATGCGTAGCTTCTCTGTTTCAGAAAGTGCTCTTTGCTTGTCTATTAATTTCTGATTCGCTGCTTAGTCGTTCTACCCATTATCATCGTGGTGGCTCGATGAGAAAGCAATCAGCTCTCTGCGGTGTATTGCCTCCGCCCTACAACTTATTAAATCAAGCTATAGCCAGCTAAACAGACAAGCCTGCAGTCATGTCGTCGTCTGGATTGATAACAGAAGGTCGAACACCTCTCCCAGAATAGGAATGATATTGTTGGTATCTATCTCTCTGTGCTAATCGCTCCATGTTGTTGTAAGTATCAAGCACAGCGTTGCCGTCTGGCGTTGGTAAGTATGTCTCACTAGATATGATTACTCCTCCACGTTCTTCAATGCGCTTTATGTCGGGGTCGGGATAAGCTGTTGAATATGGTAATGAAGTTGCTGGATTGAACTTGTCCTTGTCATGAATGCTTCTCGGTTTATCTAGATTGAGAACAAACGGCTCAACCTGTGGTAAAGTAGCAGTGTCCTTGTTAGCTGATGTTGAATTTACTAATCTCTTCTTTTTTGGTGTTGTTGTCATACGATATATCTAACTCTGCGCAATCCACTGTTTTAAAGATAGCATAAGCGAGTCCAAGCTGTCATCATACTCGCCGACTAGTTTCTTTAGCATGCCTTCCTCAGCATAAGCAGTTCGAAGACTTACAAGAATCTTATTATGATTTGGATTGATTGCTAGCAGTTCGCTATCTAACATGTCTTTAAGATGTGCAAGCATTTCTCTAGATTCCATGCGAAAAGATACAGGAATGACAGTCATGTAATTATACCAATTCCTACCTTTTGCTTTTAGTTCCTTAAGGTACTCTTGATACTGCAGCCGTTCACCTGGGAATGTCTGCTTCACCTTGACAATCCATTCAGGGTTCATGTCGTCGACGAAAATATGCTGCACATTTCCATAGTTGTTATAGATGCCTTTAACTTCGAGGACCATGTCGTTGAAGTCGGCATGGTCGAACTCTTTTGAGTATATTACCTCAGCTAATCCTTGCGGTGTTAGCTGTGTCACTGTGACAGCAAACGCTGAACTACTCCAACCTGGGTCTACACCTATGCTTTTCTGAAATGTCGGATTCACAAAGTCATAAACTGCTTCTCTTGGAATGTCAGGATGCATCTGACTTAATCTTTCCTGGATTAGTTGTTCTCCTTGTTTTATCGCTGTCTCAATTGATGTAGGACTGAAACAGTTACCAAAGACACCTTGCCAGCTGCATTCATACTCACGTGGAAAAGACGGACTTTCTCTAGCTTTGGCAATCTCTTCCTCTGTGTATATCTTACCGAGTCCACGAGTGTAATCCAATGTCATGCGGTGATACAGGCTATACTCTTCTTTCTGAATAGACGCAAACATTCCTTCAGGATTTCCAGCTGTTGAGATTTGAATTATTTTTACTTCGGGAGACTTAGCGATATAACGTTCTGACACGGTCCTAGCTTCTTCCTGCTGGTTCCTTGGAAAATACGCTGCCTCATCCAACAGGATGAGCGAGACTCTGTCAAGTCCACGCATTGAATCTAACGTGTGGCTTGGGAATGCTTCTATCCTGACACCCATTAACGTGCAGATGGTTTCCTTGTCATCAAATGTAACGTCATTAACGAATAGCGCCTTTAATCTGCGAACCAAACTGATAGCTAAGTCAATACGTGGGCCTGTCACGATACATATTGTAGAGCCTCTAAGCTTATCGTCTCGAATACAAAGCCAAGCAACGTAACGCAAAAAGAATTCAGTGACGCCGAGACCAGTCGCCTTAAGAATCCAGAGATACTTCTTACCTTCCTTCTCTAATGCATTTAGAATCTCAATCTCGTAGTCATACATCGGTTTCTCTTCAGAGCCTTTCCTCGGTAATCCAATGCAGTGATTGAAGCAGCAACGTTCTCCAGTCTCTACGGCTCTTCGATAATGTTCATCTGGGTCAGTAATCCAGAAGTATTTTTTAGGGTCACCGTTAAACTTCTTTGACAGATATGCGTCGTTGACTATGTTGACTGATTGAGTCAGAGAAGTAGAGACGCCTAATGCCTTGGCTCGTCTATCATACAATGATGTTATGTTTAGTCTTGGCAAGGGCCTGCTCCATTCTTTCTTCTAATTCCTTATTCTGTTCCTGTCCATACTTTATCAGCTCAGCTTCAATGTGATATCCGCTAGCAACAATGTTGTGGATGCTTAGCTCAATGTCTTCTATGATAGGGACTAGCGCAATCATTCCATCAATGTCATCTCTCTCTTTGAATGCTCGGTAATGTTCAAAGATATCTCTGCGTAAGGTCTTAAGATTGTTGTAAGTCGACTGATACTCTTCAGCCATATGCTGCCTGTTTCGCTTGACATACTCTAACCGGTGCTTGTCCAAGTATTCTATATCTCGGCTGACAGTCTTTTGTGATATCTTTAAAACGTCAGGCTTCAATACTCCTACTATTTTGTGCTGTGACATTCCTTGAGAACGAAGTTCCAGGATAAGAGTTCTTCTCTGCTCTATCTGCTCTTTTTTAGTCAGTTTCACGCTTACATCAGTCATTACACATGCGGACTATAAATGTCTTAGTCGTTTTCAGGCGTAAAAGGGATAGAAAAAGACGGATTTAGGCACTAACTAATTGACTTCTTCCAAACTACCGTCAGTGAGTACACGTTTCTTTTTCTTCAGTGTCTGTTGTTGCTGCTGCTGTTCCTGTTCATCTGCTTCCTTCATTCTTATAGCCTCACGTACGTGCGCCTGGAACTCTTCAGTATTCATTGCATTCAATATACTTTCATGGTCCACGCTATCTGGATTCTGCTCATCGAGTATAGCTTTAGAATAGGGACATAGCTTCTCTGGTTCTTGCACCCTAACCGAAAATGATTTATCATTGGCTAATCTCTGCCTAAATGTTTCACCCATTGTTCCGCAAGTCACTTCCTCTAGGTTAACAGAATACTTAGCTAAAAGTCTTTTTAATATAAAAATTATAAATAAAATCGAAAAATAAAAAAAGAAAAAAGGCGCTAACATTAGCGCCTTCTCGTTGCTGGATTGTAATTCTTGCACTTGTGATAAGCATTGGTAGCTTGCTCAAATGGAAGAGGCTTATTATTAGTCTTAGACCTTTGGTCATAATTCCAGAAGACTAGGACACCGCAGCCGTTCCTGCAAGGTTGTGCTTCGGAGCGTCCTGTTCTCTGGGATTGTTGTGCTAACCACGCCTTTCTACGTTCAACACAGTTGTGAGGCTTGCTACCATCCAAGTCATGCGGAATCCATCTAGATTCTCCAATGTCGTTATTGTCAACAGTGTTCTCGCCATGGTTGATAGGCACCCATTTGAAGGTTATCTCTTTACCACAGAAGCTACATGTTGGAACTTCACGCTCTGGTTCTTCATATTCACTGCATTCGTGTCGTTCTCCAGTTTCTGGGTCCAGTGGCTGCCAGCCTGCATCGTCTGCATCATGCTTCCATTCGATTGGTTCTTCACAGTATTTGCACTTTGCCATCCTTATTTTGTCACCTCCTTTACAATTGGATAATTTCTAAGGTTCAGCTTTGGTTCTAGGATATGATAGGCATCCGGGCTCTTCTCTAACATCTCAGACAAGAGTCTTGGCTTGCCCATCGGTACGAGTTTACGTGTTCGAGTGTAACGTATTTTCTGCCAGATGTTGTCTGGCTCAAATCTCAGCGGACTTTGCTCATTGCAGCGCTGCAGCCAGTCCTCAGCTATCTTGTAAACCTGTTCATCTGACAGATTCTTGACAGTTGCAAGATATGGCACGAGTATCAACGATGTAATATGCTCCCTCCAGTCAGGTAGGGCCGTCTCTAAGATTATCGGTATGTATGTGTCATAGTAGTTGCCTGCAGCTCTCAGTTGGTCTAGAGTAGTAACTGTCCTGATGTTCTGAGTCTTCTTCATCTGTTCATTATACTGCTTTAACTTGATGCTGTAGAACTCGCCCAGTAACAGGTTGATTGGAGGCTTCTTTCCATTCCACGCTTGAACAACTGTTACTTCTTTGCCATTCTTGACGTTAATACCCCCAGGTGGACGCAGAAGAAACGACTTTATCGTAGGAGTATGAGAGACATCAGCAGTCTTGCCAGAGAGGAACTCCTCTGACCACTTCAAGAATTCATTAACTACTCCATTTCTAAACCCATACCATCCTTTCTTTTCACCATCTGCAAACCACTTGGGAGTTGGGTTAGACCTGAAGAAGTCTTTAGTATCCAACGGCTGTATAATGTGAAATCCTCGGCCTGAATTCAGAACAGTCGGATGTGAGATTATCAGATATTGGCGCATTCGTCTGAGAACTTTTTTCAGGACTGCCTCATCTAGAGTGTCAACGTCAATGAAGAGCAACGTCGGTGCTTGCTGTAGAGTATCGGTAGGGTCGTATGGGTATCCACCAAGTCTACATTCCTTATTTTCTGCTTTGGCATAGTTGCGCAGTATATCTTCTATTGAACTGACTGGGAACTGACCGCCTGACTTGACACGTCCACCAGCAGAAGACCGTAGTGTAGCAATCCGCCTGGGAAAGTCATAGGCTTGGTCTTGGAAGTGCCAGAACATAAACTCGATGTCACTTCTCTGCATCTTCCTCTATCGACTCCTGCTCTTCGTCGTCATTGTCGCTTTCTTCTTCTTCTTCTTCTTCTTCAACTTCCTTTTTCTTAGCAACACCCCATAACTTAGTGCGTAGTTCACCTGGTGGTGGAGGTGCATGAGCTAATGAGTTATAGATATCATGGATATCAAATCCCATAGCATGCAGAATTCTAAGCTCCGTGGTTTCTAATCGGTCAACATATTTTCGTGAATCCAATCGCTCGAATTTTTCTGTGAATGGTGCATTGAATTCAGATTCCTCAGGACGTGCTAGATAGTATGATACTGATTCGCCTTTCTTCTTTTTATATTTCTGTCCCAAGATTCTTTGAGGTAAGTTACGTTGTGCCTTTTCCTTGTAGCCATTAAATGGGTCCTGTCCTAGCTTGACAGTTATCAGCATGTCATCTTTCATGCGCTTGAGGATTCGTTTCTCGGTGATGTCTTGAAGACTATCTGTAATCACACCAAGTATCAAATCCTTATCATCATTCACCCAGTGGTCCTTGATTTTATCAAAGACATGTTTAGTCCATGCAGGCCATCCGCTTTTCTTACCGACTAGGCCCTTAACCATAAAGCCCTGTTTGCCTTTCTTATCAACATAGGAACCCATGTAGTTCTTTGCTGACACCAACAATAAGCGAGTGAATGTCTTCTCATATCTAGCTGGAATCTTTAGCTTCTTGACACATAGCTCCTCAAATTCCTTAATTTTATTTGGTGGACAGTTCAACAAGAAAACGCTGTCGGTGTCACCATATAGCACCTGGAATTTGAATTCTTTACTTTCAGCTATTTCTTTAAGCGCCAGCAACCTCGTCCTGCCAAACGCCGTGATTAACTCAGCTGTTCTCACATCGGCATATTCAAAATATTTATTTCCGAAAACGCCGTAACCCGCATTTGAAAATGTTTTTGTAGCTTGAGACTTCAATCCATACTCGATAGCTTTTTCCTTATCACCATCATCCTGTGCTTGGCTCTCTAGCGCCTCATATTTACTCCGTAGCGCAGTTAGTTCTTTTACAGCTTGTGGATAGCATCCTATTCGTTTGAGACATCGCCAGTAGCCTTTCTTGTTAATGTTCCTATCTGATGTGAACAATTTAGCATCTGGGTCATCTCGGCAACAATCACAGCATATTGTGTCTGGTGCTAGATTCTCTTCAATTGCAGTGTTTGGATATAATTGTCGAAAGTCAAATACTGTGACATCTGAATAGTCTCCTCGTTTGTAATCTAGAACTTTACCGCCTTTGTAACCACCGCTTACAACTCTATTTCTCGCAGGTTGAATGTGCATTACATTCTTGTAATAGCTAGCCCACCAAGTTGATGGACCTGTCCTAACTACTTTCTGGAATGGTAGCTTGACAATGTTAGCTATTTCATCCATTACTGCGATAACAACGTCATTGTTAGCTACGGCCAGGTCATAGCAAAGCTCGGCATCGTCAACACCGTAAGCTTTCTGTATCTCAGGTGTCTGCTTCATTACATTACCGCCAGTTACGCCTTTGAACTTGCCTCTACCGAGACGTGCTCTAGCTACAACTTCTAACTCCTGTGAGTTGTAGATTATATCTCGAGTTCCAAAGAAGCCTTTGATAATTGGCTTCTCATGTAGCTTGCCAATGTCAACATCAATAATATCATGTCCGTGGTTTCCTTCTAGTTGTAAGCTAATGTATCTGACAGCTTCCTCATCGTTTTCATCCTCTAAATCTCGCTTGGGTGGCTCATAGATGTTAACTGGTGATTTTATCCCAAACCGTTTGCAGCGCTCGTCAAGTATATCCCAGTCCGACCTTGGAAAGTCTAGCGTTGTGTAATATCCAAGGACCATTCTATAGTTCTTTATCGTTGAGATAATTTTCTTGATTAAAGCTGGCTCTGAGTTTTTAAATTCTTCATCGGCAATGTTGTAAGCCCATCGTCTACCTGTATGGTCTTTAAACGCTGCCTGGATTATACGATTATTATTCTCATAATCCCACTCCAAGTCTACCGATACGGCACTGTGATGTAACATTGCCATCGGTGTTGAATAGTCAGTTTTTACTACTACCTCTGAATAATCTTCTAGTATTATACCACTGTTATCTGGAATCGGATTCTGCCCCCCATCTGCTAAATCAACAGTTGTGGACCCCTGAGTTTCATAAGATTTTTCTAGTACAGTTGTGCCTTTCTGGATAGTTCCTGCAGAATTATCTACTGTATCTAGGGGGGTCACAACATTACTTTTTGGAGAGGGGGTGTCTTTTCATTTCCAGATAGCAGTGGTATAGTACTAGAACTCTTTTCTTTTTCCCTCTGCTCTTTTAGCTTCTGGTCCTCTGCATACTTATCAGTATCCCATTCAACGGTGAGTGCATGTAGCTTGGTGTTCTTAGTCTTGTGCTGTATGACTTTGATGTATGGGTGCTGCTTGATTGCAGTGTATAACTCGTCATACCGAGAGTTCTTTGCTTGCTCTAAAGGCCAAGCTCTATTCTTGTCAGCACCAGTGATGTAATCGTTAAGTCGTTTATCTCTCTCTATCAGCACCCGGGTTGCTTCTCGGACCATGACAGGCTGTCCTTTATTATTCTTGATATAGTCCACCATCTGATAGTATATTTCGTCCTTCGGTGTGCGGACTTGAATGATTCCGTTAAAGAAAGGCTCCATTGTCTCGCTATGGAATTTAATAGCTCGCCTTGCAATGTCTTCGTCTACCGTATCAACTTGCAATAATCTAGCTATGGCTTCGGCGATTCTCTTGATAGTGCCCAAGTTACGTTTCTGCAACATATCACCTTCATGCTGACGTGCCTGACTCCAATACTCTGTAAAGAGTTCATCGATATGTGGCGGAATGTATATCATTGGGAACTTGATTCGGACATATTCGACATACTTTGCTAGAATGTCCACAATGGTTTGGTCGCCTCGATATTTCCATCGCTTTTCTCTACGTTCACGAATACCCTTTTGAATACCAAACTCTCTATCTTTCTCTAGATTGCGGATGTCTCGGAACGGTAAAATGATATCAAAGCGATTGAGTTGTTGCAGCTCTATTTGGATTTCATTACTAGTGATATGTTTTGCTTCTGGGTCCTCCCACTTGTTATCTCGAGGATTTGCGGTTGCAAGTAGTGTAGTCGGTGCAGCAATCTTGCGATGGTGGATATATTTGTCTAGCAAAATAAATCCGCTCTCGGTTCCCGACAGCAATCGGTTCCGTTCCTTTGGGTCTAGCTTTTCATATTCATCAATCATGCATATGCCATGACGTGCCATGATGAAAGGTCCGAAGTGAATGTTAAAGTTCCCATCTGCATCTGGTAGAACCATTGCAGTAGCCGATAACCCAGTCATGTTAGTTGCATCAGCTTTTCTGCTGGTAGGTCTGAGTCTTAGAATCCACTCACCAAATTGTGTCTTGTCAGTTCCAGGCGGGCCTATGAACAACCCGGGTATTCTGCCTCGGTGGCCTGGCCACTCTGGCGCACCAGTAGCCATCAATAGTGCTGCTAACTTCTCATTGTATCCAAGAACGTGAGTAGGTGCTACCATGCTCACCAAACGGTCTAATAGGTTGTCTCTACTTAGAAACACATCTGGAGAATTTGTAAATCGTCCATCTCCTTCTAACCATTTTATTGCATGATTGTATAGTGTAGTATACCCTAACGCCTCTATTCCAGCAAACCGCTTGATTACTAGTTCATCCTCGGGTAGGATATCTAGCTTCTTCTCTTCATACAAAACTCGGTGTGCTATGATAACAGGTTCATATCCACCACTCTTTTGTGGAATCCTGTCTAACTGGCCACGGATAGCCATCTTTAACCCAACAGGATTTACTTTAGTCTGAGTATCACCAACTAACAAGACAGCAATCCTACCTGTTACAGCGTCTTGACTAGTAGTCACGACTAGGTCTGGCTGCACCCGTATCAACATTGTATTGAATACTATGTGGTTCTCGGCAAAGGATTTCTCTTCGCTGTTACACTTGTCGCATATTGATGGTGCAGTCGGCTTGTCAAAGTAACTCCACATGTGAGTGTGCATCTCATGTCCGCAAGCTCTACATAGCCATCTAGCATCTTGAATACGCTGCACTGGGTCATCGGCAGCAGTCTCTACAATCCCAACGACTGCTATCGGTGTACCCTTGTCAATAATTCTTCTAGCTAATGCAGGTGATACGTAGCTTGTAGCGAGCTTCTTCTCTTCCTTGGTCTTTGCTTTCTTGTGACCAAAGTTTTGAAGTAGCACCATATGGTCGTCCTCAGTCCAATCTTTAGGTTTGTTCTCTGTGACATCGATGTCAACAGTCAGACGCTTCTTTTTCTTGAGACCATTATTATTAGCACCGCCACCGCCTGCATATGCACCTCTTTTTCCAGCATCAAGATTTACTTGAAGCGGTTTGAGATTCTTGATTAAGAAGGATTTTCCATTCTCAAGCATTTCTTTATACTTGACTTGGAACATCTCATCCTTCTCTGCAAACTTTAGCGATAACTCTGGATTGTTTTCTGATTGTCGCATCCATTCTAAAACTATTAGTTTGAGTTTGGATTCCATGGCATTCTTGTAGTCTGAACTCCAAGTCCTTGGAGAGACATCAATCATACGAGGTGGTCCACCATCGTTTAACATCAGAGTAATTATGTTCCCACTTGGTGAGATACTACCACTAATGAATCCGAATTTACGCCATACAGCATCAGGTGATGTTGTCCAATCTATTCCTGGTTTATCGAAGAATTCAAAATGCACGTTTCTAGTGACTGGATTCGTCCAGACATACGCTATCTCATCAACGATTTCAGCTTTATCACGTGCTTCTTGTTGCCTTCTAAGACTCTCTAATAACTTATTTCGACTATCGCTATTATTATCTTCATTTGTCGACATTTAACTAAGTACCTCCTTTTGCTTTACGACCACGAGCGAACAACAACTAGCCAAATTATCTAGAAGTTGTCTCTCAAAGGCAAAGACAGATGCGTATGCGAAAATTCTTATTAATCCCGTTTGTGTTATACTAGCTAACAGGGACAGCATCCTCCTTGGCAGGTTCAGCGCTATCAGTGGCTGCATCGGCAACGACATCGGTATCCTCTGTATTTGCTTCGGTTGGGTTCTGTGGACTGTTGTCTTGAGGACGACGTGATGAAAAAACAACGCCTACATGGTCTGCAGAACTCTCTTCCTGGCGACCAACCAACGGAGAGTTCTGTAGAGAGGCGTTTTTCCTAAACCTCAACTCGTTTTTTTCGATGCCTTTCTCCAGTTCATCTAATTTCTGTTTTATAATAATGACACGTTTGTTATGTTCCCTCAAGGCTTCGTTAATGTACCTTGAACGAGGAACGTCACCCCTTAACTCGTCTGTTTTTTTAATTATGTCAGAATCCAAAATTATCCCAGTCATGCGACCCCGATATCTGGCATTCTTGTCGTCGTTGTTGTTGTAGACGTTACCTTTTTCTACCATGAATGTCATACTTTACCTGTCAACTTTGTTAATAGCTGTTGGGATGTACCAGTATAGTGCTTTGTAGCAGCACACTATGCGATAAGTACGTTGATAAAGACAAGAAAGAAGATAGTTGTCACCATGCGCAACATTGAAAAGGGAAATGAAGCTTCAATGAGTTCAACAGCAGTAACCATTGGTCCCATAATCTC
>Ga0126304_10001412_pt1 | contig 11253 bp, 8 predicted proteins | sample Plot25_FD_92538 | JGI IMG/M metagenome (GOLD analysis project Ga0126304, IMG submission 92538) | Serpentine soil microbial communities from UC McLaughlin Reserve, CA, USA - Plot25 | ecosystem: Environmental > Terrestrial > Soil > Grasslands | place: USA: UC McLaughlin Reserve, Lake County... | reverse complement strand
GCGTCCCTCGCCGCGACCGGGCTCGCCGCTGTGGCCGCCGGAGGCGTGTTCATGCTGCGCCAGCGCCGGTCCGTGCCGCTGCCCGCCTGACCGCCGACCGACATATGGGCATCCACCCTCGGGCCGGATGACTCAGCCGAAGACGAAATCCCAGGCGCCGCTCCAGGCGCCTGGGATTCCCGTTTCCCACGCCCACCATTCGACCACCACCGGACGGGGTGCTTTGATGGCCCGCCGGAACGACCGCGAGACCACGCCAAGTCGTCCGAGCTCGGCTCGAGGAGGGTTGTGGAGCGTCCCGAATACGTGCCGCCTGCCTGGCTCACCGCACAAGCGACACCAGGCCGGGCCCGTCCGCTCAGCGTGCCGGTCAGCTCGCTGGACGCGACGATCGACGTCACGCTCTGGTCCCCGGACGACGACTCCGACTCGGTGCCACTACCGCTGATGGTGGTCCATGACGGGCCGGAGTATGACGAACGGGCCGCGCTCACGCACTACCTCGCGGCCGGCATCACCGGAGGATGGCTGCCCAGGTTGCGGGCCGCGCTGCTCAGTCCGGGTGTGGAACGCAACCACTGGTACTCCGCCAACCCGGACTACACCGATGCGGTGAAGTCGGCGGTCATCCCCGCGCTGGCCGACGCCGTCGTCAGCACCGTCCGGGTGGGCATGGGAACCAGCCTGGGCGGCCTGGCCATGCTGCACATCCAGCGCACGCACCCAGACGTCTTCGATGCTCTGTACCTGCAGTCGGGCAGCTTCTTCCGACCAAGCTTCGACGCGCAAGAGCGGCGGCGCCTGAGCCAGTACCGGCGGATCGTCCGTTTCGTCAACGATGTGCTGCAGACCACGGCGGCCCGACCCGTGCGCACCGTCCTCACCTGCGGCGCAGCCGAGGAGAACGTTCACAACAACCGAGTCATGGCGGGGGCGTTGCGGGCTCAGGGGTATGACGCGACACTGCATGAAACACCCGGCGGACACGACTTCACGGCCTGGCGCGACGCGTTTGACCCGCACCTGACACGGCTGCTGCAGGAGAGGTGTGCCCACGAGACGCGACGCGGTTGAGATGTGGTCGCCGGCCATCGGCGCGGCGGGCACCGTCATCACCTATGGGCACCTGGGCCGGCCGGTGCTCGTGTTCCCGTCCGAACAGGGCCGCGCCTGGGACTTCGAGAACAACGGCATGGTCGGTGCGGTCGCCGATCTGATCGACGCGGGACGGGTGAAGCTCTACTGCGTGGACAGCTACGACGCGGCGTCGTGGTCCGACCGCGATGTCCCGGTAGAGGAGCGGGCGCGCGCACACAACGCCTACGAGTCCTGGCTCATCGACCAGGTGGTGCCATGGATCCACACGGACTGCGGCGGTCCGATCGAGATCGCGACCCTCGGGTGCAGTCTCGGCGCGTTCCACGCCGCGAACAACGCGCTCAAGCGGGCGGACCTCTTTCCGCTCGCCATCTGCTTTTCAGGCACGTACGACCCCTCCGCCATGCACGGCTGGGGCGAGCGCGGCGATGGGGCGTACTTCAACAACCCGTTCGACTACGTCGCCCATCTGCACGGCGACCACCTCGACTGGCTGCGTGAGAGGGTCAGCCTGCTTCTCGTCTGCGGGCAGGGGCAGTGGGAGGACACCACGGGCTCGCTCGAGAGCAGTAAGCGGTTCGCCGCACTGCTCGCCGAGAGGTCCATCCGGCACGAGCTCGACCTGTGGGGCCATGACGTGCCGCACGACTGGCCGTCCTGGCGGGCGCAGCTGGCTCATCACCTGCCGCGATTCTGTTGATCGACACGCCGGCCTCGGGAGGGCCTGATGACCGACGCGACGCCTCTGATCGGGTTGCTGCTCGGCACGGAGGAGGACTGGCCCACGGCCTTCGAGACGATCCTGCGCCGGGTCGGTCCCGTCTACGCGGGTGGCACGCGGCATACGTTCGATGTGGAGCGGATCACCATCGAGCCGTTCGACCTGCGCTACAAGCCGCGGTACGACCTGGTCATTGATCGGCTGGCGTACTGGTACTACCACCCGCGGGAGTGGTTGAAGAAGATCGCCCTGATGGACGACGTCTACCTGCTCAACAGCCCGTTCACATTCCAGTCGATGGAGAAGCACGCGGCCTACTGCGCGATGATGCGGCTGGGCCTCAAGATTCCCGACACCGTCTTGGTGCCTTACAAGAACCCGGTCGACAACGCCCGCTACGCCTACACTGCGGCCCGTTACAACCGCCCATTCGACCTCGACGCCATTGCGGAGCAGATCGGCTTCCCGCTGTTCATGAAGCCTTACGACGGCGGCGCGTGGCGTGGCGTCTCCAGTGTCCGCCACCCAGCCGAGTTGCACGCGGCATATGACCAGAGCGGCGAAATGCTCATGCATCTGCAGCGGGCGGTCGACCCTTACGACGTCTTCGCCCGCTCGCTGACGATCGGCGCGGAAACGATGGTCATGCGGTTCCAGCCCGAACAGCCGATGCACCTTCGGTACGCCGTCGACCACGAGTTTCTCTCGCCCGCGACAGGCGCAGAGGTCGTGACGATCAGTCGGCTGGTGAACGCGTTCTTCCGCTGGGACTTCAACTCCTGCGAGACACTCGTCTCCGGCGCGGACGTGTACCCGATCGACTACGCCAACGCCTGCCCGGACGTGGCGCTGACGAGTCTGCACTACTACTTCCCGTGGGCCATGAAGGCACTCGTCAAGTGGTGCATCTTCGCGACGGTGACCGGCCGGCGACCACGGCTGGATGTGGAGACCGGACCGTACTTCCAGATCGCCGACCGCAGCGACCTGTCCTACGCGGACAAGCTGACCGCTTACCGGCGTCTCGCCGACGACTACTTCGAGACCGAGCGCTACCAGGAATTCTGCAGAAGTCGGCTGGGAGACCTCGACGAGATCGTCCTGGACTGGGTGGCCGGATCGGACTTCGACCGTCTTCTGATCGAGACCGCGCGGTCGACCTACCCGAAGCACGAGCACGACCAGTTCGTGGACCACCTGCGTGGTCTGCTCGGACTGTGGGTGCGCGACGAGAGCGCCCGGTTGGTCGGCTGACACGACGGCGGCCCAGAAGCTCGATGAGGTCCATAGACTGATCGTGACCGGAAGCGTCGGGGAAGGACCGCGGCATGGGTCGAGACATCGAGACCACGCAGTTCACCCGCGAGGACCGGGTTCGTTACCGCGAGAAGGTCAAGGGCAACCTCGCGGCTCTCCGTGAGCTCGTCGACAGCGGACGCTTCGAGACGGGTCGCCGCCTCTGTGGGGTCGAGATGGAGGTGTATATCACCGACCCGTCGGGAAACGCGGCGCCGATCAACGCGAAGCTTCTCGAGAACCTGGCCTCGGCCGACTTCCAGACCGAGTTGGCGCAGTTCAACATCGAATTCGACATCAGGCCACGAGTCCTGACCGGTCATGTCTTCCAGACGATCGACACCGAGCTGCGCCATTCGCTGAACCATGCGCATGACGTCGCGGAGCAGCTCGACGCCCGCGTGATGATCATCGGCATCCTGCCGACACTCACGAGCTTCGATGTGACCGAGCAGAACCTGTCGATGAACGCCCGGTACAAGGTGCTGAACGAGATGATCCTCGCCGCCCGGGGTGAGGACATCCTCATCCACATCGAGGGCCAGGAACTGCTGCAGACACGCGCCAACTCCATCGTCTTCGAAGCCGCCTGCACCTCGATGCAGCTCCACCTGCAGGTCGATCCGCACGAGTTCGGCCTCTACTGGAACGCCGCGCAAGTCTTGTCGGCGCCCCTTCTGGCCGTGGCTGCCAACTCCCCCTTCTTCCTGGGAAAGCAGCTCCACCACGAGACCCGGATCGCCTTGTTCGAACAGGCCGCCGACACCCGGACGGAAGAGCTGACCCTGCAAGGTGTGCGCCCTCGGGTGTGGTTCGGCGAGAAATGGCTCGACGAGGGTGAGGGGCTGTGGGAGCTGTTCGAGGAGAACGTCCGCTACTTCCCCGCACTCTTGCCGATCTGCGACGACGAGAATCCATGGCAGCTGCTCGACGCGGGAGAGGTGCCCCGGCTGCCCGAGCTGACGCTGCACAACGGCACGATCTACCGCTGGAACCGGCCGGTGTACGAGGTCTTCCGTGGACAGCCGCACATGCGGATCGAGAACCGCGTGCTGCCGGCCGGTCCATCGGTGCCCGACTCGGTGGCCAACAGCGTCCTCTACTACGGGCTACTGCGAGGGCTGGTCTCCGTCCCGCGCCCCCACCTCTGGGAGCAGATGAGTTTCGCCGCCGCGAGGGACAACTTCTACGCCGCCGCACGCGACGGCCTCGGCGCACGGCTGTACTGGCCGCGCGTGGGCGCGAACGTGCCGGCGACGGAGTTGATCCTGCGCCACCTGCTGCCACTTGCCCGGGACGGGTTGCTCGACTGGGGAGTTGACGACGTCGACGTCGACTACTACCTCGGCATCATCGAGGAGCGGACCCTCTCGGGCATGACCGGTGCCGACTGGCAGATCGCCACCTGGCGCAAGCTCATCGACGACGAGGGGCTCGACCGGGCGGAGGCCGCCCGTGAGGTCGTCCGGCGCTACCAGCAGCGTTCCTTCGCGAGCACGCCTGTCCACAGCTGGCCGGTCGGCGGTTGACCGGTCGCACCGGTGTTGCACCACGGGGGATAGCCTGTCCCGTCGTGACTGCCCCCTACCACCGCTTCGACGGCTATCACGAGCTCAAGTCCCTGCTGGAGGGCTCCGACGAGGACATCCTGGTCGAGCTTGCCGGGAAGCCGGCTCTCATCCGCATTCCCGCCGCTGCCACGGTGGACGGCCCACGGGCGCGGCTCGTGGCGTGCCTCATGCATGGCAACGAACCCTCCGGCTACCAGGCGGTGGTCGACGTCCTGAGGCGCCAGGACGACTTCCCGTTCGACCTGTGGGTACTGATCGGCAACGTGCGTGCAGCAACACAGGATGGCTGGTACGCCCACCGCTACCTGGACGACCAGGAGGATTTCAACCGGATCTGGGACGGCGGGCCCACAACCACCCGCATGCGTCGCTGCGCCCGGGCGATCCTGGAGGAGCTCGGGTCCGCCGACCTCGAGGCCGCCGTCGACCTGCACAACAACACCGGGCAGAACCCGTTCTACGCGATACTCCCCGATCCCAGCCCGGAGGGAATGCGGCTGGCTGCGCTCTGTGCCGACACCCTTCTGCAGTGGAACCTCCGGGCACATACGCTCATGGAAGCGCTGTCGCACCGTTGCCCGGCCGCAGCGGTCGAATGCGGGCTGCCGCACCTGTCCGAGGGGACCGTATTCGCCAAGGGCGTCCTCCAGCGTTTCCTGGACGCCGACGGTTTCACCGTGTCATCGGGCGGAGCCGGACCCAGGCCGTGTCGCATCCTCCAGATGGTCCATCGGGTGACGGTCCGCCCGGAGGTCGCATTCACGTTCGGAACCGAGATCGACGAGACGACCGACCTGGCCATCGTCCCGGGACTTGATGGCTACAACTTCGGGACACTGCCTGCCGCAGAGACGATCGGCCATATCGATCCCGGTGCGGCGATGCCATTGCTCGCCACCGACAGGGCCGGGCGTGACGTCACCGAACAGCTGTTCTACACGACCCAGGACGGGCGTCTGATGGTCACCAGGGACACGACGCCGGTCATGATGACCACGACGGTCGTGCAGACGCGGCGCGACTGCCTCTTCTACACGGCCGAGGCCTCTGACTGAGCGTTGTGAGTGAGCGCTCACTCAATTACGCTCATCCGGTGCCCATCGAGACCGTACGGCGCCGGCGTGCCGCCCCGCTGGCACCGGATGACCGGCGGGCCGCCCTGATCGAGGCCACCATCCCGCTGCTCCGCACGCACGGACTGGCCGTCACCACCCGGCAGATCGCCGAGGCCGCCGGCGTGGCGGAGGGAACCATCTTCCGTGTCTTCCCGGACAAGGCCTCACTCGTCCGCGCGGCCGTCGAGGCGGCCCTGGACCCGAGCGACGATGAGCAGCGGCTGCTCGCCATCGGGCTCGACACTCCGTTGGAGGAGCGAATCGAGGCCGCCGTACGGATCGGGCACGAGCGGCTCAGCGGGGTCTTCGAGCTGATCGCCAAGGTCGGGTTCGACCACACCCCGCCACCGCGGACCACCCGGCTGCACCACGTTCGGATCATTGCCGCGTCCCAGCGGCTGTTCGAGCCGGACCGCGATCGCCTTCGTGTCGATCCAGCCGAGGCGGCGCGGCTCCTGAATGCCTTGATCATCGCCGGGTCCCATCCGCGGATCATGGACGGCCGTCCGCTGACGCCGGGCGCGATCACCTCGCTCCTGCTCGACGGAGTACGCCGATGCTGATCGACCTGCTGCGGACCAATCTGCGTCCGTACCGCCGTCTGCTGTGGGCCGTCGTCGTGTTCCAACTGCTGGGCACGCTGGCCGCGCTGTATCTGCCCAGCCTCAACGCCGACATCATCGACAACGGCGTGGCCATGGGCGACACCGACTACATCCTGTCCACCGGGGCCCGGATGCTGGGCGTGACCGTGGTGCAGATCGTCTGCACGATCGCGGGGGTCTACTACGGCGCCCGGGCCGCGATGGCGTTCGGCCGCGACGTACGCGCCGCCGTCTTCCATCGGGTCGGCACGTTCTCCGCCCGCGAGGTCGGAAGGTTCGGCGCGCCGTCGCTCATCACGCGCAACACAAACGACGTCCAGCAAGTGCAGATGCTGGTGATGCTGGCGACCACGCTGCTGGTCGCCGCACCGATCATGTGCGTCGGCGGCGTGATCATGGCACTGCGCCAGGACCTGGTGTTGTCCTGGCTCGTGCTCGCCTGCGTGCCGGTGCTGATCGCCGGCATGCTGGTCATCGTCCGGCGGATGGTGCCGCAGTTCCGCGTGATGCAGACCCGCATCGACGACGTCAACCGCGTCCTGCGCGAGCAGATCACCGGCATCCGGGTGGTCCGGGCGTTCGTCCGCGAACGGTTCGAGACCCGGCGCTTCGCCGACGCCAATGCCGCGCTCACCGACACGGCGCTCTCCGTCGGGCGCCTGATGGCACTGATGTTCCCGTACGTCATGCTCGTCCTCAACGTGTCGAGCGTCGCCGTGCTGTGGTTCGGCGGGCACCGGGTGGACGGCGCAGAAATGCAGGTCGGCGCACTGACCGCGTTCCTGACCTATCTGATGCAGATCCTGATGTCGGTGATGATGGCCACCTTCATGGTCGTCATGGTGCCGCGCGCGGCCGTGTCGGCCGAACGCATCACCGAGGTGCTCGACACCGAGACGTCCGTGGTGCCCCCCGAAGCCCCGGTCGGCGAGCTGCCACGTCCCGCGACGCTCGAGATGCAGGGCGCCGGGTTCACCTACCCGGGCGCCGAGGCGCCGGTCCTGCGCGAGGTCACGTTCCGCACCGAACCCGGGATGACGACCGCGATCATCGGCAGCACCGGCGCGGGAAAGACCACGCTGGTCAACCTGGTCCCGCGGCTGATGGACGCCACTGCCGGCGCGGTACTCCTCGGCGGCGCGGACGTTCGAGACATCTCTCCGGACGTCCTGCGCCAGCGGATCGGGCTCGTGCCGCAGAAGGCGTTCCTGTTCTCCGGGACGGTGGCGAGCAACCTGCGCTACGGCAACCCAGACGCGTCGGACGACGATCTGTGGCAGGCGCTCGAGACCGCCCAGGCCCGCGACTTCGTCGAGGCCATGCCGGCGGGGCTCGAAGCGCCGATCGCCCAGGGTGGCACCAACCTGTCCGCCGGCCAGCGGCAGCGGCTGTCGATCGCGCGGGCGCTCGTCCGGCGCCCGGACATCTATCTCTTCGACGACTCCTTCTCCTCGCTCGACCTCGTCACCGAAGCACGGCTGCGCGCCGCGCTGCACCCGTACACGCGGGAGGCCAGCGTGGTGATCGTGGCGCAGCGGGTCTCCACGATCTCCGACGCCGACCAGATCGTGGTGCTCGAGGACGGCGCCGTCGTCGGCCTGGGGACGCACGACGACCTGGTCACCACCTGCCCCACGTATGCCGAGATCGTCCAGTCCCAGTTGACCGCCGACGAGGCGGCATGAGCGCGGCTCCGACCGCTGCCGCGCCGACGCGTCCAGGACCACCTGCGGGAGCAGTCCGGCCAAGCCCGTTCGGTGGGCTCTCCGGGCCACCGCAGAAGCCGATCGACTTCGGCGGGTCCGCCAAGCGGCTGCTCGGCACCCTCCAGCCCGAACGGCCCGGAGTACTGCTGGTGGTCGGGCTCAGCGTGGCCAGCGTGCTGCTCAGCGCACTCGGCCCCCGGATCCTCGGGCATGCCACCGACCTGATCTTCTCCGGATTCGTCGGTCGGCAGCTGCCCGCCGGTGTCACCAAGGACCAGGCGGTCGACCAGCTGCGTGCATCGGGGGAGGGGACGTTCGCCGACCTGGTCGCGACCATGGACGTCACGCCCGGCCAGGGCATCGACTTCCGGGCACTTGGTTGGGTCCTGATCGGTGTGCTTGCCCTGTACGCCAGTGCGTCGCTGTTCGCGTGGGCGCAGGGGTACCTGCTCGCCGGAATCGTCCAGCGGACGATGTACCAGCTGCGTTCCGACGTGGAGGACAAGCTTCATCGGATGCCGCTGGCCTACTTCGACCACAGCGCGCGCGGCGACGTCCTGAGCCGGGTCACCAACGACATCGACAACGTCTCGCAGAGTCTTCAGCAGACCCTGAGCCAGCTGCTCACCTCGTTGCTGACTGTTGTCGGCGTGCTCGCCATGATGTTGTGGATCTCGCCATGGCTGGCGTTGATCGCGCTCGTCACGATCCCGCTGTCGATCGTCGTCACGACGTTCATCGCCAAGCGCTCACAGAAGCACTTCGTTGCCCAATGGGCGCATACCGGCGCACTGAACGCTCAGGTCGAGGAGGCCTACACCGGCCACGCCGTTGTCTCCGTCTTCGGCCGCCAGGACGAGCTGCGGGAGACATTCCGGGCGAAGAACGAAGAGCTGTACCAGGCGAGTTTTGGCGCGCAGTACATCTCGGGCAGCCTCCGACCGGTGATGATGTTCATTGGCAGCCTGAACTACGTGGCGATCGCCGTCGTCGGAGGCCTGCGGGTCGCGTCCGGCTCGATGAGCCTCGGCGAAGTGCAGGCGTTCATCCAGTACTCACAGCAGTTCACCCAGCCACTCACCCAGCTGGCATCGATGGCGAACCTGCTGCAGTCGGGCGTCGCCTCTGCCGAACGCGTCTTTCAGCTCCTCGACGAGCCGGAGCAGGAACCGATTCCGCTCGCAACCGATGGGATCGGCGAACCCCGGGGGCGGGTCGAATTCGATCACGTGTCGTTCAGCTACGACCCCGAGAATCCGCTGATCGAGGACCTCTCGTTGGTCGCCGAACCGGGCAAGACGGTCGCGATCGTCGGCCCCACCGGCGCGGGCAAGACGACGCTGGTGAACCTCCTCATGAGGTTCTACGAGCTGGACGGGGGCCGGATCACGCTGGACGGCATGGACATCGCGACGATGCCCCGGGATGACCTGCGCTCGCAGCTGGGCATGGTCCTGCAGGACACCTGGCTCTTCGGCGGGACGATCCGCGACAACATCGCGTACGGCAATCCGTCGGTCTCGGAGGAACAGATCGTCGCGGCGGCGCGTGCCACCTACGTCGACAGGTTCGTCCACTCGCTCCCCGACGGGTACGACACCGTGATCGACGAGGAGGGCGACAACATCAGCGCCGGCGAGAAGCAGTTGGTCACCATCGCCCGGGCGTTCCTGTCCGACCCCACGATCCTGATCCTGGACGAGGCGACCAGCTCCGTCGACACCCGAACCGAGGTGCTGGTCCAGCACGCCATGGCGGCCCTACGCAGCGATCGGACGAGCTTTGTGATCGCGCACCGCCTCTCGACGATCCGTGACGCCGACCTGATCCTCGTCATGGAGTCTGGAACGATCGTCGAGCAGGGTACGCATGCCGAACTGCTCGCCCGCCGAGGTGCATACTTCGAGCTCTACAACACCCAGTTCGCCGGACCCGAGACGGCCGACCGATGAACCGCCGCTCGCTTCCACTGGTGGGCGACCTACTGGCGTTCCAGGCGGATCGGCTCGGCTTTCTGAGCGGGCTGGCCCGCGAACAGGGCGATGTCGCGGCATTCCGGATCGGGCCGTTCCGCGCCTGGCAGCTGGCTCACCCGGACGACGTACGCGACGTCCTGGTGACCCACGCCGGCCGGTTCCGCAAGGGTCCCGTCCTGCAACGCGCCCGGTTGGTGCTCGGTGACGGCCTGCTCACCGCCGAGGGTGACGTGCACCGTCACCACCGCCGGCTGCTGCAGTCTGCTTTCCATCCCGACCGGATCACGGCGTACGCCGCGGTGATGGCCGTACAGGCCGCCGCCGTGGCCGGACGGTGGACCGCCGACGCACCCGTCGACGTCCACGCCGCGACGGTCCGCATGACACTCACGACCGCCGGTGTGACGCTGCTGGGTACCGATGTCGACGCGGACGTCGCAACGGTCGAGCGGGCCGTCGCCGACCTGCTCAGCGCCTACAAGCTCGCGTTCGTCCCGTTCGGCTGGCGGCTGCAACGCATCCCGGTCGGCCCAGCACGGCGCCTCCGGCGCGGCCGGACCAGCCTGCGTGAGCTCGTCGACCGTGCGATCGCGCAGCGGCGCGACGGCGACGGCGGTGGCACGGACCTGCTTTCCGCGCTCGCCGGACCCGACGGCGCCGACCGACTCACCGAGCAGCAGATCACGGACCACGCTGTGACGCTCCTCCTGGCCGGACACGAAACCACCGCAAACGCGCTGGCATTTGCGTTGCACCTGCTGGCCCACCATCCCGAAGCACAGGCACGGGTCCATGCGGAGGTCGACGACGTCGTGCGCGGCCCGCTTCCGGGGCCGGGCGACCTTGCGCGGCTGCCGACCTGCCGTGCCGTGCTCGCGGAGGCGCTGCGGCTCTTTCCTCCATCGTGGGCGATGGGCCGGCAGGCCGTCGAAGACCATCACGTCGGAGGCCATGCCATTCCTGCCGGGGACCTGGTCGTGCTGCCTCAATGGGTCGTGCATCGTGATCCCCGCTGGTGGCCGGAACCGCACCGATTCGACCCGGACCGGTGGTCCGCGGGCACCGCTCAGGGGCGACCACGGTGGGCGTACTTCCCGTTCGGGGCCGGCGTGCGGATGTGCATCGGCGAGGGCTTCGCCTGGACCGAGGGCGTCCTCGCGCTGGC
>Ga0126304_10001410_pt1 | contig 11258 bp, 3 predicted proteins | sample Plot25_FD_92538 | JGI IMG/M metagenome (GOLD analysis project Ga0126304, IMG submission 92538) | Serpentine soil microbial communities from UC McLaughlin Reserve, CA, USA - Plot25 | ecosystem: Environmental > Terrestrial > Soil > Grasslands | place: USA: UC McLaughlin Reserve, Lake County... | reverse complement strand
GGATGATAATTCATCGCAAGTCACTGTGCGCCAGGTCATCGAATACGGTGACGGCGGCGATCCGCACCAAGCCGCAGCCGAGCGCACATCCAACCGAACGGTCAACCGGCTGGGCAGAATCCATCGTCATTACGACGAGGCCGGCCGCACGGCGATTGAGCGATATGATTTCAAAGGGAACATGGTTGAGAAGACACGGCAGGTAATCAGCGACGCCGAGCTGCTGTCGGTACTCACGACCACGGGCTCGCAGGGTTATCAGGTGGATTGGCAGCCCCAGAACGGTCAAAGTTTGGAAGAACGCGCCGCCGAACTGCTCGACCCGCGGGACTATCAAACTTCCATGATTTGCGACGCGATGGGTCGCGTCAAGACGCTACGGTACCCGCAGGATCAAGATGGCGAGCGAAAACTGCTGCGCCCGCGCTACAACAAGGCCGGGGCCTTGGAACAGGTTAATCATGGTGACCAGGCGTACGTCGCGCATATCGCCTACAACGCGAGGGGGCAGCGCACGCTGATCGCGCTGGGCAACGGCGTGATGACACGTTATGCCTACGACGCGCAGACGTTCCGGTTGCGCCGCCTGCGCAGCGAACGTTACATGCGGCCGGACCAACTCAATTTTCAACCGGCAGGCACGTTGCTGCAAGACTTCGCTTACGAGTTTGACCTGTCCGGAAACCTCCTGCGGATTACCGACCGCGTGCCTGGCTGCGGCGTGCAGGACAATCCCGCCGCCGGGCTGGAGACTAATTCAGCACTACAGACTTTGATCGCCTCAGGCGATGCCCTGGTGCGGAGGTTCGAGTACGACGCAATCAACCGGCTCACGTCAGCGACAGGGCGCGAGAGCAAGAACCTTTCTCGCCCGACGCCCTGGTATGACGATCAGCAGCGTGGCGGGTTCAACTCACCGATCCACGGCACGCCGAATCAAGACAACGCTCCCAATCTCACGAGTGTCTACAAAGAATCATATACCTACGATCCCGCGGGCAATCTGCTTCGCCTGCGGCACACAGACGGGGCAAATAGTTTCGTTCGCCAGTTCAACCTCATACCGGGCAGTAACCGCCTGAATTCGCTTAATGTCGGCGGGACCGAATTCGCGTGCACGTACGACGCCAACGGCAACATGATAGGCGAGACCGCATCGCGCCATTTCGCGTGGGATCGCAGCGACCGGATAAAAATGTTTCGGGTGCAGGCGGGCGATGCCGGGCCTTCAGTTCATGCACTTTATCTTTATGACTCAACCGGGATGCGCGTGAAGAAATTCGTGCGCAAACAAGGCGGGCAGACCGAGAGTGCAGTCTACATAGATGGAGTGTACGAGCACCACCGCTGGCAATGGCGAGATGCAACGGGTGAGAATAGTTACTTGCACGTAATGGATGATCGGCGACGAATCGCGCTTGTGCGCGTCGGCCCACCGCACCCTGACGACCGTGGGTCAGCAGTGCAGTATCAACTGAGGGACCATCTTGGCAGCAGCGGTGTGGTGGTTGATCCAACCGGAGGCTTTATAAATAGAGAAGAGTACACGCCGTATGGCGAGACGAGTTTTGGGAGTTTCGCCAAGAAGCGGTATCGGTTTACGGGAAAGGAGCGTGATGAGGAGAGCGGTCTGAATTATCACGGGGCGCGTTATTACGCCGCGTGGCTAGTCAGATGGTCGAGCGCAGACCCTAACGGCATATCGGACGGCATTAACTTGTACGCGTATGTTCGCGGCAATCCCATGACATTTACTGATCCCCTGGGGACCAACGGCGAAGACACCTCGGACAACCTGACATGCGACGGCTCGGTTCCATGGGAGTCTTACGTGGTTTACGGTCCGTTTCAAAGTGAAGAGGAAAGACTTAACGCGATCAATGATTACGGGCTTGCTCGCGAGAGCGAACAACAGCATAAAGCCATAAATGAACACGGTAATAGCGAACTGTGGCCGAAATGGAAATACAAAAAACCTGCAGAATCTGAAATTCATCCTTACTCCACACTTAAGGTCGGTTTTGATGACGACCTATCGTTGTTAACTTGGGAAGCAGGGTTCAAAGTAGGGCAACCGGATTCACCGACAATCCTCTACTTGGCAAAAGTGGAAGTAACATTAGTTGGGCTTGCGGGCCCGAGAGCAGAAGGAACATTCATGAGTCTAGCGAGAGAGGACGAGGTGGCATCCGCCGAGTTCAAGTTTATGAATGTTGAAGCCGGATTCACAGAATTCGAAGCCACCATCCTTAAGTTCGAGGGTAAGGTTCACATGACGGAAAACGTAGATTTAAAAGGGGAATTAGGTTACGGGATCCGGTTCCCCTTTGGAGGTAACGTTAAGGGTCGAAAAATAGAACTGTCGGTCACAACGCCAGGACCTTGGATCATCGGAGGCGGCATCGAGGTGGAAATCCCGAAGTCCCCTGTCAAGTTGGAAGTGGAGACTAACCCACTCCTCTCCGGAGCAAACCCAAGCAATACACCAAATGTTGCGAAGCAGCCCCTGTGGAATCTTAAGGCTTCAAAATCCGAAGAAGGGTGGGACTGATCAAGGATAGCAAGACGGTGCCAGCTGAGATCGGGGTGACGTTATGGACTTGGAGGTCGGCGCCATTTCCACGTCTAAAACGAACGCGGAAGAGAGCACACGGATGCCTTAACAAGATGCCCCTGACAATCATGAAGCGACAACCCGACTTTGATCCGCACGTAGGTTCCATCGGCCTAGCAAAACTTGCAACGTCCTGACCGGTTTAATGAGATTGGAAGCTTCGCCCCATACCCGAAGGGCAGTGCTTTTCCCTGCCAACCATGAGGTAACAGATGGCGACACTGAAAGTAACGATCACCGCGCCTCTCCCCAATACAGTCGTGAATCGCTCCATCCCGATCACAGGCACTGTGAGTATCGAGAAAACATCTACCGAGGTCGCCTCGATCTCTGGCGTCAGTATCCAGTTCGATGAAAACCCCCCATTCTCAGCGACACGCGTGGGAACCAGTTGGGAAAACTGGAAAGCCACGAAGGTTTCCCCTACGGGCGTCATTGGCGGCAGCACGTTCAAGATCACCGCCACCGCCGTCGGACAAGCGCGACCGACGGGACACACAGATGAGCCATGGGAACCTATTGAAGGCAAAGGATCAGTCACGGTCCGGCTCGAGGCGACGCCGCCCCTCTTGACAATTGATCCCTATACTCCGGAGGTGACTCCGGCGTCCCTCCCCTACCGCTTGACGCTGGCCGGTTCGGCGCGAGATGAGGGCTCCGCGGTGAGAGAGGTCCGATGGCGACTCGGTAGCGCTTCCTTCGCCCCCGCCGATAATATTCAAGGTAACTGGCTGCGCTGGCAAAAGGTCATTGATCTGCCGGCCGGCGAACATCTCATCACGATCGAGGCGGTTGACACACTCGGGAATAAGTCCTACGCAGAGTCCCCGATTTCGGTTCGGACGCAATTTCGACCCTCCAACGCCGAACTAGCCTTCGCGCCTGTCACCTATCTGCAAGAGTTGATGAGTTTCGCCGAGCGCTGGATCAAGGTTGGCGCGGGCGCAGGGCCAAAGGCCCAAGATCTTGCCGACCGGTTTTTCCAACCTTTTGACCGGTTAACCCAACCCGATCTCTACGAGCGAGCCGTGCGCTCGCTCCATCAGACGCGCATCGCGATTGAAGTCCTACGCGGGCGGCTGCGACAGATGAATCAGCCTGTCCCGGCTGCGGTCGGGCGGAGTTTCCGCCGTACCGCATATGAAGCGCTTGCCCTTCAACTCGGAGCCTCTCATGAGGAGTTGCGGGCCGCCCGGATTGCGGATGAGGCGACCCGCCGTGCCTTGGCGGAGCGGTTAGGCTTCGGGCCCGAAAGCGCGCGCCCGGACCGATTGGACCAGATCACCCTGATGCCCGATCAGGTTACCGAAGCTCAACTGGAACATCTGTTCGGGTTTGACGGCACCATGCAGGATGATCCGCTGCATCCGGTGAATGCTCCCGCGGAAGTCCTGAACTGGCGTCTTGCCGCGACGCGGAACCGCTGGCTGCTTGAAGACGCGCAGGCACGTGACGGGGTCGCAGACCCAATACCGATCATTGACCCGGACTTGGTCGGTGAAGTGAATCTTCTCACGCGGACAGTCGGTAATCGCGTGTATGACCTATGGAAGGCCCGCAAGACTTGGCTCGACGCAAAGCTTACGGAGGTAGAAAACCAGAGGGGGCAGGGCTTCGAACACGTTATCCGCACCTTCATCGGGAGTCTCGACTTTCCCGCGCTCACGACGCAGGATGCCAATGGGGAAGACATCAGCCCCGTGCTCGACCCGCTGAAATTAGACCTCGCCGCTTTTCGCTTTCTCGCCAAATGCCGGGAGCTGGCCGCCGCCGGCGCCCTCCTGGACACTGAGTGGCACGACGTCATGTCTATCGTCGTCCAGGTGCAGAAAAAGCGGCAATATCAGCAGTGGCGCGGGGAAGAGTCCGGATTGGCACTCGCCCCGCAGTATTTTCGCATCCCCGATGAGCGGGACTCGTCACGCGCTGACGGCCCGGCGATCTCCCCCTGGCGGGTGACGTGGGCCGTTTACGCGGCATGGCGCAAGACCCTCGCCGTTCGCGTCAGGCAGCTCCGGGATGTTAAGGAGGCGTACCAATCTGCTTTGGATGCCACCGAAACGCAAGCCTTGCCCTTATTGCGCGATTCGCTGATCGAACTCATCGGGAGGCAGCAAACCCCTCGTGAGGATGTTTCGGTCGCGGCGGAGCGTTTATCACGAGAGCTATTCATCGATTTCCGTGCCAACGTCACGCAAAAGACCACACGCGTGAATCAAGCGATCGAAACGCTGCTGGGCGCGCTCTTCTCTGTCCGCGCCGGGCGTCTTGCAATGGACACTCCATCCACCAACTGGAGTATCGATGTCGAGGCTAACTTTGACCAAGAGTGGCAATGGATGGCTACCTACCGGACCTGGCGCGCAGCCATGACGGTGTTCGCCTACCCGGAGAGCCAGCTCCAACCCAATTTTTTCATCACTGAAGAACCGTTCCTTGACCCCACCCAAGCTTATAAGGACCTGATCGCGGCGTTGCGGGACGCAGCCCGCATGACGCCCGAGCTCGCCAGAGAGAAGGCGAGTGAGTACATGGCCAGCCTGCGATCCGAGCTCGGGACCCCGCCGCCCCCACTGTTGTTGGTGAGCGATTTCGCCATCACCGAGGAGGTGGATCTGGTCAGACGGAAAGCGCTCGTCACGTCGCTATTCGCGAACGTAACCCAACCACACACGGAGGCGAACTACCTCCGGGAAGTATTCTGGCTGGTTCCGATGGCGTTAGCTCTGCGGTTGCAGCGTGCCGGGCATTACCTCGCGGCGCTGGACTGGTATCAGACCGTCTATGCGTTCAACCTTCCTCCGCTGAATCGCAAGATCTACCACGGCTTGGAATTGGAGGAGATGATCACATCGGCTTACGCCCGCGTACCCGAGTGGCTGGTTGAGGAGCTGAATCCTCACATCTTTGCCAGGAAGCGCAAGAACGCGTACACGCGCTTCACCGTGCTGTCGATTGCGCGGTGCTTCCTGGACTTTGCTGACGCGGAGTTTTCGCAGAGCACGGCGGAATCGGTCGGACGCGCACGGACGCTGTATGAAACGGCGGAGGACCTGCTGAACCTTCCCGACGTCAGGCCCGAGACCGGGGCCGACATCCCCTTCCCCCCCAACCCGGTTTGGGAATCCTTGCGGCTTCACGCGCGGGCCAATCTCGCCAAAATTCATAACGGCTTGAACATCGCCGGGATGCCTTTCGCGACGCCGCTGACGTCTGAGGCGTCGACAATCTTACCCAGTCATTACCGTTATGCCGCCCTCGTAGAGCGCGCGAAGCAACTGGTGGGTATCGCGCAACAGGTGGAATCCGCGTTCCTTGGCGCGATGGAGCGGCGCGACGCTGAAGCGTATAGCTTGATGCAGGCCGGGCATGACTTACGAGTCGCGGGAGCCACTGTTAGTCTCCAAGATTTGAAGATCCTTGACGCGGATCTGACAGTGCGGATGGCCGAATTACAGCAGGAAAAGGCGCAGATTCAGTTAGATTACTTCGACGAGCAACTCCGCGAGGGACTGAATTCCTGGGAGCAGGCAGCGCTCGCGTCCATGGGAACAGCCGTCTTCTTGCAAACGGCGGCAGGCGTTGCTTCTTCGATGAACATCGGTGCGCAGGTGGTGAAGTCGGTATTCACATTCGGGCTTTTCGGGGATCCCGCTGGCGCGGTTGCGGACGCACTCTCAGCCTTCTCCAGCGCCGCCTCCTTGGCAGGGGGGCTCGCACAGACCGTGGCCAGCTTCGAACGTCGCGAACAGGAGTGGCGCCTGGATAGGAGCCTTTCGCAGAAGGACGTCCAAATCAGCGGACAACAGATTCTGCTCGCCCTGAATCAGCGCCAGATGGCGCTGATGGAACGCGAGCTGGCGGGGTTACAGTTGGATCACGCCACCGCCGTCGTCGATTTCCTGATCAACAAGTTTACGAATGCGGAGTTGTATGAATGGATGAGCGGTGTGCTCGGCCGCGTATACAGCTATTTCCTGCAACAGGCGACCGCCATTGCCCAGCTCGCCCAATCCCAGCTTGCCTTCGAGCGGCAGGAGCCGGCGTTGTCTGTGATCCAAGTCGACTATTGGCAAGTCACGGCGGAGGGTACATCAGACGGGGCGGCTCCCGACCGGCGCGGCCTCACCGGATCGGCCCGCCTGCTCCAGGATATCTACCAACTCGATCAGTACGCCTTCGAGACCCGACAGCGCAAGCTTCAACTCACACAGACCTTGTCGCTGGCGCAGCTGGCGCCGCTCGAATTGCAGAACTTTCGCGATACGGGCCGGTTGATTTTCGTCACCCCGATGGAGGTGTTCGACCGTGATTTTCCGGGCCAGTACCTGCGCCTGATCCGGCGGGTGCGCGTCTCGGTCATCGCCCTGGTGCCGCCGACGCGTGGCCTGCGCGCAACTTTGTCGGCCTCCGGGCTCTCACGCGTGGTCACAGGCGAGACTTTCGAGGTTGTTCAGCTGCGCCGTTTTCCCGAAACGGTGGCCTTCACCTCGCCGATCAACGCGACGGGCCTTTTCGAACTCGAGCCCGACGGAGAGCTGCTGTTACCCTTCGAAGGCATGGGTGTTGACACGTTCTGGGATCTCCAGCTCCCCAAAGCTGCGAACCCGTTCGACTATCGAGCCATCGCCGATGTCTTGTTGACGATCGAGTACACCGCGTTGTCCAGCCCGGTTTACCGCCAGCAGGTGATCAAGCAGTTAGACCGCAGCATCAGCGGCGATCGGATGTTTAGCTTCCGCGAGCAGTTTGCCGATTCGTGGTACGATCTCAACAACGCCGATGCGTTGGAAGCCGTCGGGCGGCGCATGGTCGCGAACTTCTCCACACGGCGCGAGGATTTCCCCCCCCACATCGAGGAACTGCACATCCAGCACATGACTCTTCGCGTGTCTCGTCGAGACGGGTTCGCGGAGGAACTAAACATCACGGGCCTCGCACTCACGCCGGAGGGGGAAACTACTCCCGTCGGAGGCGCGGCACGGACGGTCACGGGAGCCGTGAGCACACGGCGGCCCAACGGCGTAACGTGGCTACCGATGCAAGGCAAGTCGCCCGTCGGCAATTGGGAGCTACGCCTGCCCAATACCGCTCCGATCAGAGCTTGGTTCAAGGACGGGCGGATAGAGGACCTCTCCCTCGTTATCACCTTCGGCGGAGCGACCCCTGCGTGGCCCGTCTGAAAGATTATTCGAGGGTATCGGATGAATCGTGTATACGAATTTCCGTCGAGCGTCGGCACGCGCCCTTTAGTGGAAGCGCCCTGCTGGATGCGCGGAAAGATATTGGAGCGAGTCTGAGAAGTCAAGAAAATAGGGATTGCGCCGAGGCAGAAAAACACATACCTAAATTTCGCGCGAAATAGCCCCACCTGACTCCGGTAACTGCCTCAGCCCGAGCGGCTTCGCTAATGTTGCTCCGCAAGAGGAGGAACACAGTGATGCCCGCGCATACCACGATCCAGCACTACACACCGCACGCCACGCTCGCCGCCCTCGGCCTCAAGCTCCAGTCGCTCAAGCTCTTCTCCGCCGTCGAAGAACTCGTCCACATCCCGCAGAAGGTCATCAAGCATCAGCCGGTCGAGAAGCTCTACGACGCCTTCATCGCCATCCTCGCCGGTGCTCACGGCCTCTCCGAAGTCAACACCCGTCTGCGCTCCGACCCGGCCCTCCAGCGCGCCTTCGGCCGTCAGTCGTGCGCCGAGCAGTCGGTTGTGCAGCGCACGCTCGACGCCTGCACCGAAGAGAACGTCACGCAGATGCGGCGCGCGCTCGACAGCATCTTCCGCGCCCACTCACAAGCCTTCCGCCACGGCTACCGCGCCGAGCTCCTCCTCCTCGACGTGGACATGACGGGGATGCCCTGCGGCCCGAAAGCGGAGCTGTCAGCCAAGGGCTACTTCGCCCAGGCCGGCATCCGCTACGGCCGCCAACTCGGGAGAGTCGTCGCCACCCGCTACGATGAGGTCCTGACCGACCGGCTCTTCGGCGGCGGCGTGCAACTCAACCGCGCCCTGCGCCCGCTCGTCGCGGCAGCGGAGCAGACACTTAAGTCGAGCTATTACCGCCGGCAGCGCACCGTCCTGCGGGTCGACGCTGGGGGTGGCTCACTCGACGACGTAAACTGGTGCCTGGCGCGCGGTTATCAGGTCCACTGCAAGGACGTGTCGAGCAAGCGCGCCGAGGCGTGGGCCGCCACCGCGCAGGAGTGGTTCGATGACCCGCATCACCCCGGCCGACAGATGGGCTGGCTCGTCCCGGAGGAGAGCCTCGACTACGTCCGCCCGGTCAGGCGGCTCGCCATCCGCTGGCCGAAGAGGAACGGCCAGATCGGTCACACGATCCTGATCTCGACGCTGGAGCCGCGGGACGTGCTCCGGCTGCTGGGACGACCCGAGCGTGATGTCTATGAGCCGGAGCTGGTCACGCTGGCCTACGCCGAGTTCTATGACAAGCGGGGCGGGGCCATCGAGATCGAGATCAAGGAGGACAAGCAGGGCTTCGGGATGACCAAGCGGCGGAAGAAGCGTGGCGCCGCACAAGAGATGGTCGTGCTTCTAAACCAACTGGCGCACAACGTACTCGTGTGGGCCAAGCTGTGGTTGAGTGAACTGGCCCCGAAGCTCTCCCGGTATGGCGTGCTCCGCTTGGTGCGCGACCTGCTGAGTGTGAGCGGGATGGTCGAGTTCAATGAGCGGAAAAACAAGGTGAAGCGCATCGTGCTCAACCGCGCGGCTCCACTAGTGCGCGGCTTGCTGGCAGCGTTACGGGAACTGTTATTACCGCAGAAGGTCGTCCTTATTTTGCGCGAAATTTAGGCCATAAAGACCATTATCGGCCGTGATAATCACCGCTTTCCCACAGGCCACAACATCTGGTGCCTTCGGCGCACTCGAAAAGGGTTTGTATTAGTACAGGCGAGACCTTCGACGGAGATGCGAAGGAGCATTTTGAAAAGGCGCGTCCGACCACAAGATAGAGTAGTGCCAACTATGGGCTTTTGGGCCGGGCTCACGTCCTACGTCGAGCGGGGTGGCCAGCCGCAGAACTTCCTGCGCCGGAAGATGGCGGCCAGGGGGCGAGCGTTCCGCCACACGCCTGAAGCCGAGCGCGGCCGGATAGCCGCCTGACGATGAAACGGGGGCGGGTCTCTCGCGGGGGCCCGCCCCTCTCTTTATGCCCGCCGCCCGCGGATGGATCGCCGCCCGGGTCGTGCCGCCGTCTAATCCATTGACAAAGCGGCGGGCCGGGCATAGAGTCCGCGCCGCGCTTAGATTTCCGGCCGGCTTCGTGCCCCCTCCTCATCCTTCCTGTCCAGTCGTACAGCGTCCGCCCCGACGTAAGCGTGCCGACGAGTTTATCCATGAGCCGCGGGCCGGGCAGCCGACGGAGCCCCCGCCGGAGCGGACGGCGAAAAAAATTCCCCGCGGTTGTGTGTGTGGTGGAGCGCCGTCGCGTTAAAGGGTGTAGCGGTGTTCGCGCCGCTTAAGCGCCGGCTCAAGTCAGGCGGCAATAGGCGGACCGGGGGCAGACCTTGAAAACTCGAACTACGTCATTACTCGCGTGCCGGGTTTCCGCTTTTCTCAGCAAAGGAGTAGATCATGAGGACGAAACGCACGCTATTAATTGGATTGATCTTCGCGGCGACACTCGCGGCATTCGGAATCTTCCGGGTGACGCAGCCTGTACAAGCCACGGCTGCAACACCGCCGATGGCGCCGGTCGATCCCACGCCGACACCTTGTCCCGGTCAGGGCCCCGAGTGCTACTCGGTAGCACCGAGCGACACAGACGGAACTGCTGGTACAGATGATTGCGATGAAATTCCTAATGTTGCGATCGGCTGCGATGCGCCGGAGCCGGAAGGCTGGGGGAAAGACGCCAACAACGCAGAACATCTTCTCTATCTCCCTCCACAGCGAACGAATACCGGAAAGCTCCTCGTCTATCTACCTGGAGACGACGGAAGTGCCGGGAGAGGCAATGATGTGCCCGAGGTGGCGACAGAACGCGGATACCACGTCATCCAGCTAACCTATCCCAGCGCGAACGCCAATGGTTGCAACAATCTCGACTGTTTTGGCAACGCCTTTCGCGAAGCCGTGACGGGAAACGGGAATAGCCCGAGATCCACGGTTAGCGAGCATCCCCAGGACTCCATAGTAAGTCGTCTCGTGAAAGTCCTTTTGTGGGCGCGCGACGTGTATCCGAACGACGGTTGGGGCGCATATCTCACCACAACCGATGAAGTGGACTGGACTAAGGTCCACCTGTTCGGCTTTTCCAATGGCAGTTCACACGTCAGCTACATGGGCACCATGCCGGAATTTCAAAGTGTAAAAAGGATTGCGTTACTTGCGGGTCCAAATGACGGTGTAGGAGGCACCGCTGAGGAGTGGGACTCAGCAAGCTATATCCGGCTCATCCCGGGCATCACCGACACGCGCTACTACGGACTGGTTCACTGGTTGAATCGCGCAGACCAACCGGACAGCGACGGTCAGGCTCCCGCATATCAGATTTACAAGAATTGGCACAAATTTGGGATGGAAGGTCCCGTCAATCCGCCACGCTTCGAGTTTGACCCCGGCCAACCAGGCGTGCCCGAGGACTTCGATGGGGCACATATGCTGGTCAGCATC
>Ga0126304_10001409_pt1 | contig 11260 bp, 6 predicted proteins | sample Plot25_FD_92538 | JGI IMG/M metagenome (GOLD analysis project Ga0126304, IMG submission 92538) | Serpentine soil microbial communities from UC McLaughlin Reserve, CA, USA - Plot25 | ecosystem: Environmental > Terrestrial > Soil > Grasslands | place: USA: UC McLaughlin Reserve, Lake County... | reverse complement strand
ATAAATAATCGTCGCCAAATCGTCGGTGCTGATTTTATCGAGGAAATTTTCAAACGCCTGCGAGTCGATTTTGTCGGCTTCCTTACCGCGGCGTTCGATGTCGGAAAGATTTATCGCGCGGCTGTCGCCTTCGGGCAATGCGTCGTCGTCAAAAAATACGAGTTTTTCGAGCTTTTCGACGCTTTCGACTGCCGTTTGCGCGTGTTTGAAAAGCTTTTTGCCCGAAACGAAAAGCATCTTTGCGCCCGAATCTTCTAAAATATAACGGATTTGTTCGACCGCCTGCGTCGTGTAAATCGGCACGTTGACGGCGCGCAGGGACAAAATCGCCAAATCGGTCAGCGACCATTCGGGACGATTTTCGGAAATAATCGCAATTTTATCGCCCGCCTTTACGCCTAAATCCGCTAAGCCCAAAGCGAGATTCTTGATTTTTTCGATAACTTCCGCACCCGACAGATGCTTCCAAACGTCTTCGAGCTTATAGCTCAGCGCGTCCGGTTTGTGATGGCGGCGAAAAGATTCCAGGCAATACGCGGGAAGCGTCTGCGGTATATTCTCGAATCCGATTAAATTTTCAGCTGTACTCATCTTTATAGTGTTTTAATCGTTAAGTTTTGCATTTTAGATGCGGAATTCAAAACCGACCCGGGGCAAATAACAAAGCAGACGGCACTATTTGCGTTTGTAGGAAACGCGCCAAATCGTATTCGAGCCGTCGTCGCTGACCAGCATCGAACCGTCGCGCGCAACCGCGACGCCGACCGGTCTGCCCCAAACGTCGCCTTCCGCCGTTACGAATCCGGTCATAAAATCCTCGTACTCGCCGGTCGGCACGCCCCGATTCTGCGGAACGCGAATGACTTTATAGCCGGTGCGCCGCTCGCGATTCCACGAACCGTGCAGCGCCGCGAAGCCGTCGTTACTGTATTCGCCGGGAAACATTTTTCCGGTATAAAAAAGCATTTGCAAGGAAGCCGAATGCGATTGCAGAAGCACGTCGGGCGTGATTACTTTATCGCGCAGCTCGGGAAATTTCCCTTCGTGGCGCGGGTCTTGATTCGGTCCGATGTAATACCATGCCCAGCCGTAAAAGCCGCCGTCCCGAACGCGCGTGATGTAATCCGGCACGAGGTCGTCGCCGAGCCCGTCACGCTCATTGACCGATGCCCAAAGCTCGCCTGTCTGTGGGTGAATAGTAATGCCGACCGCATTGCGAATGCCCGTCGCGAACGAGCGAAAGCCCGTACCGTCCGGGTTATATTCCAAAACGGCGGCGCGATTCTTTTCGTCCTCATTCGGATTTTCATAAACGTTGGAACGCGAGCCGACGGAAACATACATTTTTTTATTATCGCGTGAAAAAGCAATATCGCGCGTCCAGTGTCCGCCGCCGCGCAGCTCGCCGCCGGCGGAAATATCCGGGACGATTACTTCCGCTTTGCCGCTCGCCTTCAAATCGCCGTTTTTATACGGAAAGCGAACGATTGAATCCGTGTTGCCGATATAAACATATTGCGGATTCGCGCCGCTCGGGTAAAATTCGATGCCGAACGGACGCCGCAAATCGGCAGCGAAAACCTCGTTTATTTCCGGTTTACTGTTATCTTTGGAAGGACGAATGACGCGCACGCGATTGGCGCGGCTTTCAGCAACAAAAATATCGCCGTTCGGCGCGACGCGCAAAAGGCGCGGATTATTAAGCCCGCCCAAAAACTCTTCGACCGTAAAATTTTCGGGAACTTTCGGCAGTGCGCCCGCCGGACGCGCCACTAATTTCGGCCCATTGACAACGGATTTCGTTTGATAAGGTTTCGGCAAATCGGCTGGCTTAATCAGTCGCCGCACGCCCGGCGCATCGGTCGTCCAATCGCCGAACGCGCCTTGCCCGGTCAAAACCTTTTGCGCCGGTTTGTTTTTGTCGTCTTTCTTTTGCGAAAGCGTCTGCGGAACGGAAGCTGTAAAAATTGCCGATAAAATTATAATCGAAAAAACAACCCGCGAAATTCTTCTTTGCATAAATGTATAAAGTCCTGGTTTCCCTTTTTTTATACTTTATCAAAATCAAGCCTGTGTCCGTAGGCGCGAGTGTAAACGAGGGCTCACAACGCTTCGAGGCCCTCGTCTATACTTGCGCCTGCTGACGACACATTTCACGCCCAGTAATTTCTATCGAGCGAGCGGTAATTTATCGCTTCCGAGATGTGCTGCGGTTGAATGTTTTCGTGCGCATCCAAATCGGCAATCGTCCGCGCGACTTTTAAGATTCTATCGTGCGCGCGCGCCGAAAGACCTTGTTTGAGCATCGCGCGTTCAAGCAGATTTTCGCTTTCCGAGTCGAGCGCGCAAAACCGGCGAATCTGCGAGGGCGACATTGCCGAGTTTGAAAAAACGTTTTCTTTCGACAGTCTTCCGAGCTGAATTTCGCGCGCCTTGATAACGCGCGCGCGAATCGTTTCCGACGTTTCACTGTTCGAGACGCCTTTGCCGCGCAGCTCTTTGAAATTGACCGCCGGAACGTCGATGTGAATATCGATTCGATCCATCAGCGGTCCCGAAATTTTACCGATGTAGCGCTGAATAATCGGCGGGCTGCACCGGCATTCGCGCCCAGAGCCGTAATAACCGCACGGGCACGGATTCATCGAGGCGACAAGCATGAAATTGCTCGGAAACGTTAAAGAAGTAGCGGCGCGTGAAATCGTCACCTGCTTGTCTTCCATCGGCTGGCGCAGGACTTCGAGCACGCTGCGGTCGAATTCGGGCAGCTCGTCGAGAAATAAAACGCCGAGATGCGCGAGGCTCACTTCGCCCGGTTTCGGAATCGAACCGCCGCCGATGAGTCCGGCTTGCGAAACCGTGTGGTGCGGATTTTTGAACGGGCGTTCGGCAATCAAGCCGGTTTTTCCCGTCAGTCCGGCGACCGAATGAATTTTCGTGATTTCGAGCGCCTCTTCAAATTCGAGCGGCGGCAGAATCGTCGGCAAACGCCGCGCAAGCATCGTCTTTCCCGAGCCGGGCGAACCGATCATTAAAATATTATGCGAACCGGCGCTGGCAATTTCGAGCGCGCGTTTCGCGGAATTCTGGCCGCGCACTTCCGCAAAATCCACGCGGTATTTGTTTTCGATTCGCTGAAGCGCGTCTGATTCGAGCTTTAACGGCGGAATCAATGTACCGCCGCCGTTTTGCAAACCCTGCACTATTTCCGCCGCCTGCCGCAAATCCCGAACCGGAAACACGTTTATTTCCTGCACGACCGCCGCTTCGGTTCCGTTTTCTTCCGGTAAGAGAAGATTTTTGATGCCGTTTTCGCGGCAGCGAAGCGCGATTGAGAGCGCGCCGCGCACTGCCCGCACGCGACCGTCGAGCGAAAGTTCGCCGATGCTCAGAGTGTTTTCAAGCGCACCGGCATTTCCCAAATCGCCGTTCGCGCCCAAGATCGCGAGCGCAATCGGCAAATCGAAACTCGAGCCTTCTTTGCGCACGGCGGCAGGCGCTAGGTTAATGGTCGTTTTGTGAAACGGGAAAAAATATGAACTGTTGGTAATCGCGGCACGGATTCGCTCGCGCGATTCGCGGATGGCGGTGTCGGGAAGCCCGACAATTAAAACCGGCGAAGACGTGTCGGCTTCGTTTTTGACCGGCTGAAGATTGACCTCGATGTCAACCAGTAATGCGTCAATTCCGTAAACGGCGGCAGATTGAGTCAGGAAAAGCATTTTTTGCTCCTCAAACGTATTTTTGATTACGGAGTAGAAACAGTTTATATCAAAGTTTTTCGATAAAAGCCAGATTTATCGCTTCTTAAATTTGATTTTCCCCGCCGAATCAGTCAAATTGAATTACCGGTTAATTCAATTTGACCGGTCCCCTTGTTCACACTACTTTTCCAAAAATAACCAACCTCTGTATTTACTGCATTTAACCTTTTGGCATGACGGTTGATTAGGGTTTTGCGGAGATTCGTCTATTGCGTCTGCTCTAAAGATTAAATGACTTTTAGATAGGAGTTCGAAATAATGTCGCCAAGCCAACAACTTTCAAGAATATCGAAAACAATCGCCCTCCTGATTTTGTTTTCATTTATATTAACCAATACTTTTGCCGCGCAAACGCATCTTAACAAAAAGGTTAACGATGCTAAAAAATTGTCGGGCGATTATCCGGCGCTTTCCAAATACACGACGGATTTGACCGCTCTGGTGCGCGACGGCAAGATTTCGGTTAATCCGAATTTTGAACGCGAAGCCGGTTTATTGGTTAAATCGCTTAGCAATAACGATTTGCGCCAGTCCGTCATTTTGGACAAAACGAGCGAAAATCAGGAGCTGGTCGTTAAAGCGCTGGCTACGCGCATTGCGAAAGGCAATGTTCCCGCCGCCTTAAAAGGCAAGCGCATTTTCATGCTCGAACTCGATACGTTTTTTGAAAACGTAAAAGACCGGACGGAAGCCGCGAACCGTATCGAAGCAGTCGTTAACGACTTGGGGAATGCAAAGGGCGACATTATCCTTTTTGTTAATGAGTTGACCAATTTTGTCGGCAGCTCGCAAATCAGCGGCAAACTCGCCGAGTCGATTTTGCAGGGTAATGTAAAGATTATCGGCGGCAGCTCGAAAGCGGCTTACGCGGAAAGAATCGAAACACAGGACGTTGCGGCGCTCTTTCAGACGATTGAAATCGGCGGCCAAAATTCGAACTTTGAAGAAACCGCCGAAAAAACGAGCGCCGATAAAAGACAGTTCAAAGGCGACAACGTTTCGCCGGATTTGCGCGAAATGATTCAGAACGACGCGACGGGCGGCAAAAAGCGCGTCGATGTCATCGTGCAGGCGAAAACGTCGGAAAACAGAACTCGCGTAAACGACCAAATCAGCGCCGCCAAAACGACGGCGGCGAATATGTCACTCAGCGCCATTAACGAGTTAGCGCAAAGTGGAACGGTAAATTACATTTCGCCCGACCGCTCGACCGGAAGCTTCGGTTATGTCGAAAAATCGATGGGCTTAGACCTCGTCAGAACGCAGCCGACCTACACGTTAAACGGCGCGGGCATCGGCATTGCCGTCGTCGATTCGGGCGTTTACGCGGCGCACAACGCGTTCGACGACTCGAACGGAGCGTCCAGAGTGGTTTACAGCCAGAGTTTCATCGAAGGCGACGCTTCGACCGGCGACCCCTACGGGCACGGAACGCACGTCGCGGCGCTCGCCGCGGGCAACGCCGCCGTCAACAACGGCGCTTATAAAGGCGTGGCGACCAACTCTAAAATCATCAATCTGCGTGTTTTGGACGCTCAGGGAAAAGGCAAAACTTCGTGGCTTTTGAACGCGCTCGAATGGATTCGCCTTAATCACCAAGCTTATAATATTAAAGTCGTTAACCTCAGCCTCGGCACGCCGGCAATCGACGCTTACTACAACGATCCCGTGACCAATAAGGTTTACGACCTTACCAGACTCGGTATCGTCATCGTCGCTGCCGCCGGAAATAACGGCAGAAACGACCTTAATCAAAAAGTCTACGGGCAAATACATTCGCCGGGTAACGAACCTTCGGCGATTACGGTCGGCGCTTCGAACGGACTCGGAACCGAAGCCCGAAACGACGATACGATGGCGACTTACAGCTCGCACGGACCGACCCGCAGCTATTCCGTTAATGCGAACGGCACAAAGGATTTTGACCACATCATCAAACCTGATGTCGTCGCGCCCGGCAATAAAATGATTTCGGCGGCAAGCTATCAGAATAATCTTTTATTGGCTAATTTGACGCTTCAGCCGCTAAGCCTGAACTTTCTCGGCACCGCCGACGATATGATGTATATGAGCGGCACCTCAATGTCGGCGCCGATTGTTTCCGGCGCGGCGGCTCTTCTGCTTCAAATTAATCCGAAATTGACGCCGTCGATGGTCAAGCTCATTTTGCAATACACGGCACAGCCCTTGAACGGCTTCAACATGTTCGAGCAGGGCGCCGGGCAGGTCAATATCGAAGGCGCCGTTCGCCTTACAAAAACGTTCCGTCAGGACATGACATTTAACTATACGGTTCCGGTCGGAACGACGATACTCGCGAGCGGTGCGGGTTTACCGGCACCGTCGAGCACGCTGAGCGGCGTCGCGGTCAAATGGTCGCAGGGCATTGTGACGGATCATTATTACGCCACCGGAACGGCTTTAATCAATAAATACCAGAGAATGTATGACCTCGGCTGGTCGTTCGACGATTATGCGTTTGTTGATAACGGCTCGATGCTTGTTCCGAGAACATCATACACAACCGCCGACGTGATCGGCGGTCGATACATCGTCACAAGTAATGCCGGACTATTAGGCAGCGGCACGTCTTTTCTATCGTGCGGCGTTCTGGTGAGCGACGGCGTTCTCGTGAGCGACGGCGTTCTCGTGAGTGACGGAGTGCTCTTCGGCGACGGCGTTTTAGTCAGCGACGGTGTTTTGGTGAGCGACGGCGTTTTGGTCAGCGATAATACGACCGCCACCGGAAATCTTCTCGTTGAAGGCGACGACACACTTTATATGTGGTAGTTTCCCAAAATCTACTTATAAAAATTAAGGAAGAAAATTTTAATACCATAGACGAAGGGAAACGTTCCTAATGAGCCAACGAAACACACTAAATTTAGCCTCCGGCGATTGCTACGCTTCAGCCAAAGCGCCTGTCGCGACGACGGATATGAGCCGACTTCACCGGCTCCTGGAGTCCGACCGGGAAGAAGTTTTGGGATTCCTGAAAATGCGTCCCGTTCACACGGTCGTGATGGCGGGCTTTATCCAGGACAACGGCTTGGAAAGCCCGAACAATCGCGGCAATTTTTACAGTTATCGAAACGCGGCGGGCAAGCTTGAGGGAGTTGCTTTAATCGGACATGCAACGCTGGTCGAAGCGCGCACGGAAGAGGCATTGATTGGCTTTGCCCTGACCGCCCGAAAATCCGAAACGCCGATTCACATCATGATGTCGGACGGCAATTCGATTGAAACCTTCTGGAAGTATTATTCGGGCGAAAATCAACAGCCGCGCCTCGTCTGCGAAGAACTGCTCTTTGAAATCAAGCATCCGGTCATGGTCCGCGGAAAGGTTCCGGGATTGCGCCTGGCGACGGTTGCCGAACTGATGCCGGTAGCCGTCGCGCACGCCCGTGTGGCATTCGAAGAATCGGGCGTCGATCCGATGGAAAAAGACCGTGAAGGCTTTTTGAAGCGCGTCGCGCGCCGCATCGAACAAGGCAGAGTCTGGGTTGTTTTCGATGGCGACACGCTGGTTTTCAAAGCTGACGTGATTTCCGAAACAAGCGATGTGATATATCTCGAAGGTATCTATGTCAGTCTCGACCGGCGCGGACAAGGACTCGGCGCAAACTGTTTATCGCAGCTGAGCAGAATTCTGCTTGAAAAAGTAAAATATGTCTGCTTATTAAGCAACGTTGACTATAGCCAAGCCCATAATGCTTACAGACGAGCCGGGTTTAAATCCAAAGATTGTTGCGTAACAATGTTTGTTTGAAAGACTTAAGAAAAAAAGGTATGGACAAAGGCGAGAATTTTGTTCATAATATTCTCTGGCTCCCGGCAAGCTGTCCATACCTTTAACCTGAGTCCGATGCGTCCACGATTATTTTGCAAAACTATTTGAAAAAACCGGGCAGGTGATTTTGATGTTTAAAATCCGAATAAATTTAGTTCTTTTATTAGTCGAAAAACTAACCTTCCAAAAAGCTAATTCTTCGGCTTTGACTAATAAAACGTCGATTAATCTCCTCTGAAAATGTATGAAAACGCAGAATATGACAAAAAGATATATGTTGATAGTAATTACTATCGGCTTTCTTTGTCTGATTACTGCGTTTGTCCGATTTCCGTTTGAAAAGATGGATCTGCGGTTTCTCTTTCTCGCCGCTTTCACGATCGGATTAGGTTCGCGAATCACGGTTCAAATTCCGAGATTCAAGTCACACATTTCAGTTTCCGATACTTTTATTTTTTTCGCCCTCCTGTTCTTCGGCGGCGAGGCTGCCGTTATCTTAGCCGGAATCGAGGCTTTTTGCTCCGCCTGGCGATTTTGCAATAAAAAAATTACCGTCTTTTTCAACGCCGGCGCGATGGCGCTTTCGACATCGCTGGTCGTCGCAGCGCTTTATCTGTTCGGCATTGACACGGACGCCGAGCGCCACGGTCAGACCATTAATGATTTCGTCATCACGATTTCCGTCCTCGCGCTCGTCCAATTTTTTGGCAACACCGGTTTATCGTCCATTTACGGCGCGCTGAAAAGCGAAAAGCCGTGGTGGGAAACGTGGAAAACTCATTATTTATGGATTTTCGTCACCTACTCGATCGGCGCGCTCGGCGCCGGCACGCTCGTTAAAATAGTCGATTACGTCGGTTTCAGCGGGCTGATCGCGACGATTCCGATTATTCTTTTCATTTATCTCACGTACCGGATGTATCTCAAAAACGTCGAGATGTCGCTCACGCAAGCCGAGCAGGCAAAAGAGCACGCTGAAATCCTCGAAAAACAATCGACCGCGCTTGCCGAATCCGAAGAACGTTTTCGCAGCGCGTTTAACTACGCGCCGATCGGCATCGCGCTCGTTTCACCGAACGGCGTCTGGCTGAAAGTCAATCATGCGTTGTGCGAGATTTTAGGCTACACCGAAGAAGAGTTTTTAACGCGCGATTTTCAATCGATGCTGTTCACCGAGGATTTGGGAAATACGCTGATAAAAATTCACGAGCTGCTCTCGGGCAAAGTCCCGAGCTGCCAGATGGAGCAGCGCTATCTGCATAAAGACGGCAAAACCGTCTGGGCTTCGTGGAGCGTTTCGACGACGAGCCATTCAACAAGCGAGCGCCCGAACCTGATTTTCCAGATTCAGGACATCACGGACAAAAAACTCGCCGAGGAAAAACTTCAGTACGAAGCCACGCACGACGCCTTAACGGGTTTGCCGAACCGCGCGCGATTCATGTCGAAGCTCGAACAGGCTCTTCGTAAAGCGCATGACAGCCGCGATTATCAGGTCAGCGTTCTGTTTATCGACCTCGACCGCTTCAAGGTCATCAACGACAGTCTCGGACACTTAATCGGCGACCAATTACTGATCGGAATTGCCGAACGCCTGCGCGAATGCCTGCGCCCGTCCGACATGGTTGCGCGGCTTGGCGGTGACGAATTCACGATTCTGGTCGAAGGCAAATACGAAGGTAAAGAAGTCATCCGCATCGCCGAGCGCATTCAGGAAAAATTCCTGATTCCGTTCGATTTAAGCGGGCACGAAGTTTACAGCTCGGCAAGCATCGGAATTTTAAACGCGACGGAAAATCATCTTTTCCCCGAAGACCTGATGCGCGATGCCGATACAGCAATGTACCAGGCGAAACGCGCCGGTAAAGCGCGCCATGAGGTTTTCGACCAGGACATGCACGAAGCCGTCAAAGAGATTTTAAAACTCGAAACCGACCTTCGCCGCGCGGTCGAAAAGGACGAATTTTATATCAATTACCAGCCGATTTATTCGCTCGAAAACGAAAAAATCGAGGGCTTCGAAGCCTTAGCGCGCTGGAATCACATGACATTCGGCGACATTCAGCCCGCGAAATTTATTCCTTTGGCGGAAGAAATCGGCTTAATCGATACGCTCGGCGAACATATCCTGCGCAAGGCGTGCATGCAAATGCAGTCGCTCAATGAAACGATGCCCGATTCTTCCAAGATGATTTTAAGCGTCAATCTTTCGTGCAAGCAATTCGCGAATCCGAATCTCGTGACGAAAATCAAACGCGTGCTCGAAGACACGAATTTTCCGGGCAATAAATTAAAACTCGAAATTACCGAATCGGTCTTTTTCGAGCATCAGGAAAAAGCCGTCGAAATGCTTTACCAGCTGCGCGACATCGGCATCGAAATCAATATCGACGACTTCGGCACCGGCTATTCGAACCTGAATTACCTGATGAAGCTGCCGATTTCGACCTTAAAGATCGACCGCTCGTTCATCAGCCCGACCGAATCGAACGCCAGCAATTCGGAAATCGTCCGCGCCATCGTCATGCTGGCGCGAAATCTCGGGATGAAAGTGATTGCCGAAGGCGTCGAAACCCAGGAGCAACTCGACGAGCTCAAAAAACTCAACTGCGAAGGCGCGCAGGGTTACTTTTTCGCCGCGCCGATGTCGTTTGAAAAAGTCCAGTATTTTCTTAACGAAAACGGCATCACCAACTTTCCCGAAAACCGCTTCGAAGACGTTTCGGTCGTTTCGACGATTCAATAGAAAATGACGCTTTAAGGTTTTGTGAATTTACGACCGAAGCGGCGGCTTTTACGCCGACCGTATTGAAGTCATAGATGTATTTTTCGTGTTCGGGACATCTTAAAGACGAACGCAGATACCGTCAACTTCGATGAATCCGGGCGGACAATCCGACGACGGATTTGATAACAGCGTTGCTGCATGCCTCTGAAACTTTTCAGACTGAGCTTTATTCATTTCTTTCCAAGCTTCGCCACGCACTTGGGCAATTTCCACAAGCCATCCTTTGACCTTTTCCGTCATAAAATCAACGAACTCCGTCTTCTTTAGTTCGTCTTCGATTAACTCAATTTCAACCAGCGCAACATCTCGTAAGGAATCGAGCGATTTTCTTAAACCGGCATATTTTTCTTTATCTTTCATTTTCGTCTCTCCTTTTTATTTAAAATTCTCAATCATTGAAATCGTTCCTACTTTTTTCTGCTTGCCGTAATAAACCGCTTTGCCGTCGGGCGACCAGACAATGCCCGAAATATAAACGGTCGGGTCAGCATTGGCGGTTATCCGGATGCTCTCGCCGCCGGCAACCGAAATAACCCGAATATTATCTTTCCCATCCTCGCGTGTCGCGCAGGCAATCCAGCGCCCGTCAGGTGAAAGTTGAATGTTATAAAAATACGCCGCTTCAATTGACGCCAAATCAGTTCGATTGTTTCCGGCTGAGATGAGCGCCAGTCTAACTTTAGTCGGTTTCGCGACGGGCTTTTCTTCAGGGATTGCAATTATTAAATCCCTGCCGGATTGTTCCCAGCCGATTAACCTGAAGACCGACGCGGATGAAAATAGTATTTCGGAATTTTCCCCGCTTAAAAGGTGAATATCAGTCTTTGGCTTCGCGTTCGCAGATGAATTAACGGCAGTTGAGAGATAGACAATCCGTTTGCCGTCGGGCGCAAAGAGCGGGCAGGAAAACCGGACATT
>Ga0126304_10001408_pt1 | contig 11265 bp, 10 predicted proteins | sample Plot25_FD_92538 | JGI IMG/M metagenome (GOLD analysis project Ga0126304, IMG submission 92538) | Serpentine soil microbial communities from UC McLaughlin Reserve, CA, USA - Plot25 | ecosystem: Environmental > Terrestrial > Soil > Grasslands | place: USA: UC McLaughlin Reserve, Lake County... | reverse complement strand
TAGCAACCAGCCTCATCGTCTGGACCACCGAGTCCGGTACTTCGGCCGCGAGTCAGGGCCAAGGCGCCGTGGTCCAGGGCCAGGCTTCCGGCGCTCCGCCTCCAGTTCAAGGACGCCAGGGCGGCGGTGGACGCGGTGGTCGCGGTGGCGCACCTGGCGGCGGCCGCGGTGGGGCGAATCCGGAGAACTAGAGCGTCAAATGAGACACCGAGCCATGGGGGGATTCGTTCTTTTTGCATTGTTTGCCTTTTGCATTTCGCATTTTGACTTACGCGCGTCCGCCCAACACGAGACCGCTTCTGACATCGAGGACGGCGGACGCGTGTTTCGACAGAGCTGCGCGAACTGCCACGGTCCAGACGGCAACGAGATTCCGGGAATCGATCTCGGTCGCGGCATTTTCAAGACCGCGAAGAGCGACGAGGATCTCGTCAGGATCATTCAAAAGGGTGTGCCCGGCACACCAATGCCCGCGACGAACATGTCCGACGAGCAGGCAAAGCGGGTCGTCGCCTACCTGCGTTCGACCGCCGCAACCAGGGCCAGCGCGACCGCGGTCGGTGACGTTGCGCGAGGCAAAGCGCTCTTCGAAGGGAAGGGCGGCTGCTTGAAGTGTCACCGAGCCAACGGTGTCGGCTCGCGGATTGGACCTGATCTGACGCGCATCGGGCAGCAGCGCCGCTCGGCGGATCTCGAGCGCTCGCTCATCGATCCCGCCGCGGAAGTACTGCCGACCGGACGCTTCTATCGCGTCGTCACGAAGGATGGCGCGACCGTGACCGGCCGGCTGTTGAACATCGACACCTACACCGTGCAGATGATCGACATGCAAGAGCAGCTGCGATCGTTCAGCAAGACGAACCTGAAAGAGTCCGGCTTCATTCCGTCGCCGATGCCGTCGTTCAAGAGCACCTTCAATACGCAGGAACTCGCCGACGTCGTCAGCTATCTGGTGTCGTTGAAGGGCAGGCCCACTCCATGACTCGACGAACAGGTCTCTTCGCCATCGTCGCGGCGATTGTCGCGGTCGCGTCCTTGCAGGCGCAGGTCACCTTCGAGCGAATTCTGCACGCCGATCGCGAGCCGCAGAACTGGCTCTCATACTCGGGCACGCCGTTGAACCAGCGATACAGTCCGCTGACGCAGATCAATACAGCGAACGCGAAGAATCTCGAGCTGCAGTGGATCTGGCAGGCGCGGTCGCTTGAGAAGTTCGAGGCCACCGCGCTCGTCGTCGATGGCGTGCTCTACACGGTCCAGGCGCCCAACGACGTCGTTGCGTTGGATGCCGAAACGGGCCGCCCTTTCTGGACGACGACGTATGCACCGGCCCCGGAGGCGCGCACGTGCTGCGGCCGGGTGAATCGCGGGCTCGCGATTCTTGGCGACACGCTTTATATGGGCACGATCGATGCGCACCTCGTCGCGCTCGATGCGAAGACCGGCGAGATTCTGTGGAACAAGGAAGTCGCGAGCGCGAAAGATCGCTACTCGATCACGATGTCGCCGCTCGTCGTGAAGGATAAAGTGATCATCGGCACCGCGGGCGGAGACGGGCCGATCCGCGGACAGATCGCGGCCTTCGACGCGAAGACGGGCAAGGAATTGTGGCGCTTCTACACGATTCCTGGTCCAGGAGAGCCCGGCAACGACACGTGGTCGGGCAACTCGTGGATGACGGGCGGCGTTGGTGTCTGGAACGCGGGGGCGTACGACGCGGAGACGAATCTTGCGTTCTTCGGCACCGGCAACCCGGCGCCTGACTGGGACGGCCGCTCGCGACTTGGCGACAATCTCTACAGCGACTCAGTTGTCGCCCTCGATGTGGACACCGGGAAACTGAAGTGGCACTACCAGTTCACACCGCATGACGAGCTCGATTACGACTCGACGCAGGTGCCCGTGCTCGCCGACATTCAGTTCCGTGGCAAGCCTCGCAAAGTGATGCTCTGGGCGAATCGCAACGGGCTGATGTACGTGCTCGATCGCGTCAGCGGCGAGTTCCTGCATGGCAGGGCGTATGTGAAGGTGAACTGGGCGGACGGTTTCGACAGCAAAGGCCGCGTGCAGCGTGTCCCGGGCATGGTGCCGAGCAAAGCAGGCACCGTCATCCGTCCGCACGTGCACGGTGCCACCAATTGGGCGCCGCCGTCGTTCAGTCCGCGCACGGGCCTGTACTACGTGGCGCACTTCGAGAACTCGAGCACCGTCGCCGTGGAAGGCGAGTTCCCGCGCGCCAACGGGATCAACCCGCGTCAGACGACGATGGGGCAGATCAATCTGCAGAATTTCCTGAACAACGAAGACGAGGCGTACGGCGTCGTGCGCGCCTACGATCCGAGCACGCTCGAACCGAAGTGGGAGTACAAGATGGCCGACATCACCTGGGCCGGCGTGTTGTCCAGCGCCGGTGATGTCGTATTCAGCGGCGGCAAGGAAGGATACTTTCTGGCGTTGGATGCGCGTACAGGTGCGCTGCTGTGGAAAGCGGCCCTTGGTGGTCAGGTGAACGCAGGTCCGATGAGTTACTCGGTGAACGGCAAGCAGTACGTCACGATTGCCGCAGGCAACTCGCTGTTCGCGTTCGCGCTTCGGGGAGACGCGAAATGAAACCAGCCTGGGCGTCGAAGCGCGCAGCGCGAAGGCGGCTGCTCGGCGCGGTCGCGGCGGTTGTTCTCGCGGCGTCGGTGGCGGCCGCGCAGACACCCGCGCCGCGGACGCCCGCGGCGCAGACGCCGAGCGTACAGACGCGCACCTATCGCGCGCCGCGCACGGCCGATGGCCAGCCTGATCTGCAAGGCTTCTGGACCAACTCTACGTACACACCGCTCGAACGTCCCGATGGCGTGACCAAGCCGTTCTACACGCCCGCCGAAGCTGAAGCCGCGATCAAGCTCGCCGTGCAGCGTGAGAGCGCGCAGACCGAGCCGGGCACGACCGCTGACGTCCACTATGACTTCAGTCAGTTCGGCCTCGATCGCAGCCAGTCGTTGTACGTCCGTAGTCTGCGCACGTCACTCATCGTCGATCCGGCGGATGGCAAAATTCCGCCGCTCACCGATCAAGGCAAGCGCCGGACCGCCCAGCGAGGAGAAGAGCAGAAGAAGCTCGGCGGCCGCTGGGATTCGGCCGAGAGCAATCAGCTCGACGATCGCTGTTTGATCATGGCCGGCCCAGGCCCGCCGATGATGGACGCCGGCTACAACAGCAACTACCACATTGTCCAGTCGCCGGGTGTGGTGATGATCCTCACCGAAATGATCCACGACGTGCGCATCATCGCGCTGGACCCTTCGACACGCTCAGGGTCGCCCCCAGCATCATCGACGGGCGATGGCCGTATGCTGGTCGATCCGAAGATTCGTCAGTGGATGGGGGTGTCGCGGGGCCGCTGGGACGGCGACACGCTCGTCGTCGAGACGACCAACTTCAACGCGAAGAATCCATTCCGCGGCTCTGACGAGAACCTGAAGGTCATCGAGCGGTTCACGCGCGTCTCGGACGACACCATCGAATATAGGTTCACCATCGACGACCCGACGATGTGGACCAGACCGTGGTCCGCGGAGTCGGCGATGAAGAAGACCGTCGGGCCGATCTTCGAGCACGCATGCCACGAAGGCAACTTCGGCCTCTACAACACGTTGGTTGGTGCCAGGCTCGAAGAAAAGAACGCGGCGGAAGACGCACTCAAGAAGGGCGCGAAATAATGCGGAACCGGTTGCTGATCGGGACGACTCTCGCGTTGATGGCCGGCTCGCTGTTGCCCGTGCTGACAAATGTGGCCGCGCAGACACCGGCATCGCCGGCGTATCGTGCGCCGCGCACGCCGGATGGCAAGCCCAACCTGAATGGCATCTGGCAGACGATGAACACCGCGAACTGGAACATCGAGCCGCATCCCGCGGGCCCGAGTCCGGTGCGCGACCTCGGGGCCGCCGGGGCTGTGCCGGCCGGTCTCGGCGTCGTGGAAGGCGGCGAGATCCCGTATCTGCCGGCGGCGCGCACGAAGCAGCAGGAGAACTACGCGAACCGGCTGAAGCTCGATCCTGAGATCAAGTGCTACCTGCCGGGTGTGCCGCGCTCCACGTATCAGGGCATGCCGTTCCAGATCATCCAGAGCACGAAACACATCATGCTCATCCACGAGTTCGCCGGTGCAGTCCGTACGATCTATATGGCGGAGCAGACTGAGGCGCCCGCGGATAGCTGGATGGGATGGTCGAACGGCCGATGGGAAGGCGAAACGCTGGTCGTCGACACGAAGGGGTTTAACGATCGGAGCTGGTTCGATCGTGCGGGAAATTTTCACAGCGATGCACTGCACGTCGTCGAGCGTTTCACGCCGCGCAGCGCGGAAACCATCACCTACGAAGTCACTATCGAAGATCCCAAGGTATTTTCGCGACCCTGGAAGATGAGCATGCCGTTGTACAAGCACGTCGAGCGAAACGCTCAGATTCTCGAATTCCGGTGCGTCGAGTTCGTGGAAGACTTACTCTATGGGCATCTGCGCAAGCAGCCGGCCAAATAGATTGGTGATACAGGGCCGGTGACAGAGGAGAAGCCGATGAGGCATCGAACCCGTTCATTCATGCGTGGTGGAGCGGTCGCCCTCGTGCTGACGCTCACCGCGACGGTCTCCATTGCGGGTCAGACGCAGCCTACCGCAAAACCCACGGCGATCAAGACCGCACCCGCGAGTGCGGCATCAGGCAAGGCGGACGCGCCGGCGACAGCCGGCAAGGCCTACAAAGCGCCGCGCACACCCGATGGCCAGCCCGATCTCCAGGGCTTCTGGACCAACTCGACGTATGTGCCGCTGCAACGGCCGAACGGCGTGACGAAAGAAATCTACACGCCTGAAGAAGCCGAGGCCGCCATCAAAGCGGCGGCGGAACGCGAATCGGAGCAGACCGAGCCGGGCACGACCGCCGACGTGCACTACGACTTCACGCAGTTTGGGTTGGACCGGAGCCAGTCCACCTTTGCGCGCAACCTGCGGACCTCGCTCATCGTCGACCCACCCGATGGCCGGCTTCCTTCGGTCACCGCCGCAGGGCAGAAGCGCGCGCAGGATCGCGCGGCGGCGCGGAAGGCGGCCGGTGGACAGTACGATGCCGTCGAGAACATGCCGATTGGATCGCGCTGCATCATCATGGGCGGGGCCGGCCCCCCGCTGATGAACGCCGGCTACAACGCCAACTATCAGATCGTCCAGGCGCCTGGCTACGTGATGATCCTCACCGAGATGATTCACGATGTGCGCATCATCCCGCTCGACAATCGTCCTCAACCGCCGTCTGGTGTCAAGCAGTGGGTGGGACTCTCCCGCGGGCGGTGGGAGGGCGACACGCTCGTGGTCGAGACGACAAATTTCAACGGCAAGAACGCGTTTCAGGGATCGAGCGACACCTTGAAGGTCACCGAGCGCTTCACGCGTACGGCTGACGACACGATCCAGTATCGATTCACCGTTGAAGACCCACAAACGTGGGACCGTGCGTGGACCGCCGAGGCGCCGCTCGCGAAGACGGACGGACCGATCTTCGAGTTCGCCTGTCACGAAACCAACTACGGCATCGCCAACATATTGGCCGGTGCGCGCGCCGACGAGAAGAAGGCGGCCGAACAGAAGAAGGGCTCGAACTAGCCATGCGTATGACACTCGCCATTGCGATGGTGGCTGCGGGTCTGCTGACGGGCGTCGTGCAGCTTCATGCGCATCACGCGTTCGCCGCGGAATTCGATGTCAGCCGGCCTCTCACATTGAAGGGCACGCTCGTGAAGTGGGAGATGGTGAATCCTCACTCCTGGTTCCACATCGATATCAAGGATAAGGACGGTAAAGTCAGCACCTGGATGGTGGAAGGCGGCAGCCCGAATCAGTTGATTCGCATGGGCGTCACCAAGAACACCGTCCCGGTCGGCACCGAGCTCGTCGTCGAAGGCTATCAGGCGAAGGACGGGACGCAGAAGGCGGTCGGCCGCAATTTCGTGCTCGCCGACGGCAAGCGTCTGTTTCTTGGCGGATCAGCGGGCGGCGTTTCTGACCCTTCTAAAGTGAAGTAACTCCCAACGACCAATTCCCAACGCCCAACCACTCCCAATTCCAACTCCCACCATCACGAAAGCTTGGAACTTGGGAGTTGGGATTTGGGAGTTGATCTCGTCAACGCCAACGCGACGCCCGTGAGAATCAGCACCGCGCCCATCGCGGTCCATAGCGTCGGCCGCTCATCGAGAAACACAAATCCCAACGCGAGCGCAATCACCGGTGTGAACACGCTGATGAAGCTGAGGCTCGTCACGGTCCACGTCTTCAGCAACGAGAAGTAGATCAGGAACGTGACGACGCTGCCGGCGATCGCCAGATAGACGATCGCTGCCCACGTCGTCGCGTCAGTCGGCACTTGAAGTTCTTCGCCAGAGGCGATCGCTGCGATGGCGAGCACGATGCCGCCAACCAGCATCGCCGGTGCATTGAGCGCCGCCGCATGCAGCCCGGATCCATAACGCTTCGACGCGACGCCGGCGCCGGCCGCACATACGGCAGCGACGATGATCGCCACCATCGGACCGAGCCTGGTGAGATCGAACTGCAGATTCTCGCCGAAGAGCGCCACCACACCCAAGAAGGCGACCAGCGTGCCGCCCAGCTTGCGTGGGGTGATGTGATCGCCCGGGACGTAGAGGTGTGCGAGCGCGACTGTGATGAGCGGCAGCGTGGCAAACAGGATCGCGGTCAGCCCGCTATCGAGAAACTGCTCGCCCCAGTATATGAGTCCATAGTCGGCTCCGAACAGCACGATGCCGACCCAGATGATGAGCAGCCATTCGTTGCGTGAGCGCGGCCAGCGCGCGCGGAGCAGCGGGATGATGACGGCCAACACCATGCCAGCCACGACAAACCGCAAGGCCGCGACATTGAACGGGCCGAGATCACCGTAGCCAATCTTGATCACGAGCCACGTTGAGCCCCAGATCACGCAGAGCAGAACGTACAGCGCGACGCTCGCCATCGACACATTGTTGCAGTACAGTGTGCGGTGCGCGTTGCGCGAGGAGGAGACATGGTGAAGGTTCCTGCACTGGCGTTTCTGTCCTGCATCGTGCTGGTTGGCGTGGCTGGCGCGCAGTCCGCTCCCGCATCTTCCCCCGCATCACGAACGCCGGTCGAACTCGTTGGCTGCGTCAGCAACCAACCTGGCGCCTCCGGCGCGTTCACGTTCGATGAATCCACCGGCAGCAAGTACCGGCTCACTGGCAAGAGCGTACGCAAGTACGCAGGCCAGATGGTGCGACTGGTTGGTGGCCCACAGGGGCGCAAGCTCTCGGTCAGCGGCGGACTGTGGCCCTCGGCCAATGTCGCCGGCCAGGCCGGCGCGATCGATGGCGCGAAAGAATCGATCGCGCGGCAGCCAGGCGGCGGCGGGTCAGGGACTGGCGCCGCCGATCTGCCGGAGTTCCGTGTTGTAAGTGTGCGTACCGTCGACGGCTCCTGCACCCGCTAGCCGGTCGCCTGTCCAAGGGCATCCGTTCCCGTTACCGCCTGAGCCGTACTTCCAAGTCCGCTTGAGGTCCATTTGCGTCAGGTGTCGGGGACCCTGACGCTGTGTCGGAAATCCGGCCCGATTCCGAGGGTGCAACTCGTGTCTCTCGCGAATGTCTCAGCAAATTTGCGTCTGTGGTCTGGTGCCCCGATTGCTCAAGTCCCTGGCAGACGTGCTGTGTTAACCGCTTTCCGTCAGTGCCTCATCAGCGAGATTGCCGTTGCTCTCGGAGTGGCCGCTGGCTACTTCGCCATCTGTGGGCTCGGACTCTCGCTCGATGTGACGGCGGGTGTGAGCTCGGTGTGGCCGGCGAGTGGGTTACTCACCGGCCTTCTCCTCGTGGTTCCGCGTGAACGCTGGCCTGCGGTTGCGGGCGGTGCACTCCTCGGTGGCATTGCCGCCAATCTGACGTTCGGATTCGCCGGGATGGTGAGCGTGGGCTACACCCTCATCAATCTCGCCGAGTCGTGGGCAGTCGCCGTGGGGGTGCGGCGCGTCACTCCTGAGGCCATACGCTTGCGTCACCCCGCCGACGTGCTGTCGCTGACTGCGTTCTGCGCGAGTGCGGCAACAATCGGCGCAGTTTTCGCGGCAACACTCGCCTCGGCCGCGCTGCACGCGCACTTCTGGACGGCGCTTCAGACCTGGATTGCCGCCGACGTCAGTGGCATGGTCACCATCGGCCCCGTCGTGCTCGCGATGGTCCCTCGCACCGACAGCGGAATTCCATGGACGGTTCGCCGCAGTGTCGAGTGGGCGCTGATGCTGATCGTACTCAGCGCCTCGTCGTGGTGGATCTTCTTCAGCCCGCATACGTCGGTCCAGACGCCGCTCACGCAGCCATTCCCGCTGTTGCCGTTGGCGATCTGGGCGGCGGTCCGCTTCGGCGTGCCCGGCACGATCTGGTCGTTGCTGATCGTGAACAGTCTGTGCCTGTGGGGAACGAGTCTGGGGTTCGGACCGTACGCGACAGGGTATCCGCTGCAAGCGCATCTAACCGTGCAGCTATTCAGCTGCGCTGTCAGCCTGCTGTTCCTCGTGCTCGCCACGTCCGTCGAGTCAACACAGCGATCGGTGCGGCTGCACCGCGAGCTGGCGCTGCAGGTGCAGTCAGCCGCGGACGCCGAGCGCTCGCGCCTCGCTCACGAACTGCACGACGACATCGCGCAGAAGCTTGCGGCGCTGAAGATGCAGCTCGAGCTCGATAGTCTCATCGGCCAGAACGGTCGATCGACTGAGGAGTTCGTGGGTGTCGTAGACCATCTGATCTCCGACGTGCGCGCGCTATCGCGGTCGATGCGCCCGGCGCCGTTCGAGGAAGGGCAGCTGATTCCAGCGCTGGCCACACTGGCCCGCACCGAGGGCCAGCGCGCCGGTTTGCGCGTGCTCGTGGACGCGCGCGTCGACGAGTTGCACCTGACTCGCGACGTCGAGCTGGCGTGCTATCGCGTCGTTCGCGAAGCGGTGACCAACATCATCAAGCACGCACGCGCGCATCATCTCGCGGTGTCTGCGCTTACGCATGCCGGAGTGTTTGCCGTGCGCGTTGTCGATGATGGCCGCGGTTTCGACGTGGTCCCGGCCGCGCGCAAGGCGGCGCTCGACGGACATCTGGGTTTAATAGGTATGCAGGAACGACTCGATCAAGTCGGCGGCACGCTGAAGATCAGCTCCCGCCGCGGCGGCGGCACGATGATCGAGTGCCGAGTGCCGCTGATGACAGGCGTGCGAGCATGAGACTGCTAATCGTTGACGACCATCCGTTGATACGCGCGGGCCTGCGCACGCTGCTCGAGCACACACTCGAACAGCCGCAGGTCGTCGAGGCCACTGACGGCCGAGAGGCGCTCGAGATCGCCGTCAGGGTGCGCCCAGATATCGTACTGCTCGATATCTCGATGCCCGGGTTGAACGGAGTGGACGCCGCGCGCCGTCTCACGACCGAGCTGCCGTCGTGCAAGGTGATCATGCTCTCGATGCATTGCCACGAGGAGCGCGTCGCCGAATGCCTGCGGGCGGGAGCGACCGGGTACGTCGTGAAGGAGGGCGCCGTCTCTGAGGTCATGTCGGCCATCAAGGCCGCGATGCACGGAGAGGTGTACATCAGCCCGCGTGTCCCCTCAACCGTCTCGAAGCTGCTGCAGCGAAAGTCTGACGTAACCAGTCCGCTTCAGCTGCTCAGCGCGCGTCAGCGGGAGATTCTCCAGCTGATTGCCGAAGGGCAGTCCACGAAGGAAATTGGCTACCGCCTCAATCTCAGCGGCAAGACGGTCGAGACGCACCGCCGCTTGCTGATGCAGCGGCTGGAGATCCACGACATCGCCGGCCTGGCGCGCTTCGCGGTGCGCTCCGGTCTCGTCTCTCTCGAATGCAAGGCTTAGCCAGGACGTGTACAAAAGCGTGTCAGTTACATGGTCGTCGTGTCAGCAATCCGAACGCGACTGTGCCCTCGTCGGGGATGTATCGCAAATTTGTTCGAGAAAATCCACCACTGGTCGTGGCTCGGGGCATGCTAAATTCCCCAACACAGGTCACCAAATGAGCGTCACTACTCGCATCCGCCTTGTGGGTGCCATCGCGTCATCGTTTGCGATGGCCGTCACGGTTTTCGTTCTGTCTGGCGTGTGGGCGTCAGCGGACGCCCTGCCGGGAATGGTCGCCGTTGGGTCGGCAAGCGCGCTGATGGGCATGCTCTTGACCATGACGATCGGTGTCGCCCTGACACGCTCTCGGTGGGCTCGAGCGGCCGCCGTCCCGCGCTGAGTGCTGAGACTACGCAGCCGCTGCAGCCGCAAATTTCGTATCGATTCCCGCCCGCTTGAGCATGCCCTCGAAGCCGGGCTTGTCGACCGCTTTTGCATAGGCTTCTTCCGGCGCAACGAGCTTCTTGGTGACGAGTGCCAGCAGGGAGTCGTTCAGCGAAACCATTCCTGACGCCTTGCCGACCTGCATGATCGAGGGGATCTGAAAGGTTTTCCCCTCTCGAATCAGGTTGCTCACGGCCGAGGTCACGATCAGCACTTCAAGCGCAGCGACTCGGCCGCCGCCGATCTTCTTGCAGAGCGTCTGCGCAATCACTGCACGCAGCGACTCCGACAGCATCGTCCGAATCTGCGACTGACGATCCGATGGGAACTGATCGATGACGCGGTCCACTGTGGACGCCGCAGTCGTCGTGTGCAACGTGCCGAATACCAGGTGTCCGGTCTCGGCCGTCTCGATGGCGATCGCGACGGTTTCCAAGTCGCGCATCTCGCCGACGAGCAGAATGTCTGGGTCCTCGCGGAGCGCCGCGCGCAACGCGTCCTTGAACGAGTCAGTGTGCGTGTGCACCTCGCGCTGATTGACCAGACACCGCCGGTTCTCATGCACGAACTCGATCGGATCCTCGATCGCGATGATGTGGTCGCTGCGGTTCTTGTTGATGTAGTCCACCATCGCGCACAGTGTCGTGGACTTCCCGGAGCCGGTCGGGCCGGTGACGAGGATCAAGCCCTTGTTCAATCGGCACAGGGCGAGGATGTGCGGCGAGAGCCCTAGATCCTCGGCGGTCAAGATCTTCGACGGGATCACGCGGAACACCGCGCCACGGCCCTTGCGGTCCAGGAACACGTTGGCGCGAAACCGCGCGAGACCGGTGATCTCGTACGCGAAGTCGGTGTCGTGCCGGCGCCCGAACTCTTCGCAGTTGTTCGCCGGCATGATCGGTTCG
>Ga0126304_10001405_pt1 | contig 11273 bp, 16 predicted proteins | sample Plot25_FD_92538 | JGI IMG/M metagenome (GOLD analysis project Ga0126304, IMG submission 92538) | Serpentine soil microbial communities from UC McLaughlin Reserve, CA, USA - Plot25 | ecosystem: Environmental > Terrestrial > Soil > Grasslands | place: USA: UC McLaughlin Reserve, Lake County... | reverse complement strand
CTCCGGGTGGCATGACTGCTCGGGCCGTGCCATCGTGAAGCTCATGTCCGCGAAGAGGCCGCGCTCGCGCCGTTCGCGGATGTGCCGCTCGGTCTCGCCGTAGGCCGATACCGGAGCCGCCCGGACCACGTCGAGGCCGAGCTCTTCCCCCAGCCTGCCCAGCTCCACGGCTCGCATATGGGAGATTGTGCCCGGATGAAGGCAATCAGGATCCACGAGGACGGCGGGCCGGAGGTTCTACGCTACGAGGACGCGCCGGATCCCGAGGCGGGGCCTGGCGAGGTGCTCATCCGTCTACGGGCGGCGTCCCTGAATCACCTCGACCTCTGGATCCGCAAGGGCCTTCCCTCCGTGCCGAAACCACGGATCCTCGGCGCCGACGGCGCAGGGGTTCGCGAGGACACCGGCGAGCGCGTCGTGATCAACCCCGGCCTAGAGCACGGCGAGCGCATCACGGTGATCGGCGAGCACATGGACGGCACGCACGCCGAGCTGATCGCGGTGCCCGAGGGCAACGTCTACCCGCTGCCCGACGAGCTCTCATTCGAGCAGGCCGCAGCATTCCCGCTCGTCTTCGAGACCGCCTACCGGCTGCTTGTGGCCAAGGCGCGGCTCCAGGAAGGCGAGTGGGTGCTGCTGTGGGGAATCGGGAGCGGCGTCGCCTCGGCGGGCCTGGCGATCGCCAAAGGTCTGGGAGCACGGGCGCTCGTCACCTCGTCGAGCAACGAAAAGCTCGTGCGCGCTCAGGAGCTCGGCGCCGACGCGACGGTCAACCACGGCACGGGCGACGTGGCCGCGGCTGTAAAGCAGGCGACCGCGGGGAAGGGCGTGGACGTCGTGCTCGAGCACGTCGGCGAAGCGACGTGGCAGACCTCGCTCCAGTCGGCTCGTGCGGGCGGCCGGATCGCGGTCTGCGGCGCGACGACGGGCGCGAATCCTCCCGCGGGTTTGCACCGGATCTGGTGGAAGCAGCTGACGATCTACGGCTCGACGATGGGCACCAAGGCCGACTTCGAGGCCGCCTACGAGCTGGTCAAGAGCGGCCGGGCTGAGCCGGTAGTCGACTCGACCTTCGCGCTCGAGGAGGCGCGGATCGCGCACGAGCGCATGGAAGCAGGCCAACAGTTCGGAAAGATCGTCTTACGCATCCCCAGCTAGGGCGAGCGTGCACTCGAGCGGCGTAGCCGGAAGCTACGCGGAGCCTGGGCGGGTTCTGTTCATCCGAAGCCGAGGATGAACTTGGCGTCGTCGGACATCTTCTCGGGCGTCCAGGGCGGGTCCCATACCAGCTCGGTCTCCACGTCGGCGACCTCGGGCATCGCCCGCACTGTCTCCTCGACGTTCTGCTGGATCAGCGGCCCGGCGGGGCAGCCCATGGACGTGAGGCTGTATTGCACCTTCACGATCGGCCCCTGCACCTCGACGTCGTAGACCAGCCCCAGCTCGACGATGTCCATCCCGAGCTCGGGGTCCTCGACGCTTCTCAGCGCCTCGAAAACGTCGTCACGCGATGCCATTGGCACCAGGGTACCGCGGCAGGCCGTCCTCCGGGAGCTCGTCCCACGTTGCGCGGGAATCCACGAACGAGCGGTATTGCGGCCGGATCTCCGGATCGCCGTCGAGCGAGCCGAGCCGGATCGAGACCTCGTTACCCTCGGGCCAGTGCCCGCCGAAGAGACTGGAGCCGCAAACCGAGCAGAAAACCTTCGCCGCCGTGCCACCCTCGGGCCGGAAGACACGCAACAACTTCTCGCCCTCGAGCAGTCGGAACCTCTCCCGCGGAACTCGCCCCTGCGTGAGGCCGAAGGTGCCCGAGTGCTTGCGGCAGAACGAGCAGTGGCAATGGTTCGCCCGGCGGAAGGGCAAATCGACCTCGAAGCGCACGCCGCCGCAGAGGCAGCTTCCCGCGAGCGCCATCAGTAGCCGAGCAGACGGACTTCCTCGCGGCGCTCCCGGGCGAAGAAGTGGAAGCCGTCCACGAAGCGCACCCAGTTGCAGCGCGTGCACATCACGAGCGAGTGCGTGCGAGCGCTGTCTGCGAGGAAGCGCACCCCGCGCAGAAGGTCTCCGTTCGAGACGCCGGTCGCTACGACGATCATCTCGCCGGCTGCCAGATCGTCGATCGTGAACACTTTCTCGACGTCCTCAACCCCGCCCTCGCGCGCGGCCTCGACCTCGGTCCGCGACGTCGGCCAGAGCTGCGCCTGAAGCTCGCCGCCGAGGCAGCGCAGCGCCGCCGCGGAGAGGACGGCCTGCCGTGTGCCGCCGATACCGACCGCGAGGTGGTCGTTCGTGCCGCGGATCGCAGCGGAGATCGAGGCGGTCACGTCCCCGTCCTGGATCAGCTTGATGCGTGCGCCCGCGACCCGGATCTCCTCGATCAGGTCGTGGTGGCGCGGCCGGTCGAGGACGATTGTGGTCACGTCGTTGACCATGCGTCCGAAGGAGTCGGCGATCGCGCGGATGTTCTCTCCGACCGGCTTGCCGAGATCGATCGCACCGCGGGCCTTCGGACCGACGGCCATCTTCCGCATGTACATCTCGGGCAACATCTGGAAGGCGCCGGATTCGCCGACCGCCACCATGGACATCGCCCCGTAGCCGCCGCGGGCGACCACGCCGCGGCCCTCGAGCGGGTCGAGCGCGAGATCGACCTCTTCACCGCCGGAGCCGAGCGTCTCGCCGGTCGTGAGCTCGCTCGTCTCGCCGCCGGCGCCGATCACGACCCTTCCGTCGATCGGCAGCAGCTCGAGCGCGAGGCGCATCGCGTTGGACGCATCCTCCTCCGCGGTTTCTTGATCCGCCCGGCCGAGCCAGCGGGCCCCGGCGAGGGCCGCTCGCTCGGTCACGCGCGCATAGCTCTCGCAGAGGCAGAAGCGCGCCTCGCTCCCGAGAGCGCCGACCCGCTTCTCGGGCTCCGTCTGCGTCATGGCCGCACCCTCTGCGGCTCGGCGGCCGCCAACACGAGCTCCATCACCTCGCCGATCGCCTCCTCGATGTTGCCGTTCTCGATCACCGGCACCTCGTGCTTGCGAGCGCGCTCGAGGATGTACGTCTGCACGAGGCGGATGTCGTCGAACGAGTCGAGATACTTCTCGTACGGTCTCACGCCTTCGGAGTCGGTGTCGCGGATCCAGAAATGGCTGGCGTGCGCCTCCGCATCTTCGATCCCGAGCACGCACTGCACCACGAGCGCGCCCTGGATCTTCCTTGGCAGCATTCCCGGGACGAGGTGAACGCCCTCGAGCACCATCGACCATCCCTCCTCGAGCGCCCGGTCGATCGCGGCCTGGACCCCGACCAGCACATCCCGGGTCTGCTCGAGAAAGCCGCCGATCACCGCGTCGCTGCCCTCGGCATCCTCGTCGGCGATCGCGCGGCCGGCCTCGAAGCTCGAGTAGTGGATCGCCGGCATGAACTCCTGTGAGAAGAACGCCCGCATGGTCTGGCGGACGAAGTCGGTCGACGTCACGCGCGTGATCCCGAGCCGGTACGCAACGTCTGTGGCGACCGTGGACTTCCCGGTCCCGGTCGCGCCGCCAACGAGCAGGATGATCGGCAGGTCGAGCTCGTACAGCTCGCGGTAGAGGCGCAGACGGCGCATTGAGCCCGGCCCGGCCTCGTCGCCCAGCGCGACGTGCGCCAGCTCGTCGAGCCGCTCGAACGAGATCGACTGGCGGTCGGTCGCGTTCAGGTCGGCCTCGACGGCGAGCGCGAGCTCGTACGCCCGGTCGGCGGAGAAGCCGGCCGCGATCAGCGCGCGGGCCATCAGCCCCTTCGAGAACGGCAGTCCGTCCTCGCCGCCCAGCGGCAGCGGCTGGCGATAGCGCCGGTCGCTCACCTGGGCACCGCCTCTCGGGCGATCGCCGAGTCGGCGAGGCGAATCAGCTCGGTGTCGAGGTCGAGCACGCCCATCGAAACGAGCTGGTTGTCGGCGAACACCACCTCGGCGCCGCGCGCCACGGCCGCCTCGGCGACAACGTCGATCGCCGCGGCCTTGATCTCGACCAAGAACACCTCCGCGTCCGCGTTCACGACGTCCTCGCGAAGCGCGCTGCGGCGGGCGAGGTTGCCGGAGACGAGCACGACCTCCGCCCCGTGCTCCTCGCGCAGGTGGCGTGCCAGCGTCTCGTGCGCCTCCGCCGGCGCCGTCGAGAAATAGGCGACGCGCCGCCCGAGGATCGACTCCGCCGGCCGCGGGCGCAGGACGACCGGAACGACCGGCACATCCTTCACCTGGGCGATCGCGTGTGCGAGCTCCTCGTGGGTCGAGTCGGCTTCCGCGCCCGCGAGCACGACGAGGTCGGAGACCAGGATCCGGTAGGCGTTCAGGTAGCCGGCGGCGACCTCGAGCGGCTGCGCCGCGCTCGTCACGAGGACGCGCGCACTCGTCTCGATCGGCGGGATCGATGCCCCGCTCCCGTCGAAGACCACGAGGTCGGGCTCGCGCTCGGCGGCGAGCGCAGCTCCCGCAAGCACGTTCGACTCTCCAGGCGCTCCCGCGAGCCCGCCGCCGCAGCGGCGGCAGCCGATCGTCACGACCCCGGCCAGAGCCGCGGTCTCGAGGTAGTCGGAGGCGGCATGGCGCCCTTCCCGCGAGAGCTCGAGCAGGCGCTCGAGCGTCGGGCGCACCTCGGCCACCTCGGGCTCGGGCGGGCCGCCGCGGCCCATCGCCACGACGACCACGTCGCGGTCGAGCGCGAGCAGCCGCGCCAAGTGTCCGGTGAGCGCGGTCTTGCCCACGCGCTTACCCGTGCCGACCACCGACAGCGAAGGCACGGGAAACGGAGCCTGCTCGGGCGGATCGAAGCGAAAGTCCGGGCCCACATACGGCAGGCCGAGCGCGAGCACGCGGCTGGCCACGCGGAAGCGCTCGCGAGGCCCGAGCACGGGCTCGTCCGAGAGGTCGACGACGACCTCCGGTTCGAGCTCGGCGATCGCGGGCTCGAGCCCGTCCACGACCGGCACCCCGTAGTCCTCGCCGCCGCGCAGCTTCTCGGTCCCGCCGGCGAGCCAGACCGCGACGAAGTCGTAGGGCAGAAAGGCGAGCGCGTCGCGCACGACGGGTGCGTAATGCTCACCGTCAGCGATGGCCAAGGCGCGCATCAGGTCCTCGCCGTAACCTCGTCCTCGATTCGCGTCGTGTACTTCTCGAACGCGAGGGTCTCCGTCGAGAACTGGATGATTCGCTCCGAGCCGTGGAACGGGTACTTGCGCCAGACGTTCACGTGGCGGCCCGAGATCTCGATCACGTTGTAACAGGGCCGCGTCTTGCCACGGAGGCGCTGCGACGACACCGTGCCCGCGTTCACGACGAAGAGATTCTCGAGTCGCCAGGCGTACGGGACGTGCTTGTGGCCGGAGAGCACGAGGTTCACGCCGGCGCGCTGGAGGCACTCGAGCACGTCGCCGGCGTCGTAGACCACGTTGCGCTCGCGTCCCGTGCCCGGGACGGGCAGCAGATGATGGTGCAGGACGAAGATCCGCAGGTCGGCCTGATCCGCGAACTGCTCCTCGATCCAGCGGTAGCGGCCGCGCCCGATCTGGCCGTTGTCGAGGTCGGGCTCGGTGGAGTCGACCGCGACCACGGACACGCCGGCCAGTCGAAGCACCGAGTTGCGGTCGCCGAACATGTCCTCGAAGTGCACGTAGCCGACGTTGCGCGAGTCGTGGTTCCCAGGGATGACCACGACCGACTCGCACTCGAGCTGATCGAGGTACGACTTCGCCATCACGTACTCGTGCTTGAAGCCGAAGGTCGTCAGGTCGCCCGAGCAGATGACGATATCGGGCGTGAGGTCGTTGATCTCGCGGATCGCCCGCTCGAGCAGGTTCGGCACGAAGTCGACTCCTCCGCAGTGGATGTCGGAGATCTGCGCGATCGTCAGCGAGTCGCCGTTTCGAGCCTCCGGCATGCCCGAAGTGTAGAGCCGGGAGCTAGAACAGCCCTTCGAGCGGCCTCATGATCTGCCAGCCTCCGACGTACGTCCCGGCGGCGATCGCCAGGCCGGCGGCGACGATCACCCAGGTCGGGATATAGAAGTGTGAGAGGTGGCCGGTCTCGTAGAGCGCGAGAGCAATCACGCCCATCGTCTTCTGCGCGTCGTTCGCGCCGTGGGTGAAGGCGACCCAAGTGCCCGAGGCGAGCTGGCCCAGCCGGAACGTGCGATTCGCGAGACCGGGCGTGACCCGTACGAACACCCAGTAGAGCGCCACGAGCAAGAGAAAGGCGAGCAGAAGGCGATCGCCGGAGCGGCCACCGCGGGAATCGCGACGTTGTGAGCGAGCCCGTGCCACTGCACGCCCTTGAACCCCGAGTGCGCCATCGCGGCACCGACCAGGCCGCCGATCAGCGCGTGTGAGGAGCTCGAGGGCAGCCCCAGCCACCACGTGATCAGGTTCCAGGTGATCGCGCCGATCAGCGCGGCCAGGATCGTCTTCTCATTGGCGACCCGATGTCGATGATTCCCTTGCCGACGGTCTTCGGGACCGCGGTCGTGACGAAGGCGCCGGCGAGGTTGGCGGCAGCCGCGATCGACACCGCCAGCCGGGGCGAGACGGCACGCGTGGAGACGGAGGTGGCGACGGCGTTGGCCGTGTCGTGGAACCCGTTGGTGAAGTCGAAGCCCAGCGCCACGGCGACGACCACCACGAGCAAGATCGTTTCCATCTACGCCGCGCTGCTACCGGTTCTTGACCACGATCGCCTCAAGAACATCCGCGGCGTTCTCGAGCGCGTCCACGGCTTCTTCCAGACGCTCGTGGATGTCCTTCCAGCGGATGATCGTCTTGGCGTCGTCGGTGGAGCGGAATAGCTCGGCGACAGCGTCGCGCTCGAGCTCGTCGCCCTTGTCCTCGAGCGCCCGCAGCTCGGCCAGCTGGTCGCTCGAGTCCTTGAAGCCCTGGAGCCTGGCGACTGCCTCGTCGAGCTTCGTCGCGGCGCGCAAGATCACGTCGGCCTGCTCGCGCGCCTTTTCGGGCACACGGTCGACGCCGTAGGAGCCGAGGTTGTCGGCAGCCTCGTCGATGTGGTCGCAGATGTCGTCCAGAGCGCCCGCGAGCCGATACATGTCGTCCCGGTCGAAGGGCGTGACGAAGGTGCTGTTGAGCAGCAGCACGACCTCGTGCGTGAGCCGGTCGCCCTCGTGCTCGAGCCCCTTGATGCGGCCGACGAGAGCGTCGCCGTCCTCCGGAAAGCGCTCGAGCAACTCGACGAGCAGCCGCGCGATCTCGACCGTATTGGCCGAGGCCTGCGAGTAGAGGTCGAAGAACTCGCGTTTCTGTGGCGTGAAGCGGAGCCGGGGCATCGCGGGAGGTGTCTTCTATCAAGTCGCCGGGGGAGTCGCGTCCGCACCTGTTGCTACTGTTGCGCGGGGTGGCAGAAATCGCCGATTTCCAGGCGTATTGCGGCAACGATCCGCCGCGTTTCGCCAACGACGCCGAGCGCGAATGCGCCAAGGTGCTCGACTTTTACGGCATCCGCTGGGACTACGAACCGCGGACGTTCATTCTCGAACAGGATGAGAGCGGGCGCGTGACCGAGGCGTTCACGCCGGACTTCTACCTCCCCGAGCAGAACCTGTTCCTCGAGATCACGGTGATGAAGCAGCGCCTCGTGACGCGCAAGAACCGCAAGCTGCGCAAGCTCCGCCAACGCTATCCCGAGGTGCAGGCCAAGCTCTTCTACAAACGCGACATCGAGCGGCTGGCCCGGCGATACCGCCTCGACCTCGCGTCATAAACGCCTCCGACTCCCGGATCGGGGACGTGTTCCTCTCGGCGGAGGAGCTCCACACGCGAGTCGATGAGCTCGGCGCGCAGATCGCCGAGGACTACGCCGGCAAGGAGCTCCTGCTGATCTCGATCCTGAAGGCGAGCGTCGTCTTCCTGACCGATCTCTCCCGGGCGATCCCGAGCACGCACAAGGTCGACTTCGTAGAGCTCGCGGGCTACAACGGCGCAAACGCGGGTGGGCATTCACGCGTGCGCCTCCTGAAGGACACGATCATCCCGCTCGCCGGCCACGAGGTCCTGATCGTCGACGAGGTCGTCGACACCGGGCTCACGCTCAACTACCTGCGGAACATCTTCGAGCTGCGCAACCCGGAAAGCCTGCGAGTGGCCGCGCTGCTCGACCGGCCTTACCGCCGCCTGGTCGACGACCTGCCCGTCGACTACGTCGGCTTCACCGTCCCGGATGAGTTCTTCGTCGGCTACGGATTCGACATCGACGAGCGCTGGCGCAACCTGCCGGATCTACGGCTCGCGAAAGTCTAGGCACGCCTAACTTTCGTTAAATTCGCCCCATGATGGCGACGCGGGCAGAACGGGTCGCTGCGGGCAACGTCCAGGCGGCCGAACGGGCCCTACGCGGGTTTCCCCGCCCATTCCGCATCCTTCCGTTCCTCGGTCCCGCCTTCGTCGCCTGCGTCGCCTATATCGACCCGGGAAACTTCGCGACCAACATCGCCGGCGGCTCGAAGTTCGGCTACACGCTCTGCTGGGTGATCCTCGCCTCGAACCTGATGGCGATGCTGATCCAGACGCTCTCGGCGAAGCTCGGGATCGCCACCGGGCGCAACCTGCCCGAGGTCTGTCGCGACCAGTTCTCCCGGCGGACCTCGCGCGGCCTCTGGGTGCAGGCGGAGCTGATCGCGATGGCCACCGACCTGGCCGAGTTCCTCGGAGCGGCGGTGGGTTTTCACCTGCTTTTCGGGATGCCGATCTTCCTCGCGGCTCTTGTCACGGGCGTCTGCACTCTCGTGATCCTCGCGCTGCAGCGGCTGGGGCTGCGGCCGTTCGAGGCCGTGATCGCCGCCTTCGTCGGCGTGATCGGGGTGTCGTACATCGCCGAGCTCTTCTACGCGAACCCGCCGCTTGGGACGGTGGCGCTGCATGCGGTCACGCCGGACTTCGCAGGAAGTGAGTCGGTGCTGCTGGCGGTCGGGATCCTCGGCGCGACGGTGATGCCGCACGTCATCTACCTGCATTCGGCGCTGACGCAGAACCGCGTCGTCCGGAGAACGACGAGGAGGCCAGGCGCCTCTACCGCTACACGAAGGTGGACGTCGTGATCGCGATGTCGATCGCGGGCGTGATCAACATGGCCATGCTCGTGATGGCGGCAAGCGTCTTCTTCAAGTCCGGGATCCACAACGTGGACTCGCTCGAGACCGCGCACAAGACGCTGGAGCCGATCCTCGGAGGCGCCTCGAGCACGCTCTTCGCGCTCGCGCTGCTCGCTTCGGGCCTCTCCAGCTCGACCGTCGGCACGTTGTCCGGCCAGGTGGTGATGCAGGGGTTCATCCAGCGGAAGATCCCGATCTTCGTGCGCCGCGTCGTAACGATGCTCCCGGCGCTCATCGTTGCCGGGATCGGGCTCGACCCGTCACGCACGCTGGTGATCAGCCAGGTCGTGCTCTCGTTCGGGATCCCGTTCGCGCTGATCCCGCTCGTCTATTTCACGAGCCGGAAGGATCTGATGGGCGTCCTCGTGAACCGGAGGGCGACCACAGCCATCGGAGTGCTCGTCGCCGCCCTCATCTCGGCCTTGAACGTCTTCCTGCTAGGCCAGACCTTCCTGGGCTAGTTGACCAGGCGCAACTTGTGATCCAAGCGTCCCCGATCAGCGGCGCAGACGGACGCGTGGACAAGGCCCACGGCTCCTGACAACGGCGCCGACAAGCGGCGCCTCACCACCTGTACCAACGCGCTTCCGGGCCGCGGGCCAGGAAGCCGATCAGCCAGAGCGCGAGCACGATCGCAGCGACGATCCAGAGGACCTTCACGGCGAAGCCGATCCCGAAGAGGAGGATCGCGAGCAGGAGCACGAGTAGCAATGCGAGCATCTTGGGCGTCTCCTTTCGTGTTGTCCCGCAGGACAAGAATGTGGTTCCACGCGGACGCGTCCCCGAAACGCGGCTACAGATACCCGAGGGGGTCGACGGCGCTACCGTTGACCCGCACCTCGAAGTGCAGGTGATCCCCGAAGCAGTGCCCGGTGCACCCGACGTAGCCGATCACCTGGCCTTGCGTGACGATCTGGCCGTTGCCGACGGCGATGCTGGACTGGTGTCCGTACGCGGTCGAGAGGCCCCGGCCGTGGTCGATCGCGACGAGGTTGCCGTAGCCGCCCATCCAGCCTGAGTACACGACCCGCCCTGAGGCGGCGGCCTGGATCGGCGTGCCCGCGGGGACGCCGATGTCGATCCCCTCGTGCATGCGACCCCAGCGCATGCCGAACCCGCTCGTCACCGGCCCGTTCACGGGCCAGATGAAGCCGGCGGCCGAAGGTGTTGTGTCCCCGGGAGGTGCGTAGGAGTTGCTCGACTGGGCGGATTGGATCTGGGATGCAAGGGTGGCGCTTGCCTGCGCGAGCCCCGCGGCCTCGTGCAGGTACTCCTGCTTGCTCTCCGCGACGTTGCGGAGGCTCTCCCGCTTCGCGGTGCGGGCGGCGGCGAGCCGATTCTCGTTGGCGAGGAGCTCGTCCCTGAGCGCCCGCACCTGGCTCGCCCGCAAGGCGATCGTCCTGGTCTCGGCGGCGGCGAGGGCCCGGAAGCGCTTCGTGTGTTCCCGCTGCCGCCGGACCCGTTGCTTCGCCGTCCCCACCTGGTCGGCGATGTGTTTGTCCTGCGCCACGATGGCATTCACGTAGTCAGTCTGTGAAATCAGGTCGGTGAAGGTTTTGGCCGAGAGAAGCACATCGAGCGAGCTCGGCTCACCGCCTTCGTAGATGTCGATCAGGCGGTTCGCGAGCCGGTCGATCAATGCGTTGTACTCCTTGCGGAAGAACTCGTAGCGCGAGGTCTGAAGCCGGTAGAGCTCGTTCAGCCGGTCGAGCTTCTCCTTGTGCAGGGCCAGGTCCCGCTCGAGCGGTGCAAGCTGCGCGGAGACATCGCCGACCTGCGAAGCGAGATCGCGGATCTCATGGTTGACCGAGGTGATGTCGGCAGCCAGCTCGCGCTCGTGCTGCTCGGCACGGGCGATCTTGGCCTGGACTGCCTGGAGACGCGAGTCGATCTCCTGCTTCCGGCTCGTGACGTCACCGCTCGCGGGTGCCGCGGCGATGGCCAGGAGGATCACGACGACCGGTAAGAGTCGGCGGATGTGCATTTGGCGAGACTTCGGCGGTCGGCCGGGCGTACCTGCCCGGAAGGGCTATTCCCCCTGCGGGGGCGGGCTGGGTGCTGGGCCCGGTTCGGGCACGACTGTCGGGCCCGGCGGCTCTGATGGCTCCGGTGTCGGCTCGGGCACCGGCACGGGCTGCGGCGCTG
>Ga0126304_10001402_pt1 | contig 11289 bp, 8 predicted proteins | sample Plot25_FD_92538 | JGI IMG/M metagenome (GOLD analysis project Ga0126304, IMG submission 92538) | Serpentine soil microbial communities from UC McLaughlin Reserve, CA, USA - Plot25 | ecosystem: Environmental > Terrestrial > Soil > Grasslands | place: USA: UC McLaughlin Reserve, Lake County... | reverse complement strand
CGGACGGCGAGCACGTCGAGTTCCACTGGCTGCCATTCACCGACGCCGTCCAGCTCAAGCGCAACCGCCGCACCGATGACCCGGCCCGGCCGCTCGGCGTCATCCGTGCCTGGTGGGAACGCGACGCCGTCGAGAACGCCGGGATCGGACTGATCCAGCGCGTCACACGAGCCGTCCCACGCTCGACCAGGCTGGTCAACACGGTCGGCGCGTTGCTCATCTCACGGCGCGACTACGTGGACACCGCACCCTCCGTCTTCACCAGTGTGCGGAGGGTCCGTTTCCACGAGATGGAGTACGCACTGCCCCGCGCGGTCGCCGTGGCGGCATTGCATGAGTTCCGCGCGCTCACGGTGAACGGGCCGTGGCGCATCGCATTTCCGGTCGAGGTGCGGATCGCGCCGGCGGACGACGTCTGGCTCTCCACGGCATACGAACGGGACACCGTCTATGTCGCCTGTCACGCGTACCCGCGGACCGAGTACGGCGCCTGGTTCGACGCGGTCGAGGAGCTGTTCGTCTCCTACCAGGGTCGGCCACACTGGGGCAAGCTCCACACGCGCCACTCGGACTACCTGAACGGGGTCTACCCGCGCCTGCACGACTTTCTCGCGGTGCGTGACCGCGTCGATCCGGACCGGGTGATGGGCAACGACTACCTCCGCCGGATCCTGGGTGACTGACCACGATTTCCCGGCGTGCCCCGGCATGGCGGCTTGGTCGGGCCGGGCTTGCCGGTAACGATGGGGTCAGCCGTGTACGGGAGGTACGAGGATGCGGGAGCTGCGACTGGTGGCCGTGAGCGACGACGGCACGCGCCTCATCCTCCGGACCGACGGCGAGGAGTCTTCCATGGCTTTGCCCGTCGACGAACGACTGCACGCCGCGATCCGGGGCGATCGCGCCCGCCTAGGGCAGCTGGAGATTCAGATGGACAGTCAGCTGCGCCCGCGTGACATCCAGGCCCGGGTGCGGTCGGGCCAGAGTGTCGAGTCGGTCGCCGCCGCCGCCAGCGTTCCGCTGGACCGCGTGATGCGCTACGCCGGACCGGTACTGGCCGAACGGGAGCACGTGGCCGGGCGGGCGCGGCGTGCCACAGTCCGGCGGATCGGTGGCGACGGCCAGCCGCCCGCGCTGGAGGACGCCGTCGCCCAGTGGGTCAGCCGCACGTCCGTCGACCCGGACACCGTCGAGTGGGATGCCTGGCGCCGAGACGACGGCCGCTGGCAGGTCAGCGCGGCCTGGCAGCAGGGCTCGGACTCCACCTCCGCCCGGTTTGCGTTCGACCCTGCCGGCCGCTCGGTCGCTCCGGACGACGAAGAGGCCCGGGCGATCGCCGGTGAACGCCCGCCCGAACCAGTCGTGCCGGCGGGCACCACGCGGCTGTCGGTCGTCGCCGGGGCGGCAACCGAGGAGCCGCTCGACGACGATGGGGCGGACATCGCTCTGCCTGCCATCACCGTCGTCGAAGCCGAGGGCGAGGACGACGAGCTCGACGCCGATGATCAGCCGACGGCCCCGGTGCCGGTGACCGCGCGGCGCAACCGCCGTGACCTCGGCGGGCGGAACGGCCGTGGCGAACGCCGGCGAAACGGCCCGCGTGCAGACGAGCCGGGCGCCGACCCGTGGTCGTCGCCAGTCGGCTCCGTCGACGCCGAAACGTCGAGCGACCGGCTACGTCTCAGCGACATCGCGAGCAGGGTCGAGGTCGAGGGCCGTGAGCCCTCCCGCGAGCCAGCACCGGCCGAGGACGACGCCGCCGATGCCGTGCCGGTGAGACGGGCCGCCGGATCGGCTCGGGCTCGTCGTCCGAGCGTGCCGAGCTGGGACGAGATCATGTTCGGCCGCCGCAAGCCGGACTGATCCGGCACGTTCTCGACGTATCACCGGCCGGCGAGCTCTCTCTGTTCGGGTGGATGCAGCGCATCCCGCGGTCGAGTGCCCCGATCGCGTCGCGCACGTACGACGGCAAGGGGGTCACGGTGACGTCTGGGCGACGTGCCGTGGTTGCCGCGTTCATGTCCGACGCGGGCCACGCCTTCGACCGTGAGCGGGCCCAAACGCCGGGACCGCGTCGTGTGGATTGCCGCGGCCAGGTGGCGACGGCGAGGGCGGCGAACCCTCGTCCGTCCGCTCTAGAGGGGCTGACCGCGGCTTCCGCTATCACGGGGGGTGGCGGGTGCGGAGGCGGCGAACTGCCGTTCGCGCTCGGGGACGAGCACCCGCCACCGACGGCGCCGGCCGAGCCGGCCGATATGGTCTGCGCGTGGCAGACCCGTCGACGAGTGACCTGGTCAGGGGCGCCGCCGTGGGCGACCAGCGGGCTTGGGACCAGCTCGTCGAGCGCTACTCCCGCCTGGTCTGGGCGGTCGTTCGCGGCCACCGTCTCGGCCAGGCGGATGCCGCGGACGTCTGGCAGACCACATGGCTGCGGCTGGTCGAACATCTCGGCCGGCTGCGCAACCCCGACCAACTCGCCGGATGGCTGTCCACGACGGCACGGAACGAGTGCCTGCGGGTCGTGCGCCTCGGCCGGCGCGAGCGACCCGACGAGCACGTGGCGCTCGGACGCCACAGCGAGGGATCGCCCGTGCCAGGTCCCGAGTCGGCACTGCTCGCCGACGAGGAACGCGCGGCCGTCGCTGCGGCGTTCGCCCGGCTCTCGGACCGCTGCCAAGCACTGCTGCGGCTTCTCGTCGCCGAGCCGGGGCTGTCCTATGTGGAGGTGTCGCGAGCGCTCGGCATCCCGGTCGGCGGCATCGGCCCGACCCGCGGACGCTGCCTACAGCAGCTTCGCGTTCTGATCGACGCGACGGCTTGAGGAGGTGGACGACCAGTGGCCGAGCTCAGCCCCGCCGATCGCGAGCTTCTCACCATCCTGCGCGACATGATCGAAGAGACCGACCCGGTTCCTGCGGCCCTGGTCGGGGCCGCCCGTGCGAGTTTCACCTGGAGAACGATCGACGCCGAGCTGGCAGAACTGACGTCCGACTCGGCGCTGGACGCTGCGGCCGTCCGATCGACGCGCGCCCCTCGGCTGCTGACGTTCACTGCGGGCGAGACCACGCTGGTAGTCCAGGTCGCACCGCTGGCGGCGGGCCAGGAAACCGAACGCCGCCTACTGGGCCAGCTCGTGGCTCCCCGCCCCGCCCAGGTCGAGGTACGCCACGGCACCGGTTCGTTCACCGTGTCGGCCGACGAGTTCGGCCGGTTCCGGGCCGAACCAGTGCCCGCGGGCCCGATCAGCCTTGCCTGCCGCTTCGCCGCAGCCGGAGAACCCACCATCGTCACCAGCTGGGTCTCTGTTTGACCGCGCCGGTCGGGCCGGTTCCGGCGGCACGCGCTCCTGCAGGCCCAGCCGTGCCGTTCCGCTCGCTCACCTATCGTGATCGCATGTCCAAGCGGGAGATCCTGGACGTCGCCGGGCACGAGGTGACGATCACCAATCCGGACAAGGTGGTGTTCGCGTCCGGCGGCCTCACGAAGCTGGATCTGGTGCGCTACTACCTCGCCGTCGCGGACGGCGCACTGCGCGGAGTCGCGGGCCGGCCGATGATCCTCAAGCGCTTCGTCAAGGGCATCGAGGAGGAGGCCTTCTTCCAGAAGCGGGCGCCGACCAGCCGCCCGGAATGGATCGAGGTGGCCGAGCTCCATTACGCGTCCGGAACGTCGGCCGAGGAGGTCGTCGTACGCGACGGCGCCCATCTCGCCTGGGTGGTGAACCTCGGCTGCATCGACCTCAATCCGCATCCCGTCCGGGCGGAGGACCTTGACCACCCTGACGAGTTGCGGATCGACCTGGACCCGGTACCGGGCGTCGAGTGGACGCAGATCGTCGAGGTCGCCCTCGTCGCCAAAGGTGTGCTCGAGGACCACGGTCTCACCGCATGGCCCAAGACCTCGGGCTCCCGAGGGTTCCACGTCTACACACGTATCGAGCCGCGCTGGTCGTACCGCGACGTCCGGTTGGCCGCCGAAACCGTCGCACGCGAGGTCGAAAACCGTGCGCCTCAGCTGGCCACGAGCAAGTGGTGGAAGGAGGAGCGGCAGGGCGTCTTCGTGGACTTCAACCAGAACGCCAAGGACCGTACGGTCGCCTCCGCCTACTCGGTGCGAGCGACACCGGATGCCCGGGTCTCGACGCCCCTGGCGTGGGCCGAGGTGCCGGACTGCCGGCCCCACGAGTTCACGCTCGGAACCGTCCTCGACCGTTACTCCGCGATCGGCGACCCCTGGGAGGTCATGGACAGTGCGCCGGGGTCCCTCGAACCCCTTCTCGAGCTCGCGCGGCAGCTGGGACCGGCCGAGAAACCACCCAAGGGGACCGGACGCCGCCAGCCCACGATGCCCCTCATCGAGATCGCCCGTGCCAAGACGAGGGACGAGGCGCTGGAGGGGCTGGAGCGGTGGAAGGTCAGGCATCCGGCCGTCGTGCGCCACCTTCAGGCCGCCGACATCCTGGTCGACGGGATGCGGGGCAGTAGCTCGGTCTGGTACCGGATCCGAGTCAACCTCCAGCATGTCCCCAGCGGTGAGCGTCCCGTCCAGGAGCCGCTCGAGGTGAACTACGACCCGTGGGCGAACGCGCAGTGGGCGCCCGACAGCTGAGCTCGTGGGTGCCGTGGTCGTGGTGCTGCTGGTCAGGCTTGCGAGCCGGTTGCCCAGGGCGGTGTGTCCTCCGGAATGAGCGTGTGGAGATCGAAGAGAACGGCCGCGTCGACACCCATGCGCTCGCCGCTTCCGGCCGCCATCCAGGACAGGAACTCCGCGGAGTCGAACGCGGCCGCACCGAGTCCCTCCATGTAGACGCGGTGCGCCTGCAGGGAGGCGATGCCCCGATCCAGGAAGCCGGTCACGTCGACCCCGATGTTCGGCTCCGCGGCGCCGGCCAGGCACACGTAGCGCACGCCCGGCCATGGTTCCAGGCCTTCGTCAAGCAGCTCGGGGAAGACCCAACGGTTGCCGGCGTCACGCGCAGCGTCGAGCGTCGCGAGGCCGACCGCCCGGTGATCGGCCTGGTTGGTGACGCCGCCGATCATCCGCACGGTGAACCCACCGCCGACGATCACCTCGGGTCGGTGCCGGCGGATCGTCCGGGTGATGTCACGACGCAGCGCCAAGCCGTACTCGACGACGCCGTCACGATGGTCGAGGAACTCCACCACGTCGACGCCGACCTCACGCGCGCCTTGGCGTTCCTCCTCCTCACGGAGCGGTGCGCACTGCTCCGGATCCAGCCCGTCGATGCCTGCCTCGCCGCGCGTCGCCAGCAGGTAGGTGACGACCTTGCCCTGGCTCGTCCAGCGGGCGACGGCTGCCGCCGCGCCGTACTCCAGGTCGTCCGGGTGTGCCCCCACACACAGCGCACGCTGCCAGTCCTCGCGCAGCGGAGGCAGCGCAGAGTTCGGATCCATTGCGGCACGCTAGCCGACCAAGCCGGCTGGTCGCCGCACGACGTCCGGGACGGCAGCGCGCCGCCCGCTCAGCCGTCCGTCACCAGCAGCGGGACGAGCATCTCGTCCTCGGTCAGCGCGCCGTGCAGGCCGATCAGCGTCGCCTCCACCGGGAAGACACTGCGCATTTCCACGGCGCAGTTGCCGTTGACCGCTACCACGACATCACCGATCCGATCCAGAACCCGTCCCTCGACGGCACCGAACCAGTCACCCGCCACAGCCTCTTCGCGGGAGAGTACGACCGCCCGGTCGCCCAGCACCGACCGCCAGGCGGCCACCACATCGGCTGCCGCACCGTCGTCGGCGTAGACGTGTCTGAACCGCGCCTCTCCCCCGACCAGTGCGACGCCCTCGCGCAACGCGGCATTCTCGTCGACGTCCACCCGGTCGGCGGGGTCGATGTCGACCATGCCGTGGTCCGCGGTCACGATGAGCACCGTGCCCGCCGGCAACGCGTCGTCGAGCTCCTCGGCGAACCGGTCGACAATGGCGAGCTGGTGCCGCCAGGCGGCTGACGTACAGCCGGCCTTGTGTCCGGTGAAGTCGAGGTCGCCGTCGTAGACGTAGACCAGCGACGGGTCGCCCTCGGCTCCGGCTGCGGCCGCCGCCACCCGCTCCCCCAGGCTGTCCGCACCCCGGAAGCCGGAGCTGCGAAGCCCCACCGTCGTAAGTCCGGAGTTGCGGAACCTGCGGCGCCCCACCACCGTGACGGCGACTCCCGCCCGGACGGCCCGCTCGAACAGCGTGGGGTGCGGCTGGTAGGCGACGGGGTCGACCGACGGATCCCACTGCAACGCGTTGAGCAGGGTCGTGCCGCCGGGGATTCGCGTCGTGTAGCCGAATACGCCGTGCCGGCCCGGGGGCAGGCCGGTGCCGAAGCTGGTCAGGCTGGTCGCGGTCGTGGCCGGGCTTCCGACGGTGATCGCCCGCCCGGACAGCGAGCCGAGGTACGGCGTCTGTGCGGGGTGCGCCTGCAGCAGGTTCCATCCCAGCCCGTCGATGAGCAGGACACAGTACCGCCGGGACGCCGGCAGCCCGAGTGAGTTGTGCTCACCGGATACGCCGAGCGCGCCCAGGACCGAGGGCAGAACATCGGCGAGCCACACGTCGCCGTAGCGCGGAAGGACCAATCCGTCGAGCGGCGAACCGGCCCAGCTCACCGCACCCGCACCGTGGCCGCCGAGAGGGTCCGAGCGAACGTGAGCATGTCCTCGACCCGGTTGCCGCCGTCGGCGGCTTCGCTGACCCGCAGCGTGAAGTCGTCGGAGGTCAACGCTCCTGTGTAGCCGTGGTCGGCCTCGCAGTCGGGGTCGCCGCAGCCGGCAGGCTCGAGGTCGACCCGGCTCATCGCTCCCCAGCCGACCGTGAGCACCACTTCCCGCGCCGGGTCACCGACGCGGTACGACGCCGGCGAGGAGACGGTTCGGCTGACCACGACGGAGGAGACCCGGTCCAGCGGCACGGCCTCGGTCGACGTCGTCGCATAGGGCACCGGATGTCCCTCGTCGGAGGGGTACTCGTCGGTATGCCCGACGACCAGGCGGGTGGGCGTCAGCACCAGCACGCTGACATGGCGGCGGAGCTCGTCGCGGTCGAAGTGCGGCTCGTGGTGCACGACGTAGGACTGGACCGGTTCGCCGGCCAGCGCTGTCTCCAAGGTGTCGGCGACCAGATTCGGGTAGTAGCCCGCCTGCTGGATCGCCAGGCGAAGCCCTTCACGGGTACCGGTGTCCGCCATGGCCTCCATCCTTGCACGCCGGACCCGTCAGCCTAAGCGCCTGGTGTACCAGTCCGATCTGGGGTCCGACGGGGCGACGCTGGCCGAGGCGTTCACGACCGCAAGGCCGGCGGTGCCGACCAGCACCGGGTTCAACTCGAGGTCGGCCAGCTCGGGCAGATCGTCGGACATCTTCGACACCCGGTGCAGGAGGTCCTCGACGGCCGACAGGTCGGCGATGACGCCGCCCCGGTATCCCAGCAAGAGCGGTGCAGCCCTGACCTCGCGGATCATCCCTGCGGCGTCCACGTCGGTGAGCGGAGGGATCCGGTAGGCCCGGTCGCCCAGCAACTCGGTCGTCACGCCGGCGACTCCGAAGGACACGACCGGCCCGAACAAGGGGTCCTGCTCGGCGCGCACAGCCACCGGGACCCCCGGTGGAGCCATGGGTTGGACGACGAAGCCCGCGTCGGCGGGGTCCGCCAGCGTGCTCGACATGGTGACCCAGGCATGGCGCATCTCCTCCGCACTGCCGATGTTGCGCCATACGTCGGCCAGGTCGGGACGATGTCGCAGGTGCGGTGCCGTGGCTTTCAGGACCACCTCCCAGCCCAGCCGCTCCCCCGCCGCGACTGCGTCCTCGGCCGAGGGCGTAGGCACCATTTCCGGAAGGTCCACGCCGTAGCAACTCAGCAGCAGGCGCAGGTCCTGACCTTCGACCGTCGCACCGCCTGGCGCCTGGGCCACCAACCGTGCGACGAGCTGCCGGGCCGTCTCACGGTCGCAGCCGTCGACCTGGGGAACCTGACCGCGCGGGGCACGCCGCCACGCCGCGTACGACGTGACGTGGGCCAACGCCCGCGCGGCCTCCTCAGGTGAGGGGTACGACGGCACCGAACCCCGGCCGGGCGCTCCCTTGGTGCCGGATCGCCGCAGCGCCTCCGGCACACCGTCGCTGCCGAGGAACGTAGTGACCACCGGTTTGGCTCCCAGGCCGGCCACCTCGGCGATGATGCGCGCCACGTCCTCGCCGCGCGACGACTCGAGCGTCGGGGCGAACACGACGAGCAACGAGTCGATACCCGGATCTTCCACCGCCTCGACGAGAGCCCGCTCGAAGTCCTCGGCAGACGCGGTCGGGCCGAGATCGCGGGGATGCTCCGCCGTCTGTAGCCCCGCACTGACCGCCGCATCCGCCGCCAGTAGGCCCAGTGCGTCGGAGTTGCCCACGATGGCGACCCGGCCACCCGCCGGCAGCGGCTGGTAGGCGAGCACCTGCGCGACGTCGAACATCTCGGCCAGCGTGTCGACCTGGATCACACCGGACTGACGGAAGATCGCGGCGAGTGCGGCCGGTGGCGCGCCCATCGGCCGGACCGTGTGTCCGATCGGCACGCCCTGGGTCGACCGACCGCTCTTGACCGCGACGACCGGCTTCGCCGCCGCGACTCGGCGCGCCAGGCGGGCGAACTTTCGCGGGTTGCCGACCGACTCGAGATAGAGCAGCACGACGTCGGTAGCCGGGTCGTCCTGCCAGTACTGGAGCAGGTCGTTCCCGGAGACGTCGGCGCGGTTTCCGGCCGACACGAACGTCGACAATCCCAACCCGCGGGCGGCGACAGCCTCGAGGATGGCGACGCCGAGGGCGCCGGACTGGGAGAAGAAGCCGACCCGGCCGGGCGGTGGCACCACGGGTGCCAGTGACGCGTTCAGCGAGTACGCCGGGTCGGTGTTGACGATGCCAAGGCAGTTGGGCCCGACCACCCTCATGCCGTTGGACCGTGCGATGCGAACCAACTCTGCCTGGCGCCGGCGGCCCTCGGCACCCGCCTCGGCGAACCCGGCCGACACGACGACGAGGCCCTTCGCCCCCTTGTCCGCGCAGTCGAGTACGACATCCATGACGGAGTCCGCCGGTACGGCGACCACCACGAGGTCGACCTCGCCGGGAATGCTTCGCACGCTCGCGTAGGCAGGGACACCGGATACCGCCACCGCGCTCGGATTGACCGGGTACACCGGTCCGGTGAAGCCGCTTCGCACCAGGTTACGGACCAGTGCCTGACCTGCCTTGTCCCGAGACCGGCTGGCGCCGACGACCGCGACCGAGCCGGGTGTGAGCAGGCGTTCGATCGAGCGTGCCTCGGCGCGCTGCTCCCGGGCAGCCATCACGCCCACGGCACCCTCGGTCGGCGCGATCTCGAACTCGACGTGGACCACGCCGTCCTGGAGTCTGTTGGCGATCGTGTAACCCGCGTCGGAGAAGACGCTGACCATTCTGTGGTTGGCCGGCAGGACGTCGGCGACGAACCGGCGGACACCTCGCTCACGGGCCGCCTGCGCGAGGTGTTCGAGCAGGACGCTGCCGACTCCCCGGCCCTGGTGCGCGTCCTCGACCAGGAACGCGACCTCCGCCTGCGCGCGGTCGAGCCCTTCGTACCGGCCGACGGCGATCATGTCGTCGCCGATGAGCAGGATCAGGGCGACCCGGTCGACGTGGTCGACGTGGGTGAACTTCTTGACGTCCCTCGGGGACAACTTCGGGTACGGGGCGAAGAAGCGGTTGTACTTCGACTCGTCGCTGACCCTGTCGTAGAAAGCCAGCAGCCGGTCGGCGTCGTCGGGCCGGATCGGCCGAAGATGCGCCGTCGCTCCGTCGGACAAGACGACGTCGGCCTCCCAGTGTGCCGGGTACGGCGGCGACGGGATCGGCGCGTCCACGATGCCGACCGTAGCCCCGGACATGTCGCTCCGTCTCCCGCACGGTGGCGCAGGCCACAATGAGACCACATCAGCCCGACTGCCCCGACGAGGAGCCTGCGCAATGGCCCGCCGTAGCACCCAGACGCCGCCTCCGGACGACTACGAGGAGCGGATCCTCGACGTCGACGTCGCTGACGAGATGCGCGGCAGCTTCCTCGAGTACGCGTACTCCGTCATCTACTCCCGGGCCATCCCGGACGCGCGCGACGGCCTCAAGCCGGTCCAGCGCCGGATCCTGTACCAGATGCAGGAGATGGGACTGCGCCCAGACCGTGCCCACGTGAAGTGCGGCCGGGTCGTCGGCGACGTCATGGGCAAACTGCACCCGCACGGCGACAGCGCCATCTACGACACGCTCGTCCGCATGGCCCAGCCGTGGGTCATGCGGGTGCCGCTGGTCGATGGGCACGGCAACTTCGGTTCTCCGGACGACGGTCCGGCCGCGTACAGGTACACCGAATGCCGGCTGGCGAAACCGGCCACCCTGCTGACCGGGTCGCTCGACGAGGACGTCGTCGACAGGGTCCCCAACTACGACGGAACCCTCGAGCAGCCCGACGTGCTGCCGTCGGCCTTCCCCAACCTGCTGGTCAACGGAGCTGCCGGGATCGCGGTCGGCATGGCCACCAACATGCCGCCTCACAATCTCGGCGAGGTGATCGAGGCCGCGAGGCACTTGGTGGCCCACCCGGGCGCCACGCTGGACGATCTCATGCGCTTCGTCCCAGGACCCGACCTTCCGACCGGAGGCCGGATCATCGGCCTCGAGGGCATCCGGGAGGCGTACGAGACCGGCCGCGGTACGTTCCGCACCCGGGCGAGCGCCCGCGTCGAGAACATCACCCCGCGGCGCAAGGGCATCGTCATCACCGAGCTGCCCTACGCCGTCGGACCGGAGCGGGTTCGGGAGCGGATCGCCGACCTCGTCCGCAGCCGGAAACTGCAGGGTGTCAACGACGTGGAGGACTACACCGACCGGAACACCGGGCTGCGGCTCGTCGTCGAGCTCAAGAGCGGCTTCGTACCGGAGGCCGTCCTGGAACAGCTCTTCAAGCTCACTCCGCTCGAGGACTCGTTCTCGATCAACAACGTGGCGCTGGTCGAGGGCCGGCCCCGGACGATGGGTCTCAGGGAACTGCTCGAGGTGTTCGTCGCCCATCGCCTGGAGGTCGTCCGGCGTCGGTCCGAGTTCCGCCGTCGCAAACGGCAGGAGCGGCTGCATCTTGTCGACGGCCTGCTGGTGGCCCTGTTGGACATCGACGAGGTCATCCAGCTCATCAGGTCCAGCGAGGACTCGGCAGCCGCGCGCGAACGCCTGATGGGCGTATTCGACCTGTCCGATGCCCAGGCGCG
>Ga0126304_10001399_pt1 | contig 11297 bp, 12 predicted proteins | sample Plot25_FD_92538 | JGI IMG/M metagenome (GOLD analysis project Ga0126304, IMG submission 92538) | Serpentine soil microbial communities from UC McLaughlin Reserve, CA, USA - Plot25 | ecosystem: Environmental > Terrestrial > Soil > Grasslands | place: USA: UC McLaughlin Reserve, Lake County... | reverse complement strand
GGGCGCGACATCCGTCCTCAGTGCAGGTAGCCGAGGAAGAACAGGATCAGGATGATCGGCAGCGGAATGCCGATCAGCCAGAGAAGACCACCCTTCATCATGGTGAAACCTCCAGTTCGTCGGCGGAACAACGTGCGTCGCCGCGGGCGGTTCCATGCTCAAGCTTGACATAGCCGAGCTTCGCGCCGCGCCGTTGCCGGCCTCCGGTGGGCGGGCTAAACCCGGCCCATGACCGCCCGAAAGACCCTCCGCATCGCCCTCGCGCAGCTCAATCCGACCGTCGGCGACGTCGCCGGCAACGCCGCGAAGGTGCGCGAGGCGCGCGCCGAGGCGGCCGGGCTCGGCGCCGACGTGGTCATGTTCCCCGAGCTCTTCCTCGCCGGCTATCCGCCCGAGGACCTCGTCCTGAAGCCCGCCTTCCAGGACGTCTGCCGCGAAGCGTGCGAGGCGCTGGCGCGCGAGACCGGCGACGGCGGGCCGGCGGTGCTCGTCGGGCTGCCCTGGGCCGAGGATGGCGGGCTCTACAACGCCTATGCGCTGCTCGACGGCGGCCAGATCGCGGCGCTGCGCTTCAAAGTCGATCTGCCGAATTACGGCGTCTTCGATGAGAAGCGCGTGTTCACGCCGGGTCCGCTGCCCGGGCCGGTGGTGATCCGCGGCGTGCGCATCGGCATCCCGGTCTGCGAGGACATCTGGGGCGACGAGATCGTCGAGTGCATCACCGAGACCGGCGGCGAGATCCTCCTCGTCCCGAACGGCTCGCCGTACTGGCGCGGCAAGACCGACGAGCGCATGAACATCGCCGCCGCCCGCGTCACCGAGAGCGGGCTGCCGCTCGTCTATCTCAACCAGGTCTGCGGCCAGGACGAGCTCGTCTTCGACGGCGCCTCCTTCGTCGTCAACGCCGACGGTGCGCTCGCCTGCCAGATGCCGGCGTTCCGCGAGGCGGTCGCGCTCACGGTCTGGGAGAAGGACGGCGAGGGCTGGCGCTGCCGTGAGGCGCCGCTCGAATTGGTCGAGGAAGGCGACGAGGCCGACTATGCGGCCTGCGTGCTCGGGCTTCGCGACTATGTCGCCAAGAACCGCTTTCCGGGCGTGGTGCTCGGGCTTTCCGGCGGCATCGATTCCGCGCTCTGCGCCGCGATCGCGGTCGACGCGCTCGGTCCCGACCGGGTCCATTGCGTCATGCTGCCCTACCGCTACACCTCGAACGAGTCGCTCTCCGACGCCGCCGAATGCGCCGAGCGCCTCGGCGTCCGCTACGACACCGTGCCGATTTCAGAGCCCGTCGAAGGCTTCGAGGCGACGCTCAAGCCGCTGTTTTCCGGACGCGCGCGCGACATCACCGAAGAGAACCTCCAGGCCCGCACCCGCGGCACGATCCTGATGTCGATCTCGAACAAGTTCGGGCCGATGGTGGTGACGACCGGCAACAAATCCGAGATGTCGGTCGGCTACGCGACGCTCTACGGCGACATGAACGGCGGCTACAATCCGGTGAAGGACCTCTACAAGATGGAGGTCTACCGGCTCTCAGCCTTGCGCAACCGCTGGAAGCCCGCCGGCGCGCTCGGGCCGGACGGCGTCGCGATCCCGGAGAACATCATCGCCAAGGCGCCGACGGCGGAGCTGCGCGAGAACCAGAAGGACCAGGACTCGCTGCCGCCCTACGATGTCCTCGACGACATCCTCGAATGCCTCGTCGAGCGCGAGATGCGGGTCTGCGAGGTGGTGGCGCGCGGCCACGACCTCGAGACGGTGAAGAAGATCGAGCGCCTGCTCTATCTCGCCGAGTACAAGCGCCGGCAGGCGGCGCCGGGCGTCAAGGTGACGCGCAAGAACTTCGGCCGCGACCGCCGCTACCCGATCGTCAACCGCTTCCGCGACCAGGGCCAGGTCGCGTTCCGGCCGGACGAGGCGCTGCAGCAGGCGGCCGGGAAGGCGCGGAGCGAAGCCTACGAGGCCTGAGCCGCGCCCCCGGAGCGATCGACCCCGCGGCTACTCGATCATCGCGCCGTAGATCAGGTTCTTGAACAGCATGCGGGTGTGGCCGCGGTTCGACGGCCCCTGCGCCATGAACACGGCGACGAGCTGCTCCTTCGGGTCGACGGTGAAGCTCGTTCCCCAGGCCCCGGCCCACATGGCGTCCCCGGTCGAGCCCGGCGCGACCGCGAAGCCGTCCTGCAGCCGCACCGCAAAGCCGAGCCCGAAGCCGTAGCCCGGTCCGGTCGAGGCGGTCGGCGAGCCGCCCGTGCCGACCGTGTGGTTCGACAGCATGTAGGCGACGGTCTTCGTCGAGAGGATGCGCTCGCCGTCGAGCTCGCCGCCGTTCGCGATCATCTGGGCGAAGCGGTGATAGTCGGCGACCGTCGAGACGAGGCCGGCGCCGCCCTGAAGTACTGCTTGCCGGTCGGGTCCTGAGTGATCCGGTAGGACTTGACCATGCTCTCCTTCTGCGGGTCGCTGTCGAGCGTCTGGGCGAGGCGCGCGACCTTGTCCGGCGGCACGAACCAGGCGGTTTCCTTCATCCCGAGCGGATCGAAGATGCGCTCCTTGAAGATGCGGCCGGCATCTTGGCGACGCGCTCGATGAGGAGCCCGAGCACGTCGGTCGAGATCGAGTACTCGAAAGTGGTGCCGGGCTGGTGCGCCAGCGGGATCTCGCCGAGCCGCTTCAGCATCTCGTCGCCGGTGATGTCGGCGTCGCGGCCTTCGATGTTGGCCTTGTCGTACATCTCCTTCAGCCGCGGCGAGCGCACGCTGCCGGCGTAGAAGAAGCCGGAGGTGTGACGCAGCAGGTCCTGCACGGTGATCGGCCGCTCGGCCTTGACGTCCTCGAAGCTCGATTGCCCGTCGGCGCCGGCGCGGCGCACCTCGACCTTCATGTCCTTCAGCTCGGGCAGCCAGTTCGACACCGGGTCGCTCAGCTTGAGCAATCCCTCCTCGACCATCGACATCGTCGCGACCGAGGTGATCGGCTTCGTCATCGAGGCGAGCATGAAGACGGCATCGGCCGTCATGGGCTTCGTCTTCGCGGCGTCGAGGAAGCCATGCGCCTCCTGATGGACGATCTGGCCCTTGCGGGCGATCAGCGTCACGGCGCCCGGGAACATGCCGCGCTCGACCTCGCGCTTCATCGCCGGGCCGATCCGCGCCAGGCGCTCGCGCGACATTCCGGCGATGACGTCGGCACTCGGGCCTTCGGCCGCTCCGGCCGTGACGGCCGGCAACGCGAGGAGCGCTCCCGCTGACACCATGGCGGACAGGACCAGCAACTTCTTAGATCGCATCGTCATGAGCGCCTCCTCGCTTCCGGCGTCCGGCGCGCCGGCTCAGGCGACAGGAGACCACCCGTCGGGGTGCTGGTCAATGTCGGGAGAATCCGCCCTGCGCGCGTCCGCGAGGGCGACGACTGTCGTCGTTCAGCGCCCGTATGTCTTTTTTAGATCGCGGTCGTGAAGCTTAGTCGCGACCCATGCCCCAAGAACAACGAGGGCCGGTAAGACGAGCGTGACGAAAACAATTTCGAGCGTCATTGGTCGAGCTTGTCCGATTGCTTCCGGGCGGGGGTCAATGCGATTGGCGCGCTTCGAGCTTCTGCTTCTCGGCCCGCTCGCGGGCGATGTCCCGATCGACCCAGCGGTTGTGGAACCAGACGAGAATCGACGCCCCGATCACGATAGAGATCGGCAGGATCACCGAGACGAACAGAACTTCCGGTCTCAAGAGATCGTTCATTGGTCGAGCCTATCGAGTACCTTGCTTCCCAGCAAATGTAGGCCCACGGCGGCGGAAAGCCAAATTGCGGCGTTCACGATCAGCACCGTCATGGACACTTTCGTTGCCACATCGCCGAGGTTGATGAACACGGCGACGAGCGGCCCGATGACCCCAACGGTAAAGCTGGAACCGGCCGCCGCATTCAGCGCGTTGGCCCTTAGCTTGATCTTCTCGTCCCGCGCTTTCGACACATCGAACCCATTCGTTGCACCGCTCCTCGAACAGGCTACAACGCCGCCATGGTCCCTGTCGTCCGCTTCGCCCCCTCGCCGACGGGGCTCCTGCACATCGGCAACGCCCGCACCGCGCTCTTGAACGCGCTGTTCGCGCGGCGCGAGGGCGGCACCTTCGTGCTGCGTTTCGACGACACCGACCTCGAGCGCTCGAAGCCGGAGTTCGCGGCGGCGATCGAGGCGGATCTCGCGTGGCTCGGCATCCCGCCGGACCGCGTGGTGCGCCAGTCCGACCGCTTCGCGCTCTACGCGGACGCGGCCGAGCGGCTGAAGGCGATGGGCCGGCTCTATGCGGCCTATGAGACGCCGGAGGAATTGGAGTTCCGGCGCAAGCGCCAGCTCGCCCGCGGCCTGCCGCCGGTCTACGACCGCGCCGCGCTGCGCCTCACGCCGGAGGAGAAGGCGGCGCTCGAGGCTGAGGGGCGGCGCCCGCATTGGCGCTTCCGCCTCGACCACCGCACCGTCGCGTGGTCCGACCTGGTCCGCGGCGCGTCGCACGTCGACTGCGGCTCGCTCTCGGACCCGGTGCTGGTGCGCGCCGACGGCAGCTACCTGTACACGCTGCCCTCGGTCGTCGACGACATCGAGCTCGAGATCACGCATGTGATCCGCGGCGAGGACCACGTCACCAACACCGGCGTGCAGATCCAGATCTTCGAGGCGCTCGCCGGCGCCGCGCCGGCCTTCGCGCACCACAACCTCCTGACGACGGCGAGCGGCGAGGGGCTGTCGAAGCGCCTCGGCCACCTGTCGCTGAAGGGCCTGCGCGAGGGCGGGCTCGAGCCGCAGGCGGCAGCGTCGCTCGCCGTGCTCGTCGGCTCGGCCGAGGCGGTGCGGCCGGTCGCGACGCTCGACGAGCTCGCGCGCCTTATCGACTTCGCGCATATCTCGCGCGCCCCGGCGAAGTTCGACGAGGCCGAGCTCGAGCATCTGAACGCGCGGCTCGTCCACGACCTCGCCTTCGACGAGGTCAAGGATCGTCTCGCGGCGCTCGCGGTCGGCGGCGGCGAGGCGTTCTGGCTCGCCGTGCGCACGAACCTCACGCGAGTCGCCGATGCGGTGCAGTGGTGGGCCGTCGTTGCGGGACCGGTGCAGCCGGTGATCGAAGACTTGGGGCTCGTCGCCAAGGCGGCCGAGGCGCTGCCGGCTTCGCCCTGGGACGCTTCGACCTGGAAGCGCTGGACGGACGCCGTCAAGGCCGCGACCGGCGCCAAGGGCCGGGCGCTGTTCATGCCGCTGCGCCTCGCGCTCACCGGCCTCGATCACGGCCCCGAGCTCGCGCAGCTTCTGCCGCTGATCGGGCCCGAACGCGCCCGGCGCCGCCTCGCCGGCGAGACCGCCTGACGCTCAACGACCTGCCGGCGCCTTTCGGGCTTTGCGCGCCGCCTTCCGCGGCGCGGCCTTTGCGGTCTTCCGCGGCCCGGCCTTGGCGGCCTTGCGCGCCGGCGCCGGAGGACGCCGCTCGGGCCTTGCCCGTCCCGGCCTCGGCGTTGCCGCGGCGTCCTCGGCTCCGGCGCGGTTGCTCTGCCAGACGTTCGGGCCGCTTCCGGCGCCGGCGGCGATCTCATCCAGGCTGCGTCCGGTCGCGACCGAGCGCGGCGCCTCGTCGAGAAGGTCGGGCTCGTCTTCGGCGCGCGCCCATTCGTCGTCCGACTTGATCAGCAGCCATTGCTCGTTTCGCTCGCCGGCGCGGCTGCGCATGCGCACGAGGTGCCAGCGGCCGTGGAGCTTCTCGCCGTCGAGCCGGAAGGTGAGGCGGCCTTTGCCGTAGTCCTTGCCCGGATCGCCCTCGGGCTCCCAGCTGCCGCGGTCCCAGAGCATGACCGTGCCGCCGCCGTATTGCCCCTTCGGGATCGTGCCCTCGAAGCCGCCGTAATCGAGCGGGTGGTCCTCGACATGGACGGCAAGCCGCTTCTCGCCGGCGACGAGGCTCGGACCCTTGGCGACCGCCCAGCTCTTGAGCACGCCGTCGAGCTCGAGGCGGAAATCGTAATGGAGGCGGCTCGCGGCGTGCTTCTGGACGACGAAGCTGTTGCCGGCGCCGGCGGCGCGCTTGCCGCGCGGCTCGGCGGTCTGCCGGAAGTCGCGCTTGGCGTTATAGGCGGACAGAGGCTTCGACATCGCGCAAGATCAACCGCAGACGGTGGCGCCGCGTTCCGCGCCCCCGAGGAAGGCCGCGGCGACGAGCTCGCGCGTGTAGGGCTCGCCCGGCGCTTCGAGGATCCGCTCCGCCGGCCCCGATTCGACGACGCGGCCGTCCTTCATGACCAGGATCCGGTCGGAGACGGCGCGCACGACGGCGAGATCGTGGCTGATGAAGACATAGGCGAGCCCGTGCGCTGCTTGCAGGTCGCGCAGGAGCTCGACGATGTCCTTCTGGACCGAGCGGTCGAGCGCCGAGGTCGGTTCGTCGAGGACGACGAGCCGCGGGTGCAGGATCATCGCCCGCGCGATCGCGATGCGCTGGCGCTGGCCGCCCGAGAACTCGTGCGGGAAGCGGTTGCGCCCTGAAGGGTCGAGCCGCACCTCCGCGAAGGCCTGCGCGGCGCGCCGGTCGCGCTCCTTCCGCGAGATCGCCGGCTCGTGGACGAGGAGGCCCTCGGTGACGATCTCGCCCGCCGTCATGCGCGGCGACAGCGAGCCGTAGGGGTCCTGGAAGACGATCTGGAGCCTGCGCCGCAAGGGCCGCATCGCGGCGCGGTCGAGGGGCGCGAGGTTGCGGTCCTCGAAGCGCAAAATCGAAGCTCCTTGCCCGGCCGCCGGGACGAGCTTCAGGACCGCGCGCCCGAGCGTCGACTTGCCGGAGCCGGATTCGCCGACGACGCCGACGGTCTCGCCGGCCCGGACCGTCAGATCGACGCCGTCGACGGCGCGGATCGCGTGCCGGCCGCGCGTAAGCAGCCCGCCGCGCAGCGCGAAGGTCACGCGCATGTCGCGGGCCTCGAGCACCACCGGCGCGTCGGCCGCCGGCGGCGTCTTGCGGCCGCGCGGCTCGGCCTCGATCAGCCGGCGCGTGCCGGCATGGCGCGGGCGCGCGAAGATCTCAGGCGTCTCGCCGCTCTCGATCATCTCGCCGTCGCGCATGACGTAGGTGCGGGAGGCGAGGCGCCGCACGATGCCGAGGTCGTGGGTGATGAACACCATCGCCATGCCGAGCCGCGACTTGAGGTCGGCGAGAAGCTCGAGGATGCGCGCCTGGACCGTGACGTCGAGCGCCGTCGTCGGCTCGTCGGCGATGAGGAGGTCGGGGTCGTTGGCGATCGCCATGGCGATCATGACGCGCTGGCGCTGGCCGCCCGAGAGCTCGTGCGGGTAGGATGCGAGGCGCCGCTCCGGGTCGGCGATGCGCACGAGATCGAGGAGCTCGACCGCCCGGACCCGCGCCTGCCGCCGCGACAGGCCGCGATGGGCGATCAGCGGCAGCGCGATCTGGTCGCCGATCCGGTAGAGCGGATCGAGCGAGGTCATCGGCTCCTGGAAGATCATCGCGAGCTTGGCGCCGCGGATGCGGTTCAGCGCCGCCGGCGCGAGGCCGATGAGCTCCGTGCCGCGGTAGCGCACCGAGCCTTCGGCCCAGCCGTTGGCGGAAAGCAGCCCCATGACGGCGTGCGCCGTCTGGCTTTTGCCGGAGCCGGATTCGCCGACGATCGCGACCGTCTCGCCGGGGGCGACGTCGAGGTCGAGGCCTTTCACGGCATGCAGCACCCCGTCGCCGGTGCGGAAGCGGACGTCGAGGCCGCGGAGGGAGAGGAGGGGAATGGCCACCGGACAGGTCGGGCGCGATCGCGTGCGAACGTCAAGAGTCTCGGCGGGCGGCGCCGAGGAGGTCGACGGCAACGTCGGCGAAGGCCGCGGCGAGCCGCTCGTGCCAGCCGAGCCGGGCCGGCTTCGCGCCGGGCCGGCGGCGCCGCTGTCGCGGCGGCCGCGGGATGTGCAGGAACAGCACCGGCATCGGCGCCGCGAGCGCGGCGAAATAGGACGCGTTGCAGAGGTAGCGCCCGGCATCCTGGGAGAGGCGGCAGGGCAGGCCGGCGCGCCGCAGCCGCGCCAGCGCCGCGGTCGCGCCGGCGCGGCTCGCCCGGTGCGACGGGCCCGGCGCCAGCGCCGGGGCGGTGCGGCGGCGCCGCTCGACGTCGGGCGAAAGGAGGCTCGCGCGGTTTGCGGCCCGGCGCTCGACGCGGACATGGCGCGCGCGCCCGGCGACGCCGATCATCAGCACGGCGTCGAAGCCGCCGGCAAGCGCCGGCGCCAGCACGGCTTCGATCGCGGCGTAGGCGGTCGGCATGACGAGCGCCTCGGCCTCGATCCCGAGGCGCCGCCAGCGCGGCGAGGCCGCGACGCGGCGGGCGACCTCGGCGCTCGGGTTGACCGATACGCCTGGGAAGCGGCCGAAACCGGTGACGAGAAGGCGAGGTTTCAAGGGTCCGGGCTCTCCGCCGTCGGGAACTTACCGCCTAACTGCCAAGTTATGTTTCCGCGTCGGCGAACACGAACGATGCTTCGCGGCGGGAAATCACGGCTGGGAGAGCCTACGATGACACTTGGCACCATTCTCCTCATCATCCTGATCCTGTTGCTGATCGGCGCCATCCCGAACTGGGGCTACAGCCGCGGATGGGGCTATGGCCCGAGCGGAATCGTCGGGGTGATCCTGATCGTCGTCATCATCCTGCTGCTCATGGGCCGCCTCTGACAGCATCTTGAGACTCCGGCGGATCGTAAATCCGCCGGGCCGCGCATCACAGCGCCGCGATCATAGCGCCAAGAGCGCTGCGATCTCGTCGGCGCCGGCGGCGGGCGACATCGCGCCCTTGGCGACCGCCTGCTCGATCCGGCGCATCCGCTCGCGGTGGGCGGGCTCGCCGGCGAGCCGCGCGCGCAGGCGCTCGTCGACGAGCGCCCACATCCATTTGCCGTCCTGGTCGCGGCGCTTGCGCTCGATCTCGCCGGTGGCCGTCAGCCTCGCGCGATGGTCGAGCACCTTTCCCCACAGCGCATCGAGCCCCTCGTTCAAAAGCCCCGAGACCGTCACGACCGGCGGCGACCAGGTCGGCGAGGCCGGGGTCAGGATCTGCAGCGCGGCGCGGTATTCGGCGGCGGCCGCCAAGGCGCGCGGGGCGTTGTCGCCGTCGGCCTTGTTGACGGCGATCATGTCGGCGAGCTCGAGCACGCCCTTCTTGATGCCCTGCAGCGCGTCGCCGGCGCCGGGCAGCATCAGCACCAGGAAGAAGTCGGTGAGGTCGGCGACGGCGGTCTCGGACTGGCCGGCGCCGACGGTCTCGACCAGCACGACGTCGAAGCCGGCGGCCTCGCAGAGCAGCATCGTCTCGCGCGTCTTCGCGGCGACGCCGCCGAGCGTGCCGGAGGTCGGCGACGGCCGGATGAAGGCGTTCGGGTCGGCGGAGAGCCGCGCCATGCGGGTCTTGTCGCCGAGGATCGAGCCGCCGCTGCGGGTCGAGCTCGGGTCGACGGCGAGCACCGCGACGCGGCGTCCCGCGGCCGTGAGGTTCGATCCGAGCGCGTCGATCAGCGTCGACTTGCCGACGCCGGGCACGCCGGTGATGCCGACCCGCACCGCCCTGCCGGCCGCCGGCATCGCCGCCTCGAGGAGGCGCCGCGCCGCGGCGCGGTGATCGGCGCGCTTCGATTCGACGAGCGTGATGGCGCGCGCCAGCGCGGCGCGGTCGCCGGAAAGCAGCTTGTCGAGGTCGACCTCGGTCTTGGGGCGGGTCATGGCGGAAGTTGTGACCGGTCGGGGCGCGGCCGTCGAGGGCGGAGCGCCCGTTCTCAACGGCCGTTGCGGTCGCCCGCGCCGGGCATCAGCTTATTCCCTTGTCACCCAAGTTGAGAACGGGTAGTTTACTTGTAGGGAAGTAGTGTAGCGTATGTTTCGTAATATGATCGTAATGCACACAATCTGAATCGTACAAGTTTGGCCCGCTTGCAATGCGGGCGGAAGACCGCCGCTGGCGGTCGCATATTGGTCCGGCCGAGAGCGTTCCAGGAGGTGCCTCGTGCGCCTTGCGCCCTGCGTTCCGGCGATGGTCGCGCCACGCGTTTGCTTCGCCGATCATCCCGGTTGCCCGGAAGCTCGTCGACGACGGCCGCTGGCGAGGTGACGCGCGGCTCATGAGCGTATTCGCGCCAGAGCGCCGGACCCGTCTGCACATCGAAACGCGCTTCATCATTGGTTTCTTACGCGACGCAGCCTTTATTTCAGGAGGCCATCATGGCGAAGACTCCTCAGTCGCCCGCGCAGCGGGGACGAATTGTTCTTGACGGTTTGGCGCAAGGCGGCGAGCGGCCGCAGCTCGCGGTGCACGCCCTCGACGACACCGGCAAGGTTCTCGCCTCCGTCGCGGTCGGCGACGACGGCTCGTTCCCCCTCGAGGCGGCGTCTTCGGAGCGCGCCGAGCGGATCCTCATCGGGCCAGCCGAGGCGAAGCCCGACGAGCGCCGCAAGTTCTTTGCGCTGCCGGGGGCCGAGTTCCGGAAGTTGACGGGCGCCGGCCAGGAACTGGCGATCGCCGCCGGCGTCTGGCAACGGTGGCACCTGCTCCGGCGCTGCGTCAGCGGCCATGTCAGACGCTGCTTCCCGTTCCCGTACGTCCTCGACGACCTCCTGGTCAGTCGGCAGCTGGCGCGGCTGCCCGAGGTGCGCAAGCTGGTGAAATTCCGACCGCTGGTGCCGTATCCGTTCCTGCCCTGCTCGCCGATCTGCTTCGGCACGGTCGAGGTCTACAAGCGGATTTGCTGCTGCGAGCCGCCGATCATCGTCGACCCCGACCTGCCGGTCGAGATCAACCCCGATTTCCCGTTCCCTCCTCCGGAGGACCCGCTCGATCCGAGCGACCCCATCGGCCCGATCGGGCCGCGCCCGGGCCCGGATCCCGCGCCGATCGAGCTCCAGCGTCTCGTGCTGACCGGGGGAGCGGTCGACGAGGCGAAGGTCGCGCGCCTTCAAGCCAAGGCTTTGCCGAAGCGCCTCTCGGCGGAGCTGCGGCGGGAGTTCCTGCTGCGCTATCCGTTCTTCTGGTGTCATTGCGGCGCGCCGAAGAAGGTCGGGCAGGGCTTTGTCCAGGACGGCGGCGCATTCAGCGTCTGTTGGCAGGTGTACCCGACAATCCTGGTGCCGTATTGCCATGAGGAGTTCGCCTACATTGTCCGGCAGCCGATCGGCGGCGTCCTGGTCACGATCTACAACGGCGTCGCCGCGAACCAATGGTTCAGCGGCTCGGCGCAGCCGACGCTGACGAGCTACCATTTCAGGGCCGTCGGCTGCCGG
>Ga0126304_10001398_pt1 | contig 11298 bp, 9 predicted proteins | sample Plot25_FD_92538 | JGI IMG/M metagenome (GOLD analysis project Ga0126304, IMG submission 92538) | Serpentine soil microbial communities from UC McLaughlin Reserve, CA, USA - Plot25 | ecosystem: Environmental > Terrestrial > Soil > Grasslands | place: USA: UC McLaughlin Reserve, Lake County... | reverse complement strand
GGCGGCATCCAGGGTGTCTTGCGCCGCATCCCGGACGAGGTCCTCGGCCACGAGGTCAAGACGGTCGTAGTCGACGACGGCTCGGCTGACAGGACGGCCGACATCGCCAGGGCCGAAGGCGTGCCCGTGGTGAGCCACGTGGTAAACCGGGGCCAGGGCGACGCCCTGAGGACCGGCTTCGCGATCGCGCAGGCCGAAAAGTCCGAAATCGTCATCAACCTCGACGCTGATGGCCAGTACAAGCCGGAGGAGCTCGACCGTCTCGTGGGGCCCATAATCGAAGGCAAGGCTGACTTCGTGCTCGGCTCCCGGTTTATGGGCTACTACCAGGAGGCGGGAAGCGTCCGTCACGTGGGGGTGGTTTTCTTCTCGCGCATGATCTCGCTCTTGACCGGCGTCAAGGTCTCCGACTGCACCAACGGCTATCGCGCCATCAGGGTCTCCGAGCTCCACAAGTTGAATCTGCGCGAAGACCGCTTCAATGCCAACGAGATCATTCTCGAAGCCCTCAAGCACAAGTTGCGCTTCGAACAGGTCCCCGTCTCCATGATGACCCGCGCGGCAGGCGAGACCAAGAAACCCCCCAAGCTGGCCTACCCTCTGGGCGTGTTCAGGGTGATTATCTCGACCTGGCTGAGGTAAGCATGTCAGCACGGCGCCTTTGGCGCCTTGTCAGCACGCTCAGCCCTTCGGGCTTCGCTTGTCAGCATTTCAGCTAGGTAGCGTGTGGTGAAATGTTCGTGCGCTTGAGAGAATGCCAGAGCAGAGCATACCGCCTTCAGCGTAGGGTTCCGACCACGAGACGAGCTGAAATGCTGACAAGCCGGCGCAGCCGGCGTGCTGAATTGCTGAAATGCTGAACAGCTTGAAATCACAACGGGGAGCCGGGGCGGGGAGCGCCTACATCGCCGTCTCGTTCGGCGTCTCAGGGGTACTCACCTTCGCGTTCCAGGGCCTCTCCACGCGCTTCCTTGGCGTACAGGGTTACGCGCCGCTCGCGCTCTTGTGGTCGGCCACGTTCCTGACGGTGCAGGTGCTCTGGATCGGGGCTACCCAGACATTGGGTCGCTACGTCGCCGAGCGGGAGGCGCAGGGCAAGGACTGGGGGCCTGTGGTCGCCTCGGTGAGGCGCTGGCAGATCGGTCTTGCTGTGGTGTTCGTGCTCGGGGCGTTACTGGCGAGCCCGGCGCTCACAAGCCTCTTCGGCAACGCGTGGCTTACGGTGGCGTTCATCGCGGCCGTTGTGTTCTACTCGCCCGAGTATTTCCGGCGCGGCATCTTCAACGGGCACAGGCAGCCGCTCAGGCTCGGGTTGCAGATCGTGGCCGAGTCGGCGGGCCGGGTGCTCGTCGCCGCCGTGCTGCTCGTCCTGGGATGGGGCGTGTTTGGGCCGGCCCTCGCCATCGTGCTCGCGCCCCTTATCGGCGTCCTGGCCGTCAGGCCGGCGCCCGTGCCGCTGCCGGAAAGGGAGGGGGAGCAATTCTCGACCGGACACGCCCTCCAGTTCGCAGCGCCGGTGCTGGCGTGCATGGCCTTCGCCCAGGTGCTGATGAACGGTGGCCCGATCCTGGCCGACCTCATAGGTGGCACGAGGGCTCAGGTGTCGCTGTTCGCCGCGGCGCTCATCTTTACGCGCATCCCGCAATACGTGCTGAGCCCTGCCATCGGCGCGCTCCTACCTCGCGCGAGCCGCGTGCTTTCCACCGAGGGCCAGGCCCCCTTCGAGCGCTTCGCGCTGAGGGCGCTCGGGATCGTGGGCCTGGTGGGGGTCCTTATGATCGGGGGCACGTGGCTGTTCGGGGAGTGGGGGCTCAGGCTCTTCGCCGGAGAGGAGTTCGTGGTGGAAAGGGCCGTGCTCGTCGCGCTGGCGGCGATGGCCGCCTTCTATTTGCTCTCCGAGACGGTGAGCCAGGGTCTCTTCGCCCTCGGTCACGGACGCCTCGCCGCACTCGGGTGGTTCGCTGGCCTGCTTGCCTGCGCCGTGTGCCTGGCCACGCTCCGGGTCGGCGTGGTCGAGAGGGTCTCTTATTCTCTGGCCCTCGGTACCTTCGCCTCCGCAGCGGTGCAGGGCATTTTCTATCTGGCTTTGCGCAGGCGGCCGTGAACCGCTAGCTTTACTCGTTCACGAACCAGTCAACGGTGCGCTTCAATCCCTCGTCGAGGCCGACTTCGGCCTTCCAACCGAGCATCCGTTGCGCCTTGGAGGTATCGGCGTAGTTGCGGCGCACCTCCCCGCGACGGGCGGCGGTCTTGCGCACTTCGATGTCCTTTACGCCAGCGGCGGCGAGGGCGGGGAGGAGCCTGTCCGTCAGCTCCTGCACCGTCGTCTCGGCGCTCGTGGCGATCTGGAAGACCTCGCCGCCGGCCCCATCCGCGGTGGCCGAGAGCCGCACGGCCTGGATCAGGTCGTCCACGTAGATGAAGTCGCGGGTCTGGGTGCCATCGCCGTATATCTCGAGTACTTCCCCCTCGACGGCCCTCTTGATGAAACGCGCGACGACGCTGTTCTTGTGTCCGGAGAGGGGACCGTAGACGTTGCCGAAGCGCAGCGCCACGGTCTCGATGCCGAAGGTCTGAAAGTACGCCGAACAATAGCCCTCCCCCGCGAGCTTGCTCGCCCCGTAGGGCGCGACCGGGTGGGGGACCATCTCCTCGTGTATGGGAGGCTCGGCCTCCCCGATGACGGTCCCGCCGCTGGAGGCGAAAACAAAGCGGCCTACACCGGCGTGCCTGGCCGCCTCCAGGTAGTTGAGCGTGCCGACGACGTTGCTCATGCAGTCGGCCCGAGGATCCTCGACGGAGGGCATTACCCCCGTGTTCGCGGCGAAATGGACGATAACATCGGCGCCCCTAGCGGCGCGCAACGCAAGGTCGTCATCAGTTATGTCGCCGACGACCAGCTCGACGCGCCCTTCAGAGGCCATCGGGGCGAGCTCGCCGGCCGAGACTTCGACGAAGTCAGATGCGGCGGCCAGATCTTCCCGTGTCCCTACAGCGAAGTTGTCGACAACCCTGACGGCGTGGCCTCCTTCCAGCCTTAGAGACCGAACCAGGGCCGTCCCGATAAAGCCGCAGCCGCCCGTGATCAGCCAGTTCACGAGGACCGCCCGGGGGGGAGAGAATCTTCCAACCTTCTTGCGCTCGAATGCATAACCGTCCTTACCAAGTGTCGTTCGCCGCGCATACATTAGACCAAGCTTCCTTCCGGCGCGAGTCTCCTGCGGAATGGGACGCTATTCGCTACAATCTTCGACGGCTGGTTTGATCGTCAGGAAAGGCCCCTGTAGATGGATGCAAAGACGCTCTTTGCCCCAGAGAAGTGCGGGAAGTTCGGAGCCCCGGCCTGCCCGCGCGCGGCAGGAGGCGAGGCGTGAAGGAGCGCACCCTCACGCGCAGTGACTTTCTCAAGGTGGCCGGCGCTGGGGCCGCCGGGGCCACCATGCTCGGCGCAGCCGGGTGCGGTCCCCTGGCCAACAGCTTTACACAAGTGCCAGAAGAGTACCTTCCGAGTGGGGGATCTAGGATGAACGTAATACTGGTGATCATAGACAGCCTGAGAAGAGACCACCTTGGTGTCTACGGCAACGACTGGATAAAGACACCCAACCTCGATGCCCTCGCCAAAGAGAGCCTGCGCTTCGACCGCTCCTACCCCGAGTCCATGCCTACCATCCTGGCACGGCGTGCCATCCACACGGGGATAAGGACTTTCCCCTTCAGGAACTGGCAGAAATGGTACGACGAGGACGTCGCCCTCTGGGGCTGGCAACCCATCCCGAGGGACCAGACCACCCTGGGCGAGATCCTCCTCGGAGAAGGCTTCTACAATCTGATGGTCACGGACACGCTGCACCAGTTCAGGCCGTTCTACGACATGCACAGAGGTTTTCACGCCTTCGACTTCATAAGGGGCCAGGAGAGGGACTACTTCAGGCCCCAGTCGCCGGCCTCCGAGAAGAAGATGGAGAACACCCTCATCGGAGGCCCGAGCGCGGCGCACTCCGAGGAGATCATGCGCCAGTACTGGGCCAATACCCTGGGCCGCCAGGGCGAGGAGGACTACTTCGCCCCACAGGTGTTCACCAAGGCCGCCGAGTACCTCCAGATGGCCAAGGAGAGCCAGCCTTTCTTCATGCTCGTCGACAACTACGACCCGCACGAGCCGTGGGACACGCCTCAGAAGTACATCGACCTCTACAGCGACGGCTTCGAAGGCCCCGAGCCCGTGACCTCCAGCAGCGGGCCCTCGGACTGGCTCACCGAGAAACAGCTCAAGCGGATGCACGCCCGCTACTCCGCCGAAGTAACGATGGCCGATCACTGGCTGGGCTACTTCCTCGACAAAGCGCAAGGGCTCGGTCTCCTGGACAACACCATGCTTATAGTGCTCTCCGACCACGGTCATGCCTTCGGCGAGCACGGTTACGCCGGCAAGGTCCCAGGGGCTCTCTACCCCGAGCTTACCGACACCATCTTCTTTATCCGGCACCCGGGGGGCAAGGGCGCGGGCGAGAGTAGCGACCATTACGCCTCCACCCACGACGTGGCCCCGACGATACTCGGCGCGATGGGCGTCGAACCCCACCCGCAGATGGGAGGCCAGGACCTCTCCGTCGTGTTGGACGGAAAGGAACCGAGCCCCCGTCCCCACTTTACGGCCGGGTACCACGATCACGTCGTTACCCGCGACGAGAGCTACGCCATGTTCTGCCTCTACGACGGCTCGGACCCCCACCTCTTCGATCTGGAGAACGACGCGGCGATGGACAAGAATATCGCCTCCTCGAACCCCGACGTGGTGAAGAAGATGTTCAACGAATACATTATCAAGGACGCCGGCGGCCCCTTGCCCCACTACTAGTCGGGGACGATTTCGTGAGGGAAAGTGGTTATGGCTAGGCTGGTTTCATTCCTCCTCAAGTGGAGCGGCGTACTGTGCGTGCCTGGCGGCCTGCTGTGGGCGCTCTCTCCTACGGGCGTCTACATCTCCAATCTCGCTTTCCACACCCCCAACGTCTTCTGGAAGATGTTCTGGCCGGCACCCCTGCTCATCCTCCTCGGTCTGGCCGGTCTAGAGTTGCGGCAGTGGGGGCGTTCCGGTTTGGCGGAGAAGCTTGGCTTCTTCGTGACCATCCTGGGGCTCCTCATGGTCATCGCTGGCGACATCGGACTGTATTGGCTCGGGGTCGACGACCGCTTTATCGTAACCGCGCCCGCTTACAACGCCTTCCGGCTCGGGTTGCTCGTCGCGGCCGCAGGATCGATCCTCTTCGGGGTCACCTCCCCCCGGGACGGTGTCCTGCCTACCTGGGGTCTCTTGCCCTTCGTCGTCGGGTCGCTGTGCGGCCTGGTCTCTTTTTCGCGGGACTTGGGCGCCTTCGGCGCGGTGTTGTGGATCCTTTTCGGTGTCGGCTGGTTGTGGCTGGGCCTCTCGCTCGCGATCGACGGCTTCGCTTCATTCCTGCGGGCGAGACGTACCGCCGGCGTCGCCGTAAAGCAATGACTCCATGGACCCCGGAACCTGTGAGGTCTCTCTCCGACCTCGCCCGACCGGCTGGTATGCTGGTGGTTGCTCGAAAATCGTAGAAGGCAGGAACCGTGGATATAGAGGCCGTCCTGAAGAGCGGCGAGGGCGTCAGCAAGAACCTCGGTATCGAGTTCGCGGAGCTAAGCGCGGAGCGGGTGGTGGCGACGATGCCCGTGGACGAGAGGCACCACCAGCCATTCGGGTATTTGCACGGCGGGGTGAGCGTGGTGCTGGCGGAGAGCGTGGCGAGCGTAGGCGGGTACCTGAGCTGTCCGCCGGGAAAAGTCGCTTTCGGGTCGGAGATCAACGCCAGCCACGTCAGACCCAAGCGCAGCGGTAAGCTCACGGCGGTCGGAGCACCTGCGCACGTGGGCCGCAGGACCCAGGTGTGGGAGGTGCATATCACCGATGAAGAAGGCAAGACGGTCTGTGTCTCGCGTTGCACCCTCACCATAGTCGACGCCGGGTGAACACACAGCCTACGAACGGCCCCCCGACGTTGCGAGTAGGAATGCCTTTACCTCTTCGTTGAAGGTCGGTGCCCGCTCGTCGTGAGGCAGGAGACCTGCGTCCTTGAAGATGCGTGGCTCGGAGCGGGGATTGTGCTGCACGAAACGCTGCGCCTCGCGCACGGGGGCCGTCCTCGCCTCGAGGCCCCAGCAGATCAGGGTCCTCTGCGGCACCCGCGGCCAGAGGTCGGCGATCCCGAGGTTGAGCTTGCCCGAGACGAAGGCAGCGGGGAAGTATCTGGCCCCCGGCTGGTGGCTCGTGCGGTAGTAATCCGCGACCAGCCCTTCGGTTACGAGGTTATCGTCGTGATAGGCCAGGCTCCCCAGGTAGTAGCGTATGCCCCACCGGGAGACGATGGCGTGATAGAGCGTATTGCCGACGACGGGCGCGAGGAAGAGGCTGTAGATCACATCTCCCAGCCGCCCGGAGGGCCGGTCGAGGGTCCTGTAGCCCGTGGGACAGATCAGGACGAGCTTCCTGAAGAGCCGCGGGCTCCGCACGGCGGCGGGCACGAGGAGCGCCGCGGAGAGCGAGCTGGCCACGAGGTGGGCCCCTTCCCCGATCTCCTCCCGCACGAAGTCTTCTACCTGCGATGCGACATCCTCAGGCTCGTAGCGCCGCGAGGGCCTCTCCGACATACCGCACCCCAGGAGATCGAGGGCGTATACCCTGAAATCCTGCGACAACTCCTCGAAGTTCTTGCGAAACTCATAGTAGGAAGCCCCGGCATACACGCCGTGCAAAAGGAGCAGCGGCTCACCCTCCCCGGCCACGGCGTACGCGAGATCCCCACCCCGCCACCGGTAGGAACGTACCTCACCCCCAAGCCGGTTCGGGGGCCGCCCGCCGCTCCTCTCCAACCGCCGGTTGTACAAAGCCAGCCCCGCACCTATGCCACCCACCGTAAGTAGCGCTGTCCTCAACTTCATCCCGCCTCCTCGAAGATACCCGACGCCAGGATCGTACCCGAAAGCGCCAGCCGGATTCCTTGTTGACAATCTCAGCAACTAGGATAACATTTAAGCAGTTTATGTAAGTAACTTAAATTTTGTAGGAGAATTCACATGGACAGGGAGCATCTGGTTGATGAGACCTTGATGTTGTTACCGACTTTGATGCGGTTGGTGGAGCGGCCCTCTCCGGTGGAGATGGGGGAGATCTCACGCCGCGGCTTGGCGACTGACGTACAGGTCTCGCCAGGGCACATTCAGGTATTGATAGCGCTGACGCGGGGGCCGCGGTCCGTGGGGCGGCTCGCTGAGGAGTTGGAGGTTTCGCCGCCGGCGGCGACGCAGCTCGTGGACAAGCTGGCCGAGCATGGGATGGTCGACCGCCACCACGATCCGGCGGACCGGCGGGTCGTCCTCGTCGATTATGTACCCGGCATGCACGAGGTAGCCAGGTGCATCGTCGAGGACCGCCGTCGCCCTCTGCAGGAGGCCATGAGCGGGATGACGGACGCGGAGGCCCTGGCTTTCGTCAAGGGTTTGAGGTTGTTGGCCCGGAGCTTCGGTGCGGTGGGGGAGTAGAGAGATGGCCCTGGTTTGCCGGCGCGGGGTCGGTTTGATCCGTCTCTGGTACCAGGCGAGTTCCTTCTGTAGGACGATGCAGCGTTTGGTAGCTTCGCATGTCGTCATGGTGAGATGCGCGGGTTGTCTAGGAGCGACAGAGGCGCTTGCGGACGCCGGACGTAAGGGCGGCGCTGTGCCGGTGGAGGAGATCTGATGCAGAGGATCGTCCGTTGGTGTCTCGGGAACAAGTCTGTCGTCATCCTGGCGACCCTGTTGCTCATAGGCAGTGGGGCTTACGCGACGACGCAGCTCAACCAGGAGCTCCTGCCCGACATCTCGTTCCCAATCATCACCATCTCGACCCCTGTGGCCGGCGCCGGACCCGACCTCGTCGACGAGCAGGTCACGCAGCCCGTGGAGGACGCCATAGACGGGGTGCAGGGAATACAGTCGGTCCGGTCGACCTCCTCGCAGGGGTTCTCCGTCGTGCTCGTCGAGTTCGACCTCGACCAGGACACCGAGGAGGCGGAGAGTGATCTCCAGGCCGCGCTCGACGGCATTTCGTTGCCCTCTCAGGCCGGAGACCCCGAGGTCGAGAGCCAGTCGGCTTCCCAGTTTCCCATCCTGTCGCTCTCGCTGGCGGCCGAAGACGGGGATCTTGCCGACCTCACCGAGTACGCCGAAGACGACGTCGTCTCCTCCCTCGAAGAAGTCGACGGCGTGTCGAGCGTGGATCTCATCGGGGGCGCGGAGAAACAGATCAAGGTGGACCTCGATCCCGGGAAACTGAAGGACAAAGATCTCACCACCGACGCCGTAGTCGGCGCCATAAGCGGGGCCGAGGTGGACGCGCCCGTCGGCAGCGTCTCCGTAGACGGACGCGAGACCCCCGTCAGCGCCACCAGCGATCTCGGGGGGATAAAGGCCCTCGAAGACCTCCCTGTCGGCGTGGAAGGCGGCACGACGGACGCGGCCCCGACCGGGGCCCCAGCGGCTGCGTCGGGGAGCATACCTGGTGGCGCCGTACCGGACGCAGCCGGTGCTTCCGCCCCACCAGGCGGCGTCCCGACCGGCGCTCCTACTGGTGCAGCACCGACCGGCGCTACGGCGCCGGCTGGCGCTGCGCCTGAGCCGGTGTTGCTCGGGGATGTGGCGGAGGTACGCGAGGTGGGATCGGATCTGTCCGGCATCTCGCGTACCAACGGGGAGCCGAGCCTGGGACTCGATGTCGTTAAAGAGACCGACGCCAACACCGTCGAGGTCGCCGCCGAGGTGGAGAAGGTACTCCACGACGTGCGGGAGGAGATAGGGCGGGATCAGGTCGTGGTCGTGCTCAACTCCGCGACCGACGTGGAAGAATCGGTAAACGGGCTGGTCGAGGAGGCCCTCGTCGGCGCTGTGCTGGCGATACTGGTGATCTTCGCCTTCCTGCGCTCGCTGCGCGCCACACTCGTCACCGCCGTCTCTTTGCCCACATCCGTGCTCGCCGCGCTGCTTTTCTCCTGGGCCGATAACCTGACGCTCAATATCATCACGCTGGCGGGCCTGACGATCGCCGTAGGCCGCGTGGTGGATGACGCGATCGTGGTGCTCGAGAACTCCTACCGCTACGTGCAGAGCGGCTACGAACCCGAGGAGGCCGCCCTTGAGGGGACCACGGAGGTCGCTAGTGCCATCACCTCGTCGACGCTCACGACGACGGCCGTCTTTGCCCCGCTCGCCCTCGTCGGCGGCATCGTCTCCAAGTTCTTCGTTCCCCTCTCACTGACCGTGGCGCTCGCCCTGTTCGCATCCCTGGTCGTCGCCGTCACCATTGTTCCCGTGCTCGTCAGCATCTTTATCAGGCACCGTACCGGAGACCGCGGGCCGCAAGATACAGACGAAGCCCCTGCCGACGGGCGGAGGCTCGGCGGTTTGGCCCGCTTTCTGATCGGCGTGGTCGTGTTCCTCTCCGCTTCGGCGGTCGCGCTCGTCATCGCCTCGTCGACAGGGGTGCTCGGCGACGCGCCCGGGCTCCCTCCCGGCTTCGTCAGCGGCGTGGACGGGCTCGTCTCGGGAGTCGGGGCCGTGCTCCTCGGAGTCATCGCCGTTGCCGCGGCGCTGCTGATAGTGGGACTCGTAGTGCTCGTCGCCAGGGCAGGACGACGCTCCGGCGGCCAGTCGGAGGGGCTGCTCCTGCGGATCTACACCCCGTTGTTGCGCTGGAGCCTGCGGCACCGGTTGGTGGTGTTGCTGCTCGCGCTGCTCGCCTTCGCCGGGGGGCTCGGGCTCGTGCGTTTCCTGCCCGTCACCTTCTTCCCGCCGAGCGAAGAGCGCCTACTCATCGCCGACGTGGAGTTACCCGCTGGCACCGCCCTGGAGCAGACCAGCGACGAGGTGCGCCCCTTCGAGAATTTCCTGGAGAAGGACGGGGCCATAAAGAGCTACCAGGTCTCCATCGGCGGCGAGGACACCACGGACCCCGAGTCCCCGGTCAGGCCGGGCAACAGGGCGCAGGCCTTCATCAACGTCGAGGAGAACGCTGACGTCAGGCGTACCCTGGACCGGGTGGACCGGGCTGGCGACGATCTCTACGGGGAGAACTTCCAGGTCCAGATCCTCCAGAACGGCCCGCCGCAGGGTGGGCTCGAGGCCGTCCTCACGGGCGGCTCGAAAAAGGAACTCGCCAGGGCCGCGGATATCGTGACGCAGAAGTTCCGCAACCTCGACGACGTGAACAACGTGGAGAGCGACCTCTCCGGCGGGAGCCCCGAGGTCGAGGTAAGCGTAGACCCCGAGAAGGCCGCGAAGGCCGGGCTCTCACCGGTGCTGGTCTCCACCTCGCTGGGCTCGCTACTCGGCGGCAGCCCCGTGACGACGCTGGGGGACGCGCCGGTCGTCGTGGGCGTGCCCGAGAGCTCCGCAGACTCGCTGGACGAAGTGCGGGGATTGCCCGTAGGGAGCGGCATCACCGTGGGCGACGTCGCCGAAGTCGAGGAGGTGAACTCTCCGGCCGCCGTCAGCCGCGTCGACGGCCAGAGGGCCGTCACCGTGACGGCCCAGATCACTTCCGCCGACACCCAGACCGTTTCGACGAACGCGCAGAACGTCCTCGCCGACGTCGCGTTGCCCGGCGACGTCGGCGCGCAGGTTGGCGGCGAGAACGAGGACATAGACGAGAGCTTCAGGAACCTCTTCCTCTCCATCATAGTAGCGCTCGTGCTGGTGTTCCTGATCCTGGTCGTCTTCTTCGGCTCGCTCCGCATTCCGCTGGTGATACTGCTGGCCGTGCCCCTCACGACGGTCGGCGCCTTCGGCGCGCTCTTCCTGACGAACACGGCGATCTCGGTGCCCTCGCTGCTCGGCATCCTGTTGCTCATCGGCATCGTGGTCTCCAACGCCATCCTGCTCGTGGACTTCGCCACCAGGGCGCAGGACCACTATGAGACCTCCGACGAGGCCATCCTGGAGGCCGGCCGGGCGCGTCTGCGGCCGATCCTGATGACGGCCTTCGCCACCATCTTCGCCCTGCTGCCGTTGGCCCTAGGACTCTCCGGCGGCGGGAACGGCCTGATCTCCTCGAGCCTCGCCATAACGGTCGTCGGGGGCCTCGCGACCTCGACGCTCCTAACGCTGCTCGTCGTGCCCGTCGGCTACTCGCTGCTCAAGGGGGGGCGGAGGCGCAAGGCCAAAGGATAGCGGGTAAGGGTTAACGCTGTTCGACCGACCGGCCGAACATAGACCTCATGTAGTGTTTTGTACGACAGTCGC
>Ga0126304_10001396_pt1 | contig 11319 bp, 6 predicted proteins | sample Plot25_FD_92538 | JGI IMG/M metagenome (GOLD analysis project Ga0126304, IMG submission 92538) | Serpentine soil microbial communities from UC McLaughlin Reserve, CA, USA - Plot25 | ecosystem: Environmental > Terrestrial > Soil > Grasslands | place: USA: UC McLaughlin Reserve, Lake County... | reverse complement strand
CAGTTCGCCCGGTACGCCGACACAGTCGGCGTCGATATTGCCACGGTGATCGAGGCCTGCAATTCCCAGCCCTACAGCCACCTGCATAGGCCTGGTATTGCGGTCGGGGGACACTGCATCCCGGTCTATCCCCGCATGTACCTATGGAACGATCCCTCCGCGAGTATTGTGCGAGCGGCACGGGAGGCAAATACCGCTATGCCGGCCTACGCCGTCGAGCTACTGGCCGCTCATTACGGTGATCTTGAAGACGTTCCCGTCCTGGTTCTCGGCGCCGCATATCGCGGCGGCGTCAAGGAGACGGCATTCTCTGGCGTCTTTCCAACGGTGGCGGCACTCCGCGAGCGGGGTGCTCGGCCACTTGTCAGTGATCCGCTGTACGACCCGGAGGAGTTGGAAGCCCTCGGCCTGCCGGCTCACCGAGGGCAGCCGGTTGCCGCTGCCGTTATCCAGGCCGACCACGACCAGTACCGCACGCTTACCCCTGCTGACCTGCCTGGCGTGAGCGTGCTGATCGACGGCCGCCGCATTACTGAACCTACAGCTTGGGATAGAGGATGCCGCGTGGTCATCGGCGGCTAGCCATGCTGCCGGATGCATCCGCGCGAGCCAGTTCGACTGCATTGGATCATCTGCGTGCAGGCCGAATCCCGATCTGCCCCTCGGGACCCAGTACTTCCTCGAACGTTTCCCCTGTCGCCGGGCAAACCCACCGATCCCCGCTCAGCCGCTGCAGCGGGTTACCGGCTCGACCAACCCAACCGATGCGTCTTGCGGGGATTCCAGCGACCAACCCGTAGTCCGGCACGTCCTTGGTGACGATTGCGCCGGCAGCAACCATCGCCCACCGCCCGATTCGCACCGGTGCCACGCAGACCGCCCGAGCTCCGATGGATGCGCCCTCCTCCACATCGACGCCGACGGCCTGCCAGTCCCCGGCTCGCTTAAGCCGGCCATCTGGCTCGATCGATCGCGGATACTGATCGTTCGTGAACACGGCGGCGGGCCCTACGAAGACGCCGTCGGCCAGCTCAGCCGGCTCGTAGACCAGCGCATAGTTCTGGATTTTGACCTTGTCACCAATCCGAACCCCGGCGCCGACGTATGCGCCACGACCCACGATGCAGCTGCTGCCCAGGCGTGCGTTCTCACGAATCTGCGCGAGGTCCCATACGACCGTGCCCTCACCAACCTCTGCTGAGCTAGCGACTTGGGCGCTGGGTTTGATGTCTGCCGACATAACAGCATCAACCTACCCACGGGTGAGAGTTCAGCGCCGCCAGCCCTGCGCTGAATCGGGTTACCATGTCCCCTGCTGCGCGGCCATGGTTACCCGCGCATCGTTGTCCCACAGGTCAATCCCATAGGAGCATTTCGCGGCATGTCGCTGAGCAGGACGGTCAGGCGCTATGCCCGAGTTGCGCTTCGCAGGACACCACCGACCATCAAGCGACGGATTCCCGTCGGTCTTCGTGATCGCGCTGCCCGGCTCTTGTCCGGCGATTCAGCGGCTGGCGGCGGCAAACCGCTGCTCAGTGTGATCATCCCTGTTTACAACGTCGAACCGTACCTGGCGGATTGCCTGAAGAGCGTGCTCAGCCAGTCGTTGCGCAACCTGGAAGTACTGGTTGTCGACGACGGGTCCACCGACCGTTGCCCTGAAATCATTGCCGAGTTCGCCAGGTCGGACGCGCGGATCCGAACCTTTAGGCAAGCGAATGCAGGCCAGGGCCCCGCTCGCAACCTGGCGGTTCGGCACGCCCGTGGAAGGTTTCTTGCCTTCCTCGATGCCGACGACCTCATCCCTCCCGGCGCCTACCGGCACATGGTGAGATCGCTGCAGACGAGCGGCTCGGACTTTTCAGTCGGTTCCGTTGCGCGGCTGAAAAACGGACGCTTGGCCCGAACCGCATGGACTGAGCCCGTTCACCGTCGCGATCAGATCGGTATCACGATCGACGACTTCCCCACCGCATTGCTGGACGTTATCGCGTGCAATCGGATGTTTCGCCGCGAATTCTGGACAGACAAGGTCGGCGGGTTCCCCGAAGGAATGGTCTATGAGGATCACGTGCCGATGGTCAAGGCTTACCTCCGGGCTCACTCGTTCGACCTGCTAGCCAAAACCACCTACCACTGGCGGATCCGGGAAGACCTGAGCTCGACCGGGCAGCAAAAGCACATCCTGGCGAACCTGAGCGACAGGGTGATCGTCAAGGCGGAAGCCCTCGAGCTGGTGCGGCGTGAGGCATCCCCTCTAGTGTTCTCGGCTTGGGTCGGCAGGGTCCTCGATACCGACTTCCCGCCTTATATCGAGCATGCGCTGGTCGCAGACGAGGTTTACCGGGTCATGCTGCGGGATGCCTTTGGTCAGTACCGGGCAATGGCCGACAACGAGGCGTTGAAACATGTCCGGGTGCAGCAGAAAATCCTGGGCTATCTCGTGGCAACCGACCGCTGGGAACACCTGGACCTCGTCCGAAGGCATTTCACCGAGGAAGGCGCACCTCCCCGCACGGTGGTCACCAGCGGCCGGGTCTATCTGGATTTGGCCGGCTCGGAGCTGGCTGCGCTTGACCTCCCGATGGAAGTATGTGAGTTGGGCGCCCGGGAAACCTCCGTTGTCAGCTGCTTGAGCAGCGCCGTCTGGTGTGATCCTCACCGGCTGCGGTTGAGCGGCTGGTCTTATATCCGCAGCGTAGACCTGGGCGATCGAGTTCCCGAGATCGAAGCGTGGCTGGTCGACATGTCCAGCGAGACCAGAGTGGACCTGTCGCTGCGGCACACGGCGACGCCCGAGGCCACACGATGGTCGGGGCAATCACACGCCCGAGTTGACACAGCTGCATTCGAGATGATCATCGATGTGGGCCGGCTACCCGAGGTCAGCGGAACGGAGTCCACCTGGCAGCTCAATGTCAGGATCGCGATCGACGGCCTTGTTCGGCAAGGCCGGATCTATCAAGCCCTTCCCGGATCACCGCTGGCGGCCAGTGCGCTAGCGCATGCACTCGACGGCGCCAGCCGGCAGGCGGTACTCGCCCTTGACCCGGCTGCCGGGCTTACGCTCACCCTGCGAAAACCGGCCATTACGGCCGTCTGTCTGGCTGAGATGGATAAGCGGAGAACCGTAGCTGGCCAGCTGCGCGCTGCGGAGCCTGGAGGGTTCGTTCCCACAACCATCGAAGCGGTCGAGCGGTCCAGGAAGCAGGTTGCCGACGCCAGTCTGCACGCTCAGCGGGATGGAACCATGTCCTTCTCGATCAAGCTGCCAGCCGTTGACGGACTATCGGCGTCCAGTGAGGAGTGGGACTTCCGTGTTGTGCCCGACGTTGGCAAATCCCTACCGCTCGAATGGCCACCTCAAGTAACCGAAGACCGTCTCCCCGCAGGCGATCCCGGCATGGGCTATTGGGAACGTGTGCCCAACGGCACCGTCCGGTTGGTGGTAGGTAAGCCCGATATTTCGGTGTCGGCGGCGGAGACCCAGGACGAGGTCATCAGCATCACTCTGTCCGGCCCGGGGCTCAGCGCTGCAAAGCCGCAAGCATGCCGGCTCAAAAGCTCCAGATTGGAGGTGCCAGCCGCCCGGCAGGAGATGTGCGACGACGGCAGCGTTGTCTATTCCTTCCCCATTCGCGCGGCACAGTTCGATTTACCTGCAGTTGCACTGCCTAGCGTCGGATATGACGTCGTGGTGGCGGATGATCTCGGCCGCACCCACAAGACCGGCGTCACGCGTGACCTGTCGACACAGCTTCCGTTCTACGCGCCAACGACCCTGCATCGAGCCCGATTCGTCACCACGAAGCAGTCGCCATTCGGCGTTCACCTGAAGCCTCCGCTGACCGTGGATGAAGCCTCGAAGTATGGCGACGCTCGGCTGCGCCAGAACTACCAGCGAGCCGCAGCCGAACCGGAGGCGAGCGTGCTTTTCCAGTGCTATCTGGGTGAGACTGCAACCGATAGCCAGCTGGCACTGCATCACGGACTCCGAGCCGAGCGAGAGGATCTGGTTCTGTATTGGGGCGTACAGGACTTCGCAACCCATGTGCCCGACGGCGCTGTACCGCTGATCATTGGAAGTCGATCGTGGTTCGAGAAGCTCGCCACCGCACGGTACTTATGTCAGAACATCGACTTCCCCAGCTACTTTCGCAAGCGGCCGTATCAGAAGTATCTCCAGACTTTTCACGGATACCCGTTCAAATCGATGGGTCGCACATTCTGGAGACAGAAGCGCTATTCCCCGCAGCGGATCTCCTACGAATGCGCTCGCAGGAATGCTGACTGGGATGCCATCCTCGTGCCAAGTGAATTCTGCGTCGATTTCTATCGGCAGGAATATGACTACACAGGTGAGGTGCTCGTCACCGGCTACCCGCGCTCGGATGTCTTGGTCAGCGAGGAGGCGGCTCAGCTCCGGAAGCTCACCCGCGATCGCCTGGGCCTGATCGGTGACCAAACCGCCGTCTTGTACGCGCCGACGTACCGAGATCTGCTGACCACCAGGACTTTCGCCGCGAAGAGGTTCGACGAGCTGGACCTCGATCAGCTGACTGATCAACTCGACGAGTCGTTTGTGATCTTGGTTCGCGGTCACAACAACAATCAACGTGAAGCCGCCCGGGTGACCGGACACTCCCGGGTAGTCGATGTGACCGACTATCCGGAGATCAATGACTTGACACTGGCTGCTGACGTCGCAGTGCTGGACTACTCCTCGCTGCGGTTCGACTGGGCACTCACCGGCAAGCCGATGATCTTCTTCGTCCCCGACATGGAAACCTATTTCGCCGAGCGGCCACCGCTCTTCGAGTTTCTGCCGACCGCGCCTGGACCACTTCTTCGGTCAACCGACGATGTGATCGATGCGCTTCGGAATCTGGATGGGGTGGCCGGTGAGTACGCCAGCGCTATCAGCGATTTCAACAAGGCCTACAACGAACTACACGACGGGCGATCGACCCAGCGGGTTATCGATGCCTTCTTCAGATCATGACCAGCATGCTTCAGAATAGGCAGCCGCCCGCCCCTGGCCCTGCGGCATCTCCGGCGACAGTTGCCGTCATCGGAAGTCTGGCAACTCGGGACGTCTTCAATTCGCGGCTCAACCCCGGAATCGACGACTACTACGCGGTCGGCCTCTATCAGTCGGAGGCGTCGGTGATCAGCCTGGCGTCACAACCGGTCACGCTGAGCGCGGCCGACTATCGGCGGGTGACCGGGGAGCCTCTGGCCAATGTGCAGCGCGAGGTGACAAAGGGACTGGCGGACAGTCTTCGAGTCATAGCGCCCGACTACATCATTCTCGACTTCTGGGGCGACGTCTATTGGGGCTGCGTCGACCTGGGCGATGGCCGGTATCTCACGCGAACCGGGGTCTTCCAGCAGACGCGGTACTACCGCCAGCTGCGCCGGGACAAGCAGCTCGTCGAGCTTCGCCTGCAGCACGAGTTGGAGCGCTATCTCCAGCTCTGGCGAGAGTCCTTCGAACGGGTGATCACCATGCTCGATCATGCCGCCCCGTCAGCAACGCTGATCTTGAACACTGTGCGGGCGACCGACGTCCTCAGGCTCCCGGGCCTGCGTCGCGAGGTCCCGCTGGCCGAACACCGTCCAGTTCCTCCGCTGGACGTGGCACAGGCCAATCACTGGTTGGCGACGTTGGATGCCGAGGCGTTGCGCATCACGCCACTAGATGTTTTGACATTGCCTCGTGCCGGTTACCCCAGCACTGATGACCATCCCTCGAGCGCGGGACATCTGAATTTCATCTCCGAGTATTACAACGACGTGCTGGCCGGCCTCCACTCGATCCGACTCCGCAAAAATGGTGCCGCGGATTCCGATGCGACTCGCGATCAGATCACCCGGGAGATTGCCCGCCTGGCCGGCAGACAAGCCGGACCATCCAGGGCCACCGCGTCGGCAGGGCGTCGAGCCCTCACCCGGGCGAGCGACTGGCGCCCGGATCGACAAGTCAAGCGGGCGGTTGTCCGACGGCAACTCCTGGCGGCAGCGGGCATAGCACCGGTTCCGGTCGCACTCCGCGCGAAGCGCCAGCTCCGCAGCAGCCTTCGGCGCTCTCCCAGGCTCGAACGAAACCTGATGTCACTGCGCCAACGCCTGGCCCGCGGCAAACCAAGAAAGCCGGTGAAGATCCCTGCCCCGCCGCGATTCGGTCCGGTCACCGCTGTGCTGGAGCGGCTCCGCTGGGTCGGGCCCGGAACCGTCGAACTCGGCGGTTGGGTGTACTCCCAGGGCGTACCGGCAACCGCCAACGTCCGGCCGACGCTGGACATTTGGGTCGAGCAGCCCGGTGACTGGCAGAAGGTTCGTGCGGTAACGCTCCAACGGATAGAGCCGGAGGCGAACCTGACCGCCAAAGACGCGAAGACCGATTACACAGGTTCCGGGTTTGTCGCCCGGCTAGACCTGACCGAGGCGTTCCGCCACGCGCCTGGACCATGGCGGTTGCGCCATCGGCTACGGCATCACTATCCGTACCGGATCGACGGCTCGTTCACCACGCTCAGTTCCGAAGGCTCGGCGGGTGGTCTGCTGTCATCCCCCCGGTGGGATGGGACCCGCCTACAACCGCGCTGGTCAGACGCCGATGGACTCGAATTCAGCCGGTCCTCACAAGAGCCCGCGGAGCCGCAACCTGACACGATGCTGGTCAATGCCTTCACCGTCGGAGAGGACGAGCGAACCGCGATCAAGATCAACGCATCGATCGGTGATGACAACGCATCAAAGCTGTGGCTGGGCCTGACTGGTCCGCAAGGCTTGCTGGCCAGTTCGGTGCTCGAGCGGACCGGCGCTAGCTTCACCGCAACCATCCCGCTCTGGCGTAGCTCATGGGGCGGGCCCGAACTCCCGCCGGTCCGCGGCAACTACTACCTCACGGTGAATGAGGCTGATCGCAGTCTGCCGGTCAAGCTCAGCGATCCTTGCGTCAGCACCCTTCCAGTCAGCCATACCGAATCGCATATGACCGTCCGACTGGAACGCAGCCCGGCAGGCGGCGCGCGGGTGGCCGTTCGTCCTCCGCTGAAGCGCTCCGAGGCGAGCGTCTATGCCCAGGAACGGTTCAAACAGCGTTTCAAGCAAACCAAACGGGGCCGGGACGGTTCGATCTACTTCGAGACCTTTTACGGCAGAGGCGCCACAGACAGTCCACGTGCCATCCATGACGAACTCGTCCGCCGCGGCGAGACCCGCCAGATGTACTGGGGAGTGGCCGACTACTCGGTTCCCGTGCCGGAGGGGTCGACGCCAGTGCTAAAAGGCAGCAACGCCTGGTGGCGCCTGCTGAGTCGCGCCTCTTACTTCGTGCACAACTGTGGCGCGCCGCGGTTGCTGCGCCCTGACGGCGGGCAGGTGGTGCTGCAGACCTGGCACGGAACCCCGTTGAAGCTCTTGGGAATGGACGGACTGGGCCGAGGCGGCTCCGAGTCGCGGGCAGGTGTCCTGGCGATGACGGCGAACTGGACCTACATGCTGGCTCAGAACCATTACACGGCCGAAATCTTCCGACGGGCGTACTTGTTCGACGGACCCATTCTGGAGCTCGGTTATCCCCGAAATGACACCCTGGTTCGCCCTGTAGTGAGCGATGGCGAGGTGCGGGATCGCATCGGAGTTTCGCCGGAGAGCAAGATCGTGCTCTATGCGCCGACCTGGCGGGATGGCGACGCCAGTGTTGTCGGCTACCTGGATGCCCCGGGTCTCGCTGAAGCGCTCGGCGAGGAATTCGTCGTGCTGGTCCGGGGTCATAACCACACTCTGCAAGCCGGACGGCGGGAGAACGCTAACCGGGTGATCGATGTCACGACCTATCCGCAGGTCAATGAGCTGCTGACGGTCGCCGACGTGATGATCACCGACTACTCGTCCCTGATGTTCGACTACTCGGTGACGGGCAAGCCGATGGTGTTCTTCGTGCCTGACTTAGAGCACTATCGCGACGAACGCCGCGGACTGTATTTCGATCTGGCGGCCGAAGCACCTGGACCGCTGGCGTCCACGCAGGATGACGTCGTGGATGCACTGCGAGCCCTACCCTCGCTGGAAAGCAGCTACGCCGAGCGCTACCAGAGTTGGCGGTGCAAGTTCAACCCGCTGGACGACGGAAACGCGGCATGCCGAGTCGTAGACGCGGTCTTCGGGCAAGAGCCGAGACGTCACATATGACCTGAAGTCTAGATCGCAGCCTGATCCAAAAACGGCGTCAGCAGGTGGGGCGTAGGTGCGTGTGAAGTGACTCCCGTCGAAGTACACGATGACGCCGCCGAGCAACACTTGCGGCTGGCCTACCCAGCTGTGCCACAGGTGCCGCAAGCGGCCGGCTGGCATGGACCACCCGGACCCTGAGTTCCGACGGAGAGCGCAGTCCGGGTGTGGGGCGATCGACGTGACGAGCGATCGGCAGGTGAACAGTCTCCGACTGTAGCCGAGGGTGTTGATCACCGACTCCTATCGATGTTCGACTTTTCGGTCACCGGCACGCGGATGCTATCCTTCGTGCCCGACCCAGAGCACACCGCGACCAGCTGCGGCCCTACGTCGATCTCGGCACGGAATCGCTCGTGCGGTTACTGGCCCGCTAGGAGGTCGTGGAAGCTTTGACCGTTCGCCGGCCTATGCAGCGGGTATGCCGATCGCTACGCCATGGCAACGCATTCACCTTCTCGACGGCTGCCACGCCGCTAGTCGGGTCATCGATGCAGTCCTCAGGCAGGGCAACGTTATGGGTCGGCGGCGCCGGGCGATGGCAATTTGCGAAGATGCACCCATGGCCGGTCTTGAAGAGCTAGCCGTGCTCGAGTGGCTTCGTAAAGGCCCCAAGACAGGCGAGCAGATGGTCTCGCGAATCCTGTTGTCATGAACCGAATATCATCGTCGAACGCCTCTCAAGGTGCACACAGGTGTCTAACCGCACCAGGGCCTCAATGATCAGGATCCTCCGTGGACGGTGGCTCTCCGCTCGGAAGAAGGCTGTCGCTTTCGGTCCCAAGTCGACCACAAGGGGGCGGACCGATGCCCAGTCCGACCCACTCGAACGGTACCGGCTCCTCCTGCCAGCGAGGCGATCACGCAAGATTATCGTACTGGCCCATGACCTGCCACCGAGGAAAGTGAGGCGATGGCTGACGGCGTTCACGGCCGATCAGGTTCACGTGATCTCGAACCGGACAACTGAGTGGCGATTCGGGAAAATCTCACTCACCCACCATTTGGCTCAATCTCTAGATCATATCCACTGGCATGTGAAGTTGATCGGCCCGGTTGATGTTGTCATCGATTTGGGACCAGGTCCCGTCGAGAACTACTACGCAATGTGGCGTCAGCTCTTCTTCCATCTCAATCCCGGCGGCTGTTACGTCATTGATACCTCCACCGCGGGGGTCAGCGCCTTCGGCGGTTCGGCCAGTGATTGGATGGGCTCGATCGTGAATCCGGCTCATGGAATATCAGCGTCTGAGAAACTGACAAAGGAGTTTGCCAACTGCGCCGAGCAATTGACGATGTCCCGTGGGCTGATACTGATCCAGAAACGGCACCGCCACTACATCAAGCTACGCGACTCTGAGACCAATCGCGTTCTACCTGCTCGCGAACCAGCTATCGGTTTGCACATACTGGCCCGGCGGGCGCCTGGAACGACTGACTCAACAGTCCAAGTCATTTCTCATAAGGCCTCAGTTCCCATTCGTGGGCTGGATGAAAACCTTAGTCATCCGGCGATGTACCTGCGCCACTACACTGGTCAGATAGCGTTCGCCGGGAGCACATTGGTATACACAAAGACGGCCGTGCTACCCGACTCATTTCGACATCACCTCAGCACCGACCCGCAGAACCCTCGAGTCGGAAATGTGTCGCCGGACTTCGTCAGGATCCCGGCGAAGTTTCGGCCTAGGGAGACGTTACCCGGCGACTATTACCTGCTGGACTGCACTTATCCCAACCACTTCGGTCACGTTATTACCGAGGTCGTCCCGCGGCTCTGGGGTTGGGAGGAGGCTCGGCGAGCCATACCCGGACTCAAAGCGGTTTTCGCTGCGAGACCGTGGCAAAAGCCGGCTACGATGCTGGAGTCAAGAGTCTTTCGCGCGTATGGCATCGACCCCACTGACATCATTACCGTGCAATCGCCGGTCCTTCTGGAGTCCATTGTCTCCGCTACGACGATGTGGCACAACGACTCGCCGCATTACGTGCATCCCGAATTGTTACCCGTACTGGAACGAGTGAGCGCCGGCCTGATCGATGAGTCGGCACCATCCTACGATCGAATCTTCGTGTCCCGGGCCCGTCGGTGGTCACATCGAACGTGCCGCAATGCTGCCGACGTCGAACGACTCTTCGAATCGTTCGGCTTCACAGTGATTTACCCCGAAAATCATCCTATAGGTGTCCAGGCGGCTATCTTCGCAAGAGCCATGGTGATAGCCGGCTTTGGGGGCTCAGCAATGTCAAATCTGTTGCACGCAAGGAGCATGCGAACGCTGATTGTGCTAAGCCATGAGAGCTATATCTCGAGGATCGAACACTTGTACAGCGTCCTGCTGGGCTGCGAGGTCCACTACTTTTGGTCGGCGGCCGACAGTGAGCACCCTGCCGAAGGGTTTAGTCAGGAGGCTCTTTTTTCCGACTGGGAATTCGACTTCGCCCGACACCGGGTTGCATTGACCGATCTACTGGCGTCGCTGTAAGTCGACCGATTGTTCCGCACCAGCTCCGCGCCAGATCACTGGTGTAGTAACCAGATCGAAGCGCCCGCCTGCATAAGCCGCCGCCATGATGCCGGACTCGGCAATATGGAGGTGCTCATCCAATGTCCACCCAAGGTCTGCAAGGAATCCGACCTGAAAGAGCTTCCCTGAAAGGCTCAGATCAGGCGGAACGGTGAGACCCGCAGATGTGACGCCGAAGCAGTCGACCATATGCAATCGCCCGATCTGCTCCGGAATCCAACACCGCTCACCCGCCGTGTAACCGACAACGCCGGCGCTGAAGTCAGAGTCGGTTAGCCGAAGAATCTTCACAAGCCGACGAAGCGCATCCTTTACCACCGTGTCACGTGCACTAACACACATCACATACTGGCCCGCCAGCGCGCGACGGTGACGTGCAACGCTGGTTACCTGCCGCTCCGGTTTCACTACAGCAATACGGCGGTCCCATCGAGCGTAGCCTCGCAGGCGGGCGTCGACACGGCCATGTATCCCGTTATCAACGATAAGAATCTCGAGGTTGCGATAGCTGTGGGACACGATGCTGTTGAGACATAACTCGAGGTGTTCTGTT
>Ga0126304_10001392_pt1 | contig 11334 bp, 8 predicted proteins | sample Plot25_FD_92538 | JGI IMG/M metagenome (GOLD analysis project Ga0126304, IMG submission 92538) | Serpentine soil microbial communities from UC McLaughlin Reserve, CA, USA - Plot25 | ecosystem: Environmental > Terrestrial > Soil > Grasslands | place: USA: UC McLaughlin Reserve, Lake County... | reverse complement strand
TGGGCCTTCCTTCGTCTGCGACTGCGGCGGTGCTGCTCGCGGCGTTTCAGCAGTACGGTCTACAGCCGGGGCCACTGCTGTTCTCGACGCGACCGGATCTCGTGTGGACGCTGGTGGCAAGCCTCTACATCGGCAACGTGATGCTCCTCGTACTCAACTTGCCACTTGTTGGCATCTGGGCCCGGGTCATGCTCGTGCCGCGGCCGCTGCTTTTTGGCGGAATTCTGGTGCTGGCGTCTCTCGGCGCGTACAGTCTCAATCGATCGATGCTCGATCTCACGCTGCTGTACGTCGTCGGTGGCGTCGGCTGGCTGATGCGCGTCTACGACATTCCGCTCGTGCCGGCGGTGCTCGGCCTCGTGCTCGGCCCGCTGGCCGAGCTGCAGTTCAGGCGCGCGGTCGCCATCAGCGAAGGCGATCTCTCGGTGTTCGTCACCCGGCCGATCAGTCTCGCATTCCTGAGCGTCGCGGTCGCAACGCTCGTCGGACCATGGCTGCTGAAGCGCGTCCATGAGTAAGCCTCGCGAGTACGATGTCGTCGTGGTCGGCGGTGGAAATGCGGCGCTCTGCGCGGCGCTCACCGCACGTGAGGCTGGCGCGACTGTCGTAGTACTCGAACGTGCCCCGCGTGACTTTCGCGGCGGCAATAGCCGGCACACGCGGAATCTCCGCTGCGCGCACGATGCGCCGACCGCGGTGCTCACCGGGTCGTACACCGAGGACGAGTTCTACGCCGACCTGCTGCGCGTCAACGCGAATGAGACAGATGAGTCGTTGGCGCGCCTCCTGATCTGCCGATCGAAGACGTGCACCGTGTGGATGTCGCAGTACGGCGTCCGCTTTCAGGCAGCGCTGCGCGGCACGCTGCACCTGTCGCGGACCAATGCCTTCTTTCTCGGCGGCGGCAAGGCGCTGATGAACGCGTACTACGCGGCGGCGGAGCGGATGGGCATCGACGTGCTCTACGACGCCGATGTCGTCTCGATCGATGTGCGTCAATGTAGTGTCCGGCTTCAGCCGGACGACAGTCGTCGTGTCCGGCTTCAGCCGAACCTGCGCGGCAAAACACTCATTCTCGCCAGCGGCGGCTTCGAGTCCAACCTCGCCTGGCTGAAGGACGCCTGGGGCGATGCGGCCGACAACTTCATCGTCCGCGGCACGCCGTACAACACGGGCGTACCGTTACGTGCGTTACTCGACGCCGGCGCGCAGCCGATCGGCGATCCGCGCGCCTGTCATGCGATTGCGGTGGATGCGCGCGCGCCGAAGTTCGACGGCGGCATCGTTACGCGGCTCGACTGCATCCCGCTCGGCATCGTCGTCAATCAGTCCGGCGAGCGGTTCGCGGACGAAGGCCAGGACCTCTGGCCAAAACGCTACGCGAGCTGGGGCACACTCGTCGCGCGACAGCCTGGACAAATCGCGTATTGCCTCGTTGACGCGAAGACCGCCAACCTGTTCATGCCGTCGGTGTTTCCTCCCCTCGTCGCCAACACGGTTGCGGAGCTCGCCGTCCAACTTGGGCTGCCGGCGGAGCGGGTGGGCGACACCGTCGCGCGGTTCAACGATGCTGTGCGTCCAGGCACATTCGACCTCGAGGGGCTGGACGACTGTCAGACGCACGGACTGACGCCTGAGAAGAGTCACTGGGCGCAGCGGCTTGATACGTCACCGTACTGGGGCTATCCCTTGAGGCCGGGCATCACGTTTACGTATCTCGGTCTCCGCGTTGACGAGACGATGCGAGTCATGAGGACCGACGGCGCACCGATGCCGAACGTCTACGCGGCCGGGGAGATCATGTCGGGCAACGTGCTGCGCCGCGGGTACATCGCCGGCATTGGCATGACCATCGGTACGGTGTTCGGCCGCATTGCCGGAGAGAGCGCAGCGCGTGCCGCAGGTTGATCTGACGCAGCACGGCGCGCACGTCATGACGGTGTGCAATGCGTGTCGCTACTGCGAGCAGTACTGTCCCGTCTTCCCGGCTATGGAAGAGCGGCGGACGTTTGGCAAGGCCGATCTCGCGCTGCTGGCGAACCTCTGTCACAACTGCGGCGAATGCCTCTACGCGTGTCAGTATGCGCCACCGCACGAATTCGGCATCAATGTGCCGAAGACGCTGGCGCAGATCCGCGTGCAGTCGTATCAGGACTACGCCTGGCCGCGCGCGCTCGGCCTCGCATTCACACGGCACAATCTGCGCACTGGGATCGCGCTCGCTGCGACGTTCAGCACAATCCTCGCACTCACCGCGCGCACGCTGTCGCCGGTTGGCCGCACGGCGGATTTCTACGCGGTCGTGTCTCACAATGTGATGGTCGGCCTGTTCGGCGGCGTCTTTCTGTTCGCCGTCACCGCGATGTCCGTCGGCGTGTTCAGATTCCTCCATGACATTCAGCCGAACGTCCAACGTCCTGAGGGGGGTCTGACCCGGGGTCAGACCCGGGGTCAGACCCCAGTCCTGTTTCGAGACATTTTGACGCTGCGCCATCTGCACGCGAGCGGCGTCGATTGCGTCTCGGCCGAGGAACACCGCACGCCGTGGCGACGATGGCTGCACCATTGCGCCTTTTACGGCTTCCTTCTCTGCTTCGCCTCGACGACGGTGGCCGCGATCTATGACAACGTCTTCGGCTGGCGCGCGCCGTACGACGTCGCCAGCCTGCCGGTCATCCTTGGAGCGATCGGCGGAGTGGGTCTGCTCGTCGGATCATTCGGGCTCTGGATTCTGCGCCGGCGTCGCGATCGCGCGCTCATCGACGAGACGCAGGACGGCCTGGACGAATCGTTTCTCGCGCTGCTGTTCCTCACGACACTCACTGGGCTCGCGCTGCTGGTGCTCCGTGACGAGCCCGTCATGCCATGGCTACTCGTCGTCCATCTCGGAGTGGTGCTCGCGCTGTTTGTGACGCTGCCATATGGCAAGTTTGTACATGGTCTTTATCGAGCCGCGGCGTTGTGGATTGCGCGTTAGAATCCCGCCATGCGCACTCTACTGATCCTCGGCGCCCTGCTCGTCGCGACCACGTCGACGCTGTCCGCCGACTGGAGTCCCGAGTCCGCCGCACGCTATCTCGACGGCCGTCAGAAGGAATGGTTCTCGTGGAAGCCGGCGATATCGGCCGACGGCCCATGCGTCTCGTGCCACACCGGGATGACCTATCTGCTTGCCCGCCCGGCGCTCCGCCGTCGGCTCAAGGAAAGCCAGCCGACGATGTACGAAGTGGGCCTGCTCGATCGACTGCGCACAAAAGTCGGCGAAAAGCCTGCCGGCGGGCTGCAAGGCGTCGAGACGATCTTCTCGGCGATGTTCCTCAGCCGGGAGGACACGCTGTTCTCTAGCCGCGCAGACGCGGTGAACACGATGAGCGCGCACTCGCAGAAGGCATTCGATCAGCTCTGGACGTTGCAAGGCACCGAGGGGCCGTCGAAAGGTGGATGGCGATGGTACGCAGCGAATCTCGACCCATGGGAAAACGCCGAGTCGGGCCGCTATGGGGCATCGTTGGCTGCCGTCGCACTCATGCAAACGCCACAGGAGTATCGCGCGACCGCCAAGGTGCGCGACCATGCAGCCGCGCTGAGCGCGTATTTGATGGAATCCCTCGAGTCGCGTCGCCTCCACGATCGTCTGGCGCTGCTGCTCGCGCGCTCGTTCATCTCTGACGCATTGCGCCAGTCGATCACTGCGGACGCCCTCGGCACACAGCAGGGCGACGGCGGTTGGACGATCGAATCACTCGGTCCGTGGATGGTTCACCCCGACGCGCCAGTGCCCTCCGGCACTACTGCCGGCAGCAATGGGTACGCAACGGCGTTCACGGCGGTCGCGCTGCTACGAGGTGGCGTGCCCGCATCGGATCCCAAGCTCGCGAAAGCCCTGACGTGGCTCCAGTCGCATCAGGATCCCGCAACCGGCGCCTGGGCTGCGATGTCGATGAACAAGCGTTACCCGGAAGGATCGATGGAATCGCGCTTCATGCAGGACGCGGCGACCGCATTCGCGTCGCTCGCGCTGATCGAAGCCGGCCGCTAACACAAAATCACACTCGCCAGTCACCTCGTCGCGACGTTGCTGGTACTCTTTGACTGAACCATGGACGCGTTGAACGAGGTCATTTCACGTTACTGGGGATACTCCGCCTTACGTCCGTTACAGCGGGAAGCGATGGATGCCGTACTGGCAGGCCGCGATTCGGTCGTCGTAATGCCGACCGGCAGCGGCAAGTCGCTCTGCTTCCAGGCACCGGCGCTCGTCCGACCCGGTCTCGCCCTTGTCGTCTCACCGCTGATCTCGTTGATGAAGGATCAAGTGGACACGCTGGTCGGCAACGGCGTCGGGGCTGGCCTCTACAACAGCTCGCTCTCGAGCGACGAGAAGGCGTCGGTGCTCACCGGGCTGCGCGACGGCCGTTATCGCCTGCTGTACGTGTCGCCGGAACGAATCGCCGGTGACGGAAGCGATGGTTTTCTCGCGCGACTGGCGGCTTGGAATCCGAGCTTCCTCGCCGTGGACGAAGCCCACTGCATCAGCCAGTGGGGTCATGACTTCAGACCGGAATACCGTCAACTCGGACGATTGCGGCAGATGCTCCCCGGCATCAGCGTCCACGCGTATACGGCGACGGCGACCGCGCGCGTGCGCCGTGACATCGGTGCGCAGCTCGAGCTGAAGAATCCACTCGAGCTCGTTGGCTCGTTCGATCGGCCGAACCTGCTCTACCGGGTGCTGCCGCGCGCCGCACTCAAACGCCAGCTGCTCGATGTGCTCGATCGCCATCGCGGCGAGGCGGGCATCGTCTACTGCACGTCCAGGCGGGAGGTTGATGCGCTGGCCACATGGCTCGTGGAGATCGGCGTGCCGGCACTGCCCTATCACGCCGGGCTCTCCGATGCGGATCGCAAGGCCAATCAGGATGCCTTCCTCAACGAGCGCATTCAGGTCGTGGTGGCCACGGTGGCCTTTGGCATGGGCATCGACCGATCAGACGTCCGGTTCGTCGTACATGCAGGCGCGCCGCGCTCGCTCGAGCATTATCAGCAGGAATCCGGCCGGGCCGGACGTGACGGCCTTGAAGCGGAGTGCCTGTTGATCTCCTCGAGCGCGGACTTCATGAAGTGGCGGCACATGCTCGAACAGAACGGAGAGTTCACTGAAGGCACGCGGACGTTGATGCGATTGATGGAGCGCTACACGACTAGCGTGGGCTGCCGTCATCGGCACTTGAGCGCGTACTTCGGCGATCACTACATTAAGGACGATTGTGCGGCGTGCGACGTGTGCCTGGGCGAGCTCGAAACGGCACCCGAGCCTGTCGTCGTCGCGCGCAAGATCCTCTCGTGCGTCGTCCGCGTCGGGCAGCGGTTTGGCGCGACGCACGTCGCCGGTGTCCTCCGCGGCCAGACCACCGAGCCGATCGTCGCGCGCGGGCACGACACGTTGAGCACGTTCGGGTTGCTCGCCGACGCCTCGCTCGCTGAAGTGCGCGGATACATCGAGCAACTGATCGGCCTCGGACTGCTTCAGCAAACCGATGATGCGTATCCGGTGTTGAGGATTACGGCGTCAGGCGTCACGCTGCTCAAGGATGAAGCGAGCGTTCCCGGGTTGGCGCTCGCGCGGCAACGCATCCAGAAGAAGGGCGAAACGCGGCAACGCTCACGCGCGGAGTCGGAGTCCTGGGAGGGCGTCGATCGCACGCTGTTCGAACGGCTGCGCAGTCTGCGTCTGGACATTGCCCGCGCTCGAGGCGTCCCGCCGTACGTGATCTTCCACGACGCGACCCTCCGTGAGATGGCGCGGCTTCGTCCCTCGTCGGTGGCGTCACTGCTCACGGTCAAAGGCGTGGGGGCGCGCAAGGCGGAAGATGTCGGCGGCATCTTCCTCGAGACGATCCGCGCGCATGGGTCGGCATGACGCGCGCGGCGACAGCCCTCATCGATCGAGCGCTCGTCGAGCGGCTGTATCGCAAAGCGCACGGCGATCGATGGTCGCTGTCGCTGGACCTGTTCGCGTCTACCCTCGAGACCAGCGCGCGCAAAGCATTTGCCTCATCGCCCGACGCGAGTCAGCTCGAGCGGTACTATGAGTCGCTTCATCTCGAGGACCTGGCGCTCGCATGCGCCTGTGCGCAGGGATCCGATCCAGCATGGGAGCACTTCATTCGCGAATACCGGCCAGGACTCTATCGCGCAGCAGATGCCATCGATCCATCCGGTGGCTCGCGTGACCTTGCCGATTCGCTCTACGGGGAACTGTTCGGGCTCGACGTGCGCGACGGGGAACGCCGCTCGCATTTCCGCTACTTCCACGGTCGGAGCAGCCTGTCGACATGGCTTCGGGCGGTGCTGTCGCAGCGGCACGTCGATCGACTCCGAAGTACGCGGCGTCTAGATCCACTGCCCGAGGACGAAGCGCCGGGAGCGATTCCCGCGCCGACGCGCGAGGTGGATCCACAGCGAGCCGGGTACGTCAGCCTGATGCGTCGCCGCGTCACGGCGGCGGTCGCTGCGCTCGCGCCGCGCGATCGGCTGCGCCTGCGCTGCTACTATGCGCAGGATCTGACGTTGGCGCAGATTGGACGCATGTTCAACGAGTCCGAGGCCACCGCGTCGCGGCATCTGAGCCGCGCACGACGCGACGTGCGCGGCGCCGTCGAGCGCGACCTTCGCGTCCAGCGCATGAGCGACGCAGAAATTGCCGACTGTTTCGCGGCCGTGATCTCGGATTCTGAGTACCTCGACCTAAGCGAGTTGCTGGGGTCTGACCCGGGGTCTGACCCGGGGTCAGACCCGGGGTCAGACCCCCTGCGCAAGAATGCGAAGTCCGAACGTTCCAAGGGTAAGGAGACGTCTCGTGCTGGGCAACGGTAGAGGCACGCCGGAAATGAGTGCCGCGTGCGTTGACGCGGAAACGCTGGCCGCCTGGGCCGACGGCAGTCTGCCGAAGGCCGATGCCGCTGCGGTCGAGACCCACCTCGCCGATTGCGAGCGCTGCACCGCGATGGTGGCGACGTTCGCGCGAACGATTCCCGACGCGCCAGTCGCCGAGTCACTATGGACGCGATGGCATCTTCGCTGGTTAGTGCCACTGGCCACCGCCGCAACGGTCGTTGCTCTGTGGGTGCTGGTGCCCCGTCCCGAATCATCTCAGATGACGATGGTGCAGCGGGCGCCCACGACCGAATCGCAAGCGGCCGAAACCGCCGAGACAGCGCAGCCGGCGACGACGGCGGAGACCAGCGAGCAGAAGACGCGCACCGCAATCGTGCCATCGAGGCCGACAGATACATTCGCGAGGCGCGAGGAAGCGCCGCAAGCACCCGGACAGTTAGCCGACAAACGGCGCGCAGACACTGATCAAGAGGCGAATCGTCTGCCGACGGCACCATCGAACGAGTCGATTGCCATCGCTCCGCCTCCCGCGCGCGAGGCCGATCGGCTCGAAGCCAAGAGCGCCGATGCGCAAACGGATCGGTTCTCACCGCCCATCCCATCGGCGAACGCCGGCACGTCTCCCGCCGCCCCGGTGGCAGCCCCGCCGCCAGCGTCCTCGACTCAAGCCCGCGGCGTCGCTTCGTCCGCTCGCCAGTTGGCCGCGATCGTCGAGATCGCTTCGCCCGATCCGATGTCGCGCTGGCGCGTGGTCGGTGCCGGTCAGGTCGAGCGCTCGACGAATGGCGGTGCGCGGTGGGAAACCGCGAAACTGCCCGAGTCGGCGACATTGATCGCCGGTTCTTCTCCGTCCCCGTCGATCTGCTGGCTCGTTGGCCGCACCGGCTCGATCTATGTGACGATCGACGGATTGCGCTTCGTGCGTGTCCCGTTCCCCGATCGCGCGGACTTCGTCTCGATCCAGGCGACTGACGGCCGTCGCGCGACCGTCGTCACCATCGACGGCCGAACCATGCGGACCGACGATCAGGGTGCCAGCTGGATCCGCGTCAAGCCGTGACCTGGAGGTCCGGCTAAAGCCCGGACACTACATTCGGAACCCCCTTGTCGTGTCCGCGCGTACCAAATACGCTATGGGGCTCACGCGGAAGGACACGACATGACTCAGGTCTCGATCACCGTTAACGGCAAGCTGCGCAAGGCGCAGGTCGAGCCGCGACTGTTGCTCGCGCATTTGCTGCGCGAACAGCTCAACCTCACCGGCACGCACATCGGCTGCGACACCAGTCAGTGCGGTGCCTGCACGGTGCTCATCGACGGCCGCAGCGCGAAATCGTGCACGATCTTCGCCGTGCAGGCGGACGGCTCGAAGATCACCACCATTGAAGGACTCGCCAAGGATGGCCAGCTCCATCCCTTGCAGGAAGGTTTTTGGGAAGAGCACGGCCTTCAGTGCGGCTATTGCACGCCCGGCATGATCATGTCAGCGGCCAACCTGCTCTCGGATAACCCCAAGCCCAGCGAGGAACAGATCCGTGAGGCCATCTCCGGCAACTTCTGCCGCTGCACCGGCTATCAGCACATCGTCAACGCCGTGCAATACGCGGCGGGCAAGAGGTAGTCATGTCTACTCCAGTATTGCCAAAGCTGGTCGGTCAGCGCGTCAAGCGACGCGAAGACCCGCGACTCATTCAGGGCCTGGGCACCTACGTTGACGACGTGAAGATCGTCGGGATGCAGCACCTGGCGTTCAAGCGCAGCGACATCGCGCACGGACGCATCACGTCGATCGACGTCAGCGCCGCGAGAGCCATGGAGGGCGTCGAAGCGGTGTTCACCGGCAAGGAGATCGCGGAGATCCTTGGCCCGATGCCGATCGGCACACCGTTCCCTTCACCTGAGCATCGCGCGATCGCGACCGACGTCGTGCGCTTCACCGGCGAGCCCGTCGCGGTCGTCATCGCCGCGGATCGCTATCTCGCTCGCGACGCGGCCGATGCCATCGTCGTCTCGTACGACGCGCTGCCGGCAGTGATCGATACCGAGCAGTCGATGACCGGGAAGCCGGCACAGATCCACAAGGACTTCCCTAACAACATCGCGCTCCCCACGTTCCCGAGCGGCACTGGCGTCACTCCTGACGGCAAGTCCGTGGACGACAGCGCGGTCGAGAAGGCGTTCGCAGACGCCGAAGTCGTGATCTCACAGCGCATGCTGAACCATCGACTGGCGCCGTCAGCGATGGAGCCGCGCGGCGTGGTCGCCCACTACGAGCCCGGCAAGGGCACGATGACAATCTGGTCGTCCACGCAGAATCCCCACATCCTGCGGACGATGATCGCGGCGATGAACGGCATGGGCCAAGATCAGGTCCGGGCGATCGCTCCGGAAGTGGGCGGCGGCTTCGGCGCCAAGATCAACATCTACGCCGAGGAGTACGTGGCCGCGGCGGTGGCGAAGAAGCTCGGTCTGGCGGTGAAGTGGATCGAGGATCGCTCCGAAGCATTCGTCGCGACCATTCACGGCCGCGACATCCTCTGTTACCTCGACATCGCCGCGAAGCGCGACGGCAAGGTGCTCGGGATGAAGATGCGCCTCATCGCCGATATCGGCGCCTACAACATGCTGCTCACGGCGGCGATCCCGACGCTGACGATGTTGATGGCCAACGCGACGTACGACATCCCGGCGATTCGCGCCACATTGACCGAGGTCTTCACCAACAAGACGCCGACCGACGCGTATCGCGGCGCCGGGCGTCCTGAAGCCACCTACTTCGTCGAGCGTGGCATGGACATGCTGGCGCGCGAGCTGAAGATGGATCCGGCGGAGGTGCGGCGCAAGAACTTCATCCCCAAGACCAAGTTCCCCTACCAGACGCAGATGGGCGCGATCTACGACTCGGGCGACTACGAAAAGGCGCTCGATCTCGCGCTGAAGAACGCGAATTGGCCCGACCTCAAGAAACAGCGTGACGCGGCCAAGGCGCAGGGCCGGCTCGTCGGGCTTGGGCTCGCGATGTACGTCGAGGTCTGCGGCATCGGCCCATCGGCGTCACTGCCGACCGGTGGCTGGGAGCACTCACAGGTCACCATCGAGCGCGACGGTCGCATCAGTGCGACCACCGGCGCATCGCCGCACGGCCAGGGCAACGAAACCACATTCGCGCAGATGCTCGCCGATCAATTCGGCGTGCCGCTGGAACACGTCACCATTCAGCACGGCGACACCGCGGTCGTGAAGCAGGGCATCGGCACCTTCGGCAGCCGCTCGCAGGCAGTCGGCGGCACAGCGCTGCACATGGCCGGCGGGAAGGTGAAAGCCAAGATGGCAAAGTTCGCGGCCGCACTCATGGAAGCAAACGAAGAGGACCTCGTCTTCGAGAACGGCAAGATCTTCGTCAAGGGCGCACCGGCGACCGGCAAGACGTTCGCTGAAGTCGCCGGCTATGCCTACATCCCCGTACCGCTGCCGCCGGGACTCGAGCCCGGCCTCAGCGAAGAGGCGTTCTTCGAGCCGAGTAACAACACTTATCCATTCGGCTGCCACATCTCGATGCTCGAGGTCGATCGCGACACCGGCGAGCCGCGTCTGCTCAAGCTCGTGGCCGTGGACGATGCGGGCAATTTGATCAACCCGCTGATCGTCGAGGGACAGATTCACGGCGGCCTGGCACAGGGCATCGGCCAGGCGCTGATCGAGGAAGTCGTCTACAACTCGGACGGGCAGCTGGTCACGGGATCGTTCATGGACTACGCCCTTCCTCGCTCCACCGACTTCCCGCGATTCGAACTCGACGCGACATACACGCCGACGCCGGTCAACCCGCTCGGCGCGAAGGGCGTGGGCGAGGCCGGGACCCTCGGCTCCACTCCGAGCATCGTCTCAGCCGCGGTTGACGCGTTGAGCGGGTTCGGCGTGACGCACATCGACATGATGCTGCGGCCCGAGAAGCTGTGGCGCATCATTCAGGGCGGGTCCGAAAGGACCGGCCCTACCAGCGCTGGAGGAAAAGCGTGATCCCGACTGCATTCGACTATCACCGCGCGACGTCTGTCGAAGACGCGATTCGCAAGCTGAAGGACACCGGCGGCAAGCTAGTGGCCGGCGGCCACAGCCTGGTGCCGTTGATGAAGCTGCGGCTCAGCGAACCGACGGCCCTCATCGACATTGCGCGCATTCCGGGCCTCTCTGGTGTTCGCGAGAAGGACGGCCAGCTCGAGATCGGCGCGGCGACCGTGCATCACGACGTCGCCACGTCGGCCGTGCTGATGCAGAAGTGCCCGATCATGTCCGAGGCAGCCGGTGAGATCGGCGATCCGCAGGTGCGCAACCGCGGCACGCTTGGCGGCAGCCTCGCGCATGCCGATCCGTCGGCCGACTACCCCGCCGTGATGCTCGCGCTGGACGCCGGGATCACGATCATGGGCGCGAGCG
>Ga0126304_10001390_pt1 | contig 11336 bp, 6 predicted proteins | sample Plot25_FD_92538 | JGI IMG/M metagenome (GOLD analysis project Ga0126304, IMG submission 92538) | Serpentine soil microbial communities from UC McLaughlin Reserve, CA, USA - Plot25 | ecosystem: Environmental > Terrestrial > Soil > Grasslands | place: USA: UC McLaughlin Reserve, Lake County... | reverse complement strand
TCTTCCTTCGAAAGTCATCAGCTCGGGAATTCCCTTATGGAGGAAAAGAAAGTATAAAACAATTTCAACCGGTATCCGGATAATATGCAGGAATGTTAAGGTCTCCAGGTTCAAACTGTCAATGAATTGCCTCCCCCGGCGGGTAAGGAATAAAAGAACTATCAACAGCATCGGTGGACCGATTGCAAGTAGAAAACGCGGAGGTAAAACCGATGTATCCTGGTAGAAACCGGTGAGCCCCACGACGGCCTGTATAAAAAGCCATGCAAGCAAGATTATTAGAACTTTCTTTGAATAGCGCGACGCTTTATAAAAAAGCCAGCCAGTAAGCACTGTCGTCAGTGCCAGTATAACACTAACGTAGAGGGGTATTGTTTCCATTGTAATTTTTTTTGATACAAAGAAAGTGCATCTCCCACACGCTGCGCTTGCCAAATGACAAGAACTTTAGCCGTTATCTATTTTTTTGAAACTCTTTGCGGATCCGGCTTAATGATGTGTCCGTGATGCCAAGATATGACGCAATGTGTTTCAGCGGAGCATGTTGGAATATTTCGGGATTGCTTTGAATAAGTCTGTCATAACGTTGTTCAGCCGTCTCCGTAATCATCGAAAGCATCCTGTTCTTAAGTGCCGCAAAGCCCTTCACCAAGATCGACCTCCCAAACTCCCTAAACTCTGGCAGGGCATGAAAAAGATGATTTAGTTGTTCGTACGTAATGTACCACCCCTCGCAGTCCGTAAGGCATTGAATATTCTCTCTTGACGGTGTCCGTTCAAAAAACGATGACACTTCAAAAACTACTTGGTTTGCCGAATAAAAATTGGTGGTGATATCATATCCCTCCAGGTCATACGCAAACGACCGCATGAAACCATTTTCCAGGAAAAAGTATTTGTTTGCAAGTTTGCCTTCCTGTAGAAGAAAATCATGTTTATTTAATTTCTCTCCGGTGAACTGATTTGCAATCTGCCCCGCTGTGGATAAGGAAAAGAGATTCGAGGAGGTGAGGAAGTTGATCAGGGGCTGTGAGGGCATTGCAGAAAAGGTTTGAGATGTAAATTAAGGAGAAAGCACATGCTGAAAATAGCTCGGGATGATCGCTTTGCAGGATCAATGATCTTTTAGCCAAAAAGCCTATTGGTATGCTCAGTTCACATTTGTGCTCACTGTTATATTTTCCATCGCCAGTTTTGATCCATCTTCATGAAACACTCCGCTACGTGCCTTGCCGGTAGGCCGGGACGCGAAGACACAATGGAAAGGCAATTAACTTTGCGCCTTTGCATCTTAGCGCCCCTCAAAAAGGCAGAATCATTAAATGAAAAAGGAAACGAGATCGGTTAATGACCTGGATTACATTTTTGATCAGAATCACTGATTTACATGATTCAAGGATTGGCTTGATTGTCTGAACCTTGATTTACTTGATTCAAGAATTGACTTGATTCAATCATCAGCAACCGATATTTCCGTTCTCCGTGGTTTTTCAGATCTATGATGGCTTTTGTATCACATCTGTCTGAACCTTGATTTACTTGATTGAAGGATTGACATGATTAAATCAAGGTAATCCTTTAATCCTTTAATCATGGTTCAGACAATTAATACTAAAAAAGATACGGCAGCATCAGGCAGAAGATAAAAATCAAAATGAAGAAACTAAGCAAGAGAAACGTGTGCCAGGAGAGGAAACGAACTGGTACAGTGGCCGCTGCATTTTCGGTATCAGGTTGCCGAATTGCAAAAATATACGTCAATATAAAAGCGACAAGAAAAGTCACAACAGCGCCTGTTAGATTCCACCAGAACCAGAATACCTCCTCTTTATAAAAGATCCACAGGAGTAGATTTACTAAAACGCCACTGATCACACCGGCGTTAGCGCTGAGTGCAGGTATTTTTTTGAAATAAAATCCAATAATAAACATGGTCACGATCGGACCATAAAACAGTGATCCGATTTTATTGATTGCTTCAATCACAGTCTTTGCAATATCACCTACATGAAAGGCCAGGAAAATAATAACGACGCCCCAGCCCATGGCTGCCAGTTTGGAATAGATGACATAGCGCTGTGGCTTAAATCCTTTTCTTTTTGAAACAAAATCTTCCATTGTTACTGCGCTTAACGAATTCAAGGTTGAGCTGAATGATGACATTGCCGCAGCGAGGATCGATACGACGATAATGCCTATCACACCATGTGGTAAATACCTGGTAAGAAAAACTGGCACCATTAAGTCAGGCTTGTCCTTCGGGATCAACGCTGCAAAATCACCATTCATTTTATAATATGTTCCCAAAAGAAGCCCTGCAAAACAATAACTCAATGTTATCGGGAAGCGAAAAAGCCCATTGAAAAGCAGGAGTTTTTTTACCGTGCTTTCATCCTTTGCAGAAAGGATGCGTTGAGCCTGCGTTTGATCCACGCCATAATAAGAGATATATAAAAAAATACCACCTAAGAGCATAGGCCAGAATCCGTACTCCGTTCCATCGAAACCGCTGTTGGAGAATTTCACAACCTGCAAACGGTCCCGGTCAAGATTCTGGGTAAAATTATCCCAACCACCTACATAGTGAAATGCATAGCCCATGATGATAAGAATTCCAAGAAATTTGATGATCATCTGGATGACTTCACTATAAACAATTGCTTTCATCCCGCCTTCGTAGGAATATATTACCGTGATGCCTGCGACAATAATGATGGTTTGCCAGAATGGAAGAACAAGAATTGAAGAGAGAATAAGTGTTACGGCATAGATGCCAATACTTGTTCCAAACGACCTGCTGGCTAAAAAAACAAAACTTAACAAGTTACGGCTCGACCTGCCAAACCTTTTCTCCAGGTAGCTATAAACGCTTACTACCCCTGAACGGAACAGTGAGGGCGCTAGAGTTGCTATTAATATTGCCATGGCCAGGGGAACTCCAAATTCAAATGTCAGCCATTGCATCCCGCCGCCGGCGCGTAGTCCAACAAAGGCAGGAGCTGAAACAAAACTGATGACCGAAAGTTGCGTGGCCATCACAGAGAGGCAAAGAGAGAACCAACCAAATTGTTTATTACCGAGGAAATAATCTTTGCTACCCTTGCTCTTCTTAAAATAAAATCCCAATGCCATCATTACAACTATGTAAAGAACTACGATTCCATAGTCTAGTCCATTCATGCTAAGCTTTATAATTGCGTTATAAAATCCAGGTAAAGAGCTGCGGTCCATGAGAAATAATTGCCACCGAGGCCACGATCTCCATCAGCTTTTTCCGCACGGGGATCAAAATATTCGTAGAAGCCAGTTCTCTCCACTAATTGCAGACTATCACTTTTAACTTGCTCCGCCAACTGCTCAAATCCAAATCGCCTGAGCCCATTATACAACATCCAATTGACATTGATCCATATCGGACCACGCCAATATTTAACCGGATTAAAAGCCTGTTCGTCTACTGCCGAAGAAGAACACATCAAATATGTATCTGATTTAAAAGAGTGAAGCAGTATCAATTTCAATTTTTCAGCCTGCTGCTGTGAACAGACACCTGCAAATAAAGGCATAAACCCATTGGATACTTTCACTTTAATCTGTTTATTTGCTTTCAGATCAAAATCATAATAAAATCCATCCGCTTCGTTCCAGCATTTGTAATTAAGGGCCTTTATTGACCGTCGATTCCATAGTACGATTTCAGAAGCATCTTCACCAATCAGTGAAGCAAGATGGATCAGCCCTTCATTTGAACGAATGAGCATTGCATTAAAAAGAACATCCTGTATGGCAAATGGTGTTTGCTCGAATATCCTGGCATCGTCATAATTGCATTCCCTGAAAAGGTCAACAAGATAAATGTAACGTTTGTAGTTTTCATTTGTTGGCCGTTGAGAAGCGTCTACATTTTTCAGGTCCCGCCGAAGTGCAGAAACGTCCCTTGCTTCACTTACATCCATTTTGTCAAGCACTTCATCCCAAAGGGGCGAATTATCTGTTCCGGATTCCCAGTTATGACTGATATATACCAAACCTTCTTTCAACGGGTCTCTGTTGGTGTATAGATAAAGGTGAAATGCTTTTACTTTGGGATACATTTCTTTGACGAACTCTAAAAATTCTTCATCGTCCTCACCGAATCGTTCAGCGATCATGCTTAGAATAAAACCAAACACAGGCGGCTGCGTGATACCAGAAGTGGCTAAATTTTTTGGAGACCATGGACATTTTTTTGTTCCCCACACATCTGGGCCCGGGAAATATCCTGAATCCTCATGATGAAAATTAATATGAGGCAGCATACCGTTACTCCATTGACCTTTGAACATACTGCGTATCTCGTCAAATGCAGATTGCTTGTTGAAGGAGCTCAAACCCAATGCAATGAAGCCTGAATCCCAACACCATTGAAACGGATATAGCTTAGGACTTGGAATTGTATATCCATTACGATTATTATCAATTAAAATTTGTTGGGCCTGCTCTTTCTTCATACATGCTAAGGTTTTAGAGATTGTGAACAAAATCGAGATAGAGGGCTGCAGTCCACGAAAAAGAATTTCCCCCTAAGTGTTTTTCATTTTGGCTGGTCGTTGGGCGCGGATCAAAATATTCATAAAATCCGTTCTTCTCTATGAGATCTATCGTTTCCTTTCGCACCAGTGTGGCTTCTTCGGTAAACCCATACCGCTTCAATCCATGATAAAGCATCCAATTCATGTTAATCCAGATTGGGCCGCGCCAGTATTTTAATGGTTCAAAACGAGGTTCATCAGTAGCACAGGATGCACACAATGTGTAGCCGCCTGCTCTAAATGATTTCATCATGGAATCTTTCAGATCCTTTGCCTGTGCTGTGGTGCAAATGCCCGCAAACAAGGGCATAAGTCCCCCGGATACTTTTATTCTTATCAATTCATTTGAGCGGAGATCAAAATCGTAATAAAACTTATCCTTATCGTTCCAGCATTTTTTATTGATCGAGGTTACAGATCTCTCATTCCATTCTTTAATGATCCTATCATCTTTTCCCAAAAGTGAAGCGAGCTGAATTAATCCTTCATTCGAACGCACGAGCATCGAATTGAATAGCATGTCCTGAATTAAAAATGGACAATTTTCAAAGATGGCTTTATCATCGTACTGATATTTTCTGAACAGATCCACGAGGTGGATATACCTGTTATAATTGTCGTTTGTTGGTCGTTGGGAGGCGTCTGCTACTTCCAGGTCCCTTCTCAAAGAAGATATATCTCTTGCTTCTGTAAGGTTGATTCTTGCAAGTGAATCATCCCATACCGGGGAATTATCCGCAGATTCCCAGTTGTGATGGATATATACAATTCCTTCGTTGTAAGGGTCACGGAAGTCGTATAAGTACCGATGCGATTCAAGGATCTTTGGATACATTTCGTTTACCAATACATCGAAAGAATGATTTACGCCCCAGAATTTATCAGCCATCATTGCCAAAACAAAACCGTATACCGGTGGCTGGGTGATCCCGGACGTAGGAAGATCTTTTGGAGCCCATTTACATTCATTGCTACTCCACAATTCCGGTCCCGGAAAATATGCCGGATCTATATGGTGAAAATTCATATGCGGCAACATACCATTGCTCCACTGACCCTTGAACATATTTCGGATTTCCGAAAAAGCCTTCTCTTCATCAAAGTGACTAAGGCCTAAAGCAATGAAACCGGAATCCCAACTCCATTGGAAAGGATAAAGACGCGGGCTTGGGATCGTATACCCACCCCGGTTATTATCAAGCAAAATTTTCTTTGCCTGTTCTTGTGAGTGCATGTCAGTTGTCAATTGTGAGTGATGAGTGGTCAGTGGTCAGTCATGAATGGTCAGTTGTCAGTGGTGAGTTGTCAGCGGTGAGTTGTTAGTTGTTAGTCGTGAGTGGTGAATGGTGAGTTGTAAACGGTTTGGAAAATTAATATTGAATACTCCCGACTCGCCACTCACCATCCACCACGCGCCATTCACGACTCACAACCCACTACTCGCAACTCACCATTCACGACTCCCGACTAAAAGACCAGCGCTGCTCTCACAAAATATGATCTCAGTAAGATTGGGCGGCCAACAAAAAAGGTTCCGGTATTAGTTTGGGCATCGCCAGCCCGTGGATTTCCTTCTGTTACTCCAACCACATCAAACAAATTGTAAACACCGGCACCCAACCGGATTGTAGAATTGTTATCCATATTGAAAGTATATCCCGCGTCAAGCCTGGAAATACTGTAAGGATCTAATTCAACTAAATTACTGGCGTTGCCGTACCTTTTTCCTGTTGAATTAATACTGAAGGCTGCATCAAATTTCCTATTGTTATAAAGAAGCCCGCCATTTACAATAACCTGGGGTTGTCTTTCTAACCACTTGCCCACATTTGTCGGCGTGGCCGAATACTCGGTGTACTCATGCGTTTGATAAGTCAGTGAGCCTTCAAGACGTAGATTTTTTACGATGGTCCAGTTCCAGGTAGCTTCAAGGCCCAAAGATTCCGAACTGATTATTGCAACCGATTCAGTCAGCACGCCACCCACATTCAAAAAAGAAACATTGAAACGGTCATTTAATTTGACGTAGAAAGCGGCAAGTGTTGCTGTTATTTTTTCATTGCCAAATTTTGCTCCGACTTCTGTCTGGATGATATGTTCAGGACGTTCTGTGGGATAAGCAGGTATTCCTCCTACAACAGTGACATTAAAACCATTGTAGTTGGGAAAGAAGTATCCCCGTGAAAAATTTGCATAAACGTTTAACGGGTTTGTAACCTTATAACTGACACCGGCCGCTATTGCCCAATCAGAGGCTTGCAGATTGAAGCGGTTAAAAGAACCGGTGCCCCAGGCAACACTAACACCCTGGCTATTGACCGCGGTTGCGGATTTTTCGGCTTCAACCCTCCCGGTTTGATTCTCCACACGTACACCAAAATCTATATGAAAGCGATTTAATGAAATCTCGTCCGTTAAATAAATAGCGGCTTTATTACTTGAGGAGAACCTGTTTGTATAGCCAGGCAAAGCAAGCACACCATTTCGTGTTGCTGTTTTTGTAGCATTAAGACTGTCCACATATGTTAGGTTGAGGATTCTTGGCTGGTCTTTAAATTCACTCAAATAGCGCATCTGGACGTTAAAGTCACGCGCTTCAGTACGCGATACAAATCCACCAATCGTAACATAATGTTTTGCGGTGCCGGTTTCAAAAGATTTTGAAAGGTTGAGATTCGTAGCCAGTTCGTTTAATGGCCGGTTGCGGTCGATAATTGTATTCTCCAGCACCAAAGCATTTGGGTCCAAAGTGACTCCATCGTTTGCATAAGTATAGGCGTAGCCTGTTCCTTTTCCTTTAAAGACACTGGTTACATAAGCGGATTGGCTAAGAGGATTTTTCCCATTACCGTCCGTATTAAAGAAGTTAAACTCATGTTCGTAATTGGCTACACGAAGTCTTGCATTGAACTTCCAGTCGTTTTGAAAATTGTGTTCAAGAGCTGCCATTAAATACCCACCTTTTGTATAAACGCCGTTCGCGGCCCGGCTCTGGTAATATCCATTTGGTGTTAACGCGGAAAGATTAGCAGCATCTGCCGTTTCAAGTATTGTTACGGTTTCGCCGTCATATCCTTTTGGCTGCTCACGGTCAGTTGTAAGCGGATATGGAACAAAGAACTGTACTTTATCATTTATGAACTGGCCGTACACAGTGAAAGATCCGTGATCAGTGACTTTACGAATATTGGCCCTCACCTGGAATCCATTGGATGGAATACCCGTCACCAAAGGACCTTCATCATAACGGTAAGTGCCGGATACGTTATAGTAAACACCATTTTCGCTCAGCGGGCCACCGGTGTTGAAATCCAGTTTTACTTTTCCGGGTGTGGCGTATTCTGCTTCAACAATGCTTCTTTGTACGTCGGTTCCTATTTTACTTGTATAATTAATGATGCCGGCCACGGATCCTACTCCATAGAGTGTTGAGGAACCGCCCCGCACAAATTCAAGGCTCGCAATCCCCAGGTCATTCCTGAAATACACATCGGGTGCTGATGAATTCAATCCCATAGTACTGATGACAGGCATACCATCAATTTGAATGGGGGAAAAAACGAACTGACCACCTGAAGGCAAACCTCTAACAAATACGTTATTGGCAACCTCGCCACCTCCTCCCTCGGCAGTAATCCCTGGGATAGTGCGAAGAATATCCGCCTGGCTGTTAAATTTTAGTAATTGTAATTGTTGGGAGTTGAACCTGCTGATTGAAATTGGAATTTCCTGCTGCCTTCTTCTTGATGTATTGGCGGTGAAAATGACCGCATTTAGTCCGGCTTGAGTTTCTTCTAATACAAAATCAACGGTGATAGTACCGCCCGAAAAAGTAACTAATCGTTCTGCGCTTCTATATCCAACATGACTTACAACTAATAACCCTTCACCGGTTTGTGCAAGTGTTAAGGCGTATCTGCCACTGCTGTCGGTCACTGCTCCGCCACCTCCTTTAACCGATATACTGGCATCACCTACCGGAACTCCCGCCTGATCAGATACGCGGCCAGTAATTCTTGTTTGTTGTGCTTGTAGAGCAGTTTCAGAAAATAAGAAACAGAAAAAAATCGAGACAGATAGATTGACGTGGTTAATACGCCGGCAACTGCGGATAAAGCCGCAGGTAAAAGCAATCAGTTTCATATAGCAGTCATTTAGAATCCTAAATTAGGAACAGTATTTGCAAAACAGAGCAGTTCATCTGTTTCAAATCAATCAGGCACACGCCTCACTACCCCGTAAACCTTTCCGTAAACGTTAATTGTGGAAAAATAAATTGAAGAATTTTTTAAAGCATCCGATATATTATGCCTCATCCTCTGTGTCCCTGTCTGTGGTAAAAAAAAATAACCACGGAGGACACAGAGGAGTTAGCTGGCATATTATTAGGAATATCTTGTAGACAACACCGGAAACATTACCCGATTCATTCTCTGTGTCCTCCGTCTCCCTCTGTGGTTAAAAGAAAAGCCTGCCATGCGAGCTATTTAAAAACGCACATAAGCTTTAATGGTTGCGCATTCAGTTCCCTGCGCTTCTCCAACAGGTTTAATTGTATAGGCGCCAGCAGCTGCAGGAATTATGAAAGTTTCTGCGTAGTGAACACTAAACGGCACGAACATGTTTTCCGGGCTTTCAACTATTACTTCACGCCCCTGTACAAGATTGAGCACGTTAAGATTGCCGTTTGTATCATGCTGAACCTTTTCAGTAAACCAATGCCTTCTTGTTTCAATAAATTGCAAATGATTTAAACCCGTTCTTTCTTCTTTCCAGCCAGCTCCCGAGCCGATTTCTCTGACAATATCTAAGGCGTTTTGTTTTACCCATTCTTCATGACGAGCATCCTGCAAAACATTTTTTGCATGGTTTAAATGAATGGGTCGGGGTTTCCCATCAAGACCCACACGGTTCCAATCCCACATTTTAAAAGTGAACAGGTAAGGCGTTGCACTGATCTCAAGCACCACTGTATTAGCACCGCTGCAATGAATGGTACCCGCAGGAATGGAAAGATGATCGTGTTTTTTCACGGGCCAACGGTTAACGTATTGCTCCACGTCGAACAAACTATTTTCATTATAAGCGCTCTCTAAAGAGTCGAATAATTCGCGCTTTGTTCCTTTTTTCTTCATTCCGAGATACACGCCGGCATCAGGTGCAGCATCCAATATATAGTAACTTTCATCCTGGGTATAGTGCATACCGAATTGCTCTTGTATGTAGCCAGTCAGTGGATGCACCTGCAAACTTAAATTTCCGCCACTCATTGTGTCAAGCAAGTCAAATCGTATGGGGAATTCGTCTCCGAACCGTGCCTGCACTTGTTCGCCAAGTAATTCTTTTGCTCTAAAGAAGACAAGATTGATAGAAGGAATTTCTACTTTCACTTCTCCAAAAGCAAGTAAAAGGCTGTTCTCTTCCGGTACACAATCAAAACCCCAGGCGTAGTTTACAGCAGTTTTGTCGAGATCACATATTTCTTTCAACCACTGCCCTCCCCATGGACCCGGATCGAAGAATGGAACAACACGAAAAGGCCGGGTGATCGCTTTTGTCAAACCTTCATTAATCGCTTTTGTCTTTACGAGTTTTGGTTCCTCCCTGATCGTCGTGTCCAAAACATAATCCGAATGATTATATACCGCTTTTTTTAAGCGGTCACATACACGCCAGTCTATAAAATAGCCTTGTTTATATTTATTTATAAAGTCGTTGTTCCTGTTTTTCACACCAAGATTATCAACTTCGTTCTTTCGCATTCTTTGCTGAATCTCCCATCTTGGCATATCAGCGTAAATCAGCAAATCAAAATCTTTTACCAAAAGGGATGCGCCCGTGCCGTACACGATGACTGTTCCCCGATCTAATTTATCCACTTCTTCGAGGGACGCTTTCAACTTGCTTTCGTCAAAATAATCTTTAATCTTTAACCTGGTGAAATATCCAAAAACAAGATCATCCGTCATATCGGGATGAATCATCTTCTGTATAACAATTTCATCCTTAAAAAGGCTTTCGGTACTTATCCATAATACATGTTCCAGGGTGTTTTGAAGAGTTATTGCAACATCGTTATGTATGACTCCCTGGTAACACTCGACAAGTATAATATGCTTTGTTTTATTGGAAGATTTTATTCGTGCATTCAATTCTTGCGATATAGCCGACCAACTCACTATACAGGAGTTGTTTTCATTCTCTACTTGTATGAAAGGATATTTATCGTAATTAGATCTTCTCACCTGAATTTTTCATTGTAATGATGTATTCCAGTCCCAGTAGTGAAGCATAGGCCACCTGCTCACTTTTCAAAACTTTTACTGTACCCGGCGCAAGCCAGGCATGTTTGTCGATCATCATTTGAATATGTGGAATTACAACCGAGGCCTGTTCCATGATGGCACCACTCATTATTAAAATCTGCGGGTCATAAGCATGAACCATGTTAACTGCGCAAATCCCCCATGCATGGAGGCATTGAGTCACTATTTGTTTTGCAATCTCATCTCCTTTCGCTGCTTCAGTAAACACCTCTGCAAACAAAATCTCTTTTTGAAACAAGCTGCTATGTTCGTAGCCTTTATAGCTTTTTAATTGCTCTTTTAAAACCCAGGTCGATGCTTCAGTTTCCAAACATCCAATATGTCCACAATTACACAAACCCCCTTTCAGATTTATAGAAATATGCCCCCAAAGATTTCCCGCAATAAAGTTTGGACCCCTCAATAATTTTCCATTTAAAAGTATAGCGCTCCCAAGTCC
>Ga0126304_10001389_pt1 | contig 11338 bp, 7 predicted proteins | sample Plot25_FD_92538 | JGI IMG/M metagenome (GOLD analysis project Ga0126304, IMG submission 92538) | Serpentine soil microbial communities from UC McLaughlin Reserve, CA, USA - Plot25 | ecosystem: Environmental > Terrestrial > Soil > Grasslands | place: USA: UC McLaughlin Reserve, Lake County... | reverse complement strand
GAGACGATGTTCGGCGTGTAGTAGTCGCCGAACATCGGCAGCGTGATGAGGACTGCGCCGCCGAGAATGCCCGTCTTCGAGAGCGGGAGCGTCACCGTGCGAAACGCAGACCAGGGGCTCGCACCGAGGTCACGTGCCGCTTCCAGGTGGCTGCGGTCGATGCGATCGAGCGCGGCGAAGAGTGGCAGGATCAGGAATGGGATGTAGCCGTAGACGAGGGCCAAGATGACGGTCGAGGCGCTCCCGCCGAGCCAGTCATGCGGCTGGCTGAGCACGTGGGTGAACATCAGGACGCTGTTAACCCAGCCGTCCTCCTGCAGGAGATTCACCCAGGCGAGCATCCGCATCATGTAGCTGATCCAGAGGGGCAGGATGATCAGGATGAGAATCACGCCTTTCCACCGCCCCGCGTGCCGGGCCGTGAAGTAGGCGACGGGATACCCGATCAGCAGGCAGAGGACCAGGGCGACGAGGACGTAAACGATCGTCCTGACTCCGACGTCGAACCAGATTCCTCCCGGCGCGAGCCGGCCGAGGACCTCGCTGAGCCAACCCACGTTCCATTCGAGCGGGTTCCAGATGGGAACCGGCTGAAAGAGGATCGGGTCGACCGTTCCGAGCGCGACCGCGAGGACCGCATAGAACGGAACGACGAAGAGGAGAACTAGCCAGAGAACGCCCGGGAGCGCAAGAGCGGGCCACAACCAGCGCCGGTACACGACGCCTCAACGCTCGCGCCCTGGACCCGTCAACCCCCTCCTCCGGCGAGGAAGTCCGAGTAGCCGTCCTGCCACAGCTGCTGTCCCTGAGATGTGAGCGTCCCGTACTGCAGCGAGTCGGACCCGAGATCATCGTTCGTCAGAACGCTGTTCTCCAGGTGCTCGGGCACGACTCCCTTCTGCACCAGGGTGCTCGGGTCGATCTCGTTCAGCGGGGGCTGATACCCGTTGAAGTCGACGAAGTTCTCATAGGCGACGCCGTTGTCGAGGAGGTAGTTGAGGAAGAGATGCGAAAGCACCGGCTTCTTCGTGGTCGAGCAGATCGCGAAGCAGTCGTTCTGGACCGGCACCTTGCCGTGGGGTGCCCTCCAGAAGGCGAGGGCGCTCGCCGGCGTTCCCTGCGGGAGGTAGTAGATGTAGCCCGCGATCATGTCCCCCGACCATGCCTGGTGGAGCCAACTCCTTCCCTCCGGGATCGTCTGGTACTGGAGGTCGTCCACCTTGATGTTGCAGACGCCGTAGAGCTCCTTGAGGTCGGACACTGCCTGATCCACGAGCGCGGGATCCTCGGTGTTGATGTCCGTGATCCCCTTGCGCAGGAGCGCCATGCCGATCGTCTCCCGGTTCTCGGAGAGGAGCGCCACCTTGCCGCTGTACGCCTGAGACTCCCAGAAGATGTCCCACGGCTGGTCCATGCCAGCGATGTCCTCTTTGATCTTGTCCGCCCGCCACGCGATGCCGGTGGCGTAGACGGTGTAGGGAACGGTGTACCGCGACTCGCCGTCGTAGAACGGGTCGACGAGCTGCGGCCAGATGTTCTTCTGGAGGTTCGGGATGTAGTCGAGGTTGAGCGGCTTGATCAGCTCGCCGGCAACGCCGATATCGAGCGTGTCCGGCGTGATCTCCATCACGTCGGGCGTGACGCCTCCGGAGGCAAGCCGCTGGAGTCCGGAGTTGATGTTGTCGAACGGCGTGTACTGGACTTCGACGTCGTACTTGGCCCCGAACTCCGTGAGGAGCTTCTTGTAGAAGTAGGCGGGATAGTTGTAGACGGTGAACGTCCCGCCTGTCTCCGGCTCGAGACCCGACTCGATGGGATCCTCCCAACGCGGTAGGGTCACGCGCTTGTCGGGCCTCGCGAGCGGCAGGCCTCCCGGCCCGGCGCCCGCGCCGGTGGTCCCGGGGGTGCTCGTCGTGTCGCCGCAGGCGGCGAGCAGACCGGGAGCACCGTAGAGGGCCGCGGCGGCACCTGCACTTCGTAGCAGGAAACCGCGCCTGCTCAGGGAGTTCGGCCGTTCCTTTGGGTGGTGCGTCATTCGAGTTCCCTCCTGACTTCGGCGTCCCTGGTCCGCTAGCGAATCACCCATTTTCTCCTCCTCTCACGACGCGGCGGCCGCTTTGGCCACCCTCTCCGCCCTCAGCCCGAGATCCGCCTGCAACAGCACCTCGGCGATGTCGAGGGCTCGCGCGAGCATTCGCTCCTTCGGGACGTCGGGATCCCCGAGGGTCACCTGAACCGCGAGGCCGTCGATCAGCGACGCGAGGACCAGCGCCACCTCGTCGGCGTCGGCGTCGCCGAACTCCCCGCTGCGCTGGCCGTCGCGAATGAGTTCGGCGATCTGCGCGCGCCAGCGCTGATCGAGGCGCCGTCGCGCGCGCCCAGTCGAGCGGTCGCGAAGCGCCCGCGTCCAGATCTCCATCCACAGCCTCGAGTCGTACTCCTCGGCCGAGGACTCGAGCAGCAGCCGCAATCTGTCCCGGGCGCCCTTCAGGGCCTCCAAGCGCTCCGTGAGCTTCCGGTAGTAGCGCTCCTCGTCGACGGTGAGCGCCTCGGCCAGGAGCTCGTCCTTCGAGTCGAACCAGTAGAGGACGGCCGGCGGGCTGGTGCCCGCGCGCTCGGCGACGTCGGCGATCCGCGTCGAGGCGATCCCCCGCTCGGCGATCACGCCGGCCGCGGCCTCCAGCAGCTGCGGGCGCCGGACATGATCGATCTGGGGCCGCGGGCTCACCGCTCGATCCGATCTGGTGTTCTCACCGGCCCTCGGTCGTCTGCATCAGCTCTCTCCTCGCAAAGCTGAACAGCCGTTCAAGTTACACCCATGGCGCCTCTATGGCAAGCGGGATGTCCGCCGGCTCAGCGAAGGGCGTCCGGCTCGAGTCCGAGCTCCGCCGCGAGCCGCTCCGCGACGAGCGCACGGGCACGCTCGACTTCCATCTCCGGATCGCTGATCAGAGCTCGGACGCCGGCGCCGTCGAGGAGCGCCATGGCGATGTCGGCGAGGGCCTCGGGATCCGCGTCGGCGCGGAACTCCCCGCTCTCCACCCCGGCCCTGATCAGCCCGGCGACCCAGTCCCGGTAACGGCCGTAGAGCCTTGCCGCGACTGGGCGGAGCGCCGGCTCCCGCACCGCCCGCAGCCACAGCTCGACCCAGAGCACCCACTCGCGCTCCTGGGGACCGGGGAATGGCAGGGACTCGGCGATGCCGCGGGCGAGCGCCTCGGTGGCGGTCTCCTCGGCGTCCGGCGGGCGCTGGAAGCGCTCGTCGCCCGCCTGCTCGAACGAGTGGATGAGCGCCTGCTCGAGCAGCTCCTCGCGAGTGGAGAAGTAGTGATGGACGAGGGCGGTGGAGGCGCCGGCCCTTTGGGCCACCCTGGCGATCCGCACCTCATCGATCCCGTCGGACGCGATCAGATCGCAGGCGGCGTCCAGGATGCGCTCGGGCGCGCTCTGCGTCGTCGCTTCGACCTCGGCCGCCATCGAGCCAGAAGCTAAGCGGCCGCGAGGACGGCGCCGGCGTCGGCGAGCACCGCCGCGGCGGCGTTGCGTCCGTTGAGGGCGATGACGCTGCCGGCGGGATGCGTGGCCGCTCCGCACAGGTACAGGCCGGGCACCGGCGTCCGGGCAGAGAGCCGCCCCTCCCACATCTGATCGGGGGTCACCTCGCCCTGGAAGATGTTGCCACCGGTGAGCCCGATGCGTGACTCGATGTCGGGCGGCCCGAGCACCTCGTAGTCGGCCAGGCAGTCCTCGAAGCCGGGCGCGAAGCGGTCGATCAGGTCGATGAACTGGCGCGCGACGTCCTCCCGGCGGGAGTCCCAGGTGCCCTCCGACAGCGTGTACGGCGCGTACTGCCCGAACACGCTCAACAGGTGCTTGCCCTCCGGCGCGGGGCTGGGGTCGTAGCCGGTCTGGATGTAGATCTCGCCGAACGCGACCGCCGGCTCGCCACGGTCGCACGCCTCGAACGCCCGCTGCGCGTCGTCCATGGTCCCGGTGACGTCGATCGTCGCTCGGGCCGGCCAGGTCTCGCCAGGCGCCGCGGTCCACTCCGGAAGTCGCTCGAGGGCGGCGTTGAACTTCACGACCGGGCTGCGCACCTTCCAGCCCTCGAGCCGCTCGCGAAACGTCGGGTCGACCTCGTGGCCGTCGAGCATCGAGAGCATGCGCTTCGGGTCCGCGTTGCACACAACGGTCGCGGCGCGCACGAAGGTCCCGTCCTCGAGCGTCACGCCCTCGCCTGGGACGATCTCCGAAACCGGGACGCCGCAAGCGAGCACCGCGCCCGCTTCGCGCGCCGCATCCGCGATCGCGAAGCTCACCATCCCCATGCCGCCCTCGACGTAGCCCCAGAGTGGCCCCTCGCCGCTCATGTCGCCCTGGTAGTGCATGAGCTTGATGGACGCGGTCCCGGGCTCCCGCGGACCGCCCCAGGTGCCGATGATCCCCTGCCCGAACAGGGCGGTCTTGAGTCGCTCGTCGGAGACGTGGTCGTCCAGGACGTCCGCGATCGACGCCTCGAACAGGAGGTCGATCATCGTGCGATCGCCCTCGAGGAGCTCCTCGATCTCGGCGCGGGTGGGCGCGTCCCCCGCCCAGGTGTCGCGCTCCCCCTTCCGCAGCCTACGGCGCGCGGAGTCAAACAGCTCCTCGTAGGCCCAGTAGCCATCGATGTCGCGCGCAGAGACGCCGAGCTCCTCGAGACTGGCCTGGGTCTTGGAATCGTCGAGCCACTGTCCAAAGGAGGTGCCGTCCTCGAACGGCACCCACAGGTTGGGGTCCGCCATCCAGTAGCGCAGTCCGCGACGTTCGAGCTCCAGCTCGCGGATGATGACATCGTCGAGCAGCCCCACGACGTAGGCGCAGGGGCTGATCACGAAACGCTCGTCGTCGAACGGCCGCTCGAGCGTGCACGCGCCGCCGAGACGCTCGCGCCGCTCCAGGACGAGCACGCTGCGGCCGGCCCGCGCCAGATAGGCCGCCGCCGTGAGGCCGTTGTGGCCGCCCCCGACGACCACGGCGTCCCAGTTGCGTGCGGCGAGGTCGGACACCGGCTCGGGGAGTCCGACCTCGCCTAGGCGGGCGGCGACCCAGTTCCTCGCGAATGGGCCATCGGCGGCGGTCACGCCGGTACCTCGGTGCCCTCGCGCAGTCCCTCGAGATAGCGGCGGGCCACCATGACGTCGAACTCGTGCACGTCGACTTCCTCCGCCGAGTAGCGGCCGGCTACGTACCCCCTCGTGCGCACCCCCTTCTGCGTCAGCTCGCACACGTGCCAATCCTCACGATTCACCTGATCCCAGAAGTCGATCGCGTCGGAGGGATCGAAGCCGTCGCCGGCGATCGTCGCCGGCTCGAAGAACCACTCGCAGACGACCTCGGTGCGATCGGCCGCGCGCGGCCACAGGGTGTGGAGCATCGCGTAGTCGGGATGCAGGGAGACGAGCGCGTTCGGGAACAGCGCGAAGTACAGGACCGAGTCGAGGTCGGCGTCGCCCAGTCCCTCGATCGGCCGCCGCCCGTTCTGCTTCCCACCCTTGCGCGCCATCGTCGAGGCGCCCTCCCGCAGCGTCATCGAGCCCCCGCACCATGCGCCGGGCCCCTCGAGGACCTCGCCGCTCATGTAGTGACTGAGCGCGTTGAGCTCCGGGTGGACGCCCGGGCAGTGCAGGCACTCGCTGTAGTTCTCGGCGATCGCCTTCCAGTTGGCCGCAACGTCGTAGGTGATGAGGCCGCCGCGTGCGAGGTCGTGGACCCGGTACCGCTCGAGGTGCCGGGCCAGGTCGCCCACGTGCCCCGCCACGTCTGGCGCCTCTCCGCTCAGGTCCACGAACACCAGCCCGCCCACCGTCGCGACCCGCAGCGGCATCAGGCCCCAGCAGGAGGTGTCGAAGTCCTCGACGCCGTCCATGTGGCGGGCGGCCACGAGCTCGCCGTCGAGCCCGTATGACCACGCGTGGTACGGGCAGACGAGGCGACGCCGCACGCTGCCCTCGGCCTCCGAGATCAGCCGCGCGCCCCGGTGGCGGCAGACGTTGAGGAAAGCATGCGGACGGCCGTCCTCGCCACCCATGACGACCACGCTGTCGGTACCGAGCTCGCGCATGACGTAGTCACCGGGCTCGGAGACCCGTGATGCGTGCCCCACGCAGATCCAGCCGTTGAAGATCCGCAGCAGCTCCCACTGGAACACTCCTGGATCGACGAAGGCCCGCGGGGGCAGCATCGTCGCCCGCTCGAGGGGCTCGAGCGTCGCCTCCAGGTCGCCGCGGTCCAGCGCGAGCGACGTCTGCGTCTCACCTGCCAAGCTCGTGCCTCCTTCCCGGGGACGCGGGCGCCCCAAATCGCGTTGACCTTGTAGTCAATCGCATGTTAGTCTGCGGGGCCGATGGAGGTCAAGTCGTCCCCTCCCGTAGCGACGGCGGCCAGCTTTGGGCTGCCGGAGGTCGACGAGGGAGCGCTCGACGTCGCCGAGCGCGCCCGCCGCTTCGCAGAGGAGGTGCTCATGCCCCTGGAGGAGGAGGCAGAGCAGCGGGGCGGTCGCCTCCCCGACGACGTCGTCGCCGACCTCAAGCACCGGGCGATCGAGGCGCGCCTTGCGGGGGGCATGCACGCCACGGGTCACGGCGGCCAGGGATGGAGCCGGCTCGAGTGGGCGCTGGTGGAGGAACAGTACGGCCGGACCACGAACGCGCTCCACTGGCACGTGCCCAACGCCTACAACGTCTGGGCGCACGCGAGCCCGGATCAGGTGGACCGGTATCTGCGACCTGCCCTGCGCGGTGAGCTGAAGGATGCCTACGCGGTCACGGAGCGCGACGCCGGGTCGGACCCCTCGGCGATCGTCGCCGCGGCCCGGCCCACGGACTCGGGCTTCGTCCTGAACGCCGAGAAATGGTTCGTGACCGCGGGCGACGTCGCGTCGGTGTACGTCGTGATGGCGAACGTCGTCGACGGCGACGAGCGGCTGCCGACCCTGTTCGTGGTCGACCGGGACCGCCCGGGGGTGGAGATCGTCGAGGACCCGGCCTACACCCACAACTATCCCGAGGGCCACCCGACGGTGCGCTTCCGGGACGTGGAGCTGGACGCCGAGGACGTGATCGGAGGCGTGGGCGCCGGCGAGGACCTCCAGCGCTCATGGTTCACCGAGGAACGCCTCGGGATCGCGGCCCGCTGCGGGGGGGCGATGTGGCGGCTGCTGGACGAGACCGTCGAATGGTCCGTGGGGCGCCAGCAAGGTGGCGCGCGGATCTTCGACCACCAGGGAGTCTCCTTCCCGCTCGCCGACTCCGCCGCCGATGCCGCCGCCGGTCGCCTCCTCACCCTGACGGTCGCGAGCCTGGCCGATTCGGACGCCGATCCGAAGATCGTCCACCACAAGGCCTCGATGGCGAAGCTGTTCACCAGCGAAGCGGCGTGGCGATGCGCCGATCGCTGCGTTCAGGCCTTCGGCGGCCGGGGCTATCGCCGCTCGAACGTCGCCGAGCGCCTGCTGCGTGAGCTCCGCGTCGACAGGATCTGGGAGGGCACCAGCGAGATCCAGCGCTTGATCGTCGCCCGGGGCCTGGAGCGGCGCGGCGTGCAGCGCATCCTCCATTAGCCGTTGACCGGCCCCGAGCCAGAGCCCGTCCCCGACCTCACTCCTCTCCTCCAGCCGCGGTCGATCGCGGTGGTGGGCGCCAACGACCGCCCGGGCTCCTACGCCGACATCGTCCTGCGCAACCTCGACCGGGCCGGCTTCGACGGCAAGGTGTGGGGGGTCAACCCGCGCCGGGACGAGGTGCACGGGCGCCCCTGCGTCCCGTCGGTGACCGATCTTCCCGGCCCGGTAGACGCCGTGGTCGTGGCGATCCCGGCCGAGGGAGTACCCGAGGTGATCTCCCAGGCGGCTGGTCGCGGTTGCGGCGGCGCCGTCGTGATCTCCGCCGGGTTCGGCGAGATCCCCGAGGGCCGGGAGCTCGAAGCCGAGCTACGCGCCGCGGCTGGACGGCTGCCCGTCTGCGGGCCGAACGGGAACGGCATCGTCGCCGTGAACTCCCATGCGCCGATGTGGGGCGACTCCGTGGCGCCGCTCGAGGCCGGGCCGGTAGCCCTTGTCTCGCAGAGCGGCAACCTCGCCGTCAACGCGCTCGGCTCGCGCCGGGGAATCCGGTACCACACGGTCGTCTCGGCGGGGAATCAGGCGATAGTCGACGCGAGCCGGTGGCTGCGGGCGCTCTGCGAGCTGGGCGGCGTCGGCAGCGTGGCGATGTTCCTCGAGGAGGACGGCGACGGGGCGGACCTTGCAGAGTCGCTCGCGGCGTGTGCGGAACGCGGCATCGGGGTGGCGGTGCTGAAGGTGGGCGAGTCGGCCGCGGGCGCCCGCGCGGCCTCGGCGCACACGGGCGCGGTCGCCGGCGATCAACGCGTGTTCCGCTCCCTGATCGAGGAGGCCGGTGGCGCGTGGGCGCAGGACCCCCACGAGCTGCTCGAGCTCGCACGGGTGCTGGCGGAGCCCAGGGCCCGTCCGCGCCGCAACGGCGGACTCGCGATCCTCACCTGCTCGGGCGGGGACTCGAGCATCGCCGCGGACGAGGCCGAGCGGCTGGACGCCGAGCTGCCGCCGCTCGGCGCCGCGACACGCGAGCGCCTGGACGAGCTGCTGCCGAGCGCGGCCACGGCGGCGAACCCGCTCGACTACACGGCGATGATCTGGGGGGATACCGATCTGCTTCGCCGGATCACCGTCGCGGTCGGCGACGACCCCGCGATCGATCAGCTGCTCATCCTCTATGACCACCCGCAGGGCCTGGAGGCCCCGGCCGCGGCCGAGTGGGCGGCAGTCCGCGCGGGGATCGTGGCGGGAGCGGACGAGACCCAGGCCGCGACGCTGGTCGCCTCCACGCTCCCGGACCTGATCGACGACGAGGCCAGCGGCGAGCTCGCCGAGCGGGGTGTCCCCGCGGTGGCCGGGCTGCGAACCGCGCTCCTGTGCGCGCAGGCGCTGCGGCGGCCCCCGGGAGATGCCGGCCGCCTGCGGGAGATCGCCGCGGCGGCCACGGCGGCCTCGGCTCCGATCGACCCGCGAGGGCCCGGCGCAGACGACGACCGATGGCTGGACGAGATCGACGCCAAGGAGCTCCTACGCTCTTCGGGGCTGCCGGTACCGCCCGGGAGGCCAGTGACGAGCGAGGACGACTGCGCGCTGGCGCTCCAGGAGCTCGCCGGTCCGGTGGCGGTCAAGGCGGCGAGCACCAGCCTGCGGCACAAGAGCGACCTGGGCGGGCTGCGGCTTGGGGTCGAGACGCCGGAAGCGGCGCGCGCCGCCTACCGCGAGCTCTCCTCCGCGGTCGGCGCGAACGGCAGCGTCCTCGTGGAGCGGATGATGCCCTCCGGGGTCGAGCTACTGGTGGCCGCACGCGCCGACGCCGTCGTCCCCGCGCTCGTCATCGGGCTCGGCGGGATCTGGGCTGAGGCGTTCGACGACGTCGCGATCGTCCCGCTCCCGGCGGGCCCCGAGCGCGTGAAGCAAGCGATCGGCTCGCTGCGGGGCGCGTCTGCCCTTGGAGGGCGGGGAGGCACACCGGTCGACCTGGATGCCGTGGCCTCGCTCGCCGCCCGCGTCGGATCGCTACTGCCGGAGGCAGGCCTGGATCTCATCGAGCTGAATCCGGTGGTCGTCCACCGCGAGGGCTGCGTCGCGCTCGACGCGCTGGCACGCCGGCGCGGGTGAGACGGCCGCGGGAGCAGGGAGTGCCCACGCAGGGCCGCCCGGCTGACCTTGTAGTCAATCGTACGAAGATGCTAGGGTGGCCGTGATGGACGCCACCGCGGCCACCGCCCCGCCCCGCCCTCGCGTCGCACCCACCGGGCCGGGGTCGTTCGACGCGATCGTCGTGGGCGCCGGCCACAACGGGCTGACCGCAGCCGCCTACCTCGCGCGGGCTGGTCTTCGGGTGGTCGTGCTGGAGCGGCGGCCGGTCCTCGGCGGGGCCTGTGTGACCGAGGAGCTGTGGCCGGGCGCACGCGTCTCCCGGGCCTCGTACGTGGTGTCGATGCTGCAGCCGAAGGTCGTCGACGACCTGCGCTTGCGGGACTTCGGCTACCGGGCCGTGCCGCTCGATCCCGCCTACGCCGCCCTCACCGGGGACGGCCCGATCTTCTTCCACAACGACGCCGCGCAAACCACCGCGTCGATCGCGCCGTTCTCCGAGCGCGACGCGCGCGCCTACCCGGGCTTCGAGGACCTGCTCGACCGCGCGGCCTCGTTCCTGCGCCCGATGATGCTCCGTGAGCCTCCCGCCCTCGGCTCCCGCCACCCGGTCGACCTCGTCTCGCTCATGCGCGAGGGCGCGCGCACCGCCGGCCTCTCGCGGCGCGACGCACACGACCTGGTCCGGCTCTTCACAATGTCGGTCGCCGACCTCCTCGAGGACTGGTTCGAGACGCCTGGGATCAAGGGCTCGGTCGCCTCGACCGCCGTGGTCGGCGTCTGGGCCGGTCCCCACACGCCGGGCACCGCGTACAACCTCCTCCACCACGCCCTCGGCGAGATCGACGGGATTTCGGGCGGCTGGGGCCAGGTGATCGGCGGGATGGGAGCGATCAGCACGGCGATCGCCCGCTCGGCCGAGTCGGCGGGCGCGGAGATCCGCACCGACGCCGAGGTGGCGTCGATAGACGTCCGCGACGGCGGCGTGGTCGGCGTGACGCTGGCGGACGGCTCCGAGCTCCGCGCGCCGATCGTCGCCTCAGGGGCCCACCCCAAGACGACGATCCTGGACCTCGCCGGCGGCGAGCACTTCCCCGACGACGTGGCGCAGGACATGCGCCGCTACCGTACGCGCGGCGGCTCGGTGAAGGTCAACATGGTGCTCTCCGAACCGCCTCGCTACGAGGGGGTCACGGCAGAGCAGCAGCACATGCTCGAGCGCACCGGCGTGAACCTCTGCCCCTCGATCGACTACCTGGAGCGCGCCTGGCAGGACGCGCTGGCCGGGCGCCCCGCCGCCGAGCCATACGTCGAGGCGGAGCTGCCGTCGGCGATCGACCCCAGCCTGACCGACGACGATCGCTGGGTGATGACGATGTTCACCCAGTACGGCCCGCCCGATTCCGACGCCTGGGACGGCGACGCCCGCGACCGCTACGCGGACGCCTGCATCGAGCACCTGGCGCGCTACGCGCCCAACGTCTCCGGAGCGATCCTCGAGCGCGAGGTCCTGGCGCCGCCCGACCTCGAGCGAATCTTCGGCCTGGTCGACGGCTCGATCTTCCAGGGCGAGCAGGGTCTGGACCAGATGGCCTTCATGCGACCGTCGCCAATGCTGGCCCAGTACGCCACTCCGGTCGACGGCCT
>Ga0126304_10001388_pt1 | contig 11338 bp, 11 predicted proteins | sample Plot25_FD_92538 | JGI IMG/M metagenome (GOLD analysis project Ga0126304, IMG submission 92538) | Serpentine soil microbial communities from UC McLaughlin Reserve, CA, USA - Plot25 | ecosystem: Environmental > Terrestrial > Soil > Grasslands | place: USA: UC McLaughlin Reserve, Lake County... | reverse complement strand
TGATCGGCGAGATGCCGCCAAACAACTCGTAGTGGTGTGCGACTTCCTCGACGCGCTCGGGACTTACGCGTCGGCCGCGCAGCACATTGGCGAGGAACGGACGGATGTCGGCGACACCCTGCGGACCACCAAACGAGACAATGAGAACTGAATCGAACCGCAAACCCGGAGTCTACAATACGGCCAGCCATGCTCCGCGCCGCCCTCGCCATCATCGTCCTCGCGCAATGGTTGAACTATCCGGCCGCTGGAATTCCACGCCTGCCCGACGGCAAGCCCGACCTGTCAGCGCCCGCGCCGACGCGCGATTTGAGCGGAACTTGGATGGGCCCGCGCGACACGCTCGGCGCCGGCGGCCCACCGCGATACGCGACCTATCTCGCTGCGGACCTGCCCGAGGGATCGGTCCCGCTCAAACCGGACGCTCGCGCGATCGTGCGTGAACGGTTCGAGCAGTTGGGCAAGGACAACCCCTTTTCGCGATGCTTGCCGGCGGGCGTCCCCGCGGCATGGATGCAGCCGGCGCCGATCAAGATCGCGCAGAGCCGCGGCGTCACGTTCGTCCTGTATGAGACGCGAGGCATGTATCGACAAATTTTTACCGACGGCCGGGCACTCCCGAAGGATCCGAATCCGTCCTGGATGGGATATTCAGTCGGCCGGTGGGAGGGTAACGTCTTTGTGGTGGAGTCGATTGGCTTCAATGACAGAACCTGGCTCGACGGCATTGGCCATCCACACGGCGAACGACTGCGAGTGATCGAGCGATTGCAGCGGCGGGACTTCGGTCACCTCGAGTTGGCCGTGACCATCGACGATGACGAGTTCTACGAGAAGCCGTGGACCGTGACGGTCGTGCTCGAGCTCTCACCCGACACCGAGCTCCTCGAGGACGTGTGTCTCGAGAACGAGCGCAGTGTCGAGCACATGATCGGAAAGTAGCGATCAGCCAGGCGTCTCGCGGCCAGACTCCGGGACAGCCACTCGCGACGAGGAGAGTCCTCGCAACCACTCACGTACTTTCCCCATGCATGGCGGCAAGGGATCGCACGCCAGCAGATACAACACCATCGTCGTCAGGAGGATGAGCAAATAGCTGAGAAGGACCAGGTTTGCGGTGTCCGGCTTCAGCGGGACCGGGAGTGTGCGCAGGTTCAGATAAAGGAACAACACCGGATACGCGAGTACGAGACACAGCGTCAGGAACGAGGTTCGAAGCAGCGCGTCACGAATGCGTCGCGGGTTCCGGAGCCCGCGGGCCACGCGTTGGTAAGCCGCCGTCTCGTAGGTCTCAATCGGCGTCTTGAAGATGGTCTGCGTCAGCACGTACAACAGTGCCACGCAAAAGATCGCCGCGACCACGCGCAGTTCGATGTCCACGTTCAGCGCGTAGAGACCCGCCCACACGAAGTACAGAATGATGCTGAGGTTGGTGAGCTGGACCGCCAGCCACACGTTCGTTCTTCCGGTCAGGCGCTGGAACCCGCGACAGGATCGTTCGATAAGGTTAAGAACGGCCGAATCGATGAACGCCATCTCTGCGGAGCGGCTCTGTGATGGAAGACACCGTCTGCCGTGAAAAGTTCGACCGCCGGACGCCGCCCTCCGAGCACGGTTTCGTAAGAGGCCACGAAATGCAACGGATTAAGGAGTGTTTCTCACTGAAGAAGCTATCCCGCCCGGCTTGACGCCCGGTCTTTGATCCCTCAGACTCGATAGGAAGCCCAAATTCATACGGAGCATCACTAGCATGCCGAGATACCGATCCCTTCCGGCGGCGGCCGTTCTTCTTGCGCTGAGCGCCTGCGCAAGCGTGTATTTCGGACACACGGCGCTGGCCGCCCAGGATCAGGTCTCCGAGCAGTACAAAATCTTCACCGCCGGTCTCAAGGCCGTTGAAGACGTGTACGTCGGCGACGCCGAATCCGACCGCGTGATTTACGGCGCGATTACCGGCATGCTGCAGACGCTCGATCCACATTCGAGCTTCATGGATCCCAAGTCGTACGCGCAGACGCGCGAGCGGCAGGAAGGACGGTACTACGGGCTGGGCATCACGATCCAGGTGATCAACGGCGACGTGATCGTCGCGTCGGTGTTCGAAGACTCGCCGGCCTACGAAACCGGACTTCGTCGCGGCGACGTCATCGCGCGCATCGAGACAGAAGACACCAAGGGCTGGACCAGCGAACAGACGGTCGGCCGTCTCAAGGGCCCACGCGGCACGTTTGTCAACATCTCGCTGCGCCGCGCCGGACACGACAAGCTGATCGACCTGCGCGTTCGCCGCGATGAGGTGCACATCCCCACGGTCGCCGCCGCGGTCATGCTCGACGACAGCACTGGCTACATCAAGCTGACCGAATTCGCCGAGAACTCCGATCGTGAGCTCGGACGCGCGCTCGGCGACCTCACCAAGCGTGGCATGAAGCGTCTGGTGTTCGACCTGCGCGGCAACCCGGGCGGCCAGCTCGATCAGGCGATTCTCATCTCGAGCCGCTTCCTGCCAAAGGGCGACATGGTCGTCTACACCCGCGGCCGTGTGAACGGTTCGGACCAGGACTATCGTGCGCAGGAGCGCAGCGACTATCTGACGCTGCCGATGATCACGCTGGTGAACCGCTCGAGTGCGAGCGCGTCGGAGATCGTCTCGGGCGCGCTGCAAGATCACGATCGGTCGCTGGTGATCGGCGAAACGACGTTCGGGAAGGCGCTGGTGCAGTCGGTGTATCGGCTCAACCGCGGCGCAGCGGCGCTCATTACCACCGCGCGGTACTACACGCCCAGCGGCCGCCTGATTCAGCGGCCGTGGGACGGCACCTTCGACGACTACCTGACCTACACGCTGCGCGATCAGGACGCGAACAAGACGCACAAGGCCGACGACCTGAAGCTCACGGACGCGGGCCGCAAGGTGTATAGCGGCGGCGGAATCGAGCCCGACCGGCGCTTCGATGGCCCGACCGAGGGTTTCAACCCGGGCCGGTTCGCGCGGACGATTAACGGGCGCGGACTCTTCGACGTCTACGCGCGCCGGTTCACCCGTCAAGGCGACACGCGCATGCCGCAGGCGACCTCAGGAGCGAGGCACGAAGTCGCGGCGAGTTATCGAGTCAGCGATGAGATGCTGAATGAATTCAAGCAGCTCGTCCAGCAGTCGCCGCTGCGCTTCGACGAAGCCGGGTGGCAGAAGGATCGCCCGTACATCGCGGCGATGATAGCGAAGGAGATCGACCTCGATCTCTTCGGCGCCGTCAAGGCGTACGAACGGCTCGTGAAGCAGGATCCGCAACTGCAGTTCTCGCTCAATTACTTCGGCGAAGCGACGAGCCTGCTGAACAACGGGAAGAACTCGACTGCGACGCGCGCGGCACGGCTTAATTAGTTCGTGGTGGGTAGTTGGTAGTTGGTGGTTGAGGACACGGAGTCACGCACTACTAACCACCAACCACTAACCAGTTATTTCACAGGCAGCAGCGGCTTCCGCTCCGGCGGTAACTGCTGATCGACGGCGGTCAGCAGGAACCCCGCCATCACATAATCGCCCATCGTCGTCACGATCTCGACGGCACCCTGCCGTCCGAAGTGCTCCACTGTTTTCGCCCACAGCTCGGTGCTCACCTTGTGATCGCGGAAGAGCGCGCGTCCGAGGCGGATCACCGTCGCGTCCTTGTCCGGCAGACCGGCGACCTCCTTGTTGAATTTCACGACGTCGATGACTGACTGATCGAGACCGGCGCGCAATGCGGCTGGCTCGTGCCCGGACCATTCGTACTGCTGGTCGAACTCACGCGCGGCGAGGAGCGCCGAGAGTTCGAAGTACTTTGGCCCTGCGACGGTTTTTCTCAAGTATTGATTGAGGTGGTGAATCGGCTCGGCCGCGCCGGGGCTGTACATCGAGACGGCGGCCGGTCCAGTCTTGCCCATGGCGCGGCCTCCGGCAATCACGTCCCAGACCCGCTTGCCGTCGGCGTCGAGGCTGTCCCGCTGCGGCGGCGGAAGCCGCGACAACGACTCAGGATTGATGTCCGATGCCAGCTTGGATTGGGCGGCGGCCACTGCGACGGATGCCGTGATGAGGACGAGCCCGAACAGTCTGTTCCGCATGAGTGCAACCTCCGTAGGGCTGGTCCTTTTGGACCGGCCTACGAGCGAGGACGATATGCCAGGGCGACGCCTCACGGCGACAATTTTTCGTCTACGATCAGCGGATGCTGACACTGCGGAAAGCGGAGGAGCGCGGCAAGAGCGACCTCGGGTGGCTCAAGAGCTACCACACGTTTTCGTTCGGCGGTTATTCCGATCCGAACCATATGGGCTTCCGGGCGCTGCGCGTGCTCAATGACGATCGGGTGGCGCCGGGCAAGGGCTTTGGCGCGCACGGCCATCGCGACATGGAGATCCTGTCCTACGTCCTCGAAGGCCAGCTCGCACACAAGGACAGCATGGGTGAAGAGCACGTGCTCGGGCCAAACGAGGTACAGGCGATGAGCGCCGGCTCCGGTGTCATTCACAGCGAGTTCAATGCGTCGGAGACCGAGCCGACGCACTTCTTCCAGATCTGGCTCGTGCCGGGGACGCGGGGCATCAAGCCGTCGTATCAGCAGTTTGGCTACGACCCGAACGAGAAACGCGGCACGCTGCGGCTGATCGCCGGGCCGGAGCAGGACACCAACCCGCGGTCGGCGTTCATCAACCAGGACGCGCGTATGTACGCCGCGGTGCTCGGCAGCGGCGAGACCATCACGTATCCAATTGCTCCGGGCCGTCACGCGTGGGTGCAGGGCGCAGCCGGCGATATCGAAGTGAACGGCATACCGCTCGCGGAAGGCGACGGTCTCGCGGTCAGCGATGAATCATCACTGACGCTTCGCGGCGCCGGCGCGTGCGGTGGCGAACTGCTCCTGTTCGATCTGGCCTGACCGTGGGCGACATCAACGCGCTCGTCGTCTTCTACTCGCGCTATGGCACCGCCGAGAAGCTCGCGCTCGCCGCCGGCCTCGGCGCGATTCAGGCGGATGCCAACATCCGATTGCGCCGTGTCGCCGATCGCGCCGATGCGACGTCGATTGCCGCCGACACGAACTGGAAGAAGAACCTCGATCGGATGAATCGCGACTACGTCGCCCCGCGACCGACCGATCCGATATGGGCCGATGTCATCATTCTCGCCACGCCAGCCGAGTCCTCGAGCGAAGTCGAATCGTACGTGGCGTCGCTGTCGTCGATCGGTTCAATGAATGGCAAGCTGGCCGCGCCGCTGGCGCCAGGCAATCGTGAATCGGCGCTGAAACCGATCTACTCTGCCGCCGCGTGCTGCGGGTTGATTGTCACGCCATGCGGCGAATCGTCATCGGATCCGATCGCCACGGCGACTGCATTCGGTCAGCGCGTGACGGAGATGGCGCGCGCGCTCAAGCGGACGTCTTAACTCGCAACCATCCACCGAACCACGCGGCGGGAATCATCAGCGCGATGCCGGTGAGCCAGAACCATAACGGCTCTTCGCTCGGAACCGAGAACATTGCCCATACCGTGACCACGGCTTGAATTGCACCCATCACCGTCGCATGAGCGACGTGGCTGCTCCAGGCCAGTCGTGCGGTGACAAAGCCCGCCGCCACCATGCTCGTCGTCTCCCAGAGCAACCAGAACACTCGCGTGCCGATGCTGTAATTGACCATGGATGCCGTCGCAGGCAGATCAGGATGCATGTGACGCAGGATCGCTGCACCAGCACCCTGCATCGCATAGAGTGCAACCGACAGCGTGACAAACCCGGCGAGGACTGCGGCGACGCTTCTCACTTCGCCAGCGGCCAGTACACTTCCGTGCGCCACTCCGCCGGATCGGGATGTTCAGCGGGATCGGTGATGTAGGACTCCCACGGCGCGCCGCCAGCCCGGACACCGTTGGCGTCCATCCAGCGTTCCATTGCGACATAGGTGTCGTTGAGCTGATCGTAGAGACCGCCGTGCACGGCGACGAGAACGGGGCCACCGGGGAGCGTCGTGGCCTCGATTGCACCTTTGCCAGGCGCCGGCGCGGCGAGCGGCTTGCCACACTCGATCGTCCAGAGTCCAGGTCCGGTCGAGAGATATCTGACGAACGGCCGGCCGTCGAGGGGCAAGCCGACTTTCTGGCAGTGTCCGAACACGCCGCCGAGCGACTGGCCAATCGCCGCCTGCAACTCCGTGCGCGACGTTCGACAGCGCGTAATCAACGCCGGCTGCGGCGTGAGGTCGCGGCGTTCGATCGACAGTGTGGGCATGGGGATTCTCCGATTCGCGTGTGGACGATCGACGGGAAGATGGAAGAGCCCAACGCACGGACCCGTCGCGTCCGTGATCGCCCGGTGCCGTGCCCGCACCGCGGGCGACGCACCGGCAAGCGCCGTGGTCCGATATGCGGCCGGCGTCCGCGCGAAGTGACGACGGAACGCGCGCGTGAACACTTCATGACTCTTGAATCCAGCCGCGAGCGCAACGTCTACGATCGAGTCGTCGCTGGCGAGCAGCCGCGCGGCTGCCCCTTCGAGACGCAGGCGCAGCGTGTACTGTTTTGGCGTCTCGCCCACCATCTGCGTGAATGCGCGGTGGAGATGGAACGGCGACCAGCCAGCCCGCGAGGCCAGTGCATCGAGCGAGACGTTGGCGTCGAGACCACGACGAATCGCGCGCAGCAGCTGCAGCAGTTCTCGGTCGGAAGGCATCAGCGCCAGAATGATAGAAGAGGCCTGCGTCGCGCTTCTTGACGTTTCTTGCGGTCAGCCGGCCACGGGTGCGGCTTATCGACGCATCTCGATATCGATGGTGGTATTGCCACCGACTCTCACCCCGGATTCAAACAGTTTGTAACCGGACTTCGAGGCATACAGGTACGTGGACGGCTCGTCGGCGAGGCCGCACAGGATGTAGCGGCCGCTTGCATCTGTTAGCGTCGTCGCCGCCACCCAACCGAGTCCACCAAGACCATCCAGTTCAACGCGGACGTCGGCGAGTGGCATTCGTCCTGAGTCACCAGTCTGCTCGTACACGACGCCTGAGACGAAGGGCATGTTCGACAGCAGCTCTGCCGGAATCTGTGCGCCGAGCTGCTGCCGATCGGCGACAAGGTGGATATCCCGTGTTACGTCACCATCAGCACGCACGACAACCTGACACGGCTGGTAGGTATCAGTGTGCGACCCCTGGAGCCGCACCTGGGCTCCCAGTGGCACAGTGAAGGTGAAACGACCGTTGCCATCGGTCGGTATTTGCCCAGTCGTGCTACCCACGATGGCCTGCTGCACCCACCCGAACATCCACCGGTTCACGTCAGGCCTGAGGCCGTTGGCCTCATGAATCCAGACCGTCCCCGAGATGGTCGCGCGTGGGCCTGGCGGTGGGGCCGGCGCAGGGGGCAATGGCGTCGAGGAGACTGGATTCACAGGCGTCGATCCACCGCACGCGGCGGCAAGCACTATGGAGACGCCAATCAGGAGCCGGCAAAACCGTACATCCATATCGCACACGTGTAAGTAGACAACGCTTGGTGTAGATTTCTCGAACACTGGATACAAGGTATGACCACACGGCTGATAATCCTCGCGCTGTTCGCCGTCCTCGTCGGATGCGAGATCGCATCCGCACAGGCGATTCTGGCCGGCAACTGGAATCCGTACCGGAACCACGAGGACGAGCAGGATCGCGGACCTGGTCCCGATCTCGGCGACTACCTCGGTCTGCCGATCAACAGCGCCGCGCGGCTCTTCGCCGACAGCTGGGACGCGTCGCGCCTGACGCTGCAGGAACATCAGTGCCGCGTTCACGTCGCGCCCTACATCTACCACGGCCCACTGCAGCTGCGGATCTGGGAGGAGAAAGACCCCGAGACACAGCGCGTCGTCGCCATCAAGCACTACATCAGCACCTACGAGCAGACGCGGACGATCTGGATGGACGGCCGCCCGCATCCGTCGCCGTTCGCGCCACACACATTCATGGGCTTCTCGACCGGGACCTGGGAAGGCAACGTCCTCACGGTGAAGACCACGCACTTGAAGCAGGGCTGGCTACGCCGCAACGGTGTTCCCGAGAGCGATCAGGCGACGCTCTACGAGCGGTTCATTCGCAATGGCAAGTACCTGACGCACGTCGTGATCATTACCGACCCCGTCTATCTTGCCGAACCCATGATTCGTACGACCGACTTTCAAATCGCGACGCAGGACAACGGCAATTGGCTCTGGCCCTGCGAGTACGTTGAAGAGATCAGCGGCCGCGCGAAAGGCGAAGTGCCGCACTACCTGCCGGGAGAGAACCCGTTTCTTCTCGAGATGGTCACGCGCACTGGCGTGCCCGAGGCGCCGACGCGTGGCGGTCCCGAAACGATCTATCCCGAGTACCAGAAGAAGCTCAAGGCTGATCCAGCGCGCGCCCTGAACACGGCTGATGCGCCGCGTGTCAGTCAGGCGAAGAACCCTGACACGGGACAACTCGACACGCTGCACGTGCAGGGCAACGTGCACCTGCTCGCCGGCGGCGGCAGCAACGTCGTCGTGCAGGTGGGACCATCGGGCGCGATCATGGTGGATGCGAAGTCGGGCGTGCTGACCGATCGCATGCTCGCGGAGATCAAGCGGCTGACGCCGGTCAGCAAGCCGGTGCGCTACATCCTGAATACCAGCGCGGATGCCGATCACGTCGGCGGCAACGAGAGCCTGACCAAGGTGCTCGGTTCCGCCTACAACTGGACGATCATCAACACGCCTGGCGCGTCGCAGACGGCCGTGCAGATCGTCGCGCACGACAATGTGCTCAGCCGCATGAACACTCTCCCGACCAGCGGCTGGCCCACCGAAACATTCGTGAACCGCGAGAAGGAGATCTTCTTCAATGGCGAGCCGGTGTTGATGTTTCACGTGCCCAGGGCACACACCGACGGCGACAGCATCGTCTTCTTCCGGCGCTCCGACGTGATCGCCACCGGTGACATCTATCGAACCGACAGCTATCCGGTCATCGATCTTCAAAAGGGCGGCAACGTGCAGGGCGTGATCGACGGGTTGAATCTCGTGCTCGATCTCGCGGTACCGGCGCATCACGAAGAGGCCGGCACGTTCATCGTTCCGGGTCACGGGCGAATCAGCGACGAGTTCGACGTGCTCGAGTATCGCGACATGGTGACGATCGTGCGCGATCGGATCGAGGCCATGGTGAGAAAAGGCATGACGCTCGAGCAAGTGAAGGCGGCGAGGCCCACGCACGACTACGACTCACGTTACGGTGCGACGACCGGTCGGTGGACGACGGACACGTTCGTCGAGGCCGTGTTCAAGAGCCTCAAACCGGCGAGCTAAACACCCCGAATAACGCGGGGCTTGACAGCCGCCCCGGCGTGTGCCAAGTTCTTAGCACTGTGCCAATTTCTCAGCACCACCAACTCAGTCGCCGTGAGCGGCAGATCATCGACGCGCTCTACAAGCTCGGTCGCGCCTCGGCCGCCGACATCCGCGCCGAGCTGCCGGCTGCGCCCAGCTATTCGGCGGTTCGGTCGCTGCTGCGCATCCTCGAAGAGAAGGGCCACATCCGCCATGAGCAGGATGGCCCGCGCTACCTCTATGCGCCCGTAGTCGCGCGGGACAACGCCAAGCGCTCGGCCATGCGCCATCTTTTGCAAACCTTCTTCGACGGCTCGACGTCTCAGGCCATGTCCGCCCTGCTTGACGTCTCCTCGTCTCGACTGGATGACGCCGAGCTCGATCGTCTGAAGAAGCTGATTGACCAGGCCCGCAAACAGGGAGCCTAGCCATGTTCGTTGAGTCGCCGGTCGTTGATGTCATCCTCAAGGTCACCGTCGTGCTGGCGATCGCGCCAGTCGCGGCCCGTTTCCTCTCGCGCGGTTCAGCAGCGGCCCGGCATCAGATCTGGGCCGTGGCACTTGGCGCAGCGCTGCTGATGCCGGTGCTCGCCTCCGTCGCACCGACGTGGACGATCGCCGTCCTGCCCGCGTCGCCAGCCGTGGTCGAAACCGTACCGATGCCGGCAAGGCCCACAACCGCGACGACCGATCCCGTGTTCGAGCCGATTCCGGCGCTGACACCGAGCGTGAATACGGAGGTAACGCGTCAGGCGGCGCCAGCCACCCTGCTCTCGACAGCGACGACGATCTGGCTCGCTGGTGCGCTGCTCGTGCTCGCGCGTCTCGCGTGTGGCACCACACGTGTCTGGTGGATGGCGCGTCGCGCGATGCCCGACCCGGTGTGGGCACCGCTTGGTCAGCACCTCGCCGGATCTCTGGGGATCGAGCGCGACGTGACGTTCCTCACCGGCGACGAGGACGCGATGCCCATGGCCTGGGGATTGATGCGCGCGTGTGTGTTGTTGCCGGACGAGGCCGAGGACTGGCCGATCGAGCGGCAGCGCGTGGTGCTGCTCCATGAGCTCGCGCACGTGAAGCGCCGCGACAGCGTGACGCAGATACTCGCGCACCTGGCGTGCGCAGCCTATTGGTTCAACCCACTGGTGTGGCTCGCCGCGAAGCGGCTGCGCGCTGAGCGCGAACGCGCCTGCGACGATCTGGTACTCGCCGCCGGCACACGCGGTTCTGACTACGCCGATCACTTGCTCGACATCGCCCGCTCGCTGCGCAGCGATGCCTGGCCCACCTGGTCCGCCGTGACAATGGCGCACCGCTCACAGCTCGAGGGAAGACTCATGGCGATTCTCGATCCTGCTCTGCCCCGCCGTTCACCCACTCGCCGCGCCATGGTTGCGTTTGCAACACTGGCCATGGTGACGATCGTGTCGCTCGCGGGTGTGCGGGCAGTCGCGAAAGCGGCCGAGGCGGAAGAGCAGGGCCGTCCGTCGGCACCTGCCGCTCCAGCGCCGACGCCTGCACCAACGCCGACGCCTACTCCCACACCGACACCGACGCCGCGTGCGCCGAAGGTTGTGGTGACGCCGACACCGATGCCGCCGCTCATTGCCGCACAGCTCGCGCCGGTAGCGCCGGTTGTCCCGATGCCACCCGTGACACCGGAACTCTTCCTGGATATCGATATCGCGGACGCGGTCAGCGACGCCGTGAACATCGCGTTCGCACAGCAGCCGCCACAGCCGCCGGGCACGTCGGGGCCACAGCCGCCGCAACCGGCGCCACAGCGTGGCCGTACGGCGAACGTCGATCCAAAGATCGCTGCGGCGCTGACAGCGGCGCTCAAGGACGAAGACAACGAAGTGCGGCAGCAGGCGTTGCATACGCTCGTGCGGATGGGCGCGGCACTTCCAGCGGACGTCATTGCAGCGATGCTGAAGGACAAGTCGTCGGAGGTGCGGCAGCAGGCCCTCTTCGCGCT
>Ga0126304_10001384_pt1 | contig 11346 bp, 14 predicted proteins | sample Plot25_FD_92538 | JGI IMG/M metagenome (GOLD analysis project Ga0126304, IMG submission 92538) | Serpentine soil microbial communities from UC McLaughlin Reserve, CA, USA - Plot25 | ecosystem: Environmental > Terrestrial > Soil > Grasslands | place: USA: UC McLaughlin Reserve, Lake County... | reverse complement strand
CGGCAGTCTCCGCCTTCCTGGTGTTCCGCTCGGCCGCCTTTGCCGCTGGCCGGGCTGGCCGTCGGACGCACACCAGGCGGGCCGCGATCGCCACTGTCACGGCGAGCGCGTACCTGGCACCGGTTGTTGTCGGGGCTGTGCTGATGGGCAATTCCTCGTCGTCGCTGTCCCGGGTGCCCGTCGTAGCGCTGGTGATCTGGCTGGCCGCGGTCTGGGGCGCCGGCCGGGCTGGAGATGCGGCGAGCGCAGGTTGGTCGGCGTGGACGGCTGCCATTGCGGGTGCGGTCATCGGCGCTCAGTTGACGATGGCGGTCGCAGGAGCCGCACTGCTGACAACTGGGCTCATCATCCATTTCGACCGGCTCATTGCGCTGACCGCCGGATTGGACGCTGGAATCGCCGGCGGAATTGCCCTCCTTATCCTGCAGCTCGCATTCGCGCCCAACGCGGTGATCTGGGCAGGTTCGTACGCCCTGGGCGCAGGTTTCTCGGTCGGCACAAGCTCGGTGGTTGCACCCGCTGGAACTGAATTGGGCATGCTGCCGAGCCTTCCGATCTTGGGCGCTCTCCCCGCCGGCGGCGCAGCCGATGTGTCCGAGCTGTGGTGGTTGCTGAGCGGCGTCACGGCGGGTGCAGTCGCCGCCTGGATCGTAGTCCGGCACCGTCCGATTGCCCGCGTGGACCAGACGAGCCTTGTCGGCGGTCTGTCGGGATTGCTTGCCGGCCTGATCTTTGCCTGCGTTGCCTGGGCCAGCGGGGGAGACCTCGGAGCGCTGCGGCTCACCGACCTGGGCCCGCGGTTGGAGCCGCTTCTTGTCATGGCCCCGACCACCATGGGTCTGGCCGGCATGGTGGCCGGGTTTGCACTGGGCTTACTGCGCATTCGGCGGCATTGAGCGTTCGATCCCGGATTCAGCGTTGCGGATAGGCTTCCGCCGTGCCGCTCCTGCCCGCCCCGCTTCGGCTGGTAGTTCTGGTATCTGGCTCCGGCACTTTGTTGCAGGCACTTCTCGATGCGGGAGAAGACCCCGGTTTCAGTGCTCGCGTTGTTGGTGTCGGGTCCGATCGGGACGGCATTGCCGGCTTGAAGCGCGCCGAGCAGGCCGGCGTGGCGACATTCGTGCACCCCTTCCGGCGGGAAACCGACCGCGCCGAGTGGGACCGCCAGCTGACTCGGCTTGTCGCAGGCTTCGAGCCTGGACTTGTTGTTCTCGCGGGCTTCATGAAGCTCGTCGGGCCGGAGTTGCTTGCGGCCTTTGGGGGTCGGCTGATCAACACACACCCGGCGCTGTTGCCATCGTTTCCCGGGATGCATGGCCCTCGGGACGCTCTCGCGCACGGAGTGAAGCTCACGGGTGCCACAGTCTTCCTGGTTGACGAAGGGGTCGACACCGGAGTGATCGTCGACCAGGTGGCAGTACCTGTAAAGGATGACGATTCGGTGGACGAACTGCACGAGCGGATCAAGGTTGCGGAGCGCGAACTGCTGGTCCAGACGGTACACAAACTGGCCACTCGGAGCTGGCAGGTGACCGGCCGAACACTGCGATGGAGCGGATAGCGCAAATGACCCAGACCAATTCCATTGATCAGCTGCCCATCCGGCGTGCATTGGTGTCGGTCCATGACAAGACCGATCTGGTTCCGATCAGCCAGGCACTGGTTGCTGCCGGAGTCGAGCTGGTATCCACTGGGTCGACGGCGGGTACGATCGCTGGCGCCGGTTTGCCGGTCACTGAGGTGGAACAGCTGACCGGCTTTGTGGAGTGTCTGGACGGGCGGGTGAAGACCCTGCATCCCAAGGTGCATGCCGGACTGTTGGCCGATCTGCGGCAGGAGACGCACCGCAGGCAGCTGGCTGAACTCGGAATAGCCCCGTTCGAACTGCTGATCAGCAACCTGTACCCGTTCAGCGAGACCGTCCTGTCGGGAGCCACACCGGAGGAGTGCATCGAACAGATCGACATTGGCGGGCCGGCCATGGTCCGCGGTGCAGCAAAGAACCACTCCAGTGTCGCCGTGCTGACTTCGCCAGCGCAGTATCCGCAGTTGAGAGCGGCGCTTGACGCGGGCGGATTCACGCTGGCGGAGCGGCAGGCCCTGGCGGCGACGGCATACGCGCACACGGCCACCTACGACGTCGCCGTTGCCAGCTGGATGGGCAGCGTTGTCACCGACACCAGCGGCGGCACCGGGTTTCCGGCATGGCTCGGTGGCACCTGGGACAAGGTCACCGGTCTTCGGTACGGGGAGAACCCGCACCAGCCGGGGGCGCTGTATCGCAGCGGTTTCGGGCCGCGCGGACTGGCTACAGCTGAGCAGTTGCACGGCAAGGAGATGTCCTACAACAACTACGTCGACACCGAAGCGGCCCGGCGATCGGCTTACGACTTCCAGCAACCGGCCGTGGCCATCATCAAGCACGCCAACCCCTGCGGAGTAGCAATCGGCAACGACATCGCAGAGGCGCATCGCAAGGCCCATGCCTGTGACCCTGTATCGGCGTACGGCAGCGTCGTCGCTGCCAATCGTCCGGTCAGCCTAGAGATGGCACGGCAGGTGGCCGATGTCTTCACCGAGGTCATCGCGGCTCCTGGCTACGAGGACGGGGCGGTCGAGGTGCTGGCGGCCAAGAAGAATCTCCGGATCCTGGTGGTCCAGCCCTATCTCTCGGGCGGGGTGGAGACCCGGCGGATCGAGGGCGGACTGCTGATGCAGTCGGCGGACACCGTCAACGGTGAGCATGATCGGGCCGCCAACTGGCGCCTGGTAGCTGGTGAGCCGAGCAGCCCCGATGTCCTTGCCGATCTCGAGTTCGCCTGGCGTGCGGTGCGTGGAGTCAAGTCCAATGCAATCCTGCTGGCTTCTGGTGGCGCAGCAGTCGGTATCGGGATGGGCCAGGTCAACCGCGTCGACTCATGTCGGCTCGCCGTGCAGCGGGCGAGTAATCGGGCCGCGGGCTCGGTGGCAGCCTCCGATGCATTCTTCCCCTTCGACGACGGGCCGGCAATCTTGTTTGGCGCTGGCGTACGCGCTCTGGTCCAGCCTGGTGGGTCGGTGCGCGATCCAGAAGTGATCGCCGCAGCGAAGGCAGCCGGCGCGACTATGTACTTCACCGACGCCCGGCACTTCCTTCATTGACCGCGAGTAATCAAAGGCGAGCGTGATGACGGCACAGCTTCTTGACGGCAAGGCCCTCGCTGCGACCATCAAGGCAGAACTCACCGATCGGGTGGCCGCCTTGGTGGAGCGGGGCGTTCGGCCAGGGCTGGGAACAATCCTGGTCGGGGAGGATCCGGGCAGCCGGTCCTACGTTGCCGGAAAGCACCGCGATTGTGCCCAAGTTGGGATTGCCTCGATTCAGGTGGAGCTGCCCGCATCTGTCAGCGCCGCGGAGTTAGGGCAGAAGATCGAAGAGTTGAACACCGACCCTGCTTGTACCGGCTACCTCATCCAGCTGCCCTTACCCGGCAGTCTCGACGACACCTGGGCGCTGAGCCGCGTGGATCCGGTGAAGGATGCCGATGGCTTACACCCGGTGAATCTAGGCCGGTTGGTGCTGGGAGCTGCAGGGCCGCTGCCCTGCACGCCGCGGGGAATAGTCGAGCTGCTTCGACGCAACGGGGTGGTGATCGGTGGCGCCGATGTCTGCATCATTGGCCGCGGCACCACGGTCGGCCGGCCGCTCGGCCTGCTGCTGACCCGAAAGAGCGAGAATGCCACGGTGACGCTGTGCCATACGGGCACCGCCGATCTGGCGCATCACACCCGGGCCGCCGACATCGTCGTCGCGGCGGCGGGCCGGCCGGGCTTGATCACCGCCGACATGATCAAGACCGGCGCGGTGTGCGTTGACGTCGGCATCACTCGAACGGCGAATGGCCTGGTTGGTGATCTTGACCCGAGCGTGTACGAAGTCGCGAGCCGGGTGGCACCGGTTCCCGGGGGAGTGGGCCCGATGACCCGTGCGATGCTCCTCAGCAACGTCGTCGAGCGGGCTGAGCAGCTCGCAGCCTCGTGAGGCCGCCAAGGCAACAGCCCAGAACGGCTCGCTCGCAGCGGCTATGGCCGCTGCTGATCGTGGTGATCGGCGTCGCAGCGGGGCTGGTCGTCGCGATTGTCGGTGAAGGCGCCTGGCGGCTGGGTTGCCTGATCATCGGCGCCTTTCTAGGCGTCGGAGCTCTGACCCGGTCTGCGCTGCCACCCGGAGAGGCCGGACTGTTGCAGGTCCGCGGCAAAGTCTTCGACGTCGCTGCGCTCGGGATCGCGAGCCTCGCAATCATCGCCCTGGCAATCGTGGTGCCCGGCGGGCGCTGACACCCGGCGGAGCTCGGTCATCGAAACTCAGGCGCCGAAAGCGCCGGCCACTCCCAGGACGACGACCAAGATCACCAGAATGGTGATGACGATCGAGATGATGCCAAGGACGAATCCGGCGGTAGCCATCCCGCGGCCGGCGAACCGGCCGGGTGCCGCGTCGATCTCCTTCCGCGCCTTGCTGCCGAGAACCAATGCGGCAATCCCGATCAGCGGGCAGACGGCCAGGCCGAGAATTCCGAGCACCATGGCGATGATCGCTTGCGGATGTTGAACGGCTGGGGTGTCGTATGGACCGCCGCTTCCATAGTCCGGCTGATAGGGCGTGGCGCTGCCGAAGCTCGGCTGATAGGGGGTCACCTCGTATGGGCTGTCTTCGTAGCTTCTGGCGTAGGGCTGCTCAGCGCCATACGGGGGCATGCTCGGATAGGAGGGGTAGCCGTAAGGGGAGTCGGCCGGGCTTGCGTACGGCGAGGCCTGCTGGGCGTTGTAGCCCGTGGTCGGCGGCGGGCCGGAGGGCGGCTGAGCGTACGGATCACCGCCAAGGGGGACGTTCGGCTCGGGCCGGGATTGGTAGTTCGGCCATGGTGACTCGCCGCTTGGCTGGTTTTCTGGCGAGGAACCCTCGCGGCTAAAAGGATCAGGCGGTTGGTCGGCCGAACTCATGTCAACCAGTCTGCCCTGTTTATTGGTTGGCGGCCCGTGAAGGTCTCAGCTGATCAAACCGAGGGACTTGACCGCGTCACGCTCGTCGGCCAGCTCGGCAACGCTGGTGTCGATCCTGGTTCGGGAGAAGTCGTTGATCTCCAACCCATGCACGACCTGGTACGTGCGCTTCGAGCTCGTGCATGGGAATGACGAGATGAGTCCTTCGGGTATCCCGTAGGAGCCGTCCGATGGCACGGCCATGGAGACCCAGTCATCATTGGGAGTGCCCTGAACCCAGTCCCGCATGTGGTCGATGGTGGCATTCGCCGCACTGGCGGCCGAACTGGCGCCCCTGGCCTCGATGATCGCCGCGCCTCGCTGCTGCACGGCCGGCAGGAACGTCGACTCCAGCCACCCCCGGTCATTGATCAACTCCGCCGCGTTCTGACCGTTGACCAGTGCGTTGAACAGGTCCGGGTACTGGGTCGCCGAGTGGTTTCCCCAGATGGTCATATGGGCGATGTCATTGACAGTTGTGCCCGTTTTGGCCGCAAGCTGGGCCTTGGCTCGATTGTGGTCGAGACGGGTCAACGCGTGAAAGCGCTCCTGCGGGATATCCGGAGCATTCTTCATCGCGATCAAGGCGTTGGTATTCGCCGGGTTGCCGGTCACCAGCACCAGGACGTCGTCAGCCGCGTGGTCGTTGAGCGCCTTGCCCTGTGGCTGGAAGATCGCGCCGTTCGCCTCCAGGAGGTCCCCGCGCTCCATACCTTTGGTACGGGGGCGCGCCCCGACCAGGCAAACAAGATTCGCGCTGTCGAAGATCGTGTTGGCATCATCGCCGATCTCAACACCGGCCAGCAGCGGGAAGGCACAGTCGTCAAGCTCCATGACCACGCCCTCGAGTGCCTTGAGCGCCGGGGTGATCTCCAGCAGCCGCAGTTCGACCGGCTGGCCGGGTCCCAGCATCTCCCCGCTGGCAATGCGAAACAACAGGCTGTAACAGATCTGACCGGCGGCTCCGGTGACCGCGACCTTGACCGGTGTGCTCACGGCTCCTCCTCCGCTTGGGAACCCATCGATTCGTAGGCTGACGCTAGCAAGATGCTGACAACTCGATCGGAGGTGGCGTGGTTGCACTCACCCGGGCTGACGCGGTTGCCTGGGTGAGCGAGCGGCTTCGCGAGCTACCGGGCACCCGATGGATCGGCATCGACGGCTTGGGTGCGGCCGGCAAAACCAGCTTCGCCGCCGATATCGCCTCGGTGCTCCTGGAGGCGCGCATTGTGCATGTTGACGATTTCGCGCGCCCCGGATTGCCAGGTTGGGAGCAGGAGCGGTTTATCACGCAAGTCGTCGAGCCTCTGCTTGCGGGTCGGCCGGCCCGGTACCAGCGCTGGGATTACATCGAAGATCGAGGTCTGAACTGGGTGGACGTCCCGGTCGGGGTGCCGGTGATTGTCGAAGGCGTTTCGGCTACCGATCACAGACTCCCGGTACCCTGGGACGTCACCATTTGGTTGGACGTATCCCAGGCTGAACGGCACCGCCGGATCCTTGCCCGCGACAGTCAGACGCTGCTGGCACGGTGGCGATACGACTGGTGGCCGAGCGAGAATGCGTACGAGCGGGAACAGCGACCTCAGAACCGTCCGGGCATGATCGTCGTCGCCGGGTGATGCCTTTACTCTGCTGCCATGAGCTACTTGGCGAATGTCGCCGTTGCTCTAGAGCTTCTGCCGCACTTGCGCCGGGTTCGAGACCACATCGACCGTCACTACACGGAGCCGCTGACTCTTGATCAGCTTGCGGCGGTTGGCGCGGTATCCAAGTTTCATCTGATTCGCAGCTTCGCCGCCGCTTACGGCGAGACTCCGATCCGCTATCTCACTCGCCGGCGCGTCGAGCGAGCTCAAGACCTACTCCGAGCGGCCAACCTGACGGTGAGCGAGGTGTGCTTCGCGGTCGGTTTCGCCAGTCTCGGGTCGTTCTCGGGGCGCTTCAAACAACTCGTCGGGGAAACGCCGACCGGGTACCGGGACCGCTGGGCTCGCACTGGCGCGCCGCACATTCCCGGCTGCTACTTGTTCATGCGGGGGGTTGTCGATCTGCGGACCACCTCGAACGTTTCCGGCTCAGACGAAGTACCGCAATCTCGGAGAAGCGCGCGCCCGGCCACCGTTCTAAAGTCTTGATCATGATCACAAATGTCTCGCTGGTTTCGGTTTACTGCCTCGATCAAGATCAGACGCGCGACTTCTACGTCGACGTCCTCGGCTTCGAGCCTCGCACGGACGTAACCATGAACGACGGGTACCGCTGGGTCACCGTTGGCCACCCCAGCCAGCCGGAGCTGGAACTCAGTCTGATGACCCCGGGACCGCCGCTGGACGACGCTGCTGCTGAGCTTGTGCGGCAACAGCTCGAGAAGGGTCAAATGGGCGGCGTCGGACTTACCGTTGACGACTGCCGCAAGACCTACCAGGAACTGGCCGCCAAGGACGTGACCTTTCTCCAAGAGCCCACGGATCGGCCGTACGGCGTCGAGGCGGTCATGCGCGACAACTCGGGGAACTGGCTGGTACTGGTGGAAAACACCTAGCCAGACCCAGTTTGATCTTGAAGTGCAGGCCTGGCATGCAACATGTGTGCAAAATCCCTCGGCTGAAAACCGGGCGGCTGAGGGCCTCCGCTCTCGGTAAGCTGCCCGCCGTGAAGATTCACTGCGGCGCTTGCGATGCTCCCTGCAAGCCGGCAACGACAGAGTGTCCTGTTTGCGGATCCGACAACATACGGATGACCATCATTGATTCTCGCGGCGGCGTGGCTTCCGGCCCTAATAGGGCCCTGGAGTATTCGGTCACAGAGCTACCCGGCCGGGCTGTTCGACACACGCTCAAGCTCGAGTACTCGACAAGCCGACAGCAGTTGGAGCGGGTCACCGCATCTTCGACAAGCACCAGCGGATGTATCACGAGACCTACTACGACATGGAAGGCAATGTCGTCTTCGAGAAGCACGCGGCCATCGACGATCAGACGGTCCACGGGAAGCGCGGACAGCGCGCTGGCAGCGGCGGAATCGAATCTCGATTTGAAGCCCTTCTTCCGGTGGCGGAGTACCTGATCAAGCGCGAGGAAGCCGAGCAGCACAAGCAGGGCAGCTCTGGGGCGAGCGATTAGGACCCACCCCGACCGGAACAGTGTGGGGCTTCCGCTCACCCACTCAAGGGCGCTCGACTCGCCCACTCGCTCGCGTCCCCTCGGGATGTCACCCTTGACTGCTCTCGCTCCGGCCCAGATCCGGCAGCTATCGGCGGCGGGAGGGAACGGGGATCACTCGACCATGCGGGGAAGGTCCGTCAGCCGCCCCCATGATCGAAATCACCACTAGGCGCACCGTCAGGATCACAATGCCAACCGTCAGGGCAACGAGCACCGCGTGTACCGCTCCAACTTTTCAGCGGACTCCTTGGCCTGCAGGCGTGAGTCCCGCAACTCCTTGGTAAGGCGTCGGATCAGCTCAGAGCCAGCCTGGAAGCCGAAGTCTCCCACCTCATGACTGCTAATCCGCTGAAGGCCGCTGAGGCGGACCAAGTCTTCGTCGCTGCGCTGAGCGACGGGTGGGACCAGTCGCTGGCGTGCGCTGCTGCCGAGGAGCATGGCCAGTTCCTCGTCGGTGATGTCACTTACTGGTTGAGCGTTGGGTTCAGATTCCATAGGCCGTTGGTCTGCCCTTGCCGGGTGGTGAGAGACCGTCAGTTGCCGAAACGTTTTCCGCAGCCTTGGCGGCCTCGTATTGTTCCCGCCAGCGCTGACGCTCAGCCACGGCCCGCAAGACGACACTGGTGTAACTCGCAGGGTCCGGGCGGGCAAAGTCGACCACACGAAACGCCGCAGGCCATCAGCGGCCAACGTCGAGCCGCTCAAGCGGTCTCTTGCCGGCACCGTATAGCCGGCGGCCAGCAGAACATCGCGGACCACCTCGGCCCGATCGGCGCGGTGTTCCTGGAGCGTTTGCCGCTCCACTGCCGCGACACGAGCACCCGCCGGCCGCCGACCCCGAGCCACTCCCGGTGATGGGCGCGCGACCTACACTGGCTCGGAACTAGGCCGGGGCGCAGCCGCCGCGGCTGGACACCATACCTGAGCCAATTTGCGCAGCTCTCCGAACATGGCACGAATTGCAGTTCGGCATGCAGGCGATCGATGTGGGCCTCGCGCGAGTAGCCTGCAGCTTCACCGGCCGCTATGGTCTCGCCGACGCCCACCGCTGGCCCGCCGCCGGCCAACGGGTCGGAGATCGACTTGGTCAGCTATTTGCAGAGATACCGGACCGCGCGATCAGCCTCGGCGCTCGGCGCGATTATGCCCCTCATCTCGAATTGGTCGCCGAGTCGCATTAGGTGCGCCGGGGAGCGCAGGTTAGCGACCGCTTCCCTCCAGGTCGGCAGGACCTCGCCGGTGTCAGGGTCGGCATACTCGGACCCGGTCCACACCGGGATCCGGTCGACGTACACCGGGCGATCGCACTGCGGCCACCAAAGCTCACAGAACGTCGCCCGGATCACGCGGCGCAGGGTGTCGCGCGTGATGGCGCCGCCGGCGCCGCGTGAAGGTGCGGGGCCAGGCGGTGCTGCGGCTCGATCGCGGAAAAGTACTGGACCCGGGTAGCCGGCGCGCCGGCGCAGATCTGTGCCACCTGATGCTTGACGGCGTCAGCCTAGATCGCCCAGGGGTAGGTGCGACGGGGCGATTCTCTCATTGGCCGGCGGAAGCGCATCGATTCCACGGAGCAGGCGTCGCGGTCTGTCGAATCGGTGTTGGGTACTCTTTGCATGCAGTGGCGTCCGTCCGCGCCGAACCTCCGGCAACTCGCCCCAGCCGGGTTATCCACGGAGGCAAAGGGAGGTCCACCTCTCGGCCGGAGCTTCGTTGTCGATCGCGCGGCCCGCCGAACGGTCGCTGGGGGATCCGTGGACGGGCCCCGGGAGACGACGATGACCAAGCATGCCGATTTCAAGGGGCGGGTGCGTGCCCGCATGGCCAAGACGGGTGAGTCGTATGCGACCGCTCGGATCCAGTTGCTCACCGAGCAGTCCGATGTTCAGACCGCTGGTCCGGTTGAGGAGTGGATGACGGCGGCGTTGCATGTCAGCAACGGTGATTCCACGGATCTGCCCGGGACTGGGCTGGCGCGCCACGTCCTGTACTGGCGGGACAGCCTGCACGAGGGGCCCGTACCGGCTGTGGGGTCAGAGACACTTCGTCGGGTCAGGGCTGACTTCCTTGTCAAGGTGGGGGTGGATGACCGCGGTGAGGGCGCACGGATGTTTCTCGACCGCGATCGTGTGTTGGAGGCCCACCGCGATGGTGAGTATGTGCTGTGGTTCGAGGCGGACCTGTACGACCAGCTGCAGATCATCCAGATCCTCGCCCGGCTGGACGACCTTGGCGTGCCGGCGCAGCGCATTACGCTGATCTGTATCGGTGAGCATGCGGGGATCGCGCGGTTCGGTGGGCTCGGTGAGCTGAGCGCCGAGCAGCTGCGCGAGCTGCCCGCCACGAACGCATGCGCCCGGTTGACCCCGGCCGCGCTGCAGTCAGCCGTCCGCGCCTGGGCGGCGTTCCGCGCGCCAACTCCCGACGGCCTGGCTGGCATCGCCGCAACCCGCTCGGGTGAGCTGCGGTTCCTCGGCGAAGCATTCGACCGGCTCAGCCGGGAGTACCCGTCCACCCGGGACGGGCTATCGCTGACCGAACGACGGGTCCTGGCCGCCGTCGCCGACGGCGCTACCGACGCCGCCAGCGCGTTCGTGCGTGCAACGGGCCGGGAGACGCGCCCGTACCTCGGAGACACCTGGTGCTTCGCGATGATGGACCGGATGGCGCGCGCACGGGTACCACTGCTTGAGGCGCAGCCGACCCGACGACCGATTGACCGCACCACCGCCCTGGGCTTGACCGACACGGGTGCCCGCGTGCTGGCCGGAGACGCCGACCATGTCAGGCTCAACGGCATCGACCGGTGGATCGGCGGCGTCCACTTGCGCGGCAGGTACCCGCGATGGCGCTGGGACGACGGCACCGAGACCATCGCCGTCCCGGCCGAACAGAGGCAGTAGACCGAGTCAGCAGACAACCTCGCAGGCGCCACTCGTTGCCCGGGTCGACGGTCGATCGAGAGTCCGTGCCACTGACAAGGTGAACAAGCCAGCGCGCGCCGACCACGCAGTTCTACACTCGCTGTCAAGCATCAGCTGGCATTCGACTGTTAACCATCACCTGGCACAGGACACTTGGCCCGATTCCGTGTGGTGAAGCAGTAGACGCTTATCGGATTTGTGTCGGTTGATCCTTTACATGGGGTCTAGACAACTTG
>Ga0126304_10001383_pt1 | contig 11358 bp, 17 predicted proteins | sample Plot25_FD_92538 | JGI IMG/M metagenome (GOLD analysis project Ga0126304, IMG submission 92538) | Serpentine soil microbial communities from UC McLaughlin Reserve, CA, USA - Plot25 | ecosystem: Environmental > Terrestrial > Soil > Grasslands | place: USA: UC McLaughlin Reserve, Lake County... | reverse complement strand
GGCAAAGGCATAATCCACCCGAACAGGGCTGCCCGCAAGGTCAGCCGCCTCGACAAGGCACTCACGGCTGACCGGAGCGAGTAACCCACCTCAACTAGAGACTGGGATCAAAGACCCTGCCCGCCTGGGCATCAATTCGCTTTTCTGCTCTCTTTCGTGCCTGGCTACTTTTAGAGGATGCGCTTGATGAACTCCATCGCGGCGGGCAGATTCTCTTCGAATGTCGGTTCGATCTGCTCGGGAGAAAGGATGAAGCCGCCGTGCTCAACGGAGTCAGGTCGTAACTCGATGGTGAAAGACGGGATACCGTATTCACCGTAAGTCCAGTCCGTCGTGTCCCCCGCCGTCAGATAAAGTTGCGACGACTGCTGCGGCGTATAGGTCATGCCGTGCACCCCACGAATCAATTGTTGCATCCGCTTGGCAAGCTTCGTCATTGTGGATAAGTCAGAGGCGTCTGGGATGGGCTGCGAAGTGTAGCCCCATGGGTAGAGGATCAACTGAGAAAAGCTGTGGTAGGTGATGATGCCACGAAACAGCTCACTGGCAACCAGGTTTCGTACCGCCTGCGTTTCCGGCTCGGAGAACGCCCGCGGTCCTACATAAGTAGGATCGCTAGGCACGTGACTGGAGGTGCTGATATTCAGTGTCCCCCACATGTAACCGTAGTTCCGGTTCGGGTCTAAGCCGATGCTGCCATCGATATTGGTACGGCGATTCTTGCGCCACAGTCGGTCTTGGGTGCGCGAAAATTCGTGTCCATCCGGATTGACTATCGGGGACACCCATATCTCGCCCCTCTGCAGCCACTGTCTTACATGAGGTTGGCCGGCATTGTTTACAAGATGCTCCGCCAGAAGGTAAGGGACTTCGACCGAGACCCATTCACGGGCATGATGGCAACCCATAAACAGCAGCTTGTGCTCGCTTACTTGCCGCTCCCCGATTCGCAATGCCCAGATCGGTCGATCCTCCAAGCTGCGGCCGATCTCCCGCAGTTCCGCGATCTCCGGCTTGCTCTCGGCCAGCTGCCGTAGGTCTTGCTCCAACGTTTCTGCCGAATGATACGCGGCGATCGCCTCTGTGGTGGCGAACATGGCCAAATGATCTTCGGTGCCGACAACGTCTTCGGTCGTGTAGCCCATCTGGCGCAGCCGCAGCGCCTGCTCCTCAGCCGCACGCAGTACGACATGGTCTGCTTTCACTTGCCAGATATCGAGGCCCAACGGTAGATCATTAGCCGCGCGAGTGGCGGTGCTTGCGGCGTATCAGCACGAACTGCATAAACGATACTCATCCTTATCACTCCTCCTCATCGCTTTCTTCTGCATTCCGGGCGCCTGGTTGGTCTCCTGGGCGGGACCCAAACTCAGACACGAATTCCTCCACTGTATAAAGCCGCTCCAGATGCGCCAGACGACGGCGCTCCAACTCGCTGATCTGGCTTTCATTTGCTGCCGCTATCACCACGTCCGGATCTCGCCCTCTCTCCCAGACGTCGAGGCCGAGCGGCATTTGTAGGAGGCGTTCGATATCGTCACCTTGCAAGGGAGTCAAGCGGACGATCCATTGAGGGTTTTGATCTTGTGCGTCTGTCATCGCTGATCTGAGTCCGACTGTGCTAGGCTCTAGATTCTCACCAGCGCGTCCAGCAGGGTTTCTCCATTTTCTCCTCTCCCAGCCTCAAAGTGGGCCCGCTATTCCCGCAGCGCACATGTACGCCTGCACGCTGTCAAGAAAGCACAACCCGATGAATTCTCGATGAATCTACGTCGAGTTGTAGAAGGCGCCTTAACGAACGCGGCCTCATCGGCGACCCCAAGAGCAAGGCCAAGTCCTTGCCGCTCACCGCCGAAGGCGTCACCCTGGCCAAAGAGTCCTTCCGAATGCGGTTCGCCCTACAGTAAACAGCGACTGCCAGAAGCACCCAAACGGCCACTCAAAATGATCCCGAAATCGTGCCAGAAAATCGCACTCGCCCTTCGGTGGGTTGGTAAGTCCCTGTCGGCTACTCGCGCGTCTCTTCCAGGCACCTCGGTGAATAGCGGGAGAGCCCAGAAGATGAAATACTTACTGTGTTCCAGCCAGACACCCGGAAGGTTAGAAGATGGGCAGAAGTAGAGGAGCAGGCAGTCAACGCTTCAAGCTCTTTATGTGGATAGCCACGGCGTTGTGGCTCGTCGGGGCTATCGCTGCGGTCATCGATCGCGATACGCTGAACGCCGTGGCCTGGTTCGGATTCGCCGCGTTCGGAGCCCTGACCGCAAGCGGTAGCACGGAACGATCCAGGGGATTGGCTTACCTGGCCATCGCGCTCCTGGTCGTTGCCATGGCGATCCTGATAGGTGTGTTCCTCGCAGACTAGGCGCTGCGATGGAGTGGCCCGTAGTCTAACGAGCACTTACGGACGATGGTCAAAGAAGGGAGATGACCATGGGCGAAGGTGACCACCCGGCCAAAGAGGAGGCGTTGCAGAGGCTCTCAGAGCCTGAGGGCGACCACGAACTGCACTCCGTTTTGGAGCGCATGAAGGTGCACCACCCACACCTTTGGGAAGCGCTCCACCGGGTGCACTTCTCACACGAGGCTGGTCCCTCAAAGCTCGAGGATTGGCGAAGAGCTCCTAAGGGTAGCCAGGAGGAGGTTTGGGCTGAGCATTATGACGAAGCCATGGGAGTCCTAGCGATGGGGCTGCAGTAGCCTGATTCTTGCGCAGTGGATTCCCGCTTACGCGGGGATGACGGTTACGCTGGGAGCAAGGCAGTTGTGCCCGTCCGGTTCGTACAGCGCGGGAGAGTTGTCGTGCGGATTCTGAATCTCCCGATACCGAGAGGTGCGAGGAATTCAGCCGTCTCCGGCACCTATCTGCTTGGCCATGGTGATGCTCGTTTCGTTGTAGTCCATCTTCTCGTAGAGTGCCCGCGCTCCGCGGTTGTGGCCGAACACGTGTAGCTCTACGCTCCTGGCGCCGAGCTCTGTGGCCCTGTCCTCGACGAGCTCCAGTGTGCGGGAGGCGTAGCCTTTGCGCCTGAAGTTCTCATTTATGATGATGTCGTAGATCCAGACCGACCGGCCGACGCCCGCGTCCCTGAGCGCGAACCATACGATCCCGACTTCAGCATCCGTGGTGTCATCCCTAACAGAATAGAGGAAATGGCCCTGCGTAGCGGGACCTTCTGGCAGCAGTCCGTCTACATCGCTGGCCGCACGGTCCTCGGCCTCAGCCTGTGACCAGGCGCCGGCGCGAACTTTATCCGCCGCGTAATTGCGTACTAGATTCTTTCTGTAGTCATGATATGGCGTGTCGCCCAGGTCGACGAGCCTGACGTTATTCGCATCCTCCTGGCTCATGTGGAATTCTCGGAGAGGCCCAGCACGGTCATCTCCACCTGCAGTTCGTCGGATAGATAGCTCCCACCTTTGAGGCCGCCTTCGAGGTCCTGGATCAGTGCCAGGGCGCGTTCCAGGTCCTCCTCGTCGAGTTTGCGGCCCTGCTCCTCGAGCTTGCGCGCCACGAACGGCGGGACTTTGAGCCTGCTCGAGAGCTGTTTGTGGGGAGTGCCGCGCTCTAGGAGGGCGCGGGCGCGGGCGACGAGCTGGAACTGGCGACGGATCATGAACGTGAGGCGCAGCGGGGGCTCGCCCGTGCCGATCAGATCCTCGAGCAACGCGAGTGCTCTGTCTCGTTCCCCGGCGGCCAGGGAGTCGACAAAGGCGAAGATGTTGGATTGGACGTCGGATGGACACAGGGCGGCCACGTCGTCGTGGGTAGTTGCGCGATCTCCGACGTAGAGGGCCAGCTTCTCCGTCTCCTGCAGCAGACGCATCTTGTCGCCAGAGCAGCGGTTTGCCAGGTCTTCGGCCACTTCCCCGGGGAGATCCAGGTCCAGCTTCTTCGCGTGTCCCACGAGCCAGCTGACGAGAGCCTTGCCCGTAGGCTGATCGAAGGTATGGACCTCTCCCGAGTTCTTGACCGCCGAGAGCAACCTCTCACGGGCGCCAAGCTTCTTGCCGAGCAGGATCAGGTCGGATCCCGGCGCAGGGTCCTCGAGGTAGTCGACGATCACCGCCTTCTGGGCCGCATTCCAGGCGTCGAGGTTCTTCAAAACTACGAAAGGTCCTTCCCCGAACAGGGAAAAGGAGTTGCAGGCCGAGACGAGTGTTTCCGGACTTATCTCCGGGGCGTCATAGGCCTCGACCATCCTTCCGGCACGTAGCTTCTCGACACCGCGGGACTTTCTCTCTTCGTCGTCTCCGAGTAGCAGGTAGACCGTCATGGACGTATTCTAAACGCTAGAGGTACCCGCGAGTACCGGATAGTTCAGTAGGTCGCCTGGGTTTGGGCATAGAGATCCTGCATCAGTGGATTCCCGCTTGCGCGGGAATGAAGGAAGTGCAGAAACATCCCAATATCTGAAGCAGGGGTATACGAAAAATCTCTGCGCCAGACTATTCTAGCGGGCGTCGGTCATTCGGTGCGGTCGGGCTCGTGGTGCACTTCAGGTGCTTCTTGTAACGTGTTGGCCTGCTCCGCCGGGGTTTCGTGCTCGGCGAACCATTCGTTGCCTTCGATCGAGAACTTCGGGGTCGCACGCTCCATCCACTTCGGGGGAACTTGTCGCCTAGCAGATTGCTGGCTGTCGGTACCGGGTTGGGAGAGGTTGTCGTTCGTCTCCTGACCACACCCACGATCGCCGTGCGACCACCAGCCAGACTACAAGGACCCACGCAGGGTGACGGGCACAAATTTGACCCAGACGGTAGAGCAGCGGCGTCAACACAGTCTCCTTTTGATCTGTGATCTATACGTCTTGCCACGCATATATTTCTAGATCGGGTAGCCCAACGGCATCATACACGCCCGCAATGGGGCGCTGCATCCCTCAAATGGGCCACTTTGAGGTTCTAGGAATCAGGATTCGGCTGCTTGCTGTCTTCGAAGAGTTTGGAAGTGTCAGGGCGGCTGAAGAGATCGATGATCCAGTCGGCGAGTACGTGGGCCCGGTTGACGTCGTAGCCGAGCTCGTACAGATAAACCCCCTTCCAGATGAACGCCCCGAGCAGACCGCCGAGCTTTACTCCCAGGATGTCCACGAGGGCGCTACCCTCCCCGAGATCCACAAGCTGTCCTACGGAACGGTAACGGAACGCGACGGGTGTCTGGTTCCTGATCTCTGCCACAAGGTTCGACGCTGACCTCTTGCCCTCCTGTTCTGCGGCCTGGGCGAGGGCTGGGACCGGTGGCCCTTCGTACTGTAAGCTGGTGCAATCGCCAACAGCATAGACCCCTGGTATGTCTTTTACCCGAAGGTACTGGTCGATGATGATCCTTCCGCGATGGTCTTTTTGCACGTCCAGGTCGCCTACCAGAGGAGGAGGTTCGATCCCTGCGGCCCAGACGGTTGTCTGGGTTGGTATGGTGCGTCCGTCCGAGATCACCACCGCATCGGGTCTGACCTCTTCGACCTTGGCGTCGTTGATGACCTCGATTCGTTGGGAGGCGAGTCTACGCGTTGCGGCGTTTACCAGTGAAGAATCGAGGCCCTTGAGGATCTGGTCGCCGGCGTTCACCAGCACGACGCGCACACGGTCGAAGTCGACGTTGGGATAGTCACCCTCGAGCACGTCGAGTATCAGGTCGTGCATGTCGGCCGCGGCCTCGACCCCGGTGGGACCTCCGCCGACGACGACGAAGGTGAGCAGGTCGTCGGGAACCTGGTCGTCGAGATGCTCGGCTTCCTCGAAGCGGTCGATCATTTGGTTGCGTACCCGCAGGGCGTCTCGCAGACCCTTGACATCCATAGCATTCTCTTCTGCACCGGGGGTACCGAAGTAGGTCGTACGGCTGCCCGGGGCCAGCACAAGGTAATCGTAAGGGTAATCGCGCTCAGCCGTGTTCACCCGGCGAGCCTCGAAGTCCACGCCTGTCACCTCAGCCTGAAAGAACTCTACCCCCAAAGGTTTGAGTATGCGCCTGAGGGAGTGCGCCACATGGCGCACCTCCGCGTTGCTCGGGATGACCGAAGGCACCATCGGCCAGAAGGTAGTGTAATTCAGGCGATCCACCAGGGCGACCCCCACATTTTCGGTCCCGCGGAGCGCTCGCGCCAACTCTCTCGCCACGGAGAGGCCCCCGAATCCGCCGCCGATGATGAGGATCTTGATCGGAGCGTGCGCGTAGCTGCCTTGCAGAGGGATGGATCTGCGCAGGCGCCTGTAAGCTCCCCAAACTGCGCCCAGGATCAGGCCGCCCATCGCCAGCTTGCCTCTCATGTTGTCCTCTCCCTTCCGGATGGATCTTGCAGGATAGCATTTCAGCACGCTTGGGCTGACGCCTTCGCTTGTCAGCATTTCAGCACGCGCTTTGTCTGGCGCTTTCAGCTTGTTAGATCTGACCGGCGGCGATGAGAATAAGCCAGAGGGCGAACCGGATTAGGAGGAGTGCGGCCCACAGGGATTTGTGTTCCTAGAGAAGGCGCGTCCTGCGACTATCGGGGGATGCCTTCCTGGTAGCTTCTTACCCTCTCCTTACGACCTCGCAGTTCGCCAAGATCCTGTCCTCTGTCGTGTTGCCGGTCAGTACTGTATCGCGGCCCGCCCGCAGTCGACCAGATCGTCTTCGGCGCGTCCACGCTCGCGGGCTTTGATGTGATCTGCACCGCGCCCACCGTAGAGACGGTCCGAGTCTCCCTTGCCGATGATGGTGTCCGCCCCGCTTCGGCCCTTCAGAGTGTCGTTCTCGGCGGTACCCACCAGCTTGTTGGGACCGGCGTTGCCAATCTTCACGACCGCCAGGGCACTCCCAGCAAACGCCATCACCATAAGCCCTACAACCGCGACCAAGATGGCCATCCTTCTCGTCATCTGCTTACCTCATTCGGTGCATTGTCTTTACCGACATAGCACATGATAGATCCCCGAAGCACGAGAGCCATCCTCAGAATTGTAGATAATCGTCTATGCAAATTTGTATAGAAGCAGGGGCTTCTTTTAGAATTAACACGCTAGGTGCCTCGGGATTTTCGCAAAGATCCGCACGGATCATCGGCAAGATGTCCCGGACGTTCAGGGACCGACCAAGACTGTCACTCGATCGCTACCACGCCGTGGCGCACGGCGAAGACGAGAGCTTGCTCTCTCGAGGAAACTTCGAGCTTGGTGAGGATGTTAGTCACGTGAGTGTGCACCGTTCCCACGCCCACGTGTAACCGCGTGGCAATCTCCCTGTCGCTCAGGCCCTCGGCGAGGGCCTGAAGCACTTCTCGTTCCCTGGGGATCAGCTTCTCGATTGCGAGCTGCGCCTCGCGGTTGCTCTCACGCACGCGCCCTATAAATCGTAGCGCCTCTATGACCTCCTGCTGAGTAAGGAGCTGCTCCCCTACGGCCAAGCTGTGCACCGCTTCCACGAGGTCGCTCAGGCTTGCCCGGACATCCATGCGAAGGAACCACTCAAGGGGTCACCGCCCTCAGACCCCCTGCCATAGCAATTCGAAAAGATCCATAAATTTGTATAGGGCATACGAACCTGGGTGGTGCATCCTTTCCGTGGATGTGCAAGCAAAAAGAGGAGAAACGATGCGTAGATGGTTATTGCATATCTTGTCGGTGGCGTTGGCCATGTCGGTGTTCGCACCCGTCGCGGCCGCCCGTGGAGACGACGACAGAGGCTTAGACGATAGGGGCATGCCCGGGGGGACAACGATCGAGGCTTCGATGACAGGGGCAAGGGGATGGACGATCGCGGAGTAGACAACGCGGTGGCCAGTCCCGCCTCTAGCGCCTCGGCTTCTGCGAGCCCTGCCGCTTCGCCTAGCGCGAGTCCCAAGGCCTCTACGACCGCTACGGCAACTGCCACACCCGCGTTACCGGACACCGGCGGCATCCCTCCGGCATGGGTTCTCGGGCCGTTGGCGATGATCCTTGGCGGGGGGCTGATGGCCCTCGGTATCGTGCGCCGTCGTTAGAACAACACCTCGGACATACGAGGGGAAGCCCTAAAGCCTTCCCCTCTCTTTGCACCGGTCCTTTGACCCCGGGGTACACCACAGACGGACTGCCCTTGGATGAGTATTTCAATGCACTCGGGTGAAGAGCACGTAGTGGTCGGGGCCCTGACCTGATGCTCGACAGTCCGCCGTTAACGAGGTACGAATCTCGAACTATCAAATCGACTGAGCTAATCTCCAGCGCTCTAGTGATAGCGGCACCCAAAAATTGCGCTTCGAGCGGGTGCTCTGCACCTGACGCTAACCAGGGGCCGTACATCTATGCGGCATCTGGGCATGTTGTGATCATCTACTTGACGCCTGAGGCGAAGGGCTTTCTACCTGCGGTACCTAACGGGACGCGTATGCTGACTCCTGAATACGAACATCGGAGAATTCCTCTTCTATGCTGTGAGTTCCCTGGAGAATGGCTGTGGGCGGCGTCTTTGACCTGCTGACCTGTATCTCCTGGATTCGCATGTAAACGACCCGTCCTGGACTCACAAGGTGGTACACCCGCCGTTGTAGGTTCCTGAAGAGCCCGATAGTCGTCCGAAGCTAATTTTTTCCGCTGCAACCCCCTCTCTTATAGCGACGGAATTAGTCAGAGATCGTCATTTGGAAGCTATGTAAAGCAGCTTTGAATTACCTTGGTCGGTAAGATGTCGCCGGATACATAAGCTCGTAACCTTGTGATGAGCGATAGAAAGGAGCCTGACCGTGTTCTTGGAACTGCCAGGAAGGGTCGCGATCGTTACCGGGGGCGCACAGGGCATAGGGTTCGCCATCGCCGAGCGCCTCTCGCGGGCCGGCGCCCGTGTGGTGATCGCGGACATCGACGAAGAAAGCGCTGTGGCAGCCGTGGAACGGCTGCGCGAAGCGGGAGCAGAGGCCGTGGAGGCGCTCGTAGACATCACCAATCCAGACGAGGTCGGTGCGATGGTCGAGCGTGCCATCGACGCATTCGGTAAGCTCGACGTACTGGTGAACAACGCTGGCATAACCGGCCGCGACGCCTCGCTCTCTAAGATCACCGACGAGGATTGGGAGAGGGTGCTTAAGTTGAACCTGACCGCCGCCTTCTACTGTTGCCGGGCGGCGATCCTTCGCATGCGCGAGCGTAGGAGCGGTGCTGTGGTCAACGTGGCCTCCATCTCGGGCAAGGAAGGCAACCCGAACATGATCCCCTACTCGGTCTCCAAGGCCGGGGTGATCTGTATGACCAAGGCGCTGGCCAAGGAGGTGATCCATGAGGGTGTGAGAGTAAACTGCGTGGCGCCAGCCGTTATCGAGACGCCGCTGCTCGACCAACTCCGACCGGAGGCCATCGAGTACATGACTACTAAGATCCCGATGGGTCGGATGGGGCGCCCGGAGGAGGTGGCTGCGGTGGTGCACTTTCTGGCCTCAGACGACGCGAGTTTCGTCACTGGCCAGTGCTACGACGTCAGCGGTGGTAGGGCGACGTACTAGCGAGATGGCCGTAGCTGTAGCTTCGGCCGCCTCCCGAACATACGCACGAAATCAGCGCGAGGAGAGGTTGCTCGTACGCTTATCAGGAGCCGACGGCAGCCAGCAGCGATCACGGGATTGTGACAGCCGAGTTGCGCCTACGCCGGTAGCCCGATTCATTCCGCCTCGACCCCCTCCTTAGGCGCGGTGGAGAGAGTCTGCTGCTCCCGGCATCATCTGCCCTGCAAATAGAGCCGCTAGAGCTTTGCGGTGTTCGCCCTTAAGGTTTGCGGCTTTTATCTCCAATACGTCTCCGCCGACGAATCGTATTGCGCCGCTAAAGGCCCAGTGTTCAGTGGCTATGCCAACCATTGGCGCAGGGCCATGTACTCTCTAGCGGGGCGCTTCGCAGAGCAGCTTGAGATTTGGGGGAGATACGCCCCGATTCGTGGGAAGAGTTCTCGGAAGACGCAGTGAGCGAAGCCGAGGGCGAATCCATGCGAGGAGACAACGTCCGGCTCCTGACCCACCCTGGCGAAGAAGCGAACCTTCGGATAATTCACCTTCCACGCACTCCGGTGGATAGCCTCGCGAGCGGAACACGAGCGGTATGATTGGTGGCTAGGCGTCGCAGGTCATCCTAAGGGAGTCCCTATGACAGTTCGCTTCGCATCTTGTAGTTGCGGTCAGCTTCGTGCGGAGGTCCGCGGAGAACCGATCGGTGTCTCCGTCTGCCACTGCTATGCTTGCCAACGCAGAACCGGCAGCGTCTTCAGCGCGCAGGCGAGCTTTCCCCGCGAGTCCGTGGCCATAAAGGGCTACGGCACGGAGTTTGTCCGAGTCGGAGACCAAGGCGGAAGGTTCAGGTTCACCTTCTGCCCCGAGTGTGGGTCTACGGTCTTCTATGTCGAGGAAGGTGACGAACAAGAGATCGCCATCCCCGTCGGGGCCTTCGCGGACTCACGCTTTCCGGCCCCAAGGGTCTCGGTCTACGAGAAGCGCAGGCATCCATGGGTCTCGCTTCCCAACGATGTCAAGCGCTGGCGCAAGGATCCGGTATAGTCGCACACCATAGGCAGATTGGGTGCAAAAGGTGCTTGGATGGACCGCCGAGATCGTGCGCCATCCACAGAAGCCGCTTCCTGAGGAGGTGATGAACAAATGGGTAAGGGAGTTGACCAAAGAGGGAGTGCACATCGACCGGGAGAAGCTACAAGCACCGAAGGACCCTAGAGCCTTCTTGCCGAGAAGGTGGATTGTGGAGCGGACCTTTTCATAGTTGGGACACGACAGGAGGATGAGCAAAGACTACGAGCGTCTACCGGAGAGCGCAGAAGCCTTCATCTACGTGGCGATGAGTCGCCTGATGCTCAGGAGTTTGGCTCGCTCATGAGACTTTTCAGACAGTTTCATGGCGAAGTTCTAAGAAGTAACCATCCGAAACTGTCCGAAAGGGGTCCGAGCGAGGCTTAGAAGGCGGATTCGGACGTTATGAGGAGGCTGAAATTGGCCCAGAAAGCCTTCACGGCGGTCAGTAGGGCTACGCCACGGGTGCTTCCAAGGCTTTCGAACGGTTTCTCCACGAGGTTGGGCGAATAAACCTTCGTCAGAGATGCGCCAAGCTTCTTGGGCTGGCAACATCAGTAGTGCCACGACCCGCCCCAAGGGAAGCGGACTGGGAAGGAGGATAAAAGCGTGTCCACCCAAGAAGAGAACAAGGCCACCTTCAGCCGTTACATCGAGGAGGTCTGGAACAGGACGAACCTGGAGCTAGTGGACGAGATCTTCGACCGCTACGTATCCCACCAGCCCGACGGGCCGACCCTCGAACGCGGTCCCGAGGACGTGAAGCGCTTCGTGAGCGAGTTCCGCTCTGCCTTCCCCGACTTCCGCATCCGCATCGACGATCAGATCGCAGAAG
>Ga0126304_10001382_pt1 | contig 11360 bp, 5 predicted proteins | sample Plot25_FD_92538 | JGI IMG/M metagenome (GOLD analysis project Ga0126304, IMG submission 92538) | Serpentine soil microbial communities from UC McLaughlin Reserve, CA, USA - Plot25 | ecosystem: Environmental > Terrestrial > Soil > Grasslands | place: USA: UC McLaughlin Reserve, Lake County... | reverse complement strand
GTGTCTCCAAGCCACAGGGAGCCGAGGGTGGTGGTGCCGACGCGGCCGCAGGACCGGGTGCTGGTGCGTCCTCCGTCAATGTCACTATGGAGTTGAGCAATTCCGTCATGTTGTTGCCTGAGCAGCAAATGACAGCCAGGCATTCCGATCCCCGTGTAGGTTATTATACCGAAAACTATAAGGTATTCGCCGACGACCAGCAGGAAGTGCAACAAAAGGATTTCATCGTGCGTCAGCGTCTCGAACCCAAGCCGGAAGACATGGAGCGTTACAAGCGCGGAGAGCTGGTAGAGCCTAAAGAACCGATCGTGTATTACGTTGATCCTGCTACTCCGAAACAATGGCGTCCGTATATCATTGCCGGTATCAACGACTGGAACGAAGCGTTCAAAGCCGCCGGTTTTAAAAATGCCATCATTGGGAAAGAGTGGCCTGAAACGGACAGCACAATGAGCCTGGAAGATGCGCGTTGCAAAGTGATTCGTTATTTTCCTGCCGGTTTGAGCTTTTCATATGCTACCAGGGTCTACGATCCGCGCAGCGGCGAAATTCTGCAAACTTATATCGGTTGGTCGCACAGCAAATTAAAGTCGCTTCACGAATGGTATTTCGTACAGGCAGCCGCAGTAGATGCCAGAGCAAGGACCATGAAATTCAGTGATGAACTGATGGGAGCGCTTGTTCGCGCGGACATCAGCCGCCAGATAGGTGGTTCGCTGGGGTTAAGGATGAACCTGGCTGCCAGCAGTGCCATACCGGTGGAGAAGCTGCGTGATCAGAACTATGTGGAAGCCAACGGCTTTTCGGCTTCAATTATGGATGCCATCCACTATAACTATGTAGCCCAACCTGGCGATCATATTTCGCCAAAAGGATTAATTCCGCAAATTGGTGAATACGATAAATGGGCCATCAAATATGGCTACACTTATACGGGCATCAACGATTTCGAGAAAGAAAAAAAGGAAGTACTAGGCTGGATCAACAAATCTCAAATCGCAAATCCTGGATTAAGATTTGGCGAAGCGAACAGTGTTTCCCCCAATGATCCAATCATGCCCGACGCTCAAACGGAAGATCTCGGCAATAATGCAATTAAGGCCAGCGAATACGGTATCAGTAATATGAAAATTGTAATGGCCAACATTTTGGATTGGACACGGGAAGATATGGATATGTATGACAATGCCTTCAGGATGTATGGTAACCTCGTCGATTGGTGGGGCATGCTCGCGCGCCACGTATATTCCCAGGTAGGCGGTATCCAGGAAAACCTGAAAACTGTTGAACAGTATGGAGATGTTTATACGCCGGTTTCAAAAGAATTGCAAAAGCAGGCTGTAGCATTTTTAAATAAAGAAGTATTCCAAATGCCAACATGGTTAGTTGATCCCCACGTGCTAAACAAATTCAACAAACCAGCAAAAAGGGAAATGGTGCAAAGGCTGCAGGAAAATGCGATGTACTATATCATGAATTCCGGTCGCCTGTATCGCATGTCGGCTGAAGCCATGCGCTTTCCGAAAGAAAAATTATATACGATAGATGAACTGTTCACTGACCTGGAAAAGGGCTTGTGGAGCGAATTGAAAAGCCCGCAGCCTGTGATCAATGCCAACAGGAGGGTGATACAAAAATCGTGGGTCGAAAATATAAAATTAGTCATGAGGGATGCAACGAATGCGCCGTCGCCAGGTTCTGCCAGCCCCGACCTTACCAGCACTGATATCCCGGCCGTGGTACGAGCGCACATGAATAAAGTTATGCAACTGTGCAAGACTGCTGAAGTTGGATGTAAAGATCCAATGACTCTTGCCCACTTGCGCTATGTGCAGGGCAGGCTGCAAAAAATATTGGATAATAAAGACTAATCACCCGCTGCTGGTATCTCTTTTCTGTTTTTGATAAATTGAAAATAATGACACGTAACTTCCTTATCATACTATTGACTGTTTTAACCGGTTCAGCCATTGCGCAAACTAAAGCGCCCGCACCGCAGCAAAAAACAGATACGGCCAAAAACACGGTTAGGCCTTATAGTGAGATCGTCACTAATACAACGATCAGCAAAAAAGGATTATTCACGATCCACCAGAATAACGACAAATACTATTTCGAGATCCCGGATTCGCTGCTGGGTCGCGAATTGCTGCTGACAACCTGGTTGGTAAAAGTGCCCGGTGGGAGTCCAAAATTCGGTGGTGAGATCATGAACAATATGACCATTGTTTTTGATAAGGAACGAAACAATAAGATTGGAATGACGAAGGTGACCACAATCACGCAATCCGATACAGCCAATGTAATATCGAAAGCGGTAAGAAATTCCAATCTTAAAACGGCTTCCGTATTGTTTGATGTAAAAGCACGCAGCGTGGAAGGAAAGACTTCGGTTGTCGATGCGACGGAATTCCTGCAAAAAGAAAACATCTTTACGGCGCTCAATCCAGAGGTGAAAACTACAATGGGATTATCTGGTATGGCTGCAGACAGGAGTTCTGTAAAAAGCGTTGCCTCTTATCCTATCAACATGGAGATGAAGATGCTGCGTACGTATTCGGCATCTGGTGCTCCGGTTTCTTTGCCGGGTCGTCCACCGGTTGCTCCCATAGACGCTGCAAAAATCAGTGGAGCTGTTACCCTGGAAATTTCTACTTCCATCCTGTTAATGCCTGAAAAGCCGATGGTGCCGCGCCGCTTTGATCTAAGAGTAGGTTATTTCGCCGATGGTTACTATGAAATTGCCGATGATCAGCAGAGGATGGATCCTAAGGTATTTATCGTTCGTTACAGGCTGGAACCGAAGCCCGAGGATATGGAAAAGTATAAGAGAGGAGAACTGGTAGAGCCTAAACAACCGATCGTTTATTACGTAGATCCTGCGACCCCCAAACAGTGGCGTCCATATATTATCGCCGGCATCAACGACTGGAACGAGGCCTTTAAAGCTGCCGGATTTAAAAATGCCATTATCGGCAAGGAGTGGCCGGAGAACGACAGCACCATGAGCCTGGAAGATGCCCGCTATAAGATCATCCGCTATTTCCCTTCAGAAGTAGCGAATGCCTACGGACCAAATATTCACGACCCGCGTAGTGGCGAGATCCTGCAGAGCTATGTAGGCTGGTACCACAACGTGATGAAACTTGTGCACGACTGGTACATGATACAGGCAGCACCCAATGATCCGAGGGCACGCAAAATGAAATTTAGCGATGAACTGATGGGTACCCTGATCCGCTTCGTGTCGTCGCATGAGGTAGGACACACCCTGGGCCTACGGCACAATATGGGTAGCAGCAGCTGCACACCGGTTGAAAAACTGCGTGATAAAAAATGGGTCGAAGCACATGGACATACCAATTCTATAATGGACTATGCGCGCTTTAACTATGTAGCACAACCCGAGGATAGCATTGGTGAAGCAGGCATTATGCCGCGCATTAACGACTACGATAAATGGGCTATCAAATGGGGATATACCTACCTGGGAAAAGAAAATGATCTGGCCGATAAAAAAATTGTCACTCAATGGATCGTCGATAGCCTGAAAGCTAATCCTCGCCTGTGGTTTGGTGGAGAGGGACAGAACTTCGATGCCCGGTGTCAGACGGAGGATGTGGGCGACAATAGCATGAAGGCCAGCGAATATGGCATCAGAAACCTGAAATATGTAATGGCCCACCTGTCCGAGTGGACCAGGGAAGACAACGACATGTATACGAATATGCTCGATATATACAGGCAGGTGATTGCTCAATATTTAAGGTACAGCGTTCACGTGACCAACAACGTCGCTAGTATTTATGAAACTTTTAAATCGGTTGAACAGCCGGGTGATGTATACGCAAGGTCGCCCAAGGCAAAACAAAAGGAGGCCGTAGCTTTTCTGCAGAGAGAAGTCTTTACCACACCTACATGGTTATTGGACAATGATATCCTAAATAAAATCAGCAATCCGGTTCGACTGGGGAGTGTAGCAACGGTACAAGATAGGATACTGAGCGTACTCCTGAGTGATCGCGTTTTGAACACATTGTTAATGACCGAGCAGCGTTTCGGAAAAGAAGGCACTTACACCCTCAATGAACTTTTGGATGATGTAAAAGCAGGTGTGTGGAGCGAGCTGAAAACCGGAAAGCCTGTCGATATCTATCGTCGCAGTCTGCAAAAAAATTATGTGACCACCATATTGACTTCCATCAAAGATGCTAAAGAAAATAAGAATATCCTGGGCATTGTTATGGGGGCTCCGGAGGAAAGGCTGCCCATAACCCAGGTGTCTGATATCAGTTCTTATCTCGGTTTTCATTTGGAAAACCTGAGAAAGGAAATTCTGAAAGTCATACCCTTAACGGCAGATAAGCAATCAAAGGATCACTTGCAATATGTGGCCGACCAGATCAAAACCGGAGTAGAAAAACTGTATTAAAAATTTTCGATGGCACGCATCACTATCAAACAAATAACGCTGTTGCTCGTATGTCACCTGGCAGCGTTTACCTACGCGGCGGCGCAAAAACCAACCACGGTTACCGTTAGAGTTCACAACAATTCCGGCAAGTCTGTTTCTTTATACAAAGTGGAAAACGGCGAAGCCAGCAAAATAGGCTTCAGATGGCCGGCTGTAAACGACACCTGCGTGTTTTCCTTGTCCATGCAAAATGAAGCGGTCTATTACCTGACAAAGACCGGTGGCAAGGGATCAGACTTCAATTACGTCATTTACCTGAAGCCCGGTGAAAATAAGTGGATTGATGCTTACAGTAGCCAGACGGGATTTGACTTTGACAGTTGCAAAGTTGTACATCCTAATGCTGAAACCGTGCTTTTGCAACAATGGACCAACCGGTTCAATGACTATTGTGAGCTAGGTGTTAACAGAACCAAACGAAAAGAATTCATAGCGGGGTATGACGGATTTGTGAAAAAAGCTGAACAGCTAAAGAAGAAGGCTGTTACCCCGAATAAGTACTTCAATCGTTTATTTGTTTCGAAAATCAATGCGGAGATTATCTATCCGAAATCAGCTGCTTTTTTCAATTTCGTCAGGCGAATGAATTCGGAATATGACAGCAGCGACGCTTATAAGCCATTCTACCATTCGCTGAACGGGAAAAAATTTTGCAATACAGATCTCTTGTATTCCGAACATGGGATGCAATTGCTGAACTACTGTTTGTCATACAATCTTTTTCAACAAACAGGCGATAAAGAAAAAACGTTGGCCACTCCGATTACGGAAAAAGCAAAATCGTTGTGCAATGATACCGTTCGCGGAGCCTTTCTCTCGCAATACATGGCGGGCGTTACTAACTACGAACAGTTTACCCAAAACATAGAACCTTTCAAAAAGGCATTCGTTTTGCCGGGTATGAAAAAAGCTTACCAGCAAAAGATTGACGAACTGACTTTATATGCGAAGGGTTTACCTGCTTACAATTTTTCATTGTATGATACGAAAGGGAAGCTTTATTCTCTTTCGGATTTTAAAGGCAAAGTTGTAGTAGTTGATATATGGGCTATGTGGTGCGCCCCATGCCTGGCTGAAAAACCTTTTTTCATTAAGGTTGAAGAAGAATTTAAGAATAGAGAAGATATCATTTTTATGGGTATATCGGTAGATGGATTAACGAGAAGAAATGTTTGGGAAGGCTTTGTTGAAAAGAAAGGATGGAAGAATATTGAACTGCTGTCGAATCATAATGAATCGATCATGAAATATTACAAGATTGAAGGTATTCCCCGCTTTATGATTTTTGATAAGGAAGGCAAAATCGTAACCGTCGACGGTCCACGTCCTTCCAGTCCGGAATTTAAAAAGTTAGTTGACCAAACACTGAAAAGTTCAGATCATGCAACTTCGCTTAGATAAAATAGTAATCTTTATTGCCTGCCTCGTTTTTTCGCTACATGCAGGGGCGCAACACAATACACATTATGTTACCGGAACAATTACGGAGAAAGTAATTGCCGAATTATGGGTAAACAAACTAATAAACGGTAAGTACCAACGAATCGCAGGATACAAGCTTTCTCCTGATAACGGAAATTTTGTGTTTGCTATTCCAAAGGATACAGGTGTTGACTACCGCCTCCAGATCAACTTGTATAAACCCGGAGGACGACATCCCAAGATGGATAAGATTCTTGCGTTGCCATTAAATTTAAATGCTGGCCTGAATTATTCTTTGAAAATTACGCCCTCAAAGTTTGATACTATCAAAAAAACAGGATGGGTTTTAAAGCAGGATGCAGGGAAATCTTCCATCGCATTAATACGTGGAAAAATAGTAAATGTGAAGTTTAATGGCCTCCAGGTTAACCTCCAACATGTTGTAAACGGAACGTTGGTCTCCAGGAATAGTTTCATAACAAATAAAGAAGGTGAGTTCGAAATTCCATGCCAGGTAAAGCAGGAAGGATTTTATTACCTTTCTACAATGCGATGGACAGTCCGGGTTTATTTGAGGCCTGCTGAACAACTGGAGCTGAATATTGATGGTCTGAAGGGCGTCCTGGTTAGCATTAAAGGTGGGGCGGTAAATCAGTTGCTCTATCAATGGGAGCAGTTAATTTCGCCTGTTACCAGTTATGGTTACAATTTAACAGTGGTGACTGCTGATTCTATTGACGTCGAATCCTATATCAACAGTTATGAAAAACTGCAGCCGGCCATGGATGAGTTTATAGAGAGCGTAGATATGACGGATGCACGTACATTGGCATTGGTGCAAAATGCCATGCGTATCGACAGAGAGCTGGTGCCAATTAATTTTCTATACCATTTATCAGCCAAAAACGTGAATGGCTTCAGGGCATCTCCCAAAGACTTTAACGAGGTGCCGGTTTTTTATCAGCGTTTTCTTCAGCCTGGAAAGTTCAGTAGTGCATCGCTGTTGTCAAATGGCGAAACGAGACACTTCATGAACCTGTACACTAAATTAAATGTGGCGCTGCTGCCTAAAGAAAAAAGAGAAGCATTGTCGCAGGGCGAAAAGTTGAAGCTGATGATGAACACGATCTCCAACGATACATTGAAATCGTTTTTCTTTAATGACCAGATGGGACAAATAGAAGTGAGCAATCTTAGTGAATTCACGGAGACATTTGTACCATTTAAACAATATGCAAAATGGGCGCCGGCAAAAACGACTTATCAAAACATTCACGGCCTATATGCCGGTGACACCGCTTACATTGGCAAATCATCTTATAATTTCAGCCTTCCTGATACAAATGGCAATATGGTGTCGATGAAAGATTTCAAGGGAAAGGTGGTCTTTATTGATGTATGGGCCACCTGGTGTGGTCCGTGCAAAGCTCAATTTCCTTTTCTGCAGGAGTTAGAAAAAGAATATCACCATAACAAAGACATAGTTTTTGTAGGGATTTCCCTTGACAAAACAGAAGCAAAACAAAAATGGCTGAACACAATCAGGAAAGAAAACCTCGGCGGTATTCAGCTGCTGGATGATTTTGGTAAAGCGTTTGGCCGCAAATACGAAATAGCAGCCATTCCGCGATTCCTGTTAATAGACAGGCAAGGCAAATGGATTGAGATCCGTTGCCCGCTTCCCGAAGCAAAAGAGCGCTTACGGAACTACCTTGATAAGGCTTTGGAGGAAAAGGACGTAACCAGAAAATAAAGAGGGCGAAAACCCTCAGTATATGACCGAATATAAAAAGCAGTTTTCTCATAGACACTAGTTTTTGATGCGGGATGTTTCAACATCCCGCTTTTATTTATGTCCTAAACAACTGCCTATTGGTGTTTTTGTTTGCAATATTCGTACAATAGTCCCAATCGCCCCTTAATAGTAGGATACCTTCAGGGTCTAAAATAGAGTATGAAACAGTGCTTTTTCATGTTGGTCGCTTTGTTCATTACAACAGCGAGTTTTTCTCAAATCATAAACCCCGTCCATTGGTCTTTCACGTCAAGGAAAGTCAATGAAAATACTTTCGAAGTGATCTTGTCAGCCAAACTGGACCAGGGCTGGCATACCTATTCTCAAACCACACCCGACGGCGGCCCATCTGCCACAAACATTGTCTTTTCTAAAAATCCATTAGTAACGCTTGAGGGCTCCACCAAAGAAGCAGGCAAATTGGAGCAGCGGCATGAAGAACTTTTCGGAGTGGATGTCAAACAGTTTTCGAATAAGGTAGACTTCATACAAACGGTAAAGCTGAGAGGCAAGGCGAAAACCGTTTTAAATGGAACAATTGATTTTATGACCTGTAACAACAAGGAATGCCTGCCACCTTCTACACAAAAGTTCTCTGTTGTACTCCAATAATGCCAACGATCATGAAGAAGTTTTTTCGCGCCGCGCTGTGGGTCTGTTTCCTGTTTTTGAGTTTAGACTCACGGGCTACTGATTCCGCTAACGTACGGTTTGATATCAACACCGTGCAATTAAGCGAGACGGAAAAAGTGCTTACCATCAAAGCCATCGCCTTGCCAGGTATTAAGTTATATGGCCTGCAGCAATCAGCAGACGATGTACTTTATTCAAGTGTATCATTTGATTCTGCTTTTAATAAGTATCTAAGTGGTGTTGTGGAAGAAACCGGTAATAAGAACACGGAAAAAGATCTTTCCGTTGATGCCAACGTCAGTTATTATTCCGATTCTGTTCTGTGGAGACAGAAGATCAGCATCAAATCGACTGATAGCATGGTGCTGAAAGGCGTTATTAATTATCTCTATAAAAAAGGAGATGAATATCTGCCAGGCGAACGTCCGTTTAAAATAAATCTTGGCCACGGAACGATCGTCCGGAATGCGACGTCAGGAATGTCTGACCGTTCACTATTGTGGATTTTCCTGTCAGCCTTCGCAGGAGGGTTGCTTGCTTTGCTTACGCCTTGTGTTTATTCGATGATCCCGGTAACAGTTTCCTTTTTTACAAAGCGTAGCAACACAAAAGCCCAGGGCATTCGTAACGCTCTTTATTATGCATTGTCGATTGTTATCATTTTCACTTTGCTTGGTTTTTTAGTGACACTCATTTTCGGTCCCGCAGCATTAAATAATCTCGCTACTCATTGGGTGGCAAACCTCGTGTTCTTTGCGCTGTTTCTTTTGTTCGGTATTTCGTTTTTAGGTGCGTTTGAAATTACACTTCCGTCGTCCTGGTCGAACCGGGCCGATTCAAAGGCGGGCACCGGCAATTTCTTTGGGATTTTCTTCATGGCGCTGACGCTTGCCGTGGTTTCTTTTTCCTGCACCGGGCCAATCATTGGCAACTTATTAGTATTAGCGGCAAAGGGAAGCTACTGGGGGCCTCTGACTGGTATGTTTGGTTTTTCCCTCGCACTGGCGCTACCATTTGCGGTATTTGCATTTTTTCCCTCGAAACTTAACGTGCTTGGCAAAGCCGGGGGATGGCTTAATGCGGTAAAGGTTACCCTTGGTTTCCTGGAGTTAGCCCTTGCATTAAAGTTTCTTTCTAATGCTGATCTGGCGAAAGGCTGGAGGATCCTCGACAGGGAGATTTTTATTTCGGCATGGATTGTAATTTTTGTTTTGCTGGGAGTTTATTTGCTTGGCAAACTCAAATTCCGCCATGACGATGAATTAAAAAAGAACGACTCCGGGCAACCTTTTCTTAGTGTGACAAGATTAATGCTTGCGATGTCTGCTCTCATTTTTGCCGTATATATGGTGCCGGGCCTGTGGGGTGCACCACTAAAAGGCATTTCCGCCTTTATTCCACCCATGGGAACTCAAGATTTTAATTCATTCACCGCCCATGCTAACGTTAATAGTGGAACGAAATTTCACCAAGAAGGACCACCGCATCCAAAGAAGTACTATGACCAGATGAAGATGTATGAACCGGAAGTGGTCACAAAGTATGGAATGATCACCTATTATGATTATAACGAGGCCCTGGAAGTCGCCAGGAAATTAAGGAAGCCCCTGATGCTTGACTTTACTGGCATTAACTGTGTGAACTGTCGTAAAATGGAAGGGGAAGTTTGGAGTGATCCCCAGGTGATGCAGCGACTCAAAGTAGATTTTGTAATCGTCTCGCTCTATGTCGATGTACATAACATTGATATACCCGAAAGCGAACAATACTTTTCCAGTCTGCTTGACAAACAAGTGGAAACATTAGGCGATAAAAACGCGGATCTGCAGGTAAAAACTTTTGGTGCCAACACTCAACCATACTATTTCTTTTTGGATGCAAATGAAAACCGCCTCGCAAATGACGGGTATGGTTATGATGCAGGCATAGAAAAATTCAGCTCGCTTCTTGATTCAGTGAAAAACGAATTTCAAAGACGAATGAAATGATTGGAGATTGAGCTGGTTTTAGGAGATTCAATACTGACTGAAGAACCGATATTCCCGAACCGTATTTTTTTATAACAAGGAAACAGGTCATTTCGAACCCTTAGAAATCTAGTTAGTCGGGCTACACTTTTTCCACAGCATAGATCATTATTCACATATCTGATATGAAGAAAGTCTTTTTCTGCCTGATATCTTCCGAAGAACTTCCGATCAATACTTCAAACTCACCCGGTTCAACGGTCCATTGCAAATGCTTATCCAACAGCATTAAATGATCCGGCTGCAGGGTGAAACTTACCGTTTTTGTTTCGCCCGGCTCGAGGGTGATGCGATCAAAGCCCCTGAGCTGGGTTTCATACACGGTTACTGAACTTACTTTGTCTTTGATGTACAACTGCACCACTTCATCTCCTTTTCGTGTACCTGTGTTGGTTATATCAACAGTTACCTTCACATTGCCCTGTGGCCACTGTTTTCCAGGACTAACCTGTAAATTGCTGTAGGCAAAGCTGGTATAACTCAATCCATATCCAAACGGATATAAGGCGCCGACAACGGCCGTATTGCCATAACCATTGGGTCCATCTCCCGGCTGCCCTGCATGCGAACCTGGTTTGAACGGGAAGTTCAGTTCCACCTGGCCGATCGTTTTAGGAAATGTTACAGGCAATTTACCTCCCGGGTTTATATGACCAAACAGAGCTTCGGCAATAGCCGTACCACCGGTTGGCCCGGGAAACCAGGCTTCCAGGATCGCCGGCAGGTAGCGGTTTTCCCAATTAATGGTAAGGGGCTGTCCATTAATCAACACCAACACAACGGGCTTCCCAGTGGCATGTAATGCCTGTAACAGCTGCAGCTGTCGTCCCGGCAAACCCAGCCCGGTACGCGACAAACTTTCACCGACCCTTTTTTCATCTTCCCCCATGACGGCTATCACCACATCGGCCTTTCTTGCCTGGGCTACTGCTTCGTCAATAGCAGCCTGTTCTGCAAGGGTCAACGGAGTGGGGATGATCTCGGATTCAGGCCAGGTTGCATCTACTAT
>Ga0126304_10001381_pt1 | contig 11361 bp, 10 predicted proteins | sample Plot25_FD_92538 | JGI IMG/M metagenome (GOLD analysis project Ga0126304, IMG submission 92538) | Serpentine soil microbial communities from UC McLaughlin Reserve, CA, USA - Plot25 | ecosystem: Environmental > Terrestrial > Soil > Grasslands | place: USA: UC McLaughlin Reserve, Lake County... | reverse complement strand
AGTCACCTACTGACTTATTTTCACCCGCTTCTTCGGTTGAATACGAAAGTTCGCGTTGGCAGGACATGATAAGAATGGACATTGTCACAAAGAGACCAGGTAGCTTTTTCATTATTTTTTTATTTTATTACGAAAGGCGTGGCAAATGCTTTTTGAAATTTTAATAGGGTAAAAATGAACTCGCTTCATATCGCGCTCTGCATTGTATGACACTGAAGAAGCAAAAAACCCTTAATTGGATCTGTTAAAAAGTGTGTTTATGAAATTGGAATTATCTGAAGAGACTTAATGAAGCTCTTTTCCATCGACCCTTCCTCATGTCAGATGGTGATGTGCGATGTCAGATTTCTAATGTCCTTTTCTTTTCCTCATGCTTTCTTTCCTGTCCTTTTTTTTGTCGTTCCGTTCGATTTCTGTCATCCTTTTCTTTATTTGTCATCCCGGGGAGGGAGGGATCTTTTGAAGCCTGTGCAATCAGAAGCTAACAAACGCGTGAGATAACAGGGACAATAAATGGTGTGAGTCCAGGAGACCCTTCGTCGGGAGAGCGCCGGGAAGACAGCAAAAGGTGTGGAATGACATAAGGAGATTTAATAGCCTTAACAACTCTCACTTAAAACTTCCTCATAATATTCACCAGCATGCCCGCGATGATATCATAACCTTTATCGGAGGGATGAAGGCCGTCGTAGGTTACATCAATCGCATCTACGGGATATGGATATTCGTCAGTTTCCGGGTTGAAAGGAATTCCTATGTATTCCGGATATGAATAATTTCGATAAGCACCCTTTGTCTTCGGGTCCTTCAGTCGTTTATACTTCACAAGGTTTCGAAGCCCCATCTCGGGTTTGTTATAAAGGTCTACAAGGTTGAAACGTTCATGCTTTGCAATAGCCTTGATAGCATCTGCGAACTGCCCGAGTGATTGCCCATTTTTCCCCTTGTAAGAACCATAGGCGGAGTTTTTCATGTCGTTGATATATACGAAATCTGTACGCTGCATCGGTGTAATGAGAACGATTTTCGCATCCTTGTTTAAACTATGCAATTTGTCAATGATGATGCGGAATGAACCATAAACGGTGTTGTTGCCGGTATTGTTCTGATAGTCTGTAAGCCTACCCAATGGTCGACCCTGCCACCAATCGTTGGTGCCAAGAAAAATTGAATAGATATCAGCCTTTTCAAGAGCCAGTTTTTCAATTGCATTAGCAATACCACCGGAAGTCCAGCCATTGTGGCCCTGGTTCGTAAACCGGATATTTGGAAGCCTTTCTACAACTCTTGTCATATATCCTTTCGTGATCCTGTTACCGGTTTCATCGCGGTGATCATTTAAATATGTAATCGAGTCGCCAATAGCCACCCAGCTAAGTTGCTTTTTCTGAAAAGAAGTAATAACGCAGAAACTTAGAATCAGGATTACAATCTTTTTCATCTATTAAGATTCTTTTTAAGGATTCGCTTGCAAGTATAACCCGATTTTGACGATAGATTTCTCATTTTTTCTGCAGACTAATTCGTCCTTATGAACCTTCTCTGTGCCCCTCTGTGATTAAGGCCCCATGGTAAGCGCTTTTAACCAGAGGAACTCGGAGGTCCTGACTAATCCAACATCGACAGATTTTTGTATAATAACTATTTTACGGTCTTCATAAGATCAACTTTTTTCCCCCACTCAACTCTGTTATTTTTGCTGTATAATCATCGAACATGTCATTTTTTAAAGATAAGGTTGTTATTATAACGGGTGGCACGGAAGGTATTGGAAAGGCTCTTATTGACGCATTGATTCCTATGGGCGCCAAAGTTTCAACATGCGGACGGAACCACGATAAATTATACAATCTCCAGTTACAATACGCTAATGTTTTATTGCACGCTGTAACCTGTGATGTGAGCAATGAACAGGATTGCAAAAAGTTTATAGACTCCACCATAAAAACTTTCGGAGGAATTGATATCTTAATTAATAACGCCGGAATTTCGATGCGTGCATTGGTACAGGATGCTGACGTAGAAGTTATTCGGAAAGTGATGGCAGTTAATTTCTATGGTGCAGTATATTGTACAAAGTTCGCTTTGCCATCGATCATAGAACGCAAGGGCAGTATCGTTGGCGTTTCTTCTATCGCCGGCTATCGGGGATTGCCGGGAAGAAGCGCCTATTCAGCTTCGAAGTTTGCTTTACAAGGATGGCTTGAAGCATTACGAACCGAATTATTTGATACCGGCGTTAACGTGATGTGGGTTTGTCCCGGTTTCACTACATCTAATATCCGAAACGCTGCCCTCAATAAGGAAGGGCAACCGCAAGGTGAATCCTTAATGGATGAGACTAAAATGATGCCCGCAGCAGAATGTGCAAGGTATATTTTACAGGCCATTGAAAAACGGAAACGGAGCCTCGTACTAACGTTTACGGGGAAAAGAACCGTTTTCCTAAATAGATTCTTCCCATCGTTAACTGATAAAATGGTGCACAAATTCTTCTTTAATAATGGCCAGCTTGTCAAATGAATATTTTATTCCGTTCACATTTTTTCCATATTGATTTACGCGGCATATCAACTAAGCTGCAATTCGTATATATTTACCGCTATTGTTGCGCAACCTGCGTCGCTTGCAACATTCCAAATAAATTTTGATTTCTTTCATGGCTTTAATAACCCTAACATCTGATATTGGTGAACAGGACTATCTGTTGGGTGCTATCAAGGGCCAGTTAGTAAACATCATACCACAATCATTGATCGTCGATATTTCACATAGTTTATCTCCTTTCAACTACACACAAACGGCTTATATCTGCAGAAATGCAATCAAAAATTTTCCTCCCTATACATTTCATCTTTTATTGGTAAACCTGTTTGAAAAAAAACCAGAGCAATTGTTGCTTGCTTATCACCAGGAGCAATACATAATTTGCGCCGACAATGGGTTATTGACGATGATTGTTGAAGGCAAACCGGACGTAGTGATTGGTCTTCCATTAGAGAAGGGTGCGGCCAGGAACTCGATTCATTGCGTGCAGGTCATGGCAAACGCCATCCACAAACTGCTGTCTGGCGAAGATGTTCGAAACATTGGAGTACCTGATGTCGAATACCTGGAGAAAAATCATCTTCGTCCGTTGTTGGGTGAAAACTGGATTGAAGGACAGATTATTTTGATTGATAATTTTGAGAATATTGTTGTCAATATAACGCATGAGCAGTTTGAAGAACAAAGAAAGGGAAGAAGCTTTCGAATTATTTTCAAGCGGGATGAAATAATCTCGACCATCAGCGAAACCTATGCGGATGTACCAATCGGGGAGAAGCTTGCTTTATTTAATTCAGCGGGATATCTGGAAATAGCAATCAACAAAGGAAATGCAGCAGGGCTATTCGGCTTACAGGGTTTTACGGAACAATCTCAGAACCTGCAGAACCGGTTATTTTATCAAACCGTAAAGATCTTCTTCGGGTAGATCATTTCCACTGGCGAAAATAAAGCCGCGCGATCATTTTTGTGATTGCCACGAGCTCGCTGTAAACAGGAGGCTTCGATAAAAAGCAATTAGCGCCATATTCGTACGACAATTTCTTATCCATTGGCAGCGTAGACGTCGTGAGCACAATTGTGGGGATTGAAGAGAATTCTTTGTTTCCCTTTATTTCTTTGAGTGCCTGCAGGCCAAGCATCCCGGGCATATTAAGATCGAGAAGGATAAGCGTGGGCAGATCAGAGCTGCCATCCGTATCCTCAAGATGTTGCAGGAGCTGGTTCCCATCCTCAGCAAAAACATAATCCATTTCCGCGTTATTCTCTAAAAAGGCATCAAGAATGATCTGTCTGTCGTCGGGGTCGTCATCAACAATATAAACAAGATTTTTGGCGGCAATGTCCATAGTTGCTGGCTTAGGTTAAGGTTATGGTTAAATATGGTTTCAAAAGCAGATACAAGTAACTGTTATACTGTTTGCAATTTAAATGCCAGCGAGGAATAGTTGGTAAAACTATTATTTTTAAACAGCATGTGAATAACCTGTGCCTCAGCACCGAATTGCTTATTTTTGTTAGTAATTTTAAGAATCTATGCCTGAGACTATTATTGAAATAAAACATGTGAATATTTACCAGGGTAAAAATCTCATTTTACAGGACGTAAATCTTACAGTTCATAAAGGAGAATTTGTTTATCTCGTTGGTAAAACCGGAACGGGGAAATCGAGTTTATTGAAAGCCTTATATGGCGATCTTCCGATTACCGAAGGTGAATGTACGGTGGTAGGTTTCAATCTGCGGGAAATGACATGGAAAAAGGTGCCCTTTCTTAGAAGAAACCTTGGCGTTGTATTCCAGGATTTTCAATTGCTCACCGACCGTAATGTGAACGACAATCTCAAATTCGTTTTAAGGGCTACAGGTTGGAAGGATGAAAAATTGATGGACGAAAAAATCGCCGATGTTCTTGATAAAGTAGGCCTGAAATCAAAAGGCTTCAAAATGCCGTTCGAGCTGAGTGGAGGAGAACAGCAACGGATAGACATCGCAAGAGCATTGTTGAACTCTCCAAAATTGATCCTGGCAGATGAGCCTACCGGCAATCTTGATCCAGAAACATCGGATGAGATCATGCAACTGTTGTTTCATATATCCAGGGATTACGGAACTGCTATTGTCATGGCCACACATGACTATATAGTAATTAACAAATTTCCCGCGAGAATGGTACGAACTGAAAGAGGACGGGTTTTGGACAATGCTACCATATCCATTGAATAAGTTGGCGCGCGTTTTTTTGGTTATTATAAACTCCTTCAAGACAGATTGTTCGTTGGTTTACGGCCTCTTCAGTAAAAGGTCGGTGAAAGAGCTGCGAAAGGATGCTCTTGAAAGTATCCGCGTCTTTTGCTATATGACATTCGCTCAGGATGGAAGTGCCCATGACCGATGCATCGTTAACAACGCAGTGCCGTCCATTGAACAAAGCATTTAAGAGTTTTAATTTGATCCCGGTTGTATTGAAGGAAGGCAACACATTTATTTGGGCTTTCGAAATTAAATCCTGCATCTCGTTTTCCGTTGGATTGGCCACGAGGAAGCTATCGGGATTTCCTGCAACCACTTTCCGGAGAAGTTTCGATGGATTTTTTCCTGCTATTACAAATGCAGTTTTAAGGTTGATAAAGAATTTTTCTATCAACCAAACTACTGCCTTTTCATTCTCGGCCACAGCTAAATTCCCATGGTATAAACAGAAGGATCCCGTTCCTTCCATCGATGTCACTGTTTCATAAGGAAGAAACACTGGAAGGAATAGGATGTTATCCGCGTGAAATTTGTCTCTATAAATCTGCAGGTCATACTCGGAGACAGGAAGAACCATGACTTTTTTCGCAATGCGATTTTCGTACCTGAACAGCATCCTGCTTTCATATGAGTAATAAATCCTTTTTATGAGGGAAGATGTAGTTCGGGCCAGTCCCTGGTAATAGTTGTACTCAACGTTATGAAGCCTGAGAATGAGCTTGCGATGTTTGAATCTCTCGTCCATTACAATGTAGCTGCAATGAATTCCTTCAATCAGGATCGGATAATTATCCTGCAGCAGGTTTTGTATTAAACTGATACTTCTTCTCGAGCTGACGATATAGGGCAGACTGGGCGAAAATCCTCTCAAGCCTGTGACTCTTTTATAATATCGCACCGTCGTGCAATATTTATTTAGTTCAGGCTGTACTCCTCTGCCGTATTCGAAACAATGAAGATGGATCTCTATTCCCTCGGCGTGTAAGCACTTTATTTTGTAAAAGAGGTCGAAGACGCCGCCATAATTAACCGGGTAAGGAACGTCAAGACAAATTATATGCAAGTGCTTATCCACGGAGTTCAAAGATAGTCTTGTAGATAGATGAAAGCGTCCCTTCTTCTTTTTGCCAGTTGAACGCTTCCCTGGCTTTCAAACAATTGCTTTGTAACGTTGCATATAAATTTTCGTCTTTAAGTAGCCTGTTTAACCCGGCTGCAATATTTTCCGGCGAAAGGTCATCGATCAATACAGCCACAGGGTGTCGACTGTTTAAATCGCTGTAGACTATATAATCCACGCAGAGCTGAGGTATGCCTGCATGTATATAATCGGAAAACCGATTTGCAAGCGACAGATAATTGCTTAATCCATTATTTTCAAACAGTGTAACACCGATCCAGGCGTTGCGCGTAATGTCTCTTAGTTGCGTAGGGGGAACTTTTCCTTTGAATATCACCTTAGCATCAAGCTTGTGTATTGTAACCAGGCGCCTTGCTTCATCCATAAAATTTCCATCGCCAAAAATGAGGAGTGGGCAATCAACATGCGCCATTGCCGGTATCAGTGTTTCGAAACTTCTACCATGATTGACCGCTCCCTGGTATAAGATATATTTCTCGTTTTTTTGAGGCATTACCAGCGGTTCCAATACAGGGAAATTCCGGATAACAGCGTAGTTAACATTATATAGTTTTTGAAATTCATCAGCAATAGGCTGATTTACGGTATAGCCGAGTGGAAACTTCGGAACGGCAAATCTTTCGATCCGCTTCCAAAATGAGTATATCCTCGGCCTTGTTACAATTTCCTTCATCTCGCAGAACAGTTCGTGAGCGTCGTACACCCGGGGGATTTGTTTTATTATTGAGATAGTATAACAAGGTATTATCGTGTCGAGATCGATGGCACAAATGCAGTGCATCTTTTGAAATAATAGAAAAAAAAAGAGGCGCAGATTGTATTCCATGTAAAACGCCTTTCCCATAGTGAACAAGCAGGCAAGCCTTTTCTGGCGGAACGGCTGTTCGATTAAAGGAATCGAGCCTTTCAATTCAGACCCGACAAGTGTGACCCTGTATCCGGCGTTTGCAAGACTGGTACAAATACGGATCATGCGTTGATCATAGGTCAGATCGTTGGTAACCGTAAAAAATAGTCTTTTCATGGTGCTATATCTCGCAAAGACTCCAAAGGAAGCGCTTTACTTTGCGTCTTGGCGAGCAAATTTGCTTTGAGTCTTCACTGGATCAACCTCCCTGCTGCATTTTCAGCCAAAAAAAGCCATTTCAGGCACGTTTAGACTCAAAATTTACCTACCTTCGCCGACTAATTTATGCAGAATATTTTTGGATGCTAAAAAAAAATTGAGATGTCTTATTTAACCAAAGAAAAAGTTTCTACCATTTTCACAGAGTTTGGCGGCAAAGCGGAAAATACCGGTTCTATCGAAGGCCAGGTTGCCCTGGTGACTGAACGTATCAATCGGATTTCGGAGCATTTACAGAAAAATAAAAAGGATTTTTCTACTCACAGAGGTTTGATGCAACTTGTCGGACAGCGAAAGCGCTTACTGAACTACCTCAGCAAACACAACCTCCAAGGCTATCGCGGCCTCATTGAAAAACTTGGAATCAGAAAATAACTTTCTATGTTAATAAAAACTATTCCCAACTGATGGTACGGTTGGGAATAGTTGTTTCTGCTACTCATCCTTAGCTCATTGAATTGCTTTTAAAAACAAGATTGCGTTTACCATAATTCCTACCGTTGTAAACGAAATCATAAAAAAAGATTTATGCTTTCTCAACCTCTTAATGTAACGTTTGATATAGGCGGCGACCGGATGGTCACCATTGAAACCGGCAAGTTAGCCCGGCAGGCCGACGGCGCAGTGACCGTACGCCAGGGAAATTCTATTTTATTGGCCACCGTGGTTGCTAACAGAGAACCGAAAGAAGGCCAGGATTTTTTTCCATTGAGTGTCGACTACATGGAAAAATTTTCGTCAGCCGGACGTATTCCCGGTTCGTTCTTCAAACGTGAAGGCAGGCTGAATGACTACGAAATTTTGACCAGCCGACTGATAGACCGTGCTTTAAGACCATTATTTCCAGATGATTATTATTGTGATGTTCAAGTGATTATAATGCTTATCTCGAGCGATCCTGAAGTTATGCCAGATGCCCTTGCATGCCTTGCAGCTTCGGCCGCACTTGCCGTTTCAGACATTCCCATCAAGGAAATCATATCCGAAGTGCGTGTTGCCAGGATAGACGGGAAGTTTGTAATTAACCCACTTCGTTCAGAGCTCGCAAAGGCAGAAATGGATTTTATCATAGCTGCTACCGAAAAGAACCTGATGATGGTTGAAGGCGAGGCGAAAGAATGCAGTGAGGAAGATCTGATTAAAGCACTCGAATTGGCCCATGAAGCCATCCGCGTCCAGATCAAAGCCCAACAGGAACTTCGCGGCAAAGTCGGTATCGCCGCAAAGCGCGACTACACAAAGCCAGTGCAAAAAGATGATCTCCAACAAAAAGCGACAGCGTTAAAAGACAAGGTCTACGAAATCTCCAAAGGGGCTCTTCCGAAATCAAAAAGAAGCGAGGCATATGATGAGTTGAAGCAGCAGTTGATGGAAAGTCTTGGAGAGGATGCAGAAGATGAGGACAAAAAATTACTCAAAAAATATTTTGAAGATCTTAAGTGGGAGGTAGTTCGTAACATGATCCTGGATGATAAGGTGAGGTTGGATGGCCGCCGATTAGACGAAGTTCGTCCACTTAGTATTGAAGTAGATATCTTACCTTCTCCGCATGGCTCTGCGCTATTCACAAGAGGTGAAACTCAATCATTAACAACAGTTACCCTCGGAACTCCTTTAGATGAATTATTGGTCGAAAGTGCCGCGTCATCTGAGTATTCGAAATTCATTTTGCACTATAATTTTCCTCCATTTTCAACGGGCGAAGTAAAGTTTTTAAGAGGACCTGGCCGCCGCGAAGTAGGGCATGGAAACCTGGCGCTGCGTTCCTTAAAACAAATGATGCCGGGCAACGAGTATCCCTACACCGTCCGTGTCGTCAGTGATATTCTTGAATCGAACGGCTCTTCGTCGATGGCAACTGTTTGTGCAGGATCACTTGCGCTGATGGATGCCGGTATTCCGGTTCCAAAGCATGTGAGTGGTGTGGCCATGGGATTGATCACCCGCCAGGCAGATGGTAAAAATGCTGTTCTGACTGATATTTTGGGGGATGAAGATCACCTCGGAGATATGGATTTCAAAGTTACCGGAACCCGTGAGGGTATCTGCGGTGTGCAAATGGATATTAAGGTCGATGGGTTGAGTATGGATACGATGCGTCTGGCTTTGGAACAGGCACGTAGTGGAAGACTTCATATTCTTAATGCGATGTATGAAGCGTTGGCTGCTGCCCGTCCTGACGTTAAGCCTCATGCGCCAAGGATGGAAAAAATGTTTATTGATAAAGAATTCATAGGCGCGGTTATCGGGCCTGGTGGTAAGATCATCCAGGAAATCCAGCGCGAAACAGGAACAACCATCAATATCGAAGAAGTTGGAAACTTTGGAGAAGTGAGCATATTCAGTCCAAAAAAAGAAGGGCTTGATAAAGCTGTTGCTTGGTTAAAAGGCATTGTGGCACAACCTGAAGTTGGATCAGTGTATGAGTCAAAAGTCAAATCTGTAATGCCTTATGGCGCATTCGTTGAATTCCTTCCCGGTAAACAAGGATTACTCCACATTAGCGAAGTTTCCTGGAAACGTCTTGAAACGATGGAAGGAGTGTTGAATGAAGGAGATACCGTGAAAGTGAAACTTATAGGACTTGATCAGAAGACAGGCAAATTCAAACTAAGTAGGAAAGCGCTTATGCCAAAACCAGATGGTCCAAAGCGTCCGGAGAACAATGGCGCACCTGCACAGGAATAAACGATCATAAATTAATAGCAGGAGGCAGTAAATATTAAGAGGCTGTTTCAAACACATATTTTGCCGCGAAGGCGCGAAGACACATAGTAATGAGAACTTCGATCTCTGTGTCTTTGAGGCTTTCGTGGCAATTTTCTTAGAAGTCTTTTGAGGAAAGTCTCTATCTATGGAAAATTATGTCCAATTACACTTTACAGATATTCCACTCTATGACCAGGAACTGCTAATCGCACAACTGGCCGATGTCGGTTTTGATGCGTTCGAGCAGGGCGATAATTTTTTGAAAGCGTGTATCGCTGAAAGTAGTTACGATGAATTGATATTAAATGTTATTGTTGATATCAACCAGTATTCGGTGAGCACAGAAATTATCGAACAGGTAAACTGGAATGCAGAATGGGAGAGAAGTTTCCAACCCGTAATCGTTGAAGACTTTTGCGCAATCAGGGCCTCCTTTCACTCGCATATCGAAACGGTGCAGCATGAGATCATCATCACTCCTAAGATGAGTTTTGGAACTGGTCATCATGCTACTACTTACCAGGTTATCCAACTGATGCAGGATATCAATTTTGTTGATAAGTCTGTGCTTGACTTTGGAACAGGAACCGGTGTACTTGCTATTCTTGCAGAGAAACTGGGCGCTAAAGAAGTTCTTGCGATTGATAATGATGAATGGAGCATCAACAACGCCAAAGAAAACATCGAGACAAATAAATGTTTGAGAATAAAATTGACGAAGGCGGATCATATCAGCTTAGACAAGCAATTCGACGTCATACTGGCGAATATTAACAAGCACGTAATCCTCGAAAATCTTACCCGGATAACAAAACAATTACTTCCCGGGGGCGTTTTAATAGTGAGCGGAATATTAAAGAACGATCAACAGGATATTGTTGATGCGGCCTTTGATGAAAATTTCTTCGTAAAAACACAATCGGAAAAACACGATTGGATTGCATTGAGTTTAACGAATGTTAACTCAATCTAAAACAAGCGTCACGGTTGGCCGTTTTTATGTACTTTTGTTGTCCAACTTTAACCAAACTATTCAATGAAAGAATTTTTACTCATTGCAATAGCGTATTTTATTGGCTCTCTTCCAACGGCGGTTCTGATTAGCAAGGCGTTTTTTGGAATTGATATACGCGAATATGGGAGTGGTAACTCCGGTGCCACCAATACCTTTCGAGTGCTGGGTCCTAAATGGGGGACAGTGGTTATGATCGTTGATGTGATAAAAGGCGTTGCCGCAACCAGTCTTTACATTTTACTTCCTTATTATCATACGAGCGAACTCGACCGAACCAATTTTATGGTCGGCCTTGGGCTCGCGGCAGTCGTGGGGCATATCTTCCCCATATGGGCTGATTTCAGAGGCGGGAAAGGAGTAGCCACAGTATTCGGAATGATCCTGGCTATTCAACCGGTTGTCGCGGTTTGCTGTGTCGGTGTTTTCCTGCTTGTACTTTACCTCACCCGGTTCGTCTCTTTAAGCTCTATCCTCGCCAGTATTGCATTCGCTGTGTTCATACTCGTCATATTCAATGAGAAGGAATTGCTGTACCGGGCCTTTGCTATAGCCGTAGCACTGTTGGTAATT
>Ga0126304_10001380_pt1 | contig 11362 bp, 11 predicted proteins | sample Plot25_FD_92538 | JGI IMG/M metagenome (GOLD analysis project Ga0126304, IMG submission 92538) | Serpentine soil microbial communities from UC McLaughlin Reserve, CA, USA - Plot25 | ecosystem: Environmental > Terrestrial > Soil > Grasslands | place: USA: UC McLaughlin Reserve, Lake County... | reverse complement strand
GAACCGGACCGCCTGGTCTGCACGCAATGCGGGTTCATCTTCTATCAGGATCCGAAGGTCGCGGTCGGCACGATCATCCGCAACGGCGACGATCAGATAGTGCTCGTCCGGCGGGCGATTGAGCCCGGTTACGGAAAATGGGTGTTTCCCGGTGGATTCGTCGATCGCGGTGAGCTGGTGACGACGGCCGCTACCCGAGAGGCGCGCGAGGAAGCGGGCCTCGATATCCGCCTCGATCATCTGCTGAACGTCTATTCGTATCCGGGCCGGGCGCCGGTGATCATCGTCTACGTCGCGACGATGCTGGGCGGAGAGCTCGTGTGCGATGACGAAGGGCTCGAGGCGAAGTGGTTTCCGCCGGACACCATCCCGTGGGACGAGCTGGCGTTTCAGAGCACCACCGATGCGCTGAAAGAGTTCCTCGGAAAGTCCGGCTGAAGCCGGACACTACCTACGCGATCGTGATCTCCTTGGTGAGATACACGTCTTGCACCGCATTGAGCAGCGCGGCGCCCTCTTTCATCGGACGCTGGAACGCCTTGCGGCCGGAGATGAGGCCCATGCCGCCGGCGCGCTTGTTGATTACCGCCGTCTTCACCGCCTCTTTCAGATCGCCCTCGCCCGTCGACGCACCACCTGAATTGATCAACCCGGCGCGGCCCATGTAGCAGTTGGCCAACTGATAGCGCGTCAGATCGATCGGGTTGTCAGTCGTCAGCTGCGAGTAGACGGCCTTGTGTGTCTTGCCGAAATTGACCGCTGTGTAGCCGCCGTTGTTCTCCGGCATTTTCTGCTTGATGATGTCGGCCTCGATCGTCACACCGAGGTGGTTGGCCTGGCCGGTCAGATCCGCCGCGACGTGATAGTCCGCTTCCTTGGTCTTGAACGCCGGGTTACGCAGGTAGCACCACAGCACGGTGAACATCCCGAGCTCGTGCGCCTCCTGGAACCACGCTGAGACTTCCTGAAGCTGCCGCTTCGACTCTTCGGATCCGAAATAGATCGTCGCGCCCACTGCCGTCGCGCCCATGTTGAAAGCTTGTCTGACGCTGGCGAAGCGGATCTGATCGTACGTGTTGGGATACGAAATGAACTCGTTGTGATTGAGCTTCACCAGGAACGGAATCTTGTGCGCGTACTTGCGCGACGCCGCACCAAGTACTCCGAGCGTGGAGGCCACGGCATTGCACCCGCCTTCGATGGCCAGCTTGATGATGTTCTCGGGATCGAAATACACCGGATTCGGTGCAAACGAAGCGCCGGCTGAATGCTCGATGCCTTGATCGACCGGCAGGATCGACAGGTAGCCGGTACCCTTCAGTCGGCCGGTGTTCAACATCGTCTGCAGTGCGGCGAGCACGCGCGGCGAACGGTCGGACAGGCCGTAGGCGCGATCAACGTAGTCGGGCCCGGGGAGCAACAAGCTCTCCTTCGGAATCGTCTTGCACTGGTGCTCGAGGAGCTTGGTGTCGTCGCCAAGAATCGAGGCAATGCCGTTGAGACCGGAAACTGCAGTAGCCACGTCTACACCTCTTGATTGACCTTCGATCCTACCACCGGGTAATCAAAGTGTTCGATGACCGCGTCGCGCACGGCGCGAGCGACAAGATCGTCGATCGGCAGCGCCTGCTCTGCGGCCACAATCTCGTCGAGCCTGGCGCGGGTCAGTGGATTGCGCGGGGTGAACAGCGTGCAGCAATCCTGGTCGGGCACGATCGAGATTGGATAGCTGCCCAGGCGAATCGCCTGGGCAGTGATCTCGTCCTTATCCATGCCGATGAGTGGTCGAAAGATCGGCATCGTGGCGACCGAACCGATGACCGCCAGATTCTCGAGCGTCTGCGAGGCAACCTGACCGACAACCTCGCCGGTCACCAATGCCTGTGCGCCGCGCGCCTGCGCAATCGCCTCGGCGATGCGCATCATCAAACGGCGGTACACGACGACACGCATCGGCCCGGGAACGGCAAGCACCACCTGCTGCTGAATCTCACCAAACGCGACGAGATAGACACGCGACCGCTGCTGCCAGCGCGTCAACAGCGTCACGAGCTCGCGCGCCTTCTCCTGAGACGCACGCGACAGAATCGGATAGCTGTGGAAATGGACGAACGTCACCGTGCAGCCGCGCTTCATCATTCTGTGCGCGGCAACGGGCGAATCGATCCCGCCGGACAGCAAGCACACGACGCGGCCAGCCGTCCCCGTCGGCAGGCCTCCAGGGCCACGTTCCTTGCCGAAGAAGTAGAACGCCCGATCGGTAAGCAACTCGACGTGAATGACCAGATCCGGGTCATCGAGGTTGACCGTCCAGTCGCGAGCCTCCTTGATGCGGCCACCGACCTCCCTTTCGATCTGGGGAGACGTCATCGGAAAGCGCTTGTCGGCGCGGCGAGCCGAGACGCGAAAGCTGGTACACGTGCGATCGCCGAGGTCGTTGAGAATCGCGTTCGCAATCGCGTCGAGATCCGCCGTAGGGCCCGTATTTTCCGCCTTCGCCAAGGCTGCGGCGGACCGACCTTGATCGATCGGCGTGCTTCCCGCGTACGAGAAGTTGGCGATGCCGAAGACGCGCGATATCCGTTCGCTGACCTCGGCAGGGGCCGCACCAGGACCGAGCACAACTTCAACACGGCCCATCAACGCGCGCACATTTCGCACGTCGAGATCCGACAGGGCGCGGCGCAGGTTGCGCACAAGCCGGCCGAGGAACCACGGCCGGTTCTTCCCTTTGAGGGCAAGTTCCTGGTAGTGAACGACGATTGAGTTCATCGAAGGTCTACGGTCTACGGTCTATGGTCTGAAGAAACCTCGAGACGGCGGCGGCGGCGCGGTGACCGCTGACCACCGCGCTCTCGATCGTAGCGGGGAGACCGGTATCGATCCAGTCGCCGGCGAGAAACACTTCCGGGAGCGGCGTTTCGACATGCGGCCGCTGTGGCTGACCCGGGGCGACCGAAAACGTCGCGCGCTTTTCGCGGACCACGACAGCACGGCGCAGCTGGGCGCCTGCCACGGCTGGGAACGCGACCGTCAGCTCACCAAGCGCCAGGTCCACGAGTTCCTGATTGGTTTGACCGACCAGTGCCGTCGCCCCGCTCGACACGAGCGACAGGTGTGAGCTGGCGTCGCCGAGCAGCGCACGCTTGTCGAACACCCACTGCATCGCGCGGCCGGGCAGGCCGACAAAGCTGTGCGTCGTCACCGGCCGATCGAACCAGAAATTGACCGTGACGATCGGCGAAGCCTCAGTGGACTCTGCGGCGCGCAGGATAGTTTCGAGCGGCGCCGGACGGTCCGGAAATACCGCCGGCAGCGCGTACCACGCTGTGGCGCAGATCACCGCCGTTGGCTGAAGCCGCTCGTCGCGCACGCGTACCGTCATGCGTCCGTTACACGTCACGCGCGCCGGCGCGTTGACGCGTACCGCTCCGCCCGCACGCTCGATATACTCGCGCGCGGGAATCGCGTACAGCTCATCGAGCGCCTTCAGCGGCAGCGCAAGGGCGCAGTCGCGTCGGTCATTCGTGAACATGCGTCGCACCACGCCGGCAAACGCCGCGCCCGACGCTTCGTCTATCGACTGATTCAACGCGGCAACCGCCAGCGGCTCCCACAGCAGCTCGATGAGGCGCGGTGTCTGCCGGTGCCGCACCAACCACTGCCGCACCGTCTCACTCGCAGGCCCGTCATCGACATGCCGCATGTGGATTAGCGCCGCACGATCGCGCCAGCCGATGCCTTTCCAGCCAATCACGCCGCCGAGCAGATGCAGCGGCGGCGGCAAGGGCGGACATTTGAGCGTGGACACCCGGCCTTCCCGATCGATCACGTCGATGTGCAGATCCCGCTGCACGTACACGTCAGCGGCTGTATTCAACCGGCGAAGAAACGCGAATGTCTCGTGGTAGCCGCCGACGAGCACGTGCTGACCGTTGTCCACGCGCTCACTCGTGCCTGGATCGATGAACGCAGTCGCTCTTCCACCGAGTGTCGGGCGCGCTTCGAGCACGAGAACACCGACACCCTGCTCGGCGAGGGCGGTGGCGGCACTGAGTCCGGCAAAGCCGCCACCAATCACGACGACATCAATGCTCAATGCTGAATGCCCAATGCTCAATCATCAATGCTTGACGCTTGAGTCGGTAGACTTGGGTGCTGGGGCACGGCGGCGAGCGCCGATTCGCGTCTGCAGCCAGATGCGGAGGGCAATCACCGCGCGATTCGGTCGCGGCACGCGAATGCGAGTCGAGAAGACGTCATAGTTCGCCGCCTCGATGCGAGTAAGGATGCCGTAGTAAATGCCGCCCATGATTTCGGCAGCGACGAGATTGACGGCATCGGTCGCCGGCAGCTGCCACGCCGCGCGTTGATAGTAGGAGTGCGCGCGCGCGCACTCGAACTGCAGCAGCGCCGCCACCTCGGGAGTCACGCGCCCACGCCGCAAGTCGTCCTCACTCACTCCGAAACGCTGCAGATCCTCATCGGGGAGATAGATGCGTCCGCGACGGAGGTCGGTCGCGACATCGCGAATGATATTGGTCAACTGCAGCGCGATGCCGAGACTTTCGGCATAGGCGAGACTGCCGAGATCGCGGTAGCCGAAAATCTCCACGCAGATGAGCCCGACCGCCGACGCGACGCGGCGGCAGTATTCGAGCAAATCCTCGAACGTTTCGTAGCGCGTGTGAGAAAGGTCCATCTCGACCCCATCAATCAATTCCTCGAATCGCGCACGCGGCAGGCTGAATTCGTGAACGAATTGCTGAAGCGCAATGCCCTGAGACGTCCGCGGCGTTCCGGCATAGGCGGCGTCGAGCTCGGCGCGCCATGATGCGACCTGCAGGCCGGCACGGGTCCGCGCCTCTGGCGTCAGACCTCCCGCCCACTCCTGTTCCGGCACCACCTCATCGACCGCATCGTCAACGGCGCGGCAGAAATCCCACACCGCGACGATCGCGTTGCGCTTCCGCGCCGGCAGGACGAGGAAGGAATAGTAGAAGCTGGTGTCGCGACTCATGACTCGCTAGACGACCAGGAGAGCAAGCGCCATGCAAACCAGGGAGCATCCGCTACCCCGAGCGACGGGCGGCGATGAATCATGTCGTACTCGGCCCGCTCGACGCGATCGAGTATCCGCGTTCCACCAAGCCACGTCGCGCGAAGCTCGTACTTGAGACGGCCGCGAACCGCGTCGCAGAGCGGTAGCCCTTCATGGAAGAGCGCACGCGTTCGCGAGACAGCGGCAGCCATGGCCCGCGTCCACGCCGGCGTCATCGTCGAACTGGCGAGGTCGGACCGTGACGCACCATGTACCCGCATCTCAGCCTCCGGGATATAGACGCGGCCACGGTCGAAATCGATCTTGAGGTCCTGCCAGAAGTTCGTGAGCTGCAGGGCCGTGCAGATCGCGTCCGACCAGCCGTCGAGTTTGCCGTCTCGATAATCGGCGATGCGCAGCACCAGTCGTCCAACCGGATTGGCTGAACGGCGACAATAGTCCGTCACGTCCACCCACGATGCATAACGCGTGACGGTCACATCCTGACGAAACGCGCTCAGCAGATCTTCGAACAAATCCGGTGGAAGATGCTTCTCGCGAATCGTCGCGCCGAGTGCGAGGAATATCTCGTTTGTGTTCGCCGGCTCACCCGCGTCGGCCGGACGGCCCAGTGCGTTCGGGTCTCGCGAAACGGCCTCTCGAAGGCGGCACAACCACCCGTCGAGCAAGCGGTGACGCTCCTCTACCGATCGAGTGCCTTCGTCAGCGAAATCGTCAGCCGCGCGAGCGAACGCGTAGACGGCCGCGACGTGATGCCGCATGCGCCGGGGCACCAGTCGTGAGGCGACCGGAAAGTTCTCGTAGTGCGCGCGGGCATCGCGTGCACACGACGCGTAAGCCGCGGCGAGATCTACCATTCAATTTCGGACATACCGGCGCGATAGTTCGCCACCCGAGCCATCACGAACAACAAATCGGACAACCGGTTGAGATAGACGACGACGATAGGATCGACCGCGTCGGCGCCGAGCGCGACGACCCGACGCTCAACGCGGCGGCAGACAGTACGCGCCTGATGCAGCAACGCTCCGGACGAGGACCCGCCGGGAAGAATGAACCGGCGCAGCGGCGGCAACTCGGTTTCGAGCGCGTCGATCAGTTCTTCGAGCCGCTTGATGTCCGCCTCGCTTACCGCCGCTTTGGTCACACGCTCGGCGATCCGCGATCGCGGATCGGCGAGCCGTGCGCCGACGGCAAACAGCTCCCTCTGAATCTTCTCGATTTGCGTGGCCAGATCGGCATCGACGCCTGACGCGCAGACGGTCCCGAGGTTGGCATTCAATTCGTCCACCTCGCCGTAGGCGTCCACACGCGAATCGGACTTCGACACGCGTGTGTTGTCGAAGAGAGACGTGTCACCCGCGTCGCCGGTCTTGGTGTAGATCCGCACGCGTGGAATTATATGGGCTCGATGGCCGCTACTTCCTTGCCGATTCCGGCCGCCCGCAAGCGTTTTCGGCGTCAGTTGCTCACGTGGTACCGGATCCATGGACGCGAGCTTCCGTGGCGCCGGACGAGCGACCCATATCACATCCTGGTGTCGGAAATCATGCTGCAGCAGACGCAGGTGGATCGCGTGCTGCCCAAGTACCTCGAGTGGCTGGGCAAGTATCCATCGCTCGCGGCGCTGGCGGAGGCTGCCGAAGCTGACGTCGTGCAGACGTGGCGACCGCTGGGCTACAACGTCCGGCCACGACGATTGCAGTCAATCGCGCGGGAATCGGTGACGCGCTACGGTGGCCAGCTCCCATCCGATCACGAGACGCTGCTGTCGTTCAAAGGCATCGGCGCCTACACGGCGGGCGCGATCCGCAGCTTCGCCTTTGGTCAGCGCGCCGCGATCCTGGACACCAACGTTGCACGCGTGCTGTACCGCGTGTTCGTCGGCCGCGGCGACATCAAGGCGCACAAGATGCGCAAGCGGCTGTGGGGTCTCTCGGAAGCGCTGGTGCCATACAAGCACGTCTTCGACTTCAACCAGGCGCTCATGGATTTCGGCGCGACGATCTGCACGGCGCGAAAGCCGAAGTGCGATGCGTGTCCGATGACGCGCTCGTGCACCTCGTTCCCGCGCATGGGCCGCGCCAAGGCCGCCGCTCCGATCGAGCCGTGATCATCGTCGTCGCGGCGGTCATCGAGGAGGACGGCGCGTTTCTCGTGACCCGCCGACAAAAGGGCGTCCACCTCGCCGGGCTGTGGGAATTTCCCGGCGGCAAGATTGACGAGGGCGAGACACACGCGGCGGCGCTGGTCCGCGAAATTCGCGAAGAGCTCGACGCCGACGTGGACGTCGGCGATCTGGTCTTCGAGGTCGCGCACGCGTATGACGACCGCACCGTGGCCTTGTACTTCTATCGGTGCACGCTGCGTAGAAGACCCCGGCCGCTGCTTGGCCAGGAGATGCGATGGGTACCTCGCGCCAATCTCGCGACGCTGGGTTTTCCCCCTGCCGACGAGGAGCTGATTAAGCGCCTGACAGGATCACCCGTTCGGTAACCGTCGCAGGTACGCGGCCCGAATCAGCGGCTGCTTCGATCGACGTGCCAGGCGTCACGAAGTCGCGATGCACGTAGGCCATGGCGATAGTGCCGAGTCGCGGTGAGGCTGCCGCGCTCGTCACAAAACCGACATCGCGATCTGCGGCAAACAATCGCGTCCCGCGCCGCGGGACAGGACCGTCGATTCGAAGGGTGACCAGCTTGCGCGCCACGCGGCCCTGCCCGCGATGCAGAACGCGGATGATGACCTCCTGCCCGACGTAGCAGCCCTTGCTCATGGAAATGGCGCGGTCCTCGATGCCAGCCTCGAGCGGGATCGTGTCGTCCGTCATGTCCACGCCGAAGACCGGGTAGCCGGCTTCGATGCGCGCGGCATCTATTGCGTCGGCAGACACGTCATGCGCACCAGCCTCGATCAGCGCGGTAATCAAATCGCCTTCATGCGACGGCTCGAGATAGAGGCAAAATCCCGGTACGCCAAGTTGATCGATGCGCGCGACTGAGATGGGCTGCCCGCGGAATTGCAGTGGCTCGTGCTGATAGTCTCGCCACGCCGCCAAAGACGGCGCGTCCGACAGGACCCGCCCCACCACTGCCGGAGCCTGCGGCCCGTGCACCCACACGCCGCTCAACTTGCCGGCAAGCGATGCCACCTGAACGTTCTCGGTGAAGATGAACTGCTCGAGCCGCTCGCGCGTCGCGTCCGCTGTCTCAACCGGAAGGTCGAGCAGGATCAATCCGCCCGACTCGAGCACGTGCATGTCAGTCAACATGCGACCTTGTGGCGTAAGCCACGCGGAATAGCAGCCCGTCCCGGCTGACAGGGCGGGAATATCGTTCGTCAGCAGGCCCTGGAGATACGTGGCGCGATCGGGACCCGCGACGGCAATCTGCTGCCGAGGCGCGATCGCTCCGATCGCGGCAGCTTCCCGAATGTGGCGGTAATCCTCGTGCGAAGACATGTGTCCCGTACGGACCTGATACGATCGCTGCAGATGCGCTTCTTCTATTTTACGTGCGCGCTGGCCGTGGCGCTGACCGCCCCCGCGGCCCTTTATGAGGCTAGGGCCGAGGCGGCGCAACAGGCGCCGGCCGCAGTGAAACCGACCGGTTACACAGTCTTTCTGCGCGGCACACCGGTCGGCCGTGAAGAAGTCACTGTGCGCGAGGACGCGACCGGAACGACCATCACCGCCCAGGGACGCCTCGGTGCACCGCTCAACGTCGTCACGCGGCGCGCCGAGATGAAGTACACCGCCGACGGCACGCCTGAACGATTCTCCCTCGACGGTTCGGCCAACGGTAGCGATGTTTCGGTGCGCACGTCATTCGTCAACGGCACAGCGCAGACCGAAGGCAATCAAGGGACCGCGAAGATCGCCACCTCGCATCAGTTTTCGCCGCAGGCGATCGTACTACCGAACGGCGTCTTCAGTCTGTACGCGGCGCTCGCGGATCGCCTGTCCAAGGTCACAGCGGGCGCCGAACTGAAGGCCTACATCCTGCCGCTGGCCGAGATTGGCGTGCGGGTTGTCAGCGATCAGCCGGAGCGGATTCAGGTCGGCACATCGTTCCTGAATGTGCAGCGCTATGACCTGCTGTTCAACAATCCAGGCGGCGATCTCGCGGTGAGCCTGACTGCAGGCGACGGCGGACGGCTCATTCGTCTCAGCATCCCCGCACAGGCCATCGAGGTCGTCCGCGAAGACGTCGCGTCGCCGACCTCGCGGACACAGGTGTTCTCGAATCCCGGCGACGAAGCTGTGGTTATTCCGGCCGTCGGCTTTAATCTGGGCGCGACGATTACCAGGCCCTCGGCGCCGGCAGCACGAATGCCCGCCGTGATCCTGCTGTCGGGATCGAGTGTCGGCGATCGCGATGGATTCGTGCAGGGTGTACCCACGCTCGCACATTTAGCGGGCGCGATCGCTGACGCCGGGATCCTCGCCGTGCGCTACGACAAGCGTGGCTTCGGGCAGAGCGGCGGTCGCGCCGAGTCGGCGACAATTCAGGACTACGCCGAAGACGTTCGCGCGGTCGTGCGGTGGCTGCTGCAGCGCAAGGACATCGATCCGAAGCGCATCGCGCTGGTCGGCCACAGCGAGGGCGCGTGGGTAGCGCTGCTGGCGGCGGCACGCGAGAAGCGCGTTGGCGCTGTGGCGTCTATCGCCGGGCCCGCAACAACTGGTGCCGACCTCGTCCTCGCGCAGCAGCAGCGAGCGCTCGATCAGATGAAGCTCACGCCTGACGAGCGTGAGAAGAAGGTGGCGCTGCAGAAGCAGATTCAGACCGCGGTCATCACCGGCAAGGGCTGGGAACTGGTGCCGCAGGAGGAGCGCCGCGCCGCCGACACGCCGTGGTTCCAGAGCCTGCTGGCGTTCGATCCGGCCAAGGTCCTCAAGGACATTCGTCAGCCGTTGTTCTTCGTGCACGGCGCGCTCGACAAGCAGGTGCCGCCCGCGCACGCCGACCTCCTTGCCGACATGGCGCGCAAGCAAAGCGATTCCGAGTCCATCGACGTGGTTGTCGTGCGCGGGGTGAATCACCTGTTGATTCCGGCATTCACCGGCGAAGTCACCGAGTACGCTTCGCTGACCGACCGCAACGTGAGTAAGGACGTGAGCGGCGCGCTCACCGCATGGCTCACGAAGACGTTCGCCGCAATTAAGTAGGGCCGTGCGCGTTCCGGAACTCCGTCAGAAGAAACAGACAGGCGAGAAGATCGCCATGCTGACGGCGTACGACGCGACGATGGCCCGGTTGTTGGATCGCGCCGGCATCGACGTCATCCTGGTCGGCGATTCGCTCGCGTCGGTCATTCTTGGCCATCAGCACACACTGACGGTCACACTCGATGCCATGATTCACCACACGAGCGCCGTCGCACGCGGCACCGAACGGGCGCTCGTCGTCACCGACATGCCGTTCCTCACCTATCAGGTCAGCGTCGAAGAGGCGGTACGGAATGCCGGCCGTCTCCTGCAAAGCGGCGCCTCGGCGGTGAAACTCGAAGGCGGGAGGCCCGTCCTCGACGTCGTGCGGCGGCTCGTTGACGTGGGCATTCCGGTGATGGGCCATCTCGGCCTGCAGCCGCAGTCAGTGCACCAACTGGGCGGCTACGGAAGGCGCGGATCGGAACCGCACGAAGCCGCCGCGCTCGTTGACGATGCCGTGGCGCTCGAAGAGGCAGGTGCCTTCGCGATCGTGCTGGAGTCGATCCCGCCAGAGCTCGCGCAGAGGGTCACGAAACGCGTGAGCGTGCCGACGATTGGCATCGGATCGGGGGCCGATTGCGACGGACAGGTGCTGGTGAGCTACGACATGCTCGGGCTCTTCCAAGGTCCGGTGCCTTCATTCGTGAAGCAGTACGCCAACCTCGCATCGACCGTGACCGCAGCCACACGTGCGTACATCGACGAGGTGCGGACGGGAACCTACCCGACGACGCGCTCGACCGCCCCGAGCTCCTCGACTCCGCTCGGAACAGGTACCGAGGGCTGACGTGCTCCAGGTGCTCGATACGATTGCCGCAACCCGTGCGGCGATCGCGGAATCCCGCTTGCGCGGATCGATCGGCTTCGTCCCGACCATGGGTGCGTTGCACGAGGGGCATGCCAGCCTGATCCAGTGTGCGCGGCGCGAATGCGACACGGTTGTGGCCAGCATCTTCGTCAATCCGCTGCAGTTCGATCGACCGGACGATCTCGAGCGCTATCCCAGGTCGCTCGAGGCCGACCTCGAGCTATGCCGGAGAGACGGCATCCATCTCGTCTTTGCTCCGAGGGTGAGCGAGATGTATCCG